>Ga0172379_10002529_pt1 | contig 31876 bp, 25 predicted proteins | sample GrowelOW334metaG_FD_119756 | JGI IMG/M metagenome (GOLD analysis project Ga0172379, IMG submission 119756) | Groundwater microbial communities from an aquifer near a municipal landfill in Southern Ontario, Canada - Groundwater well OW334 metaG | ecosystem: Environmental > Aquatic > Deep...
GCACGGCGAGATTCCGGCCAAGTCCAAACTGGTGGACGCGTTTGCGCGCATGGGCGTTTGTGGACTGATCACCGAGGCAGAGGGTGGTTATACCCTCTCTGCTGCTGCTCAGGCGATGATGGCGGTGCTCAGAGCCAAGGATGACAGTGCCACCCGGCTGGCTCGCATCAAGCAACAGCTCACCGACTTCGATGCCAAGGACAAACACCCAAGCATACGGGTCACCCAAGAGCAGCTGCTGGCGGCGATTCAGAGCTACAAGGTGGCGCAACACAGCCACAAGGGCAAGAACATCCAGACCGACAAGCCTAAGACGAAGACCAGCTGGATCCCGACCAAGGATCTGGTGCAGGGCAAACAGCACCTGCCCTCCCAACGCCGCAAATCCTAAGTCTGCTAGGGACTAATGGGGACAGCTTCGCAAGAAAAAGCCCAGCATCGCCGGGCTTTTTCTTCTGTAGCGTAACTACAACTTCGTCTACCTCACTGCCCCGCCTGCGGCACATAGAATTTAACCGTCTTGCGCGAACGAGCATTTCGCTTGTGAATGACCACGCCTTTGATGATCTCCAGCCCTGAGATGGGGCTGTCGGGATAAGTTGAGTTGAGTGCATGTAGCACCCAGCCGCCTTGTTCGCCACGTTTGAGTTGGCGAAAGAGAAAATCGTCCTTCGCTACTTCTGCGATGACGAACGCGCCATCTGTTGCAGGCCTTCCCATTTCGATGACCAATATCTCGCCCTCGTTGAATTCCGGCTGCATGCTATCGCCCAGCACCATGAGGGCGACGAGTTCGTTGCCGGAGCAGTTGCTTTCGGTTTCTGCCTCTGGCTGGGAGGGGGCGGCCACGACGGGGATGTTGATCGGCTTGCGCGTTTGCATGAGTGAGACCCAAGTTGAAGTGGGCGGATGATAGCGCCGAATCCGCAAGCGATGAATGACACTATGGGCGGGCGTCTCTGACCCGAAAGGGTCGTAGTAACGGGGTATTGGTTTTAGTAAAGTCAGCCCCCGTTACCTACCTCGGCCTATTTCCATGAACACAGAAGAATTGAGCAAAGAGCAACGTATCCTGCGCGCGATGCGCAAGACGCTGGGCAATGTGGTCAGGGATGTGACACCGCTCGGTGGCCGCCCCAATCCGTTGACGGGTGACACGATCCAAGACATCAAGGATTGCTTCGCCTTGATCTCGGAACGGGAAAGAGAGTTGGCCGAGAAACTTGGTTTCGATGAAGCCAAGCCGTATTACAAGGATGGTTCGATTCCCAATGCGCAAGTGCTCAGCTTTGTGAAACCGCCCAAAGAGTAGTCCGACATGAGTAAGAATTTTGTTGAGAAGCAAGACAGCACAAAAGAAACCGAGCGCGCCGAGCTGACCAAGCAACTGGTCGAGAAGTTGCAGGAGTTGAACAGCCCTAGCCACGCCACACGGTTGACCCGTGCGCGCTTGCAATTGGATGTGGCAGAGATCTTGGTGGCACTGGAACGCAAAGCCGAAGCTTGGACGCTGGCGCGCGAGGCGTTCGACACGGCGCTGGCGCACGATGCATGGAAAGATGCGGTGGAGGCATGTGATGTGCTGTATCAGTGCGAACAGGAGGATTCGGTTGCCGCGCTGGGCATGGGGGTGTGGTTGGCGGTGAGCTTCCCAGTCGACCCTGAACTGACGCTGGCGATGTTGATGCATATCGTGGAGGAGACACCCGACAACTCAGATGGGGCGGCACTTGCCGCTGTGGCAGCGCGCTACGTGATCGACCTGCGTGCCGACGACACGGAGCACGAGAGTTTGAGTTTCCTTGCGGACAATTTGATCGCGCATGTGGCTAAACGTCACAGCGATGTGCGCGATCAAGCAGCGATGGACAAGTGGATGTTCAGGTTGCAACTGCGCGAGCCCAGTGTCTTTTTGCCGCGCCTAGGGCAGGTGGTGGACATCATCGTTGCCGATGCTTGGTGGTTCGATCGCGACGAGTTACGCGAGAAGTTCGATTGAGGCGATAACGCGCAAACCCTCCTCGCGCTAGATGCTCAGTACGTGCGCCACCCGCAGCAGTTCCATATCGAAGCGGGTGCGTTTCTCCCATGCATCGCTGAGCGGGCGCAATTGAAGTTTCTGCCCTGCGATACCGACCATCTTCCCTGATTCACCGGCGAGCAGCGCTTCAACGGCGCGCACACCCATCTGGCTGGCAAGCACACGGTCGAAGGCAGAAGGAGAACCGCCGCGTTGCAGATGGCCGATCACGGTGACGCGGTTGTCCTTGTATTCGGAACGATCACTCACCATCTTCGCCAACGCCATCGCACCACCGTATTCGCAGCCCTCCGCGACGATGACGATAGAAGATTTCTTGCCTCTCTGTTCCCCGCTGCGCAATCGTTCGATCAACGTCTCGACTGTCGTCTCGACTTCCGGCAGCAAGATGTCTTCCGCGCCGCCTGCGATGCCGCTGATCATAGAGACATAGCCGCTTCTTCGCCCCATCACCTCGATGAAGAAGATACGGTCGTGCGAGGCGGCGGTATCGCGGATGCGGTCGATGGCTTCCATCGCGGTGTTGATAGCGGTGTCGAAACCGATGGTGTAGTCGGTACCGCCGATGTCGTTGTCTATGGTGCCGGGCAGGCCGATGCAATGTATGCCGAACTCTTCATACAATTTTTCCGCGCCTTGGTAGGAGCCGTCACCACCGATCACCACGATGCCTTCGATGCCCCATTTGGCTAGATTCTCCGCTGCTTGCTTGCGCCCTTCCGGCTCCATGAAGCGCTTGCAGCGCGCCGTGTAGAGGATGGTGCCGCCACGATTGATGATGCCGCTGACATCGCGCGGACCCAGTGAACGGATCGAGCCGTCGATCATGCCTCTGTATCCACGCTCGATGCCCGTCACCTTGATGCCATGATAAGTGGCTGCGCGCACCACTGCGCGTATCGCTGCATTCATGCCGGGGGCATCGCCGCCGCTGGTCAACAAACCGATGTGTTTCATATCTTTTCGACTGTGTGAGTAAAGGCTGCGATTCTAATTGATTGGCCGACACTCGCCCTAGCTTAAGCGCACAGCCTTGTGCGGCATTAGAGACGCTGGCTTGGGTTAAAATCAGCCACACTCCAACGCGATCATTCCCAAACCAGCTTTGACTTCCGCTTCTCCCTCATCGATGCGTATCTCTCAACTTCGCCAACGCCTGCACGACCTCGGCTGCAAACCTTGCCATGAGGATAGGTTGTTGCGCGGTTGGAGTCAGGTGCGTTCGTATGACGTCAAGGGTAGCCCGGCTGAGACTTTCTTTCCGGCAGCGATGCGCAAAGAGTTGCCTGCTATCGAGGCTGAGCTGAATGGGTTGGCTCGGCTGAAGAGTGAACATGCCGTTTCCACCCCCTCCCCAACCCTCCCCCGCCCTGCGGGAGAGGGAGCAAACGCCGCACTACGCGCTTCTTTCAACAACGATGAGGTCGCGCGTCTGCTCGTCGAGCTTCATGACGGCCAGATGGTGGAGAGCGTATTGCTACCACGCGGTGGCTTGTGCGTTTCGACGCAGGTGGGGTGTGCGGTGGGCTGTGTGTTCTGCATGAGTGGACGTGATGGTTTGATCCGCCAACTGGGCAGTGCAGAGATCGTGGCGCAGGTGGTGCTGGCGCGCAAACGCCGCACGGTAAGCAAGGTGGTGTTCATGGGCATGGGTGAGCCAGCGCACAATCTGGACAACGTGTTGGAAGCCATCGATGTGCTGGGTACGTTGGGCGGTATAGGACATAAGGAGCTGGTGCTTTCGACGGTGGGGGATGTGCGGGTGTTCGATAGGTTGATGGAGAGAGTTACAAAGACCGTTCGGCCTGAGCTTGTCGAAGGCGTAGCGCCCGTTCATGCTTCGACAAGCTCAGCACGAACGGATAAAGAATGTGTAAAACCCGCCCTCGCCCTCTCATTGCACAGCACGGATGCGACATTGCGTGCGAAGTTGTTGCCGCACGCACCGACCATCTCAGTGGAAGAATTGGTTGAACGCGCCGAGGTGTATGCACGTGCCACGGGGTATCCGACGCAGTATCAATGGACGTTGATCGAGGGTGTGAACGATAGCGATGCCGAGGTGGAGCACATCGCACAATTACTCAAAGGCAAATACGCGCTGATGAATTTCATCCCCTTCAATGCGGTGGATGGCCTGCCCTATCGACGCCCTTCTGCCGAGCGCACCGCAGAGATGATGAACACACTGAATCGACAAGGCATCTATTCCCGCGTGCGTGATTCCGCAGGGCAAGAAGTGGAAGGCGCGTGCGGGCAATTGCGCGCACGCGCAACTAAAAAAAACAAACCTGCACGAATCAAGGTACACACCCAATGAAACAACACGCCCCAAGCAAAGATGAGATCGCACTGATGCCTGTCTTTGTCGGCCTCACCCTAGAACAAGTGCACGTGCCGACGAGCGAAGATGAATTCGCCGCTGCCACAGCAGCCATCAAGGCGGCTGGCATCGTAGGCTTCGATACGGAATCGAAGCCTACATTCTCAGTGGGCGAAGTGAGCAACGGGCCGCACGTGGTGCAGTTCGCGTTGCTTGACCGCGCTTATCTTTTTCAAGTGCATCGCACCGAAGGCTTGCCGTTCTTGAGCGAATTACTGCGCTCGGATGCGGTCATCAAGGTGGGCTTCGGTTTGAAGTCGGACAGCGGGCACATCTTCAAGAAGTTCGGAATCCAGTTCGGCGGTGTGGTCGATCTGAATGTGGTGTTCAGTATGCAGGGGCATCAAAAAGAGATGGGGGTGCGCAACGCGGTAGCGTTCGTGTTCAAGCAACGCTTCGTGAAATCGAGAAAGATCACCACCACTGATTGGTCGCAGCATGAGCTGTCGCAACAACAACGACTCTACGCAGCGAACGATGCCTACGCGGCGTTGAAGGTGTTCGAGGCGCTCAAACTGCCGCGCGACCAGTTACCGATCATGGGTGCGAATGAGCCAAAACAATCTACGGACAAGGCTGATTCGTTGGAGTAGGATGAAACTGCAGTTCTTCCCTTAATCAACATAAGGAGTCAGATCATGCCCAAATCTCATAACACTCACAAAGACAGTAAGAAAAAACCGTTGATGACCGCGAAGGAGAAGCGGATGGCGAAACATGAGAAGAAACATCATCACGATGCCCAGCCATTCATCCCTCCCTCAGTCCACCATTGAGTAGTCAATAAAAAGCCCGGCACTGCCGGGCTTTTTCATCCTGCTTCAAAGATTCACTTCACCTCTTTGGGATCGACCACGCGAATCACTTCACCTTCGAACACGCCATCGTTGCTTGCCTCTGCTGCTCGGCGCGCTTCTGGTGTAGCAACGCTACGCATCATGCGCATCACCCTTCTCACCTCACGCGTCTTCCACCAAACATAGGCAAAAGCGATGGTGCCGACGACAAGCAGGACGACGAGCACCACCGCCGAGAACATCAACAACAAGGCGAACATCACCACACCCACGACCAGCGCCAGCAGCTTGCGCAGAGGGCTACGCGGCTGGGCGTTGGCATTCAACACGAATCGCTTTTGCATCTAGTTAACCTTTTTCAAAACGCATCACCCCCGCCTTGCAATCCACCTTGATGGTGTCTTTCGCAGCGAACTGACCTTCCAAAATGTGCTTGGCGAGCGGGTTCTCCAACTGCGCCTGTATCGCACGCTTCAACGGACGCGCACCATACACCGGATCGAAGCCAGCGTTGGCGATCTCTGCGAGTGCGGCTTCGCTCACGTCCAACTTCATCTCCATCGCAGCCAAGCGTTTCTCCAGATACTGCAACTGGATGCGCGCGATGCTCTTGATGTTCTTCTCGTCCAGCGCGTGGAACACCACCACCTCGTCGATACGGTTGATGAACTCGGGACGGAAGTAGGTCTTCACCTCGCCCATCACAGCCAGCTTCACCACTTGGTAATCATCGCCTTGCATCTGCTGGATCATCTGCGAACCCAAGTTCGAAGTCATCACGATGACGGTATTCTTGAAGTCAACGGTGCGACCTTGGCCGTCGGTCATGCGACCATCATCCAATGCTTGCAGCAGCACGTTGAACACATCGGGGTGCGCCTTCTCTACCTCGTCCAGCAATATCACGCTGTAGGGTTTACGCCGCACGGCCTCGGTCAAGCCGCCGCCTTCTTCGTAACCCACATAGCCGGGTGGCGCACCGATCAAACGCGCGACAGAATGCTTTTCCATGTACTCGCTCATGTCGATGCGGATGAGATGATCTTCCGAATCGAACATGAAACCAGCCAGCGCCTTGCACAGCTCGGTCTTGCCCACGCCCGTGGGGCCGAGGAACAGGAACGAACCATAGGGACGATTCGGATCGGACAAGCCGGAGCGCGAACGGCGGATGGCATCGGACACGAGACGTACTGCCTCGTCCTGCCCCACCACGCGCTCGTGCAACTTCTCTTCCATCTTGAGCAGCTTGTCGCGCTCGCCCGTCATCATCTTGCTCACGGGAATACCAGTGGCACGACTCACCACTTCGGCGATCTCTTCCGCGCCGACTTGGGTGCGCAGCAGTTTGTTCTTGGAAGCGCCGCCTTCGGCTTCGCGTTGCGCGGCCTCTTTCATCTTGGCTTCGAGTTGTGGCAACTTACCGTATTGCAACTCTGCAACTTTCTCCAGCTTGCCTTCGCGTTGCAGACGCACGATCTCGGCGCGCATCGCCTCGATCTCTTCTTTTACGGTGGCCGCACCTTGGGCAGCGCCCTTCTCTGCCTTCCACACTTCTTCGAGGTCAGCATATTCGCGTTCGAGTTTTTTGATCTCGACTTCGATCAACTCAAAACGCTTCTTCGAGGCTTCGTCTTTCTCTTTTTTCACCGCTTCACGTTCGATCTTCAATTGGATCAAACGGCGTTCGAGTTTATCCATCACCTCTGGTTTGGAGTCGATCTCCATCTTCATGCGCGATGCGGCCTCGTCGATGAGGTCGATGGCTTTGTCTGGCAAGAAGCGGTCGGTGATGTAGCGATGCGACAACTCAGCCGCTGCAACGATGGCGGGGTCGGTGATCTCGACACCGTGATGCACTTCGTATTTCTCTTTCAAGCCGCGCAGGATGGCGATGGTGGATTCCACGCTCGGCTCGTCCACCAACACCTTTTGGAAACGACGCTCCAGTGCCGCATCTTTCTCGATGTATTTGCGGTATTCATCTAGCGTGGTCGCACCAACGCAGTGGAGCTCGCCGCGCGCGAGTGCGGGCTTCAACATGTTGCCCGCATCCATCGCACCATCCGCCTTGCCTGCGCCCACCATGGTGTGCAGTTCGTCGATGAAGACGATGTTGTTACCTTCATCTTGTGCCAACTCTTTCAGCACGGCTTTTAGGCGTTCTTCGAATTCACCACGGTATTTCGCACCCGCCACCAGTGCAGCCATGTCCAGCGACAACACCTTCTTGCCTCTGAGTGAGTCGGGCACTTCGCCGTTGATGATGCGTTGAGCTAAGCCTTCAACGATGGCGGTCTTACCCACGCCGGGTTCGCCGATGAGGACGGGGTTGTTCTTGGTGCGGCGCTGCAGCACTTGGATGGCACGACGAATCTCGTCGTCACGACCGATGACGGGGTCGAGCTTGCCTTGACGTGCGCGCTCGGTCAGATCGACGCAGTATTTCTTCAACGACTCGCGCTGCCCCTCCGCCTCTTGCGAACCGACCGACTCGCCACCACGTACTGCAGCGATGGCGGTCTCCAAAGGTGCGCGCGATACACCGTGCGTCTTCAGCAAGCGACCTGTCTCGCCCTTGTCGTTGGTGAGTGCCAGCAAGAACATCTCAGAGGCGATGAACTGGTCACCACGCTTCTGCGCTTCTTTGTCTGTGAGGTTGAGCAGATTGCTAAGGTCACGCCCGACCTGCACTTCGCCGCTGTGGCCTTCTACTTTGGGCAAACGCGAAACGGCTTCGCTCAACGCTGTCTTCAGCGCGTTGGTGTTACCGCCCGCGCGAGCCAAGAGAGAGCCTGCCCCGCTATCGGCATCGTTGAGCAAGGCCAACAGCAGGTGCTGTGGCTCGATGAACTGATTGTCCGCACCGACGGCCAAGCCTTGGGCATCGGAGATGGCTTGTTGCAACTTGGTCGTGAATTTGTCGAATCTCATTTCGAAACTCCTTGTAGGGATATCTAACTAATTACTAGATGGGGTAGGCCTTCCAGATTTCAAGGCCACGCTCCTTCCCTTATACTACGGCCTCAATTTAGGGAATGTTCGATGCCACACACTAGCCTTGCCCACCAGATCCGTTCCGACGTCCTTACTGCGCTCGCCGAGGATATGGGTACGGGCGACCTTACTGCACAACTGATCGCCGAACACACTCAAGCTCACGCTACGGTCATCACGCGCGAGGACATGGTGCTGTGCGGTACGCTGTGGTTCGAGGAATGTTTCATGCAGCTCGACCCCGACTGCAAAATCGAATGGAAATACAAAGAAGGCGATGCGGTCGATGCCAAACAGACACTGTGTGAGATACACGGAAATGCCCGTGCTTTGCTGTCTGCCGAGCGTCCTGCTTTGAATTTCCTGCAAACGCTATCCGCAGTATCCACACAGACTCGACGCTACGTGAATGAAGTGAGCGGTACGCAGGCAAAGGTGTTGGATACCCGCAAGACGCTACCCATTCTACGCATCGCACAGAAGTATGCGGTGAAGGTGGGCGGTGGCCACAATCAACGTATCGGCCTGTTCGATGGGGTGCTCATCAAAGAGAACCACATCGCAGCCGCAGGTGGCATAGGCAAGGTGATGGAACATGCCTTCCAGATCACCCCACCCAACGTGCCGATACAGGTCGAGGTGGAGTCGCTGGCTGAATTGGATGAAGCCTTGCTTGCCGGCGCACGACTGATCTTGTTAGATAACTTCTCACTGGCCGATATGCGCACTGCGGTGACTCACGCCGCTAAACGCGCTGAGCTAGAAGCCTCTGGCGGTATCACGCTGGAGAACATCCGTCTTGTAGCCGAGACCGGCGTGGATCGTATCTCTATTGGCGCACTCACCAAGGATGTGAAAGCCATCGATCTATCGATGCGTTTGCAACTCTCTTGAAATCTCATAGAATGCCCATATATTAGAGTTCTCTAATTTTATGGAGTCATCATGAGCGAACCCAAACATATCGTCTGCCCCCACTGCGATGCGGTGAACCGCGTACCCGAGGACAAACTAGGCGCAGCACCGACTTGCGGCAAATGCAAACAAGCGCTGTTCACCGCTCACCCCGTCGAACTCAACGCAAGCAACTTCGCGACACACATCGCACGCAGTGATGTGCCCGTGCTGGTAGATTTTTGGGCACCATGGTGCGGGCCATGTCGCATGATGGCACCTGCTTACGCACAAGCTGCAGAACGCTTGGAACCGAACATCCGCGTGGTGAAGTTGAATACCGAACAAGCCCAACAGATCGCCGCGCAATACAACATCCGCAGCATCCCGACGCTGGCTTTGTTCAAGCGTGGCAAAGAAGTCGCACGTCAGGCAGGGGCGATGGATGTGAACGGCATCGTGGCGTGGGCAAGATCGAACGCATGAAATTGCTCTGGACGTTTTCTGCATTGGTGCTGGTCGGGTGTGCCGACCCAGCACGCAACCTTTATGAAGGAATCAAGGCAAGCAACGACGCCAAGAGGACACCAAACGAACAAGCCGTCACACCCGCTCCAAGTTATGACACTTATAAAAACGAGTTGGAAAAGATGCGTAAATGAAAACGGGAAGCGACGACACTTCCCGTTTTCATTGAAGCAGTAAAACTCAGTGCATCTCTGGCTTCTTTGCAGAAGGTTTGATCCTATCCAACAGGCGGCGCATATTGCCCATCGAGGCCAGATGCAGGTAGGCCATCCCCAATGCGCCACTTCTGAACAACGCAGGCAACTTGTCATCCGCAAGTTGGCCGAACTTCACTTCGTCGATGAGATAAAAATCATTCAACTGGAAGGTCTCGCCGCTGGGAGTATCGAAGCGCGCACCTTGCTGCACAAAAAGACCTAGGTCATCCAGTTGCTTGACCAGTGCTTCGGTGCGGGCAAACTCGACTTGGAAGTTCTGTAGGAACTGCATCACTTCGTTCATACGAGGTTGTAGCTGTCCCGCTTCATCAATCAACACCTCACCTACACTTGGATTCAACGCGGGGCATTCCTCATCGATGCACACCATCAGCTGACCTTGCGCACCGCCTTCGGCCATGACGAAAGGATAGCGACGTACGAAAGCGGGGATGTAGCGCGCATCCCACTTGCCTTTGTCATCCACGAACAAGTTCTCACCTGTGCGAACACCCAGCAACACAACGGGGCGCATCTTGCCGTCCTGTGCTTTGATGAACACGATGGGATATTCACGTGCTGCTTCGGCAAATTCGATCGCGCCCAACAGCACGGCTGTGGTGTCACGCACGAACTCAAAATTGACCTTGGCGGTATCGAATCTCAGATTGCGATGGATGTTTGAATTGAGCGGAACGACTTTCTGATAGAACGCGAAGCTACTCAAACCATTCCCCTTTGGATATCACGGAACGACCACACAGCCGCTGCCACCTATGCCTGACTTCCCATCAACGCCCCGTTCGATATTGTCTAGTTTGCTGTCGCCCCCCATAAATCCGGGAGTGACCGATAAACGTGTCAGCAGTTGCTCGCTAGAAAAACCGCTTTCACCTTTACCTAGATCAACCTTCTGCTCACCCTTGGACAAGATGACTTGACCGTCATGCACCGTCACATATAGGCCAGGTTCGCCATCACTAGCACTCTCTTCGAACAACTTCTCTAGATCCACATTGACGCTGTCTGGCCGTGGCGTGGTGTTATTGGTGATACTGGAAGGAATGGACATGATCTGTATCGGCTTGCCCGTCTCTCTTGCGAGCGTGGCAGCTTGATTGAGCGCCACCGTGAACGAACTGCCAGCCGATGCGAACACCACCTCACCCTGCCAAACATAGACACCAGCACCATTCAGCGGATTACCTGCCCCCGTGTCGGCTTCTGCAACTTGTGCCCACACAACGGCTGGGCTACCTGCATCGTTCATGCTGGAAAGTGGACGTAGCTCTGCATACTGTGACCAGAGCGTCGTGTAGGCGGCCTGAGGATTGTTCGAACCATCCGCGCATGGTCCGTTACACCACGCATCAAAACCTGTACCACGAATACCGATGGTGGCAGCAGACACCCTGAACTTGTAGTTGTCGTGATTCACGCGTCCAATCAAGCCTGTGACCACGCGCACACCGCCTTTAATGAGACGCAATGCGGCGTTCTCTTGATTCGCCTTTTTGTCATAGCTGAATGCTTCGATATGAAACACGCTATTCGCTTGCAAGGTGATGCGACTGCCATCGCGAAAAGCAACGACGGCATGCGTCTGCACGCTACTTTGCAACACATCGCCTTCATATACCGGCGAGCCCAAGTTCAACTTACGCGCCTTACTTTCTTTGTCCTTGGCTGCTAACTCACCTTGGATGAGCATCACACGCCCAACCGCTTTGAGTTGCGGTGCTGGGGGGGGTACTGGTTTCGCATCGCCATCGTCTGCACAATCTTTGGTGGCGCACAAACGAGAGGTGAAGTCCGTTCCACGGATACCTATGGTGGCCGTCGCCGCACGCAACTTGTAGGCATCTTTATTGCCGCGCTTTCCGATCAAACCGGTGACTGTACGAAAGCCTCCCTTGAGCAATCGGAACACGGCTGCATCAGCTTGTGGCTCGTTCTGTTTGAATTTGAAAGACTCGATCTTAAGGTTGGAATTGGGGCGCATAGTCATCTTGGTGCCATCGTTCATCACCACTTGCGCGTAGCTATCTTTTGCAGTGACGAGCAGATCCCCTTCTGAGACTTCGGCTTTAGGCCCCATCACCTTCACAGTACCATCAGGTCTTTGCGCAACGAGCGCTCCGCTCATGTAACCGATCTTGCCTGACGCCTCTGCATAAGCTGGGGTAGCGACAAGCAATAGAACTAGTGACCACAAGATTTTTTTAATCACATCACACCTCGTTCTTAGAATGACGCGGAAAGCGCGGCATGGATACGCCAGTCGCCCTTCAATTGTTGTGGATCGTTACCTTCTTTGATGATGCGTCCCGCATCTAATCGTAACGAAGAAGTATCTGTGATGGCGGTGCGCAACCCAAAACCTGCGCTCGAGATATTAGTGCTACCACCGGCCTTGGCTTTCACCGTACCACCATCAACGAACACCAGACCGCGCAACTTGGCCCCGCTCGTCTCAAAAGCTGGGGAGTAGGTCTCGATGTTGTAACGCACGCCGACCTCGCCCGTCTCACTGCCTTCAGAGAATCCACGCACACCGTCTGCACCGCCTAGGCGCATCTGCTCGGCTTGGATGAGTGTGTCGCCACTCCACTGTCCGTTCATCGCGGTGCGGAACTGCCAATCACCGCCGAAAGCAGTGAAGTAGCCTGCACCGAAGCGAATGGCTTTGTAGGTCGCAGTCGGCTTAGAAGCATTCACAAAATCATAGTTGGCGAAATCGGCCGACTTGCCTTTGCCCATCAGCGGCACATTGAGCGCGAAGGCAGCATTGAAATTGACGTCCCCTTTACCCGCCTTGCCTTGGGCCGAATAAGCCACGCTGAGCGGCGTGACGACGATGTCGTTGTACAACGGCTGCGCCACACCCGTCATTTTGATCTTATCGAACTTGCGCCAATCCAAACCGAAGGTGACGCGCGGATCGAACGAGCCCCAACGATCGAGTGGTATGTTGTAACGCGAACTGAAGATGAGACCGCCACCTTGGAAGTTCGTCGTTCCAACCAGCGAGTTGACGTTGGAATAGCCGCCGAAGAATTCGACACTGTGACCTTGCTCGTACAACGGAATCTTGTAACTACCGCCCAACACTTTGACGCGATCCATATACGACGGCGACACTTGCACGTTCACCTGCGCCACATGGTCGCTATCGAACAGATTCGCGTGGCGATAAGCCAAGCCCAAACGCGAACGTCCTGTTTCGGGTGAGCCGGAGTTGTCAAAAGTAGCCGTCCATAAATCTGGCTTGCTATCGGTGACCAACACGTTGGCATCCACCTCATCGTCATTCGCACCCGCCTTGAGCACCACGTTCAACTGACGCGCAGGATTCTCGTTCGCCAACCTCAATTCACGCCCCACCTGCTTTGCGCGCGGCACACCGCCGCTGCGAACAGAAGGAATGGCATCCAATGCATTCTGCTCACTCACGAACCTGTTGTCCTTGACGATGATCTTTCCGTAGTGACCTTCAATCACTTGGAAGTGAACCGTGCCTGCTTCCAACTCTTGCTCCGGCAACAACACACTCACTGCCGAGTAGCCGCGAGATGCATACAACTCTTCCACCGCTTCCAGTGCGCGCTGCACATCAGAGAAGTCTTTTTCCTTACCCACGAACGGCGCGACTACTGCGTCGAAGTCAGCTTGAGAGAATAATTTCGCATCATCGACTATGAAGCCATTGATCGCGAAGCGGATGAACTCTGGCGCTTCTTCTATTTCAGTTGCGATCGCCGCTTCGCCAGAAGTAGGCACTTCGGCAGCATGCGCACACGAAGCACTCAGTAAGAAACCAAGCAGAAGGCTAGAAAGTTTGAATGGACTCTTCACAAGATACATTTTCGTTCTACCCCTCATCATTGGCACACCGGCAATTGAGTCGCCAATGGTAGGCCGCTGTCATCGGTGGTGGCATCCGCCAAAAGTTCGTTAGCCTTTTGCTTTTCTTTCTCTTCATCATCCGGATTCGAGCCCACAGCAGTCTGAGTGATCTCCTGCACCACGGTCGGAGCAAGTATCCTGAAGACGCCAGGGACGTACGTCATGTAATAATTCGTCGTATCAAGAAGTGTCACGGACCCCTGATCGATCGAATACGCTCCAATCGTGTCACCGGCAATTCGCGTCAACGTTCCACTTAAGGTAGTGTCTACAGGGTCATGTAATCCAAACAACAAGTAACTCAGCGCTGGATCGGGCGTTCCTAGCACCTTATTCAAGTTCTTAGCGACGACGATCAGATTCTCCTGGTTGATCGTGCTGGCAGAATTTCCAACAAGCGAAATACTATAGTTGCCGCCGCCGTTTCCGTCATTGATCGCCACGCTGTTGAAGAGCACCGTTTTGCCAGTACCTGCATTTTTATCGACGAAAGTAATATTGGCCGCGTTGACAACATCCCCACCCACTAAAGCACCACTCAAGTTTGCAATATCCGCTGCAGACATGTTGTAACCCAAACCACCATCGTACGTCTTGGTCAGGCTTGGCGCTGTCAGTGTGACCGGAAGCGCGGTGATGTCGGCTGTAAGCGTTTCACCCGGCAGACTGTAGTTGCTCGCCAGCCCGGTACTATCCGTTAGCGAGTATGTCACCAAGACATTTTTTGCAGTCCCTACGTTCTTGTTGATAAATGCAGCACTCGCGTTCACACCCAGCGTCTCTCCACCCACCAGACCACTCAAAACACCCGCCCCTACAGTGGCCGAAACCGTACCGTCATACACTTTTGATGCTACGTTACTACCACCAACGGTCAGCGGAGCAGCGGTGATCGTTGCTCTGTGCGTCCCCCCAGTAAATGTGTAGTTGCTGGCAAGCCCACCATTCGAGCCATCACCCAGAGCAAGCGTACCCAGCGTCACCGGCTTGTTGATGCCGACGTTCGCGTCTGCCACTGTGCCCACACCGCTAAGGGTCAGGGTCTGGCCGCCTATCAAACCGGCAAGGGTGAATATGCTCCAATTCACATCAGCCGTGCCGTCGTAGACGCGCGTGCCGTTCAAGCTGATGACACTCAGGCTTGCCGTGCCGATCGTCAGCATGCCGCCCACATAGCTGATGTCATATCCCAACTGACCGGAATAGAGTGCAGGAGCATAAGTTCCTGCATTGATGGCATTCAGACCGTATGCGTTGGCAGTACCCAAAATGTCCGGAAGATTCGGAGACACGGGATTATAGGATGGGTTGACCAATCCGCCGCTGTAGACAGCACCATCGTAAGTCTTGCTCGCTGCGTCAGCCGTGATGACAAGCTGCTTGAGGAAGCTGGTGAGCAAGGGTCCGGTGTGGCCCTCATAGATACGCCAAGCCATCCCAGCGGCGCCGGTGTTGGCGATGCTCCAGCCGGTGAAGCTGGACATGGTCATCCGCTCCACCGTGGTAAGGCCAGACACGCCAGTGGTGTTTATGTAACCCCAGTCTTGGCCGAACCCCGCCCCCAGTCCCTGTCCTGTTGTATCGATATCCCAGAAACTGTTACTCACAACAGCGGAAAATTCGTTATATCCGACAAGACCGCCGACGTTGGTGGTACCGCTCACCAAGCCGCTGGCCGTGTAGGCCATCGATACTTCTCCATCATTGAATCCGACCAGTCCGCCGACATCAGTGGCACCGCTCACGGTTCCGCCACTGACATAGCTGTTCATGATCGCCACAAGATTGTCGCCGGCACCATGGCTGGTGGGCACGCGTATCTCGCCTACTAGGCCACCCACCTGTGACGTTCCAGTCACCTGGGTATTCGACACAAAACTGTTGCCAATCAGGCCCAGTCCGCCTCCATATCCTTCGCCGCCGTCATATCCCACCAGCCCGCCAACCGATGTCCCGCCGCTTATCGTGGCTGCATCGACATAACTCGCGTTGATTGGAGAGCCGAAGTTGTAGCCCACCAGCCCGCCAACATAGCTACCCGTGCTAGCGACCATGCCGCCGCTGACATAACTGTTGCTGATGGTAAAGCTGCCAGCCGGCAAATTGGATCCGGTGAAACCGATGAAGTTATCCCCGACCAGTCCGCCAACAGCGCTGCCCGAGCCGCCAACGATATTTGGATTGATGACGTAGCTGCCGACAATTTCGCCATGCTCATTGTTTCCAACCAATCCGCCGATTCCGCCACCGATGACCCCGGTACCCGTCACCGAACCGTTGGTGACGGTGCTGCCGGAGATGATGCCGGACCGGAACCCCGAGGTGGAAGCGGAACCCAAGTTAAAGCCCACCAGGCCGCCAACCGTATTGGAGCCACTCACCGCAGTATTCAATACATCGCTGTTGGCGATATTCCCTGTGTTCCAGCCGACCAGACCACCAGCATCACTAAGGCTGGCAACAACAGTTCCTCCATTCACGGAACTGTTGCTGATGTTCCCGCCCGTCAGTGCACCCGAAGTGGTGGTACCGGAAGAAACATTGCGCCCCACCATACCCCCGACATTACTCGCACCGCTCATCGTGAGCGGGGTACCACTGACAGTCACGGTGTCGATGTTGCCGAAGTTGCTGCCGGCAACGGCACCCACGTTAGACAAGCCGCTTACGGTGACATTGACCAAGTCGAGATTGCTGACCAAGCTGCCTTCCGCGATGCTGCCGAACAGACCAATGTCGTCATTGGGCAGGTTAAGACTGAGGTTGGAGATGGAAAATGCGTTGCCATTGAAATCACCGGCCAGCTTGGGAACGTAATAGCCGGACATTCCGGTCAGGCTGATGCCGGTCGTCAGGCTGTAGTTGTAGGCGGGGTTATCGGCAAAGGCCAACATATCCTTCAGATCCTGCGCAGTGCCGATCTGGTAATTCAGCAAAACATCCTGTGTCAGGTAGTTGCCAATGATCAGCGGCGTGAGCGCGCCGCCATTGAACCAGTCATTGAACTGCCCCACCCCGCCGGGGTTGTACAGACCGCCGACGGTGACGTTGTTGCCGCCGTTGGTAGTGACGTTATCGATATCGAAGTAGGAGTTGGCGTGCGTGCCCGATTCCAGCCCGGCCAGGCCACCGATGTGGCCAACGGTCGCCGCAATCGCGCCGCTGTTCACATAACTGTTCGTGATCGAACTGCCAAAATTGGCCACGCCCACCAGTCCGCCGACAGAATTGCTGCCCGACACGTTCGCGGCCGAGACATGGCTGTCCGCGATCGAGCCCGCAAAGTGGTACCCAACCAGCCCGCCAACAAAATCCGTACCGGCTACCGATAATGTGCCGCCGAGTCCGCTGACACTGCTGGTAGTGATGATGCCATCGTTGCGGCCAACCAGACCTCCGACCCGAGTGCCCCCGGCCACTGTGACCGCCACTGCCACGCCTGCGTTGACAATGCTGTTAGTGATCGTTCCCGCATTGGATCCGGCTAGCCCTCCGATCTGATCCCCTCCCGCCGAGTTTATCGTGGCGTTCTGAACGACAAGGTTGCTCACCGAACCAAGGCTGGTAATTTTACCGAACATGCCGAGATTGGAATTATCCTGAGCGAGGCTGAGGCTGGAGATGGTGAAGCTCGCCCCATCGAAGTCGCTTTCCAGAATGGGAATGTAGAAATTGCCCAGCGTAGTCAGGTCGATATCGGCCGCCAAAACGAAGGTGTACGCCGAGTTGTCGGCGAAACCGAGCATATCCTTCAGGCCCTGCGCATTGCTGATGATGTAGATATTGGCGCCACCGTTGACGAGCGAGCCGTAGGGTGAAGTGTAATTGTTGATGTTCAGCGACATACTGCCGTTGACCAGCCAGTCCGTGTACTGCCCGACGCCGTTGAAACTAGCAGTATTGTCGTTATACAACCCGCCGACAGTGACGATGTTGGCGCCGTTGATGGTGACGCCATTGATGTTGTAATGCGAATTGGTAATGGCGCCGGTGTAGCCACCCGCCAACCCGCCATAATTCGACGTGCCGGTCACGCTGCCCGTAGTCACATAGCTGTTGGTGAGCGTCCCGCCGCTGTTGCCCACCAGTCCGCCTATCCCGTTACCGCCGGAAACGATCACGCCCGAGGCATAGCTGTTGCTGATCGTGCCCGTATGCGAACCGGCCAAGCCACCGACATTCAACGAACCGGCTCCGCCCGCCACCGTCGATCCTGTCGCGTAAGACGTATTGATCGTACCGATGACGAGAACGCCGACCAGACCACCCAGATTCGAGTTGGCCAAACTGGCTCCGCTCACGTTGCCATTGGCATAGGAATTGAGGATCGTGCTCCAGTAAAAATATCCAGCCAGACCGCCCACATTGGTGGTACCGCTCACGCTGCCAGAGGCATAGCTTGAGCTGATGGCGTTCGCCACATTGCTGGAACTGTTGCCGACCAGACCGCCCACCGAAGTAGTGCCCGACACGGCGCCGGTCATTGCGTAGCTGGTTGTGATCGTTCCATAGGTAAAGTTGGAAAGTGTGTCGCCATCCCAGTTGTTGAATCCGGCCAAGCCGCCAACGTTGGTGACACCAAGCACACCGCCGGTGGCATGGCTGTTCGAAATGTTGTAGGCATTCATACCCACAAGTCCGCCCACGCTGGTATTGCCGGATACATTGCCGCTGGCAACACCGGTATTGATGGTGGAACGGTAACCGCTCCATCCGACCAGCCCTCCGACGTTGGTTCCGCCGATCACGTTGCCGCTGGCAATGACATTGATGAGCGAAGAACCGACGCCACCCTCACCTTCCATACTGCCCGCCAGACCGCCTATATTCATATTCGTGCCGGTCACATTCCCGCTAGTGCTACTGTTGCTGATGGTAGAACTCTGGCTGGAGCCAACCAATCCACCTACATTATTGGTTCCGCTCACCGTGCTCCCGGCGCTGCTATTGTCGATACTTGAAAAGTTATAGTTGATCCCCACCAGACCACCAATCGAACTACCATTGACCGCTCCCGTGACCGTACCAGTGGCGTTATGTCCACCAACCAAGGTGCCCTGATGCCAACCAATCAGACTACCCACATAACTACCGCCGGAAATATTAACGTTAGTCAGCCACACATTTTTTATCGTGCTGGCATTCGTAAATCCGAACAAACCTACATAGCTTTCGCCTGATCGATTGATGTAGAGTCCATCGATGGTGTGGTTCAACCCATCGAACTGTCCAGTGAATGGAGTTGAAATAGATCCGATAGGTGTAAAACCAAAATATCCACCCAAACCATCCGGATTCCATGTTGAAGTCGCCGACGCATTGAAAGTTGCACCAAGCGCATAACTGCCTGCCAGATTAGTGTTCATCGCCTGCAACTGATTGGCATTGTTCACCAGCATCCAGGCGGTAAATGGTGTCGCACCGAATGTACCGGAATAGTTAGTCGGAGTGGCGTATGAGGTCGGGTTGTAATAAATATCTGCACGGCCGCCAAGCAAACTGAATGTGTTGGTACCGGCAAATGTCACCGTCCCCACGCTGCTACCATCGAAGTCGGAATGCAAAACCACATTGAGCGCCCCACTGGTCGAGCTAAATCCTGCACCTAATGCGAAATTGATATTGTTCTCAGCCAGCAAAGTCAGTGTTGCATTACCGCCGAGCGTCTTTGCAATCGATGCATTTACGGAAATATCCCCTGCGCCAGCCAGTGCTCCATTTGCCGTAGTAACGGTAACTGAAGTGCCACCATTAATAGCAGTTTCGATAGTGCCCGTTGAGATATATGAAGGAGTAGCGCTTGTCGACCATGCTCCTTGTGATGTGAGAGTCCCCCCAAACTGAGTTGCCGCATCGATAATCACATCTGCGGGATCGAGCAACCACATACCAGCATCGCCATGCCTAGCTGAAGCATCGACTCTGATTCCAGCCACATCAAGGTAGTGTGCTGAAGTCTCGACGAAGCCACCGTTGCCGCCATTGGCACCACCCTGTGCCGAGATGCTGCCATAAGCACGGGTCACATCATCCGCCCACACTATGGCCTTGCCGCCGTCACCGTACTGGATGGCGTCGGCCCTGATGATCGCTGCGGCATCGACATAAGTGGTGAGCGCGTTCACAACGTTCGCATTGGCACCTTGCTTGTCGCCACCGATCAGTATCGTTCCGCCGCCATTGGTTCCGGATGCGTCCAGTGTCGCACCGGCGGTAATTCGCACTTCATTGTTGCTCAAGGCCTCGATCATGCCGCCAGTTGTACCTGTGACACTGACCGTGCCGCCCACTTCGGTCCGCTGGCTGGACTTGAACACGATCTTGCCGCCTTGCAGCGTGGCGCTGTCGGCACTAGTTACGCCGCTATTGCGCACCACGGTGCCGAACAGGCCAAGTGTGCCAGCGCTAGAGATGAGTTGACCGATGTTGGTGGCATCACCTGCGGGTGCGGTGATGTTGACGCGCAAGTTGGGATCGAGGTCGTTGACGAGTTCTACGCTATGCCCTGCGACGAGCAATATCTCGCCATTAGGTGCGTTGATGATGCCGGTGTTCTCGACATTGGGGGCGATAAGGTATATCTGCCCGTTCTGTTGGGCGGTGATGTTGCCTGCGTTGCTGACGTTCTGCGCGCCAGCCACTGCGGTGAAGTTGTGACGCCCCGCCAAGAAATCCGCATTACTGAGGTTGAGCGAGGTCGCTACCAAACCTGCCACATCCACAGTAGAGCCTGCGCCAAAGAAGATGCCGGATGGATTGACCAAGAACACACGTCCGTTGGAACTCAAGATGCCAAGGATGGCAGACGGATTGTTGGTAATGACGCGATTGAGTACGGTTGACGCTGCGCTCTGTTGCGCGAAATGCGTGACTTCATTTGAGTTGATGCTGAAGCCTTGCCAGTTGATGATGGTGCCTGGGGTGTTGGTGACGGTGAGTGTATTGCCAGTGGTGTTGAAGGTAGCTTGTCCGTTGACGACTTGACCGCCGAGGGGGTTGGCTTGTGCGCCAAGTGCGAAGCAACATGCGACTGCGAATACAACGGGCTTGAGTCGTCCGCCAATATCACTTGCTGAATCTAGGTCTGCGCCTACAGGGCGTATCGAACGTATGAGGCTGGAGGAAGATCGTTTGCCTTTGGTCTTAGTGATTTCAGACACCGCGACCCAAGCGCTAAGCGCCTCAGACCATATCGTGCGGAAGATGCTATTAAGTGATGACTTCATGGTTCACCCGCCCCTCTCACATTACCTCAGTGGGAACACAACAAACTGAATGAACAATACACTTACAGGTATGAAAATACTACAAATTTCGGGTGTATTGCTCCATCAAAATAAAAATTCTCAATCTACAGAAAGGGATGGCAAGATGTTTTCATTCATGTCACGATTCACGAGGTGCCGTTACCGGTTAAATCGTCTCGGATAAAACCTACCAATCCAATATGACTTTGTCTTCTCAGAACACTCTTTCTATCGATCAAGCGATGGCACTCGCCACGCAATTACAGTCGAATGGTCGCTTGCAAGAGGCTGAGCATCTTCTGCAACAGATATTGCAGCAGCATCCACAACACGCATTCGCTCTTCACCTTCTCGGTGTCATCGCACATCAATGTGGCAAGCAAGCCATCGCTGCCGATCTCATTCAGCGCGCCATCACCTCTCGTGGCGATGTCGCTCTGTTCCATGCCAATCTGTGCGAGATATCACGCCAACTCAAACGTCACGATAAAGCCATCGAACACGGCGAACACGCTGTCGAGCTCGATCCGCGTATGGCGATGGCGCACAGCAACCTCGGCATCGCTTGGTTCGACCATAAGGAATACGAGAAAGCGGAAGCTTGCCAACAACGTGCACTCACGCTCGATCCCGCTTTTGCGCCATCGTTGAATAACCTAGGAAGCATCTACCGTGAACGTGGCGACAAGAAGGCTGCGCTGGACTGGTACTTCAAAGCGGCTGCCGCCAATCCGAATTACCTTGAGCCACTGAACAACTTGGGGGCGCTGTTACTGGAAGAGGATCGCATCCCTGAAGCCATCGAGGCGTTGAACAAGGCATTGCGCTTGCACCCCAACTACGCCGAGTCTATCTGCAACATGGGCGGTGTCCATCTGGCGCAAGAGGAAAACGAGGCGGCGCTCGCCAAGTTTCAACGCGCCCTCGAACTGCGCGCTGATTACTTGGAAGCGCAGATGGGACTATCCAAGACAATGCAAGCGATGGATGCACTCGAAGATGCCGAGCGCGCCGCCAACCGAGCGCTACAGATCGATGCACATAGTCCCAAAGCTCACGCACTGCTCGCCAGCATCTATTCCGAGACTTCACGTCCCGTGCAAGCCGAGTCTGAATTCGACCGTGCCTTGGCGATAGACCCAGAGAGTGGCGAAGGATTGCTTGGCCTCGGCCATCTGTGTGTAGAGAACGGCGACATCGAACGCGCCGAGGGATTGTTCCGCAAAGCACTGGCGAACAAACCAGACAATGTCTCTGCACGCATCCACCTCATCCAAGCGAACAAGGTGAAGGTGGGGGATGAGAATTTTGTTGCCTTATTGGAAGAAGAGAAGGATGCAGACAAGCATTCAGACAATCGCAAGTTGTCTCTACATTTCGCGTTGGGCAAGTGTTACGACGACACCAAGGATTACGACAAAGCGTTCCCGCATTTCCTGAAAGGCTGCAAGATCAAGCGCGCGAAGTTCAATTACGCCCCCGATGCGACGGCCAGGCAATTCACCGAACTGAAAGAGATATTCGGCAAGGCGTACATCGACGGACTGCGCGGTGCGGGTGATCCCTCCGGCCTACCCATCTTCGTGCTCGGCATGCCGCGCTCCGGCACCACACTCACCGAGCAGATCATCGCCAGCCACCCGGACGTGTACGGTGCGGGCGAGTTACCCGACCTGCTGCGCATCGCGCACCGCAAGACCGATCCCAAGACGACTACCTTCCCCGACAACCTGCGCTATTTGAACCCTGCCACGCTCAACGCGTGGGGCGCCGAGTACGTCAGCGGCCTGAAGCAACGCGCGCCGAAAGCGAAGCATATCACCGACAAGATGCCAGCGAATTTCTTTGCTGTGCCGCTCATTCACCTGATGTTGCCGAACGCGAAGATCATCCACGTCAACCGCAACCCGGTGGATACCTGCGTCTCCTGCTTCACGCGCCTGTTCCACCGCAAGCAGGAACACACATACGACCTCGCGGAGCTGGGGCGCTACTACGCCGACTATGCGCGTCTGATGGATCACTGGCGCCAAGTCTTGCCCGCAGGGGCGTTCTACGATGTGCAATACGAGAACATCGTCGCCGATCAGGAAGGCGAGGCACGCAAACTGCTGGAATATTGCGGTCTCGAATGGGATGCCGCCTGCCTCGATTTCCACAAGACCAAACGCCAGGTGCGCACCGCCAGCGTGACACAGGTACGCCAGCCGATCTACACCACTTCGGTGGAACGCTGGCGTTCATACGAGAAATTCCTCGGCCCGCTGCTGGAACAGCTGGGCGACCTAGTACCTAAGCGCTGACCGGATATGACTGACTCGCTCGCCACGCAACTGGGGGATCTGGCGCTCGGCATCGACCATGTCGCCATCGCCGTGGAGGATATCGATGCCTCCGTCGCATGGTACTGCTCGGCACTCGGCTTCACACTCCTAAATCGTAGCGAGATTTCCGGCGACCATTCGGGTATGGTCTATGCGGTACTGAAATGCGCGTCCTCGACCATCGTACTGGTGCAGGGCACGTCTGCCGCATCGCAAGTCTCGAAGTTCATCGCCGCATTCGGGACAGGCATGCATCACATCGCTTTCGCCGTCACTGATCTGGATGCGGCGATCGAGCGTGCAGCCAAAGCAGGCAGCCTCTCCGACACGCCCGTCATCAGCGACGAGGGGATACGCCAGACCTTCCTGCACCGCGACCCGACAACGGGCGTGCGCATCGAGCTGATCGAACGGAGTGATGCGCCCTTCTCGGAAAAGAACGTCGAGGGCCTGTTCCGCGCTCTCGAAGAGAAAGATCTGTTTTGAACATGCCAGCCCCCGCCGCCGACAACCACTGGCAGGATTTCGCAAGGAAGTGGAACCGGCTGGGTTCGCCTTTGCGCCCCTGTCCGGAAGACGTGGAGAATTTCCGCAAGGCCATCGGCAATGATCCCGGCCGATGCCTGCTGTTGGGTGTCACGCCGGAACTGACCGACCTTGATCCGTCGCTCATCGCTATCGACAACAGCACCGCGATGATTGCTGCGCTGTGGACTGGCAGACACACCGCCATTCAGGGCGATTGGCTGGATCTGCCTTTTCCGGAGGATTCTTTCGACACGCTGATAGGTGATGGATGCCTGACGCTGCTATCGCACCCAGCGCAGTACGCGCAATTCTTCGAGCAACTCGGCCGTGTGGTCGCTCCCGGAGGTAAGGTCGTACTCAGGCTTTTCGTAAGTGCCGCACGCAAGGAAAGCGCAGAAGCGGTATGCCGAGAAGCGCTCAACGGAAAAATGAAGAGCTTCCATGCTTTCAAATGGCGATTGTCGATGGCGATCGCTTCTGAATACAGGGATCACACCTTCCGCGTGGCAGAGACTCTGGCGACCTTCGACCGCCTCATCCCCGACCGCACCAAGCTCGCCTCCGCGACCCGGTGGCATATGGACGATATCGAGACCATCGATTTCTATCGCGACTCCACAGCGCTTTACAGCTACCCCACGCTGGACCATGTGCGGCAGACCATTCATCCTTCGCTCAAGGAGACTGATTTGATCGTTGGCCGCTATGAACTGGCAGACCGCTGCCCCATCCTCATCCTGCAATCGAAAAAATGAAATCCTTGTCGAATCTAAAAAGTAGCATCGGCGGGATAGGCTGGCCGGCCATACCTGATCCGGTCGCGGCCAATCTGCTCGCGCAACTGGCACAACTGGATGGCAGCCAGTGGTGGTCGACCGAGCGGCTGGCGCAAAGACAGTTTGAGCAATTCTCGCAACTTGCAGCGCATGCGCAGCAACATTCACCCTTCTTTCGCGAACGCTTCGACAAGGCGGGACAGGATGCAGCGCAGACATGGACGCAGGAGTCCTTCTCGCGCATCCCGCTGCTGACGCGCGCCGAGTTGATGCTGCAAGCGGAAAATATCCAGTGCCGCTCGCTGCCGCAGAAACATGGCTCCATCCATAAGATTCAGACCTCGGGTTCGACCGGACAGGTGGTCACGGTATCGAAGACCGAAGTCAACCAGTTGGTATGGCTAGCCTTGGCGATGCGCGAACATCTGTGGCACGAGCGCGATTTCTCAGCCACGCTCGCCGTCATCAAGGCTATGACTCCGACAGTCGACGACCCGGTTCAGGCAGCAAGGATAGGCTGGGGACATCCGAGCACCCTGCTGTTCGATACCGGTCCTTCGTATTCGCAACCGCTGTCGATGGATGTCACGCAGCAGGCTGAGTGGCTTACGCGCATCGACCCCAAGTATCTGTTGACCTATCCTTCCAATCTGAATGCACTGCTCGACCTGTACGAAAGCGGCTCGCTCCTTCCATCCTCTTTGCGCCAGGTGCGCACGATAGGCGAGACCCTGCATCCCGGCCTGCGCGAGCGCTGCAAGGAACTGGGCGACATCGGGATCGTGGACATGTACAGCGCGCAGGAGGTCGGCCTCATCGCGCTGCAATGCCCGGACAGCGGCCTGTACCACATCCAGAGCGAGAGCCTGATCGTGGAAGTGCTGGATGATGAAGGCAACCAATGCAAGCCGGGAGAGATCGGTCGCGTGGTCATCACCGACCTGCACAACTTCGCCACCCCGCTCATCCGTTACGAGATACGAGACTACGCCGAGGTCGGCCCCGCTTGCCCCTGCGGACGCGGATTGCCCACCCTGTCGCGCATCATGGGACGGCGGCGCAACATGGTGGTGTTCCCGGATGGACGCAAGCACTGGCCGCTGATCGGCGCTTATCGTTTCCGCGAAGTGGCCGACATCAAGCAATACCAAGCCATCCAACATTCACTGAGCGAAGTGGAGATACGATTGGTCGTTGATGCACCACTATCATCCACACAAGAATCGCAACTCACCACACTCATCCATGGCGCCTTAGGCCACGCATTCCCGCTTCGCTTCTCCTACTTCAAAGAAGAACTACCTAAGACGAAGGGCGGAAAATTCGAAGAGTTCATTTCGCTACTAAGATGATCCGCATCAGGAAACTCATCACATGAATCCAGCCAACCTCACCCATCACATCGGCTTAGTCACTCCAGCAGACAGAGCTACGGTGCTCGCTCATCAACCGGCCACGCTCTGGCTCACCGGCTTGAGTGCCTCGGGAAAATCAACGCTGGCTTTCGCACTTGAACAGAAGCTGATCGGCGAGGGAAAAACTGCCTACGTGCTGGATGGAGACAACGTGCGCCATGGTTTGAATCGTGACCTAGGCTTCAGTGCAGAGGATAGAAGCGAGAACATCCGCCGCATCGCCGAGGTGGCCAAGCTGATGAACGATGCAGGACTCATCGTCATCACCGCATTCATCTCACCCTTCCAAGCAGACCGTGCGATGGCTCGCGACATCATCGGTGATAGACATTTCAAGGAAGTCTTTGTGAGCACGCCCATCGCAGTGTGCGAACAACGCGACCCGAAGAAACTTTATCAGCGCGCACGCAAAGGTGAGGTCACGGAGTTCACTGGCATCACCTCCCCTTACGAAACGCCGACCGAGCCTGCGCTTGTGATCGACACTTCGATACTTTCACAAGATGAAGCTATCGAAAGACTTGTAAGGTTGTTACAAGACTAAAGCTTACGCGCTACCACATCGACCAGCGCCGACATACCGCTATGCCCTGAACCTTCACGGATGATGTCGTCGTGTTCGGATAGATGCAGGATATCCATGTCAGAGAAGGATTCGCGCAACATAATTTCGGTGTAAAGGTTCTCGACCTGCGAAGGGCCGCCGGTCTTGTAGTCCAACTGGCGTGGTGTGTAGCCTTGCAGCAATAGCAAACCACCCGGCTTGATGAATCGTTTGAGGTTGGCGAACTGTTGTGGACGTAAGGCTGGGCCGACGAACTGGATGAAGATGGCGACCACCACATCGAAGGTCTCTCCGCCACCGTCCCAAGTCATCAGATCGACCTGATCGAAGCGCATCTGCACACCGCGTTGCTGTGCCAGTCTTTGTGCCTTGGCTTGCGCCACGGGTGATGCATCGACCGACAGCACATCCAATCCCTGCTGTGCCAACCACACACCGTTACGCCCTTCACCATCGGCCACCGCGAGGCATTTCATACTGGGTTTGAGGCGCGCCTGTTGCGACACTAGGAACGCATTCGGCTCGGTACCGTAGAAATACTCGTCACCCGCGTAGCGCTCGTCCCAGATGCTCACTTATGCATTCCCATCACTTCGCCCATGCGTACAGGCAGCGCAGGTGACCATTGCTGATTGAATTGAAGCGCGTCTTTTTGGAACAGCATCACCACGGTAGAACCCAACAAGAAGCGTCCCATCTCATCGCCCTTGTTGAAAGTGATCTGTTGGTCGTCGTAGCGCCACTCGCGCACGTCACGTGTGCGCGGCGGATTGACCACGCCATGCCAAGTCGTCGCCATACTGCCGACGATGGTCGCGCCGACCAGTGTCAACACGAACGGACCATGTGCAGTCTCGAACACACACACCACGCGCTCGTTGCGCGCGAACAATCCCGGCACACCGCGCGCCGTCACCGGATTCACCGAGAACAGATCACCTGGCACATAGATCATGCGCGTCAAGCGTCCCGCGCACGGCATATGGATACGGTGGTAGTCCTTGGGGCTGAGATAGATGGTGGCGAAATCGCCGTCTTGGAACTGTGCTGCCAACGCCGCGTCGCCACCGACCAACGCAGTGGTGGAATAGCTGTGACCTTTGGCTTGGAACAACTGGTCTTTTTCGATACTCCCGAACTGGCTGATCGCGCCATCCACAGGACACACGAAATCCGCATCCGCCAATGGTCGCGCACCGCTCTTCAGTGCACGCGTGAAGAAATCGTTGAAGGTGGCGTAGCTATGGATATCGGGATTGGCCGCTTCCGCCATATTCACTTTGTAGCGACCGATGAACCACTTGATGACCACGGGCGTCCATGAGAGTCGTGCACTGGCGAACTTGCCAGCGAGTTGAGTGAGTGCTTGTTTGGGAAGCAGGTATTGCAGTAGTACAGCGAGACGATCGAACACGGAAAACCTGTCTAAAAAATATCAAAGGGGGCGCATTATCCTAGAAACTTCAGTTGGACGGTACGTAGTGTGTGTTCATCGCGTCACAGGGCAAGGCGGGACGACGAGGAATGGTCGTTCCATTCCGAGGAGGAGCAACACCGCCATGGGATGCGAGGGACGCACAATACGTGCCGTAGCAACTTACCATACGGATTAACGTAGATAAATCGCAAATTACTTAGACAGTTTAGTCATGCGAGCTAAATGGAGCGGTCAACTGAGGTTTCTAGGATCACACCGAGCCTAGGAAGTACCACCACCCGCTGAGCGTGATGAAGGAAAGGATGAGTCCCACCGCCACCATCAGGTTCGCCAGTGGTGGATCGAGGTCATGCTCACTCGCCACAATAGCGGCGGTGATCATCGGCGGCATGGCCGCCTCGAACAATGTGACCTGCATGTTCAGACCATGCGCGCCGAGCAGTTGCACGTAGAGCAGATAGATCGCCAGCGGTGCGAGGATGAGTTTGAAGCCGAGTCCTAGCGCAAGGTTGCGCTTGTGTTCTGCGATGTGCCCCAAGCGCAACTGCATACCTACCGAGAGCAAAGCCAATGGCGCAAGCGTATCGCCCAAGCGTTTCAACAACACACTAAACCACTCTGCATACTCGATCGGAATGAGCAGTAGTGCGATACACAGCGAGAGGAACGGCGGGAACAAGGCGATGCGCTTGATGATTTCAGTGGCCGTTGGACGCCCTGAGGAATAGATACCCGCGACCGTGATGCCCAACACAGAGAGCGCGAAGAACGAACCTAACTGATCGGCGATGATAGCTGTCGTCAGACCTTCCTTGCCGTAGAACGCCTCCACCATCGGCAAGCCAAAGAACGAGGTGTTGCCCAAGCCGCCAACCAATATCAACGCTCCTGTCGTGGCGCGCGACAAGTTCAACCATTTTCCCATCAGCCAGAAGAAACCTGCCGATAGACCGAACACCAACCACGCCATCAACCCTGTCAGCAAGACATCGCCAGAGAGTCGTAGTTGGTGGATGTACAGCAAAGTCAGCGCAGGTAGCGAGACATGGATGATGAAGCTATTGAGCGTTGCTGGTGCGTTGTCCGGCATGCGCTTGAAGCGTCGCAGCAGCATGCCGACGATGAAGCAAAGGATGAGCAGGAGAAGGTTGTTCATGCCTCTGCTTTACGCCAAATGATCAGTGAGGGATGTTGGAAGAGATGAACGCCTTCAATGTCGCCACATCCGCATCCATCACTTCACAGCGTTGCGGCAAGTCTTCAATGCCAACCATAGACTCTGGACGCTCTGGCTGACGACCCAACGCTTCTTGGATGGTCTCGGCGAACTTCGCTGGTAACGCGGTCTCAAGGCAGATGAGTGGCAAGCTGGGACGGCGTTGCTCCAAGCCCACTTTCAATCCATCAGCCGTGTGTGTGTCGATCATCACGCCATACTCTTCCCAAACTTCACGGATGGTCTTGAGACGGTCTTGATGTGAGCTCTTGCCCGATGCGAAATGGAACTTGGACAACTCATTCCAGTAGGCAGAATCTTTGATATCGAATGCGCCACCTGCATCCACCTTGCTCCAGAACTCGCGCACCTTCGCTCCGTCACGCCCGACCAAGTCGAACACGAAACGCTCGAAGTTACTCGCCTTGGAGATGTCCATCGAAGGACTGCTGGTCTCGTAGGTATGTTCTGTTCCGCGAGGGCGGTACACGCCGGTACGGAAGAACTCGTCCAGCACGTCGTTCTCGTTCGTCGCCAAAATCAATTGGCCAATAGGCAAACCCATCATGCGCGCGATGTGGCCAGCGCAGATGTTGCCGAAGTTACCAGAAGGAACTGAGAACGCGACCTGCTCGTCGTTGGATTTCGTCGCAGCGAAATAACCTTTGAAGTAGTACACGATCTGCGCCGACACGCGCCCCCAGTTGATAGAGTTCACCGTACCGATCTTGTGTGCGGCTTTGTAAGCGTGATCGTTGGAGACTGCCTTCACCATATCCTGTGCATCGTCGAACATGCCGTTGACGGCGATGTTGAAGATGTTCGGATCTTGCAGCGAATACATCTGCGCACGTTGGAACGACGACATCTTGCCGTTCGGCGACAACATGAACACACGGATACCACGCTTGCCGCGCATCGCGTATTCGGCGGCAGAGCCGGTGTCACCCGATGTCGCACCGAGGATGTTCAACTCGGCATGGTCTTTCGCCAAGGCGTACTCGAACAGATTGCCCAACAACTGCATCGCCATGTCTTTGAACGCCAACGTCGGACCGTTGGAGAGTTCTTGCAGATACACCCCCTCGCTCAACTTACGCAGCGGCGTGATGTCTTTGGCATTGGAATCCACACGCCCGTTGCTGTACACCTCGGCGGTGTAGGTCTTGCTAACGATGGCTTTCAAATCTGCCGCAGGAATGTCAGTCGCGAACTTAGACAACACCGCGAATGCAAGGTCGGCGTAAGACAGTTTGCGCCAAGCATCCAACTCGGCGCGGGTCACCTGCGGATATTGCTCCGGCAGATACAGGCCGCCGTCGGGCGCGAGACCACCCAACAGAATCTCGGTGAATGTCTTGGCGGGCGCGTTGCCGCGTGTGGAGATGTATTTCATTTTGAATCTACCTCGTCAGTTCCCTCGCCCTTGCAGGGAGAGGGTTAGGGAGAGGGTGGAATTTCAAAGCCCCTCTCCCCCAGCCCCTCTCCCGCAAGCGGGCGAGGGGAGTCCAATTATTTACCCAACTCTTCCAAACGCAGCTTGGTGACCTTCCCCGCAACAACCCCTAGTGCCTCGATCTTCTTGATCGCCGCGTTGACGTGTTTCTCGCGTGTCAGGTGCGTCAGCATGATGAGGTCGGTCTGCTCTTCGCCTTCTTCAGGTTCTTTCTGGATGACAGCATCGATGGAGATCTGTTCATCCGCCAAGATACGCGTGATGTCCGCCAGCACGCCTGGCTTGTCTTGAACACGGAGACGCAGGTAGTAGCTGGTCTGCACTTCATCCATCGGCAGTATCTTCAGGTCGGCCATCGCGTTCGGTTGGAACGCGAGATGTGGCACGCGGTTCAACGGATCAGCGGTGTGCATACGTGTCACATCCACCAAGTCGGCGATGACGGCACTGGCGGTCGGTTCTGCACCTGCGCCCTTACCGTAATAGAGCGTCGCACCGACTGCATCGCCTTGCACCACAACGGCGTTCATCGCGCCTTCCACGTTGGCGATGAGGCGTTTTGTTGGGATCAAAGTTGGATGTACGCGCAGCTCCACACCTTCTGGTGTGCGCTTGGTGATGCCCAGCAGCTTGATGCGATAGCCGAGTTGTTCGGCGTATTTGATGTCGATGGCATCCAGCTTGGAGATACCTTCGATGTAGGCTTTATCGAACTGCATGGGGATACCGAATGCCAGTGCGGACAGGATGGTGATCTTGTGTGCCGCATCCACACCTTCGATGTCGAAGGTGGGGTCAGCTTCGGCGTAGCCCAGACGTTGTGCTTCTTTCAGCACGGTATCGAAACTCAATCCCTTGTCGCGCATCTCGGACAGGATGAAGTTGGTGGTACCGTTGATGATGCCCGCGATCCACTCGATGCGATTGGCGGTGAGACCTTCGCGCACGGCTTTGATGATGGGAATGCCCCCCGCCACTGCCGCTTCGAACGCGACCATCACACCCTTGTCTTGTGCAGCCTTGAATATCTCGTTGCCATGTGTCGCCAGCAGCGCCTTGTTGGCGGTGACCACATGCTTGCCATTCGCGATGGCCTTCAGCACCAGCTCTTTCGCCACACCGTAACCGCCGATGAGTTCGATGACGATATCCACTTCAGGATCGGTCA
>Ga0172379_10002530_pt1 | contig 31856 bp, 34 predicted proteins | sample GrowelOW334metaG_FD_119756 | JGI IMG/M metagenome (GOLD analysis project Ga0172379, IMG submission 119756) | Groundwater microbial communities from an aquifer near a municipal landfill in Southern Ontario, Canada - Groundwater well OW334 metaG | ecosystem: Environmental > Aquatic > Deep...
CTTCCAGCAGTAGTGTAGGTATCAACAACTCATCGGCTACAGTCGCTGTCAGTAGCTCACTGGCTGTCAGTAGCTCACTGGCTGTCAGTAGCTCACTGGCTGTCAGTAGCTCACTGGCTGTCAGTAGCTCACTGGCTGTCAGTAGCTCACCAAATGATACCGTTCTCGTCGAATGCGACGAGAACGGTATCCCTGTATGGCTTGAAGATCTACCAGAGAAGAAGTTTAGGGTAAAAAATACCTACTACATGCGAGACGGTCAAGTAGTATGGTGGAATGGCGTGAGTTTCCATTGTGAACATAAACAACTACAGTCTCGTTGTAAAAAATGTATCCAAGATCACCCAGAACTTAAGGGTAAGGCCGTATGTAGAGAGACAAAATGTACGACACGTTCGTGCTACGGATATGTTGGGGAAAAGCCTCAATACTGCTCCGTTCACCAGAAAGAAGACATGGTTGATTTGGCAAACACAAAATGTTTGGAAACTTCATGTGGTAAAAGTGCCTCTTATGGATTTAGTAGCGGAAAGAGAACCCACTGTGCTACTCATCGAAAAGAGGGTATGATGGATCTTCTCCATCCTCACTGTATCGAAGGTGATTGTCAAAAGCTGGCTCTATTTGGTTCAAAGGGAGACAAGCCAACCTATTGCTCTTTACATAAAAGAGATGGGATGATTGACGTTCTCAGCATTCGCTGTGCTGAGCTTGGGTGCGATAGATATCCAGCTTACAATAACGAGGGCAGTTATCGTCGCTACTGTAACCTTCATAAGAAGGAGGGTATGATAAATGTCATTAGTCGTCGTTGCCTACATCCCGATTGTCAAGTTATTCCATGCTTCGGGGAAGCTGGAGGTCGTCCTACCCACTGTATGTCCCATAAATCATCTGAGATGATCGACCTTGTACATAAACATTGTCTTCATGAGGGTTGTTGCGTAAGACCCTCATTTGGATATGATGCGAACAAGCCAGACAGATGTGCTTCCCATAAATTAGAAGGGATGTTAGATGTCGTAAGTGTGATGTGTATTTCTCCTGATTGTGGGGCTCGTGCCTGGAGTGGGACTCCAGGTGCTTCAGCGATACATTGTGCTATACACAGAGAATGCGGAGATGTAAGCTATCCTCGCTCCATCTGCGGGTTTGATGATTGTGGTAACCCGGCAACTTATGGATTAAACTACTCACGGCATTGTGAAATCCATAGACAATCTAACGATATAGATCAGGTCTATCGCAACTGTAGTATTTGTACCCGTCCAAACCTGTTAAATAGCGACGGACATTGCTGTTACTGTGATCCTAACCATGTGCGACCTAGATATCTTGCTCGACAGCGAGAGACAAAGGAGGCGTTAGACCTTGCTGGGATTAAGTACATCTATGATCGTCCAGTGGATGGTAAAGTTTGCCTTTTCAGACCGGACTTTCTTCACCAGACACCCCACGGGTTAATCACAGAAACTGATGAGGATCAGCATAGGTGTCGTTTCGAGCCTGATGAAATCACCCGTATGCTTGAAATCACTAGAGTATTAGGTAAACCTACTCTCTTTATCCGTTTCAACCCTGATCGGTATAAAACGCTAGCTGGTGAGCCGTGGACGATTAAAAAGCGTCTCGAGGTATTAGTACAGGTGGTGAAGCATTGGCATATCACGCCACTCCCTTCTGGCGGTCAAACCTTTGTAATTTATATGTTCTACGACCGTGAAGACTATACTAAGTGGTATAGTCCGTTATCTGTCGGCTGATTCTTCGGTATACCGAAGAATTACTTTAGCTCAATCTCATACAAGGTCTTTTGTCCCGTGGGTACGTACATATCCCTTTATAAAGTACTAACCCTACTGGTAATTACGAATGGAAGTTAACGCCAACCATCCATCGTAAAAAGCACACATACTGCTTGCTACCCAACCCCTTCAAACCCGAAAATCTCGCATTTTCTAACTAATCATACCCTACAGTTGTAAGGTATTGATGATATGAGTTAGGTCGAAGTTCTACCCTTTTTCCGATCGTGAATGACCCTATAAAGGTGAGATGAAAGATGGTATTTGGGATGAGCTGAGCGACTTACTACTTGTAAATTGTAAATAGAACAATATGTATCATCTCCATTCTCATAACTACCATGAGAATGGAGATGATATCTTCTAACACACAGACAATCACACCTTCTAATTGAAACCACCTTCTTTACTCATCTCTCACTCTCAATCATCCACTCATCACCCAATGCTCTCCCTCCTCACATCCCTCATCACCTGGATAGTTAGCCACCTCACTTCCGACTCCGACTCCGACGCTTATAACACAGACACCTCAACTCCATCACCAGACCCTCTCATCTGGCAACAACTAGTCTAGTCATCAACCCTCTCTCATCCACCCCCTAAATTGACTCCTCTATTACTTCTTCATTCAGAAGTAATCACCCATCATGAGTATCCAAGTCTTCTCCCTCACCCCCTCCCTCACCCAAGACAACCGCTACACCACCGGTCGCACCGAGACCTGGACTTCCAAACCAGACAAAGCATTCCCTACATTCATCGAGGCGACCGACTATATCTACAACATGACCCGCATCCACGTTCCCTACTTCTCAGAGCTGGCACGTGGCTTTGATGACGAGAAGAGGCAATCCTTCCTACATGAGTTCTGCTTCACTAACGACATGTATCTGAAGTATCGGAGGTTCTTCATTGGCTCACCGCCACTCAAGGAGATCAAACTGGCACTACAGGAGGAAGGTATCCACACTGTTTAAATTACACTAGTCTCTAGTGTAAAACAACCATTTACTCCCTCTCAATTATCTTCAACTCAATCTCACTCCTGATACCCGCTATCGTCGTGTTAAACAGGTTATACACCCTCTCCATCACTGCCAAATCATTACCGCTAATAATCACACTACCAGTCGCAAAGACGATAAATGACACGCAGACCGGCATCTGCTTTCGCTTCTTCACCAAAGCTCCGTCAAATGACTCCAGCGGATACTTAACTGACACGCCATTGGAGTGAACTCCAGCCACCCAAATTACGTGAAAGCCATTGACTAAGTGGATGTGGGTCTTCAGCTTCTCACGGCAGATCTTAAAGCCTAATCCAAAGGTCTTATCGATCATCTTGTATGAGAGGGAGACGATCTCAAGCTTCTCGATGGGATTGACGCTAATTGCCTTCATCTGTAATAAATACCCTTTCAAGTATCGCCAGGCTTCCTCAGTATGCCCAATGGTTCGAGAGCCGGTTGACTGTATCTTATCCTTGAATAACTTGAAGTCGATGTTCTTCTCTGCTATACCCTTGGCCGATGGGACTGTCATGATCATACTAATACAGTTGTTAAAAGGTCTGGTGAGTTTGTCAATCCCTCGGACAACCTTAACTCCATCTAACTTGTATTTGGCTCCGATGATGGCTCCGGGATGACCTAAGACATCAACTTTGACCTTCTTACCGGCTTTGGGTTTAAATGAGGTTTCAGTGATGGGTAATTGGTGAAAGACTTCCTTCAAATCTAACTGTTGATCGCTGAGCTTACCGACAAAAGTAATGGTGAAAGGGTTAATGTCCATAAATGGAATGAAGTCTTTAGTTGTTAGGGTAGCTACGGCATAGTCTAGACTCATATTTGGTGGATTTAAAGCATTCAAGCTTTAAATTCAATTTGGTGGTGTTGTATTGACACTGGCTTACACCCGAGTCGGAAGAACCGGTACTGTGGGAGGAGAAGTATACTTGGATCCCAGGGTCGGCTTGAAAGCATAGATAGTACCGGCAATCAGACCCAGCACTAGGAACACCATACCGGCGATCAGTAGGTTCTGAGAGTTACTACGCTCCGAGTCAGACAGGGTCACCTTACGACTGGTCATCCACGAGGCAAAGATTAAGATAAGAGCTAGGAGCCCCAGTAGAAGTGAACCGATCAGAAAGATGTTTTGAGCCATTTAGGTACAAAGTTTTTTATTTCTTCAAGATTAATCGCAGATATCGTAAAAGATCTCCACTTAACTGTATCAAGTAATCCTCCGACTTCAGCTTCTTCACCTTTAGCTTCTTAGCCTCAGTAGCCAGCGTCAGCAATGGATCTAACACTACCGGAGCATACTTGTCTAGAATCTCTCGAGTCAACTGCTGATACTCAGTGATACCCGCCAACTGTCGAAAGTACAACGAGGCCATAAACATACCTAAATAAAGATTATGATAGTTAGGTATGTTTATGGCCTCCTCGATCAATGAACGACCCCATCCAGCCTCTTGACGGTAGGATCGCTCGAGGTACTGTGACGCATCACGGCGGAAGGTTTGCTCTCGTGTGGCCTCTGGTCTTAAGAGGAGGTTCTTAACTGATCCTAAGGCACCCTCAATTGTGGATCGCTGTTCTCCTGCTCCGGGTCCTAACACAGACATATCCTGACCGCTATTGGTACGAAACGACTCATCGCTGTTAAACTTAGACTTGAACTCGAGTGGATCGAATGACATTTGGTGTACGTGGATTTTTCAGATTGATTAGAATCAACAGTTCAAGCCGAAGCTTCAAATGCTATCCATTGCTAGAAAATCACCTGACACCCTTACCCTCAACGACTTGGCCTCGTACCACACAGACTTTAGCTGGAGGAGCGTCTTCCGAGAGTTAAAACTGGAGCTAGACAGAATTGAGGCCATGCTTCATAAGGTACAGTGTCAATACTCTCAATGTCAAGTACCATTGACTAGCTGGTTCTTTGTACCACAGAGAAAGGATGTCTTTCGAGTGTTCAAAGAAACCGTGATGAGTGAGATTAAGGTAATTATCATTGGAATGGATCCCTACCCTGGCTACTATGATGACAAGGTACCGCAGGCCTGTGGAATTGCCTTCTCAGCGGAGAGAGAGATCCCCCGATCACTAGCCAATATCTTTGCCGAGGTGAAGCGATGTATCCCTGACTTTGTATTACCTTCAACAGGTGATCTTAGACCCTGGTGTAAGCAGGGAGTGTTGTTAATCAATGCTTCACTGACCCACTTACCTAACAGCACTGGAACACAGAAGGATGTTTGGTTACCCCTAGTGTACAGATTGTTGGGTGAGGTGACAACCCTACAGAAGAATCTAGCTGTCTGTTTGTGGGGACGGGACGCTCAGGGATATCTGAAGTATATTAACGGTAATCATCTGGTACTGACGGCCTCACATCCCTCACCACTCAGTGCTAGTAAAGGGGAGGAACCATTTAACGGTTGTGGATTTCCTCTAAAGATTAATGAGTATTTGGTGAAGAATGGAGGGACGGCGGTGGATTGGTCGTTGGTGTAAAGGGATTTCATTACTTAGTAATGAAAGATGGGGTGCTAAAGCCTTAGGAAGAGTGTCTCATTGGTGTAAAGGTTATTTCATTATCAAGTAATGAAAGATGATTAGCGACGGGGTGCTAAAGCTTTGGGAAGAGCCTTGGGAAGGGGTTTAGTAGCTGAAGGTACTGGTGCCTTAACTGCTGAAGGTGCTGGTGCCTTAACTGCTGAAGGTGCTGGTGCCTTAACTGCTGAAGGTGCTGGTGCCTTGGTCGACGACGACTTCACCTCCTCTTCATACACACATTCATCCTCATCACTCCCATCAATCACATTCACCTCACCTCCTCCTACCACTCTCCCAGAGGCCACACTTGCCTCCATCAATCGCTTCACACACTTCACAAATTCCTTATGTTTCTTCTCAAGGACACCCATTGACTTCTCCACATCCTCTCGTACCTCTGACTTAATACCTTCAGACGCCCCTTCCTCGATCTTCTCACTGTACTCGGTAATGTAATCCTCTAACGCTAGGTACTCTCGTCTGGATCGTTGACAGAGATCAGCTAGTGTATCAAGGTCAAGCTCTGAAATAGACGTCATTCCTCTTTTGTAATGAGAATGAGCGTTTAACTTGTTAAACATGACATGAGTGGTGTTAAAGTATGACTTCAGTCTGGGCATGTAAACCAGAGAACTATCTTAGCACGCTGGCCATCAGAGGCACAACCCAACCACTCCATTTTAGCTTTGAACTCTACAGTGAAAGAGCTTTTCTCTTCCAATCTACTATACCACCTCTTGACATATTAGAGACTCTAGAAATATCATGCCTTAATCTCACTGACATTGAGTGGGTTCGGATTGTCTCAGGTCAACACGTCTTATGGCAGGGAGAGGGTCAATCACTCTATGAACTTAACATACCCACTTACAACCAGTTCTTACAGGTGGTGGTGAGATATAGTAAGAGTTTCAACGTACCTCCTAATTTCTGTTGGGTAAAGGCGGTGATGAAATACGGTGATATAAAAGATATCCCAGTACAATAAAGAATGACCTCTGTTCCCACCGCAATAGCTGTCGTCGCCGATACCAGTTCCACTGAGACTACTCCCGTCTTCTTTGATGGTACTCCTTCTATTCGAATGGTGTTACCACATCTCTTAGCAGCCAACAGCGTTTGGACGACTGAACTAGAGTTAGAGTTGTTAGAGTTTGCTGAACTTTGTGAAGACTACTCACATGAGTGTGAAATCGCCTCACATTCGAAGTCTCGTTCTAATAACTTGTTTCAGGTGGTCTCAATGATCTGCTCGGGTGGAGCTGCCGTCCTACCCCACTTTCAGAATGTGAGTGTGACAGCTGCCGGCATCATCGTGAGTGTCGTGGCCACGTCTTCATTGATAGCTAACGTGGCTCAGACAGTCTTTTCCTTTGAGAAAGGAGCAGTGATTGAGACTACCGCCTCAGTCCGCTTAAGAGAGATGAGTAAGGAAGTAAGGTTAGAGGTGACCAAGAGTCTACCACAACGCTGGATTGACCCCTTTGCTAAGATGCTAGAGTTTGAAGAGAAGTTCTCAGAGGTGATCCATAAGATTAGCCCTAAAGTGGTAGATAATGATGTAAAGAGTAAGATTAAAGTGGCGAGAAGGGCAAGGATGAAGATTAGGAAGAGGTGAGTGGTTTCATAACTTAGTTATGAAGATTAGGAAGTGAAGAGGTTGCGATAATAGCTCGTTTTACGGGGATCAGGGGTACTTGGAAGGTCTATCTGACGATATATGATAGCATTAGAGACCTTACTCCAGATACTACCATTCTCTAATAAGACAAAACTACCAAACGCACCGAAGGGAGTTATGGATACGGCTTTGAAAGGTAGATCCAGTTGTACTGGTTCGTAACAGATCTTACCAACGCCAACTGTACCTCTAATGTAGACCCTCCCATCGTCAAGTAGGAACAGAGTGTGAGTATGGGTGCTTATCATTTTCAAGGCGATAGAGGGTAGATTAACCTTTGGATTATCCAGTATCGATGAAAGACGATAAACAGTTCCATCGAGTAGTGTGACAAATATGTCTTCAGCTGTAAGGGATACAGCCACAGCCCCGAGGTTAAATCTACGTAGAGGTACTTTGCGTACATCGTATGGATTGTCGCCTTGGATGTAGAGACTTCCATTCTGTAGGACAACTGCTATTTGGTACTCTGACATAGCTATGTCAATGGCTGGAGCCGGAAGTTCTACCTGAGTTAGTTCTAGATTTCTTCTATTGCTTATACTCAACTGCCTGCTATCGTTACTACCACATCCAAAGACTCTTCCATCCTCCAATAGAAGTAAGGTATCAGTACCCTTACATACCACTCCAGTAGCCCTGACTGAGGTAGGTAGTTCCATCTTGGTAGGAGTTGTACGTAGTAAAGTATCTCCTACACCCAACTGTCTGTAACGATTGCTACCAGAAGCAAATGGGACACCATCTTCAATGACGACTGAGTGGGACTGACAAGAGCTTTCCACTTTTTCACTGTTTGGACGAGGGAGGAAAGAGAGAAGCTCTTGCATAGTGATTATGTCGAAGAAAGAAGCATTGAGATCGAAGTCATAATTATTTCATTACTGGTTGATAACCTGGAGTGAGGTGGGTGGTGACAGGTCATTCCTCTTCATGATACTTCATTACCATTCTTATAACTGTCATGAGAAAGAGTGAAACAGGATACAAGTAATAGAAGAGTTACGAAGATCTAAACCATTCTGGTAGGTGGTAGATTCACTACATAAGCCAACCCCACTCCCAGCACTCCCTTTTTGTTCAATCCACAACTATAGAAGTCTCCATTCTCTAACAAGAAAAGGCTATGATATAAACCTGATGAAATGGAGGTGACTGGTGAAGGTAATTCTAGGTTGACAGGTATGTAGATGTCTACACCGTCATCATTACCCAATTGACCATAGGTATTACCCCCACACCCCCAAACACTACCATCCTCCAATAACACCAGACTAGAATACTGCCCGCATGCCACCGACACAGCTTTGAGAGGTAATATCATTTGGTCTAAGTCTTCAGAAACTAGACTCATATCCCAACTATAGGGAACCGATCCCAATCTCCCACCATATCGGGTTCCCAATCCATACACTCTACCATCGTCAAGTAAGAATAGAGTGTGTCTTGTCCCACTTGCTAGCTTCACTACATTAGAGGGTAAGTTAATCTTCTGATGCTCGCCCATCTCGTGGCAGGGTGATACTTGATAGACGCTACCATCCAACAGTAAGACATAAGTCCGTTTCAATGTACTAGAGACGGCTACAGCCCCAAGGTTCAATGTAACCAAAGAATGTACTTGACTCAAGGGAGCGACGTTTGTTCGGTGAGTATCCAAGCTTCCATTCTGTAGGACTATAACCGTTTCAGACTCGGATATAGTCATCTCGAGGGCAGGTGCCGGAAGTACCATTTGAGCCAAGTCACGATACATACCAGTCCTAAACACTCTACCATCTTCTAATAAAAGAAGAGTAGTAGAACTGATACAGAACGTACTAGCTACTTTGACAGAGGTTTGGAGCTCCATCTGGATTAAAGAGGAGCTTACTCTTTCATCCTTAACTCCTAATTGCTTCATAGCATTCGAGCCACAAGCATAGGGAATACCATCTCTAATAACTACGCTATGATTCATTCCACAGCCAAGTACTCTATCACTGTTTGGACGAGGGAGAAATGAGAGGAGCTCTTGCATTATGAGGTTTCGAGCCGAACGAAGAATTAAAGTCGATTTCATAACGAGTTATGAAACTAGGTGATTAGGCCATCAAAGCCCCAAATGGGGCATTCAGGTTGACACCTTTAGTGTTGGAGATAGCATAGTAGCGAAGCTCAGGTTCCTCCCCAACCCACTTAACTACTGTGTCTGGCACTTCAGAGTCAGTAATAAGGTCACACTTACACCCCACTACCACAATAGGGTATCTCCCTTTCAGACGAGCGTAGTCTTTCTGAGTAGCATAGAGACTTGATACACTGTCACAGCTAAAGAAGAGAAGGATGGCGTCTACCTCTCCATTGACTGAAAAGGCAGGAATCCCATTAACCACCTCTACCTTGATGACTCTACCATTGAAAGAGAGCTGGGCTACAGTCTCTGATAACTGGGTGGGATTGAAGTGGTTAATGAATGTGGTCTTTCCTTCGCCACCGGCACCAATAACGAGGACATTAAGGGGAGCTAACATCTGGTTGTATTCTTTCAACTGAACATTTAATCGACAATCAATCATCGAGGTACCATCATCTCCACCGGCGGAACCTCAGGTTCCATTCTCACCTCTCCAGTCCCTAACTGTCCAAATCTATTATTACCACAGCCAAACACTCTCTCATCCTCTAATAGAAATAGACTGTGTGTCCGACCAGCACCGATAGCAGTCACTGGACGAGGTAAGACAATCTCTCTTGGTACCAAGAAATCCGACTCGAGATCGGTATGGTTAAGTTGACCTCTATTGTTACCACCACAGCCAAACACTCTTCCATCCATCAAGAGTACCAAAGAGTGAAGTCTACCACATGTCAGAGTCACTGCCAACTCTGGTAGTATCATCTCGGTTGGCACTACAGCGTCCTCACTTTCACCGTTACCCAATTGACCTGATATACCCGATCCCATACCAAAGACCCTACCTCCCGCAAGTAAAAATAGAACATGATACTGCCCAGCTACTATTTCAATCACAGGCTCATCTAGCTCTATTAGCACAGCTTCATACTCATGCCCATAATAATAAACCTCACCATTCTCTAATAATACATATGTCCTTCTACCTGTACATGCCACTGACATGGCCGATCCAAATATCTGCATTTGGACAGGGAAGTGACGTCGATTGGTGTCATTTGTACCCAATCTACCATTGTCATTCTCACCACAGCCAAACACTCTTCCATCCTGTAAAACTACTGCTGAGTGATAGGTGGAAATACTAACTGATAGAGCGGGAGAGGGTAGTACCATCAGAGTCAATGGAGCGGGTTTAATCAAGCCTATTCCTAATTGGTAGTAATCATTGGTACCACAGCCATAGACTCTACCATCCTCTAAAACCACTAGAGTATTGTCATCAGTGGCTACTACACTTAAAACGATGGGTGGTAAGTTCATTCTGATTGGGAGTGGGTGAATAACATCTTCATCTATCCCAGACTGCTTGTGATGGTTTGAGCCACAACTATAGGCGATACCGTTCCGAAGGACTATACTGTGACGATTACCTCCTGCCAGAATCCCCTCAAGTGTGGGAGCTGGCATGTAAGTTAGAAGCTCTTGCATTTAGAGTGTAAGTATATTTAATCATGAGATTACCTCATGATACTAAAACTGGAGTTTGGTGGGTGGGATACCTTCTTGTGCGAAAAAGCCTACTCCTAACTGCCCAGTGCCATTGTCACCGCAACCCCAGACACTACCATCTTTGAAAGAGAAGAGGCTATGATATGTCCCAGTAGCGATGGCAGTGACATGAGGAGGTAGGTCAAGCTTGAGAGGGGTCGGCAACTCCATTCCGAGATGTTTGGTACCCAGCTGACCACGGCTGTTACTACCACAACCCCAGACACTTCCATCCTCTAAGAGAGCTAAACTGTAACAGCCGGCACACGCAATGTGAAGAGCTGGTGATGGTAGGATCATCTCAATGGTAGTAGTGCGAATCTGATATGTACTATCATCCATCCCATAACCTAGCTGTCCACACTGATCCCACCCCACCCCCATCACACTTCCATCATTGAGTAGAAACAGAGTATGATTAGGACTAGTAGCCAGTTCAATGACTGGGGCAGGTAACTCTACATGTCCCAATTCATCTGGTATGTTCAGACGCCCATACTTACCACTGTAATAGACACTACCATCTAACATGAGGAGATATGTTCTCTGTAACGCACATGCCACCGCAATCACCGCTTGGGGAGGTGTCAGCATTTTCACTGGTGTCTGTCTGGATTGACGTGTTCCATCTCCTAGTTGACCCCGACCGTTGTTACCGCTGGCATAGACAGTTCCATCCTGTAAGACGACAGCTGAATGACTCTCAGATAGACTCAGTGAGACTACTGGAGTCTGAGGTGGTAGGATCATGCTATCACCGGATCCTACCCCCAGTTCTCCGTTGTAGTTAGTACCTGACACTGAGACGGTTCCATCCTCTAAGAGATACAGAGTACTTGAGTCACTACAGGCTACATTGGCCACGTGCGATATCGGTAGTGGAGTAGGAGTCCAGTGGATATCATTACCATTCGGGTGTAATCCACAGCCATAAGTGATACCATCCCGTGTGACGATGCTGTAGCTACCACCGCAGGCTAGAGGCCTGCTGACCGGCCGAGGTAGAAAAGAGAGGAGATCCTGCATTCCTTGTGGAATTCGAATCCAAGAAGTTTTTATTCTTCATTATTTTCATTGACCCACTCCACCTCAGTGATGATCGTTAAGACCTCATTCTCTTCTATTATGCTTACATCTCCCACTAGTCCATACTGTAAGACTACCTCTCGATAGAAATCCCATGTTAAGAGAGCTGTATCAAGTGAGATAGGTGGTTCAAACTCGAACAATAGCAAGCCGGTGTGGTTATCGGGTAGTGACTGTGGTATGTCAGTCTGACAACTCTCTATCTTCTCATGTATCACTGTATAACAGATACCCTTCTCATTAACTACCACTAACCTCTTCTCTCCAAGATGATAATCTCTTACCCTTTTCCACAGTGAGAGATGTATGGCCATTACCTCAAAGTCACTGTGACTATGGAGGACGATGTATCGAACCACCATGGTTTACTATAGGACTAAAGTAATTTCATTGTTGAACCTCTCTTTAACACCCTATAGAAGTAGTTGTCAAGAAAATGATTTAGTCCCGATTTAAGTTCGGTACTCATAAATAATGGCATCTGTCTCCTCAGCTTCTGTCATTGCTTCTAACCCTGTCTCAGCTAAGGAGGTTCAACGACTCCAGGAGGTGTTATTTACCGTCATCAAGTCCTCTAAGGCTGGAGGTGATCAGAACTGGACTCACAACGCCCAGAATCTACCCAAAGGTAAGTACTTCGTCACTGCTCAAAACCTTGAGAAGTACTACAAGGGTCTATGTGACCTTGTAGCAGTTGATGGCATGTGTGGTATGATGGAACGCAACGAGCCTCGCATGCCAATCATTGTGGATAACGACTTCGACTTTGAACCCGACCCTGACACTGGTAACAATCCTCCAATCATGTACGAAGATTGGGTGGTGACCGAACAAGTGAAAGCCTACCAAGAGACCATCAAGACCTACTTTGAGACTAAGGGAGATAAGTCCCAGATCTGTTGTGTCTTTGAGAAGAAAGGTGGTTACATGAAGAAGGGAGCAGTCCACAATGGCTTCCACCTCATGTTCCCGTTTGCCGTCACTGACTGTCAAGACCAACACGACATTGCCAAGGTTGTAATCACTACTCTTAACAAGCGAGGTGTGCTAGACAAGATGCGTAAGAAGGATATCAAGCCAGAGGGATGGGAGAAGATTCTTGATCCTGGCTTGCCTGAGAAGACCTGGGTTCAGTATGGATGTCGTAAGGATAGTAATAGCGAGGCTTATAAGCTGACTGCTATCTATGACCACAATATGCAGAAGATTAGCGTAGCTCAGACCTTTGATCCTAGCCATTTACGTTTCGTCACAGATCGAATGATACCCCTCTCATTCTTTAGCACTCATCCACCCGAGTACTACCTTCCAGTCTTCTTGTCCATTCGAGCCTGGGATGCCTATGTACCTCTCAAGGAGAGTATCAAGGCCATTCTACCCAATGAACAACAGCGAAAGAAGGCTGCCAAGGCCAAGGCTAAACCATTAGCACCTGCCTCTGCCACTACCACCAATGAACGTAAGGCTAAGATGAAAGAGGCTCAAGAGTTAATGGTGATGTTGAGTAAAGTGAGATCTCACTCTTATGACACTTGGATGCCAGTGGGATGGGCGTTGTACACTGTTAGCGGTGGCACTAAGGATGGACTTGCCCTATGGATCACGTTCAGTCAGCAGTCAGATAAGTTTGAAGATGGTTACTGTGAGACACAGTGGGAGACTATGTCAGCGGGCAATTGGACGATTGGTAGTCTCAAGTTTTGGGCACAACAAGACTCTCCTGAAATCTATAAGAAGTGGCGTGAGACAGAGGAAGGAGACTTGTTAGTCAAGGCCTTATCTCAGACTAACTATGACGTGGCTAAGTTCATCAGCAAGATGTATGAGGGTCATTACACATGTGCGTCATTGAAAGGGATGTTATGGTACGAGTTTAAGGATCATCACTGGATGATCACTGACAAGGGTGCTAGTCTCTATGGTAAGATCTCTACTGAGGTAGTCCATCGCTTGGATAGGTATCGTACTGAGGTGAGTAAGAAGATTGAGGATGCCAAAGACGACGAAGAGAAGGAGAGATTGAAGGGTCGCATTGACAACATCAGTAAGACTGAGAAGAAGCTGAAGGATACTACCTATAAGAACAAGGTAATGGTTGAGATGTCGGTGTTGTTCTTTGATCCTTACTTCTTGGGTAAGTTGGACGACAATCCAGAGCTGTTAGTGTGTAAGAACGGTGTCTTGGATGTGAAGCTTGGGTCGTTAAGACCTGGAGTCCCAGATGACTTCTGCTCTAAGACCACCAACATTGAGTTTCCAACTCACTATACCTCTAATAGCCCTGAAGTCCGAGCTATGGAGGATTACCTCAGCAAGGTGTTCCCAGACCCTGGAGTTTGTAAGTACATCAAGCGATTCTCAGCCAGCGTCTTGAGAGGTGGTAATCCATCCAAGATCCTACCTCAGTGGGTCGGACCACAGGGTAATAACTCCAAGAGTATCTACACCGATTTCTTTGTCCAGTCCTTGGGGCAGTACTGTATCAAGTTCCCTAGTACCTTCTTTACAGGTAAGAGTACCAATATCGGCTCATGTACTCCTGAACTGGCACGAGCCCAAGGAGCCAGAATTGGGTTTATCCAAGAGCCTGATGGCACTGAGAAGATTAACATCAGTCGAGCTAAGGAGTTGACTGGTGGTGATAGCGTCATGATTCGCATGTTGTATCAAGAGCCTAGAGACATCAAGATGATGATGAAGTGGGTGATTGTCTGTAATAAGGCTTTGTCTATTCCCTCCAATGAACCTGCTATCTGTGGTCGTATGAAGCTTGTTCCGTTTGATGCTTATTTTGCTCGTAAGAAGAGCGAGGTGCCTGCTACAGTTGAGGAACAAATGGCCAAGAAGATCTTCTATGCCGATCCCTTCTTCCAGGACAAGGTGCCTCGACTGGCACCAGCGTTTCTATGGCTCATGTGGAACGAATTACCCAACTTCTTGAAGAGTGAAGAGGAGGGTGGTGGTCTCTGTGAGCCAGAGGCTGTGACACTGGCTACTGAAGCTTACACGAGGGACAGCGATACCTATGCTCACTTTGCGGGTGATAAGATTGAGATGGTACCTGGCTCCAAGCTGACCATCGTGAAGCTGTACAAGGAGTTCACGTCCTGGCACAAGTCCTTCTTCCCAGGTATCCAGATCCCTCCTCGCACAGAAGTCAGAGACTCGCTCAATCGTATCTGGAAGAAGCCTACGTCTACCGAGTCGTGGCTGGGTATGGCTTTGAGGGCGGATGAGGCTGAGATGGATCAGGCGGTGGCTCCGATGGTAGCCCAGGAGGACATCGGGGCAGTACCGGTGGTAGCTATCGGTAGCAGTGCGGTCAAGGCTAAATAAGTATTCTAGACCTAGGTCTAGAATGAATACACTCTTATGCCAGACCTAGGTCTAGCATACTTATACGTAATACAATGACCCAACTCGAGTAAAGTGGGCTCGAATAGCCTCGCACATGCTGGCTCTTCCACCAGCCACCTTCGACCAAGCATACAAATACAATATCCTCTGATCAGTCACAGTACTAAAGTCAAGTAGTTTATAAGAGGTCTTGGCTAATGCCGTAATCATAGCGGATTTACTTATGGGTCTGACAATAGGAGGCGGATTGATACCCAGTTCACTCATCATATCAACTAGTTCTCGTGCGGGGAAGTCGGCACATGTCCTACCTCGTTTAAGTTTGCGACGATCAGCGGTCGCCACTTCCTGCTCAATGCGGAACCCTCCATCAATGGTTGAGATAATTCCATATATACGATTACGGGTAAATCTTTCCTTCTTCTTGGCTTCGTCAATTTCACGGATTAGGTTATAGAAGACGTTAGCTTCTTCGGGTGTAACATATCTCCATACATCACCTTGTAACACCCGAATGAGATGAGACTTGGTATGTGTCTTGGTGGTGATGTTATAGCCTGCTCTATCCACGATTTGCGTCAACATGTCATGAAAGATAATCTGCTCCGGTTGTTGGGTAAATGGATTCTCCTCAATCATGTACCATCGATCAGCGAAGAGGTCAGTAATGGCTAGGTTAAAGGGGGTCGCTGTACTATTCAGCTCAGCTATTATCGATCTCTCAACAAGAGTAGCTTTAATTTCCTCTCCTCCGATTTCAATAATAGCATCTTTGAAGTCAGGTGAAGTGGGGTTAAGTGCCTCAGCCTCTCTGACAATTCGAGTATTCTCATCTTCTCTGAGTGGCAGAATGAAGTCAGCTAGGGTCTTGTGATTAACCACACTAACGTTATGAGTGTACTGAGCCAGTGACTCCTCTGGTTCACTGATGTCAAACTGGAGGAAGTAGCTATCACCTATTTCCTTAAGGAATGATATCTTTCCAAACTCTGAGTAGACAGGCTCATTGTGTCGAATAATCTCGTTTAGGGCTTGAAGGATGTACTTACTGTCATAATTAATAGAGGCGTTGATATTGGCTAAAGTCAGGCTCACCTGACTCTTGAACATCTCCTTAATCTCTGCCTTAATCTGTTGTAGCACTTCCGCACTGTAGTAAAGGAAATAGGTAGAGTCATCAGGCGGTAGGGGTGCGATGGGTTGCTCATCCACTGTCACCTCTGATCCCACACAACTATACTCACAGGTGTCATAGTCACAGCCACGGCTGTAGTCCTCCTCACCTCGCTGTTGGTTTCTAACTTTGTTTAGACTACAGTCAGTGGCTATTCTCTTGGCCAATCGAAGGATTCTAGCAATGCGATACCTCTTACTCTCTGACCAGGCGTACATCTGCATATCAACGGTATCCTCTTCACCATTGCTACCGACTGCCACATGTTTATACACCTTGACATATCTCTCTGATGGAGGTAGATCCATTTGGGCTCGTTCTCGCAGGGCTCGTCCAATGGCTTGGTACACTGGTACATCGTTCCAGAAAGGATGAGCCACATGTACCTGTCGTACGTTCTTGAAGCTGATACCTTCACGTGTGACGTTTGATCCAATCAAGACCTGCATATACTCACCATAGCGATTCTCAGGTGATCGGAAGATTTCTAGGGCATTCTTAACATATGAAGGTCTGGAACTACCACTGATTACGGCATATCGTTTCTTCTTGGAGAGTCTCACCTTTCTTCCAGAACCCGAGCTACCACTGTCATTACTTCGACTGTTACCAATGTACATCTCCTCACCACTGTATCTTTCATAGCCACGGTTCTCAAAGCTTAGGCCAATCAAGATAGCACCTGGTCCTTTAACGAACTCAGTGTAGATAAAGGCTAACTCTTGAGGGTGGACTTTAACCTCTGTGACAATAGCGTGGACTTTAGCTGATAGGATTCGAAGTCGATCTTGACTATCGGGGTCATCAGGATCGTCACTGGTAGGCTCTTTAAGATAGTCAGCTAGTGGTTCATTGGGTCGAATGTTATACTCTCCGTTCTTTGCTACCTCAATCCGACTATTGAAGGCACTTGTACCCACCGCATCTCTGCGGAGGTCGAGTCGGTCTAAGGTATCAGTCTTCTGATCGTCTGACAATCGTTCATCGTTCTCAATGGCCTCGGCTCTCTCTCCTTCTTCATCGGTTCGAGGGAAGATAAACATAGAGGCGTATCTCTCATCTCGGCGGAAAGCACTGCTTGCTCCGCTCTTCTCTTCAGCCTCTTCGACTGCCTCAGACAAGTCATCTTCATTCTCGTTAGGTATTCTCTTACTTCCCTTCCCAGCATACTTCTTGTACTGAAGGTATTGGTCATAAGACATAGGAGTCTTCACTAACTTAATCTGGATATCTCCATCTTCCTCATTCACTGGATTAGGTAGGTATACAACCTCTCCCATATCTTTAACGATAGGGACATCCGTACTACTTCTGACATACGTAATCAGGCCTCTAAGGCGTGGTTCTAAGTATGCCATGTCGGGGTTATCCCAGTCATAATCTGCTGGAATCTGGAGTGACTCTGGTAAGAGGAGGTTAGCCTGTAGTCCAAACTCCTCAGCTCGATCGACCACAGGTGTAGCACTCAAGAGTAAGACCTTCTTTCTTAGAGCCACATGTAACATTCTCCACACATTGTCGTAGACCTTAGCGTCCCGCATCTCTCGCTCCTCCTCACTAACCACTCCTTTCTTCTTACCTTTGGCAGGTGCGAAATAACCCATTCTTAAGTTGTGGGACTCGTCAAAGATGATGACTCGGTCACTGTACTCTCTTTCTATCTCAGCATCAGAGAGTTGTGAAATGGTTCTGGCCAGTTTAATGTAGTGGACGATCTCATAGTACTCGTTAATGTTCTTGGTGATAACGTTGCGTTGTCCAGTCAGGGTTCGCTCCTTCTCCTCACTCGGCAAGTACTCTCCAGTAGTACAAACATAGATTAAATTGTCTTTGAAAGACTGAGCCACTGTATCTCCTTTGACAACGATCAAAGCCTTCTTCCGACCTGGTCCGATTAAGTTATTCTTCATGGCTTCAGCTACTGCTGTGGCAGCACAAGTCTTACCCGTACCCACGTCATGAATGACGAACTGGGCTTCGACGGTTGAGTGAGTCGAGAGCATTTGCTTCACAAACTGCTGGCTTCGAAAGAGCTCTCCTGGTTGTACGGGTTCTTGATCATTGCTTAACTTTAACATACTAAACTCCTTCTTAGCTGTGATTTTGGCAGCGAAGAGGGGGTCATCTTGTAAAGGGAAGTCGGGTATGAGATCTTCTAGGTTCAATGCCATCTTTATATGCTGAAAGATTAAAAGATGTGGACATAAAGATGCGTTTCGATCCATCCAGAGGTGTCAGAGCCCACTCCAGCCAAGAGTACCAGCGACTTCTTTCCTATTATACTGACAACCAGATCCGCCCATATACCAATGGCAAGAACTACAAAGTTTTAGCTGAGAGAGCGATCGTAGCAGGTCAAAGATGGAACAAGATACCGTTCCCCTCGGACGATTTGTTGCCGGCTCACTCGATACCACTTCCTTATTATGATCACTATATACCAGGTGTGAAATACACCGAGTCACAGCTGAAGAGCTATTACCAACATTATAACGTTAAGAGTGTAGCTGAACTCGATGACGTACATTTAGAGTTAGAGCTATACTACCCTCTAGATCCGTCCTATGTGGAGTTGGTGAAATGGCTAAAATCAGAGGCACCTACAGAAGTCATACAGAGGTTATGTGAGATGTTTGAAGTGAGTAGTAAGAATGCGTTGTTTAAGTACTACTACCACCCATCACCTGACATGGTAATAGATGAGGAGATTAATTTAGAAGTGTTGCTAGAGGAGCCAGAGAGATTGTTCTCAGACGATGAGGTACCTGAGAGAAGTGTGAAGACCTTGACTGAAGTGACACCAGCTCCGTCACTACCTCCTCCAACCTTCAAACAGGAATACCCCAAACTTCTACCCTCTATCCCATTAACTCCAGAGGATAGTAGCGTCTCTCGTATCATAGAACAGACACTTCCCAAGTCAGAGGCTCGGAGGTCTCAACTAGAGCAAGTGGATACAATCAACCTAAGACTCTATATAGATAGACAAAGGATTTTAACTATGAGTGATAGTAAGGTTGATATGGTTAAGGCGTTACAGTTAGTAAAGGGAACTCGGCTCCTACCACTGAGAGAGGAGGGATTCGACTATGATAGAATTAGCACCTATAGTTTGACAGAACTACAGAAGTGGTCAAAGGTACTTGGATTAGGAGTGATCGAATCCGATGACTCGGTGTCCTTAGCCAACAACTTATACTTGGTTCAGGTGCTACCTAGCTTCTTTAACCTTACTAAAACAACTGTAGCCTATGGAACACCTTCAACACCCTTGTACGATGAGTACTTACTTGACGAGTTAGTCAAGCTCTTCACTACTAAGCTAACTACTTCTCATGATATACCATTTAACTCGCCGGCACTGAGACGATTGAGTGACGAGCTACCACCTTACTCACCTTTGGAAGTACCTCTAAGGGAATACCTAGCCTCTGAACCATCTCCAGCCTCCAACCTCCACTTCCTGAGACAACTACCTCTCACTCCGATCCAAGTGGGTGAAAGTGATACCACCTATCACGCTCTTTCCTTACAACTATTACAACTACTCTATAGTAAAGGAGTTGAGCTTGAGGCTAATGATGACGAGGATCCTGAGACTGTCATGTCTGACTTCCTTGATCTAGTCGAGGTAGCTCCTTCACTTATTACCTCGGCTATAACTGAGCTACCAATGCGAGACAAGGATGGGACAGTGCTTCCCTATAACATACAAGAGGCTTATAATAGGATAGCTGATGGACTAAGTGTGGAGGGGGTGGGTGCTAAGTTTGCTAGTACGGCCGATTACTATTTGAGAGAAGTATTAGCTCAATGAAAGAGTGGTAAATGATACCGATTCTTAAAGTAAGAAGGGTTGGTAGTGGAAAGTTTGGTGAAGTCGTTAGGTTCTGTTCCAGTGGCTTTAGAGCTGAGACATTATTCTGCGAAGACGTCAGAATTAAGAGAGCCTTAAGTCATTACTTTCAACGACCTATTCCTCTTATTACTAAGGTGACAGGGTTGAAGTATGACCTGGTGATGGGAGAGGAATAGGTCGTATCCAGAATAAGAACTTCAGTGATAAGCTAAGGAATGATAGAGGTCATTCCTTTGATCGTAGGAGAGAACTACTAAGCCCCTCATTACAAGCAATGTTTATTAGCTGTTGTATTAAAAGAGAACAGGTCTTACTAACCTCAAGCTCTAAAGAGGAAATGTCAGATTTAGTGAAACTACACTTGATGGGATCGAGTAAGGAATATCCCACTCACTTCACTGTCACAACTACTATCTCTAATCGTATCACTGAGCTCTATATCATCAAGATGGATAGATTGTTAGAGCTACTCTGTGGTAGTCTATATGAGCAGGCTACCAACGCTTCTCCTGTCCTCAGGAAGCCTGGTACTTGTATTCACCTCAGTCCATATCTTTACTTACAGAGGAAAGGTGGTAGTAAGTGGGATAAAAGAGCTGATGATGTTCAGAGTAAGGTGAAGTTGAGTGGTGTGTTGATGGGTGAGTTTGAGAGGTTAATGTGAAGTAAAGTTATAAGATTACTCTATAGATGTAGAGTATTTTGGGTTAGGGTTACGTTATAAGACCCATAAGGCCAGGGAAGACTACCATACCACTGTCCCAGAGAAGGGATTCTATGGCTTGTTGTCGTCGTTGCCTTTGGAAGAGCCACCAGCGTTCAATGGCTCGGACTGGTTGTCGGAGGATACGAGGGTGGATTTTGGTACCTTTCAGATACCAGTCTTCACGAGTCAAGACTGTCTCGTTTTCGTGTCCGTGTCCGTGTCCGTCAGCCACACGCCACGCTCGATAAGCCGGTCCATCAGTGCGATGAAGTTGAACATTCAGATACCACCTTTCCTGCGTCAAGACTACTTGTCCGCCAACCACCTGCCACGCTCGCCAAGCCGGTTCATCTATGCGATGAAGTCGACCATTCAAATACCATCTTTCACGAGTCAAGATCTTCTGCCCGTCAACCACCTCCCACACTCGCCAAGCTGGTCCATCTATGAGATGAAGTCGACCATTCAAATACCACGTTTCACGAGTCAAGAATCTCACCCCATTGACACTCGTATAAGTATAGCGAGGAGTACTCATTTTGCTACCAATCACCACTGACAACATTCGCACTCAATCATTCGAAAGTAACTTCTCTTCTCTTTCTCTCCTAAATGATCACTCTAGTAGCCAGCGACAACACTCGCTTCTATCTCCCAGCCGACTTCATTCAAGCCTCATCCCTCTTACAAACGCTACAAGAGACTAATGAAACCGTGATTGAGCTACCAACCATCCCTACTCATATTTTAGCTTATACAGTGGACTACTTACAACATCAGACCACTATGCCTCCAGTCGAAGACATCCCTGAGTATCTTAAGTATATCTATGGTTATTTAGGTGTTTCGACCTTTAAACTTGAGGCTATTAAGTACGTTCTGAGTCAAGACCCCGTTCCTGTAGAGATTATCAGACGACTACAGATTAGTCAAAGCGATCTTAAGAGTCTAACAATTGAAGAGCTATATCGAGTGGCTCTTATCCATCCTCGACTCATTGCCACCTTCTTTAACGTGAGATATCCAATAGAGTATTTACTCCCTCTCATAACCACTGGGACAGTCTATGAAGAACGAGGTGAGTTGGTCAGGTCAAAGCCTAAAGAAAAGAATTACACACCGGGTGCTAACATAAGAATTAAATGGATAGATAATAGACTTGAGGTTGAAACTTATGACCTCGGTTTTATCATCACACCTGAAGCCCAAATAGAGCGATTCTTTCCACAGTGCTTAGTCTTTACTGATGTGAGAGGTCGAGCCTACAAGTTCTATCAAGATGGGAGGGTTGAGTTGTTAGAATTAGAGGATGTAGTAGATATAAGTATTTACTATGATGGACTTGAGCGGGAGGGAAGTGCTACCGTTATGACTCCTTTTAACTATATTTACACGGATGTTGAGGGAATGATCCGAACTGGGAGAAAGGAAGGTGAGAGGATGATTGTCTTGAAAGAGTATGACTTGGAGTTTAGGGCGATTAAGGCAGTGGCGTTGAAGAAGAGAGATGATGAGACGGAAGAAAGAGTATTAGCTTTGACTGAGGGGTTGAGGTTGATGGAGGTGAGAAGCGACGGTGAAATAAGAATGATTAGGTCTTATCACTATGAGTTAATCACAGGTGGCGAGTATCCCTATCAAGCCTATAGTTTAACTGTAAGACATGAGTTAGTAGAATATGGGAGTGAGTCGAGTGGGATCACAGAAGAGGTGATTGAGGAGGATGTGGTTCAGGTATTGGAGGTAATGACTGGTGAGTTCGGGGTAATGTTGGAGCTGATGGATGGGACGCTGAAGATCCTTGATAGAGGTTATAGTCATGAGATGAAGATGTTGGGGAGTAATTATGTGTAATTGAGATACACTACAGATGTAGTGTAAGTTAGTACTCTTTTAAAAGACCCATGAAGCCTGGGAAGACAGTCATTCCATTCTCCCAGAGAGACTCTTCGATGGCTTGTTGTCTTCGTGACCGTTGGAACTGCCACCAGCGTTCAATGGCTCTAACTGGCTGGCGGAGGATGCGGGGATGGATTTTGACACCTTTCAGATGCCATCCTTCTTTAATCAAGAGTATTTCATTCTTAACTACCCACCAGTGTTGATGAGCCGGTCCATCCGTGCGATGACGAAGCCCGTTCAAATACCACTCTTCATGAATCAAGACTGTATGACCGTCAACTACTTGCCACTCTCGCAAAGCTGGGCCATCGGTGCGATGTGGCCGACCGTTCAAATACCACCTTTCACGAGTCAAGAATACCACCCCATCGACAACCTGCCACAGTTGATAAGCTGGTCCATCTATGCGATGATATTGACCGTTCAAGTTCCACTCTTCACGAGTCAAGACTCTCACCCCATTCACAGTCGTATAAGTATAGCGAGGAGTACTCATTTAATGATGAGTATTCGTAATGTCACATTTTCAGTACTCTCTTAAGAGTCCCATAAAGCCAAGGAAGACTGTCATGCCACTCTCCCAGAGAGACTCTTCGATGGCTTCGTGTCGTCGTGCTTGTTGGAACTGCCACCAGCGTTCAATGGCTCTGACTGGCTGGCGGAGGATGCGGGGATGGATTTTGGTACCATTCAACCACCACTCTTCACTAATCAAGGACGCTCGACCGTCAATCACCTCCCAGCTTCTCTGAACCGGTCCATCTGTGCGATGAAGTTTCCCATTCAAATACCAGACTTCATAAGTCAAGACTGCCCGACCGTCAACCACCTCCCAGGTTTGATAAGCCGGTCCATCAGTGCGATGACGGCGACCATTCAAATGCCACTCTTCAGTAGTCAGGAATCTCTGCCCGTTAACTACCTTCCACTGTCGATAAGTCGGTCCATCTGTGCGATGATGCCGACTATTCAAATACCACACTTCACGAGTCAAATATGTCTGCCCGTCAACCACCTCCCAGTCTTGTAAAGCCGGTCCATCTGTGCGATGAAGTTGACCATTCAAAACCCACACTTCATAAGTCAAGACTTCAACTCCATCCACTGTCGTATAAGTGTATCGAGGAGTACTCATTTAGTAATGAGTACTCCACCTTTTCGTTTTCAATCGATCTTTCTCGATGAGAAAGATCATTACCCTCCCTTAAAATATGGTGAAATATAACTGCTCACTCAGAGGAACATGTGAAGCTGACCCCTACGGTCCATTCTCCTCGCAAGACGAATGCTCTCTTAACTGTACCGCTGTCACCCGCCGTGATGAAGTCGAGCTGATCTTTCAATACAACTTAACTGATGCCTCTGGTCTAGCTCCCTCTGATCGAGTCAGAATCATCTATAGCCTGACTCGAGTATCAGTCGATACAAACGACTCACATGCCATTCTTCTTGCCCTGGATCAACAAGACATGGAACCATTACTACCTTATCCCTCTCTTGTAGACTATGTGATGCCAAAGTGGTCTCCTGGAGTCATCAGAGACTCATTAGTGGTTATCGGTAGTTTGAAGGCTTTAGAGGTGTTAGAGAGATTACCCTATGGTAAGGTGGAGATTAAGAAGTTGGCTAAGTCAGCGATTAAGAAAGGTAATGACGACGTGATTGAAGCATTGTTTGAGCAAGGCTACTATGAGGTGCTGTTATCGTTATGGGAAACTTTATTAGACAATGGAAGTGAAGAGGTGGTGACAGTGTATCTTGATTATGTGGAAGATGAGGTGATGGAGTTTGTACCACAGGCGGTGAGAGGGGATAATGAGGTGTTTTTGGGAGTGTTGGTGGGGAGGGGGTTGATTGGATGGGAGGAGGTGGAGGAGATGAGAGAGGAGTATCGAGAGTGGTGAAAAGGTATGAGATCTGGATGATGTCGATGTTAGATACCCTACGGTTGTAGGGTATGTAGGCTTACAAAATGCGTAATTTTCGAGTTTGAAGGGGTTAGCAAGCAGTAAGCAAACAGTATGGAAGTAGTTTCGAGAGTGGAGCTAGGTATGAGTGTTCTCCTGATCAAGGGGTTGGGTAGCACTCTTCTTATAAGTACTGTTTATTAGTCGTTGTTTATAAGAGAGAATGGTAAGATACTCTACTTCTGTAGAGTAATTAGGTTAGAATTGTTTTAGTAGACCCATAAAGCCAGGGAAGACAATCATTCCACTGTCCCAAAGAGATTCTTTGATGGCTTCTAGTCGTTGTGCCCGTTGGAAGAGCCACCAGCGTTCAATGGCTCTGACTGGTTGGCGAAGGATGCGTGGACGGACTTCGGTACCTTTCAGGTACCAGTCTTCATCAGTCAAGACTCGCTCTCCGTCAACCACCTGCCACTCTCGCCAATACGGTCCATCTGTGCGATGCTCTTGACCATTTAAATACCACCCTTCAAGAGTCAAGACTGCCAGCCCGTCAACTACTTGCCACTGTTACCAAGCCGGTCCATCTGTGCGATGAAATAGACCATTCGAATGCCACCCTTCAAGAGTCAAGACTGCCAGCCCGTCAACCACCTGCCATCGTCGATAAGCTGGTCCATTTATGCGATGAAGTTGACCGTTCAAATGCCACTCTTCACGAGTCAGGACTTCCACCCCATTGACAATGGTATAAGTGTAACGAGGGGTACTCATTTAGCAATGAGTACCTCCTGCTCTTTTTTTTCAATATCACTTAATAGATTATCTAGGCTTAACATACTCATTTCGAAGGGGTTAAGTCTAGAAGCGGGATTTGAGATTGGAGCTAAGTTTGAGTGGTCGGATGATCAAAGGAGATGGACTGTAGCTACTCTACTTCTGTAGAGTAATTAGACTAGAATTGTTTTAACAGTCCCATAAAGCCAGGGAAGACAGTCATCCCGCTGTCCCATAACAACGCTTCGATGGCTTTATGGCGTCTGTCTCTTTGGTACAACCACCAGCGTTCAATGGCTCGGACTGGCTGTCGGAGGATACGAGGATGGATCTTAACATCGTTAAGGTACCAATCTTCTTTAGTTAAGAGTATATCTCCATCTATCACCTCCCACACTCGATCAGCCGGGCCATCTGTGCGATGACGGAGACCATTCAAATACCACACTTCAAACGTCAAGAATATATGTCCATCTATCACTTCCCATTCTCGATCAGCCGGTTGACCTATGTGATGAAGGAGACCATTCAAATACCACTCTTCAGCAGTCAAGACTCTCAACCCATCAACTACCTGCCACTGTTGATAAGTCGAGCCATCTATGCGATGGCAGTCACCATTCAAATACCATACTTCACGAGTCAAGGCTACATGCCCATCAACTACATCCCACTCTCGCAATGCTGGGGCATCCTTACGATGATGTAGGTTATTCAAGAGCCATTCTTCATGAATCAAGACTGTATGCCCATCAACCACCTCCCATCGTTGATAAGCTGGTCCATCTACTCGGTGATGTCCACCATTCAAATACCACTCTTCATAAGTCAGGAGTGCGTGTCCGTCAACCACCTGCCACAGTCGATAAGCTGGACCATCTACACGATGATATTTGCCGTTAAAAATCCACTCTTCCTGAGTGAGGACTTCCACCCCATTGACAATCGTATAGGTATAATGAGGAGTACTCATTTAGGAATGAGTACCTACTGCTCTTTTTTTTCAATATCACTTGATAGAGACCGTTCCTTTCACTTGTGATAGAGTAATTAGCTAGAATTGTTTTAGCAGACCCATAAAGCCAGGGAAGACAGTCATTCCACTGTCCCAAAGCGATTCTTCAATGGCTTCTTGTCTTTGGCGTTGTTGGAACTGCCACCAGCGTTCAATGGCTCGGACTGGTTGGCGGAGAATGCGGGGATGGATTTCGATACCATTAAGAAACCACCTTTCAAGAGTCAAGACTACCAATCCATCAATCACCTCCCATCGTCGGGCAGCCGGTCCATCTATGCGATGAAGTTGACCATTCAAATACCACTCTTCATCATACAAGACTACCTGTCCATCGATCAATACTAACTGCCCATCAATCTCACTCCTCAACCACTCTCTTAAAGCCGGTCCATCTGTACGATGAAGTTTACCATTCAAATGCCAGTATTCATGTGTCAAGACTGTCTGCCCCTCAACCACCTGCCACTCTCTATAAGACGGTCCATCTGTGCGATGTTCTTGACCATTCAAATACCACTCTTCACGAGTCAAGACTGCCCGCCCATCAACCACCTCCCAATATCGCAAAGCTGGCCCATCTATGCGATGTTCTTGACCATTCAAAAGCCACCCTTCAAAAGTCAAGACTGCCACCCCATCTACGATCACCCAATTTAACCAAGCCGGTCCATCTATGCGATGTTCTTGACCATTCAAATACCACACTTCACCAATCAAGAAAGCCTCCTCGTGTCCGTGTCCGTGTCCGTCAGCCACTTGCCACTCACGTACAGCTGGTTCGTCTATGCGATGAAGTTGACCATTCAAATACCAAGTTTCATTAATCAAGACAGCCCGCCCATCAACCACCTCCCACACTCGTAAAGCCGGTCCATCTATGCGATGAAGTTCCCCATTCAAAAACCACTCTTCACGAGTCAAGACTTCCACGCCATTCACTGTCGTATAAGTGTATTCAGGAGTACTCATTTAGGAATGAGTACCATTGTTCTTTTTCACCATTATTTAAGTTTAGCGTACTCATTTTGTTCATAGTAGTTAGAAGAATGGTAACGAAGCTTCAGAGCCCTATACTACCTTTCTAAATAGATGTAGTGTAAACATAGTTATAATGACTATTCCATTCACCTAAAAATAATCCCATAAACACCCCTTCAAACCTGAAAATTAAGCATTTTATAAGCTTACATACCCTACAGTTGTAGGGTATATAACACCGATATCATTCAGTTTCATCACCTTTTTCGAGGAAGTATCACTCTCGTTACGAGCCTCCACCGCCTATCAAGAGTAATACTCCCTTTCAACCAGCTATGATGAAAGGTGACACTTCTAATATCACCTCTCTATTAGGCCTACTCCCTTTCTCACTTAAACTTATTCTCTCTCTCTCCAAATGTCTGACTACTCTCAACTCATTCCCGCCTTAATCACCGTAGCAGTAGTCTACCTCCTCTATGAAAAGACAGATAACAACACTCGTTCCCTCACCGACCAACACGAGATCACGGCCGAACAGCTTAAGACCGATCTCAAGACTCTTGTCGACGCCTACTACCATCGCTATATCCGACCTCACGAGTACCCTCACTACCGTTTCATCATTCCAGCCAGTCGAAGTGTCACTCATGACAAACATAGTATCCACGTGATGATTAACGACCCTATCACAGGTGCCATCTTTGACCAGAATACATTACTCCAAGTGGGATCTCATGAGTTAGCTCATATGCTATGTCAAGTGGATGAGGGAGACGACCATGGTCCGCTTTTTAAGGATATTTTACAGAAACTAGAGGCACTAGGTGTAGAGTTACGGCTATTTGATCCGTCACTCGAGATCGCTCCAGGATACAACGATCTTTGTGGTTAATATGGCTAAAATCTTCATAGACCGTGGTTTAAAGCTAGATGACTGTTATGAGTATTATCCCTCTCTTAAACTAGAGGGGGTCTGTATACCTTCATTTGACATTGGTAAGAAGCACTTCGGGGTCTATGTTGAACAGCTGAAAGGTGATGAGAAGAGATGTGTCTACTCAGCTCTGTGGAAGTTAGGAGATAAGATTACTCTCCAGACACAGCAACGACTCATCTCTTTGTTGGAGAGGTTATCTCCCTTCTTTAAGATGGCTAAAGTGTCATTAGTAGAACAACAGCGAGCCTTAAATTATAGTGCGGTGAGATTACAGCAGATCTGTTTGACCTGGATGGAGTTAAGGCATCCACACGTCTTTGCGATTAACATCGCCTCTGATGTCAAGTATCGCAAGATGGATGGGCCATTAGGAGACCAAAAGCATAAGAGAAAGAAGTGGGCTACTGATAAGTGTTTGGAGATCTTTGAGGAGCGGAAGGATGCGGTGGGTGTCTTCATACGACAGCTAGATACGTTAAGACTGAGTCAGAAGGAGATGGAGTTGAAGGCGGATGACGTGTGTGATGCTGCGTTACAGCTGATGGGCTGGATGACTACTTTGACAGCGAAAGATAAGGTGAAGTATCTGGTTTAATTTACTCTATAACATAGAGTAATACTTATCGTTTGGCTACCTTCTTGTTAAAGGTACGAGGTTGAAGTCTCGGTTGGGTAGGCAGGCCATCAGGAACTTCAGGTGCCACTTTCACAGTCGGTGCCACCACACCCCGAGCGATACTATCACTAATCCCACCAATCACCTCCCTAGAAGTAAACTGCTGGTAGTGCTCCTTCACATTCTGGTTCATCAGCTCCTGTTCCGCAGTATACTTCTCAAAGTTAAAGTTGACAGAGCGAGGTATCACCACTTCCTTTACCTTCAAGTTCTTCTCGTGATAATCACTGACCAGACCATCAAACTGCTCTTGACTTAGACCATCTGGGAGTAGTTGGATATCTCTTGAGAATAGAGTAACTAATAGAGGGTCGTTGTGTTCGACTTGGAGCATGTTTGTATTGCGAGTACGGGCTGTAGTTGAGGCGAATGTTACCTTCTTTTTAGGAGTGGTGGGAGGTACAGCGTTACGGTTCAAGCCTAAGTTTTGTTTAAGCTGATCAAAGAAGGATAACGGCTCTTTCTTATCACAGACAAAGAAGATGGCAAAGATCACCACTATCACAATTAGTATCAGTAGGATGGTGCCGTCGGACATTTTACTTCCCATTATATTTTATTTCACGAACGACGCTCATATAAACCTAATGCCATCTCATCTAAATGTCTAATGATATAAGGTCAAGTCCGGCATTATCTAGCGTCAGACGATCTAGCACAACTCCAGCACCAGTGATAGTACCTACACCTTTGAAGAGTGTAAGGAGATCTATGGCGACACCAGCTCCGGTTCCAGTGAGAGTGGCTCCCACACCACTTCCGCCAGCGTTAGCGAGTGCCAGAAGGTCAGCTCTCAGTAATACACCACTTCCACCAGCGTTACCGAGTGCTAGAAGGACAGATTTCAGTAACACTCCACTTCCATCTCCTGTTCATACACCGGTCTTGCCGAGTGCCACCCGATTAACTCCGCCTTCAGGTGGAATTCCAAAGTCTAACTTACCATCCTTGAGTTCTAGAAGACCTCCACCTACTCCTATCATTACAAGTCAAGCCCCTATGTCAGCTCCTTCTCTTTTACCAAGGGCTAGGTATATGGCGTCTGGAAGACCGTCGTTGGCTCCGGTTGTCGCACCACCGATTGAGAAGTCGCCAGAGCCGTCGCCAGAGCCGTCGCCAGAGCCGTCGCCTGAACCAGAACCACTTCCAGTATCCTCTCCTGAAATTACAACTATTCCTCAATCACAACTCCGCTCTCGGAGGACAGCAACTCATCCACCTGACAGGGAGTTCATCCAACCTATATCATTAGATTCTATCCATTCTCCTCGTGATGATAGTCCAAGGGGGAGTCCAGTCAGGAGCCCCAGAGGTAGAGCGGTGGGAGATGAGCCTGCTGTAGAGATAGAAGACGAGGAAGTTGAGATAACTTCACCTATTCCTAAGGTAGTCACTCCTCACCCTTTTCCTGCGGTAGACGAGGAAGTGTTACCAGAGCCGGAGCCGGAGCCGGAGCCGGAGCCGGAGCCGGAGCCGGAGCCGGAGCCGGAGCCTACTCCGCAACCAAAACCTACTCCAACGCCTATTCCACAACCTCTTCCCTCCAAACCTAAACCTCCTATCATAGATGATGATGAGGACGGTGACGAGGATGATCTCACAGAGGACGAAGAGAGGATGATGATCATAGCTAGATTAAAGATAATGAAGCGAGGTTGGCCTGAGATTGACGTGGGAGATTATGATACTAAGACCATCAGCTTGAAACGACTGAGAAAGGTCTATAAGATCTTTAGGTGTAGAATGGTAGCTGAGGATATTAGCGGTGGTTATAAGAAATGGCTCATTGCTGGGTTTGTCTTACTAGAGTTAATCTTTGTTAGAGTCTTTAAGCTGGATATGAGTGGGTTGGTAGTCAACCAAATCCAGATGATGAGTAGCTATTCTGAGCTACTACTGGAGCTAGCAGAGAAGTATGGTAGTACCTACAAGTCATACTTCCCAGTCGAGGTGAGATTGATGTTCGCAATGGCTGTTAATGCTGGTATCTTCTTTATTCTGAAGAACTTCTTAGGAGATGCTAACTCTGATATGGCTAAGGGTATTGCCTCTGCTTTGAACGGTGGAAAGGATGATAGCGGTGGAATGGGAGGGATGATATCGGGTGTGATGAACATGTTGACTGGAGGAGCTCCTAAGGCGAGTGGTGAATCACTACAACCACCGACTGCTAGAAGGAGGAGGAGGAAGGAGGAGGATTCGGTGGCGGAGGGGCTGAATGCGATAGGGAAGGCTGGGATGAAGGCTGGGATTTAGAGGAAGGTAGTATAAAGGTGATATTCTCATAGCTATGAGAATGGTAGTGAAGTGAAGTGTCAGAACGAGGAATGAGCTGTTTACAAGTGTCGCCACTCTTCTTCTTTCTTATGACAGTTATAAGAATGGTAATGAAGTGTCAGAACGAGGAATGACCTGTCACCGCATCTCTTACTGCTTGCTACTCACTTGTATCCTGTTTCACTATTCTTATGACAGTTATAAGAATGGTAATGAAGTGTCGTGATAGCTGTTTACAAGTAATCACCTGTCACCACTCTTCTTTATTCTTATGACAGTTATAAGAATGGTAATGAAGTGTCAGAACGAGGAATGACCTATTTACAAGCGTCACCACATCTCGTCTTTCTTATGACGTTATAAGAATGGTAATGAAGTGTCGGAACGAGTAATGAAGTGTCGGAACGAGTAATGAAGTGTCGGAACGAGTAATGAAGTGTCGGAACGAGTAATGAAGTGTCGGAACGAGTA
>Ga0172379_10002531_pt1 | contig 31855 bp, 24 predicted proteins | sample GrowelOW334metaG_FD_119756 | JGI IMG/M metagenome (GOLD analysis project Ga0172379, IMG submission 119756) | Groundwater microbial communities from an aquifer near a municipal landfill in Southern Ontario, Canada - Groundwater well OW334 metaG | ecosystem: Environmental > Aquatic > Deep...
CATTTCGTCCAATTCTGACAAGTCTAATTCATCATCCAATACGTTTGTTGTTTCCGGATCATAGACCGCGTATGTTGAAGCACTTCCGACCCTGGCGTCATATTTCACATTCCAGAGTCCGCTAGTCTTGCCGAGTCCCATATCATTCTGCCAGATCTTCATGACCAACCTGGTGTTTCCGACGTTTCTCACTGAAGCTCTTCCCTGATTCAAGACATCCCAAGTCAAGTCGCCGGCGATGATCTTGTGAGTGTTCAGTCTGACATTTCCATATGCGACCTGATTGAAATCAGTCTCAAATGCGGTCATTGGAAGATAAGTGAAATGATTCACAAGTTTTCCCTGCAAACCATTCTTATCCTGTCCGATCGCCCAAACCTCATAATCTCCCGAAGGATCCTCATATGAGATCTCTTTTTCACCGCAATAAACGGCAGCCGTGTCTTTCTCCAATTCTCCTGTTGCGCCGCAAATTTCGTCATAGCTATAAGCTATCGGTGCCGTGTTGAATGTCGGAAGATTATTGTTGTTATTCCTCACCCTGTCGCAGAATAGCGCAATGCCATCGGCTTTAGGGAGTCTGACCAAAAGATCTTCCTGCATGAACGCTCCGCAGCCATCACCTGACTGATTCGGGAGCGCTACATGGCTGGAACCTAATGCAACATTTGGATAGAATACATCGGCATACACATTGTCGATGTCTGCAAGTCCGTCCGGATCGGTTACAACTGCGCATATTGCAATTGATTTATGCATATTGTATTGTCCTGACGGCAAAAATTGCGCTCCTGCCGCTGTGCTTGCATCTGTGTATCTGTCCTGCGCATTTGCTTCCCATTTCGCTTTCACAATAGGAGTAGCGCCGCCGCTGACATCAGCAGTTAGGCCGGTTCCGATCGTTGATTGCGCCAATACGGTTGAACTGAAGCTCAAGCTCATCGCAAACATGACCGAGAGTGCAACGAACTTTTTCATTGTTTTCGTTTTCATTGTAATTTTCCTTTTAAGCTTCCGCCTACATATTGACAAAATATAAATATTATGTTAGTGATGAATTGCGAGGATTTCACCGCTTGGCAGTCCCGAGAATTCGGGATTGCCTCGCTTTCCTCGTAAAACCTTTCGAAAAAGGCGTTACATCTACAAAGATCCATATTTTGAACTTCGGCAGAAGTTTTTTTATTTAACTGATAAAAGTTTTTTAAGTTACTTATTTAAACCTTTCACCCTCATATATAATTAAAGTTAATTAATTACCTTTAGGGTTTAAATAAACAACTCCGACCTTTATATATGTTAAATGCCGGTAGTTTGATTTTCAAACCAGCTTAACATTATTAATTAATATACTGTCATCTGTCGCTTGCGGATCGTTATTACAAAAAGGGCCCGCAACCGCCAACCACTTCAAAAAAAGTAGATTGACTATGCGAGCCCTCAGTTGTCTGTCATCCCGAGACCTCGGGACTCAGTTTGCTGTCAGGCGAAATTTTTAATATTTTTCCTGGATATATCCTTCCCGATGCGAATGCTTGTTGTTCTTGATCGTTTTTGTGATCTCCTTGTTAATCATCACGCCGTTCTGAATGAAAACCGATATCCTTCCGAATTCCAAATTGCGGAGATCATGTATCACTTCTCTTTCTTCGGTCGAAACGCACATTGGTTCAAAGTCATCATTATTGCATGCCATTTTTTTGCTTTATAAAATAAATGATACTTCCAAAACTTTGAATCGATTCTTTATACTATATATGATATCTGAAAGATAATAAATATTTTGCATAACTTAAATTCGGAGGCCGGCCGTAATGGATCTTTATGCCTCTGATCCGATTGATCTGAAACTAAAGCTCCAGGTGCATAAAAACGAAACTTCGTCAGATAAAATTCAGTAAACAAAAACAACCAGATTTAAACTTTCAGTTTGTCATGGTCGCCTCTCGCTAGAAGACTATTCTAACTTTCCGGATCGATCATTTCAGCATATGAACCAGTCGTGCAATATCGTTTATAAATTTTTGAATTTCGCTGCCCAACGATGTTGTTGTGTTATCATTATCTCATTATAAAAAGCAGTGTCAAGCATTGACTTATCCACAGATATTTGGCACTAATTGAAGCCAAAATACGGCATTATTTGAAATGCGAAAAAGAATTTTATTTTGAGAATGTTCTTTTGATAAACTACTACAATATGTAGTTATTGTATAGACTTGTATTAATATATATCGCAAGTATAATAAATGCATAAATATGGCGCACGTAAATATATTCTATGATTAAAAAAACATTCTTCGGCATTGTATTGTTGTTGACGGTCGTTGGGTCGGTTTATTTCGGAATGAATTATTATGGTATAAAAAAAATTGATTTTAATTTTCCGATCGAAGATACAAAAAATATAATTTCAGAAATTGAAAAAGAAATAAACAGTCCGCCTCCCCTGAAATATTCTAACGGATATAACACCAGAACAAATCTTACAATTTCCGGAGTCCTGAAATGGACTAATGATATGCGTAATGCAAACGGCGGACTGACAGCTCTGAAGGAGAATGCAAAATTGGACGCAATTGCGCAATTGCGGCTCGATGATATGTTCAAGGAACAATATTTTGAGCACATATCTCCTTCCGGAATAGGCGTTTCAGATGTTGCAAAGGAATATGGCTATGAGTATATCACGATCGGAGAGAATATCGCTCTTGGGAATTTCGACGGCGACAAAGCTCTCGTCGATGCATGGATGAACAGCCCGGGACATCGCGCAAATATACTCAACGGGAGATATGCCGAAATAGGAATAGCTGTGCAAAAAGGACAATATGAGAAAAATGAAACATGGATGGCGATCCAAGTCTTTGCGCTTCCGTTATCCGCTTGTCCGAAAATAGACACGGCATTGAAGCAGAAAATTGATCAGAATAATACAACGATAACTTCGGCGGAAGCTTCAATAAATGGCTTGAAAGACATCATTGACAGCTCCAATCCTCGATCGGAAGGCGATATCGCGGTTTATAATAAGAACGTGAGAAGATATAACCAGATGGTGTCGGATATTAATGCTCTGATAAAGGAAACCAAAAACTATGTTACGACTTATAATGCCGAGGTCGATGCGTTCAACTCATGCGCAAAGGCGAATTAATGAAATGAAGAATTTTATAAAGCATTGTTACTTTTCAAGTAAATGTACTCATGAGTCGAGTTATTCCGATCCCATTGAACATTTGGATATTCAGTCATTTATTGAAAATTGTAAATTTAAAATTGTAAATTTGTTATAATATCTCCACATCATCCCCTGCTTTGATGTTCAACAGATGAGAAGTATTTTTTCCTTGAGTCATGATCTCCAAAAATCTGTGTCCGAAAACTCCCGAACTTCCTTGTACTAGTCCGGTTTCTCCATCTTTGAGGTCGCGAAGACATTTGTAGTAATTCAATTCAACAGCATTGCCGTTGATCCTGACGGTTATTCTTTTTCTGTCATCGGCAGATGCGCTGTCGATGGTGGTTTTTGCATTTCCAAAGTTGTCCGTGAACCAGATCTTTTTTGGGATCTCCGGAATAAGGTTTAGGTCAAATTCGGTTTTGGGCAGTTTTATCTTTTTCTTTATCCAATAGGCGGCTCTCGGAAGAAAGTCATAGCTTCTGAATTGGCTTGAAATGATCCGGCCTTTCACTTCGTCGCTCAATTCGCTTCTTTTAATGGCTTCCAGCACTTCTTTGATCTCAAGGACATAAAGCTTATCGATCACGCCGTATTTTTTTGCAAGAGAAAGGATCATCCCGTCGATTGTCGTAACCACCAAAGTTTTTTTGTACCAAAAATATCCGAAAGGAGTGCCATTCTTCCATTTATGCGCGCTTCCGTTCCTTGGAGCGACGTTTGCGAGGACTATTCCTTCCCTTCCCTCAAAAGCGTCTATGGCATCCAAAAGAAACCCCGCCGCTTCGAGCTCTGAACTGACGCCGAAGCAATTCACGGAAGCATTCTTAAAATATGAGCCCGCCCTTGTCACTTGTCTTAATTTGGCGTTTTGATCCTGGCAGTCGTTTATGATCGTAATTTGCATGTATTATATATTATTGATTATTTATTCATCTAATCCGCGATTCAATATTGAAATGGAAATCATTGAATGAACTAAAATAACCGATTCCGGAGAATCGGCCTTTTGCTCTTTGTCTTGATCTGAAATCTAAAAGCGCCAACTCTCATTGAAGTGGTTCATCATCATATCCATCATCATCATTATATTGTGTGCAGAGTCCATGCTTTGTCTGATTATTGTGTCTTAAAGCGTAAATACATTATTATACATAATATTAGATTTGTCAATACTTGCGGTCTTTTACAGGCTCATACTTTCACCGTTTTTCAGAATGCGCACCTTTTTTTCAAGATTCGTGCCCATTATCCTCTTTTTCAGTATTCTGATAGGCTGTTTGGGAGTATCAAGCGCGAACATATATGAGCCCCAGTGGATCGGAATCATTGTTTTGGCTTTCAGTACATGCATCGTTTTCAGCGCTTCATCGGGATTGGTGTGCTCGTTTCTGAGCATCCATCGAGGCGAATACGCTCCGATCGGCATCAATAGAACATCTATGTCGAATTTCGTCCTGATCGTCTTGAATAATCCGGAATCATATGCGGTGTCTCCGGCAAAATATATAGTTTTATCTGTTGATTCGATCACGAATCCCCCTGAGGTTCCGATCGGTCCCCATGGCAAAGTTTTTCCATGATATGCCGGAACCGATGTGACCCGGATCGCGTCTTTATTGAAAAGTTTTGATTCCCAATAGGCGAATTGGAGTATGTTCGTGAATTTGCATTTACTGATATATTTCTTGTTGTCGCTGTGCGATGCAATGGGAATATCCTTTTGAAAATGATTCAAACTTTTTTTGTTCAGATGATCTTTGTGCGCATGCGATATCAAAATAAGATCAACGTCGTTCTTGAGATCGTCAATTTCTATGTTAACTTTTTTGGCACGCGGTATTCCATATACCCATTTTGAAAAAATCGGATCCGTTATGATCTTGAAGCCTTCGATATCTATCAATATGGTAGAATGCCCTATGAATGTGATTTCCTGATGCATTATCTTTTCTTATTTATTTGCTATATATAAATTTAACACAATAAATCGGAACATGGCAAGGCACACGAGCGATATATTTTTTTAAATATTGACATATACCGTGCTAAATCATATAATATCTAATACAAATGGTGATTTCAATGCTTATTGAGCGCAAAAGGTCGAGAGCTAGCGGCATTCTAATCGTACTGTAGTTGGCAAACAATCTCTCTCCTCTCCGTAAGCTAAAAAGTTTACGGCTTAGTCAATTTCAGTTCGTATCATTTAGAAGCTGCTAGTTATCGGCCTTTTGCGTTATTTTTAATTATATATCCAAAACATGTATAAAAAATCTTTGCTTTCCGGCGGTTCGAAGCTCATTACGGTTCCGCTTGAACATACAAATACGGTCACTATCCTGCTGCTGGTGAGAACCGGATCGAAGAACGAGTCGGAGAATATCCGCGGAATATCTCATTTTCTTGAGCATATGTTTTTCAAGGGAACGGCAAAAAGGCCGACAACGCTCGATATCTCCAAGGAATTGGACAGGGTTGGAGGAGTATACAACGCATTTACGGGAAAGGAATATACCGGATTTTGGGTGAAAGTTGATGCATCGAATTTCGATCTTGCCGCAGACGTCATTTCGGATATTGTTCTGAATTCAAAATTTGACCAATCGGAGATCAATAAGGAGCGAGGGACGATAATCGAGGAAATGAATATGTATCTCGACAATCCAATGATGTACGTTCCGACGTTGTATGAAAGTGTTTTATATAAAGACCAGCCTTTGGGTTTTGACGAGATCGGAAACCGCGAAACGATCAATTCTGTAAAAAGGGAAGATTTTGTGAAATATTATAATGACTATTACTCTGCGGACAATATCGTGATCGCTGTCTGCGGAAAGATAAATGAAAAACAAGTCGAGTCGAAGATCGGCAAATATTTTATGGGCATATCGGACCGCAGATCTCCGGATCAGGCCAGCGCTCATGATGATCAATCTCAGCCAAACTTGCTCGTGAATAACAGAAAAACGGATCAAACGCACATTTGCATAGGCGTAAGGGCATATGGGATCGAGAGCGAGAATAAATATGCAATGAGCATCTTGAGCGCGATACTGGGAGGGAACATGAGTTCGCGGCTTTTTACGTCGGTCAGGGAAAAGAACGGTCTTGCATATTATATCCATACAAGCGCGGAAAGCTATAAAGACGTCGGATATTTGGTCACTCAGGCCGGACTCAGCAACGAAAAAAGCATAAAAGCGATCAAAATAATTCTCGATGAATACAAAAGAATAAGAGACTTCGGTGTTGATGCAGATGAACTCAGCAAGGCAAAGACATATCTCAAAGGCCGAACGACCATAGCTCTTGAATCATCTGATTCAATGGCGAGCTTTGTCGCGATGCAGGAACTCTATTCGGGAAAGATTTTGACCCCCGAAGAGAAATTTGATAAAATAGACTCAGTCAGTGCGAAGGATATCAAGAGAGTTTCTGAGGATATATTCGTCGATAAAAAGCTCAACTTGGCCCTTATCGGACCATTTGAGGATAATGCGCCGATAAACGGCATCTTAAGTTTAAAATAAGAATATGAATGAAAATAGTCATCACTCGCTTGATGTGTCATACGAAGGCATATTCAGGATATTGATCTCGATCTTCGCCGTAATATTTGTGTATTTCCTGAGGGATATCATCTTCCTGCTTTTTATATCGATATTGATAACTCTGATAATCGTTCCGGCCGTTGATTTTCTGGAATCAAAAAAGATTCCGAGGATCATAGCCGCAATGCTAATATTTGCGATTATTTTCATCGTTTTTGGATCCATGTTTTTCATTATCGCTCCTCCGCTTGCAAAACAGTTAAGCCAGCTGTCTCTTGTAATACCGCAATATCTGGCGGATAATTCTTTTATAATTGACAACGCCCTTCTCAAGTCGGAATTGTCGGGACCCCTTCAAAATTTATTGGTTCAGGCGAGCGGATACTTCAAGAATATCACATCAAGTTTTTTTGCCGGGATATTCAATCTGCTTGGCGGTGTTATGTCGGCGCTGCTTACAATAGTGATATCTTTTTATCTTATCATCGAAGAGAATGGGGTCGAGCGTTTCGTAAAAAATGTCATTCCGCAAAAAATGCAGCACAGATCTTTGAATATAATAAAAAAAGTTCAGGTCAAGCTGGGAAGGTGGTTCGTGGGACAGGTGTCGCTCGGTTTTATAGTCGGGATAATGTCATACGTCGGCTTATATCTTCTCGGAATAACCGAATATGCGCTGGTGCTGGCTATGATCGCGGGCATGCTTGAGCTGGTTCCCTATGTCGGACCGATCCTTTCCGCCATTCCGGCGATAATCATCGCGCTGACAATTTCGCTCAACGATGCCCTGTTGACATTTGTGCTATATTTTTTCATACAGCAATTTGAAAATTATCTGATAGTGCCCAAAGTTATGGAAAAATCCGTAAATCTGCATCCGATCATAATCATATTGGCGATCATGATCGGCGGAAAATTGGCCGGCGTGATGGGCGCAATGCTGGCTGTTCCGGTTACTGCCATAATCACAATTATATTGGATGATGTTAATCATAATCATGCAGTAAATTAATTATATGGCAGATCTGTATATAGTAGCTACGCCTATCGGCAATTTGGAAGATATAACCCTCAGAGCGTTGAGGGTTTTAAAAGAGGTGGATGTGATCTTATGCGAGGATACGAGGCATACGAAAATTCTTCTCGAAAAATATAGCATCAATCAGCCGATGATGAGCTATCATCACCACAGCAAGCTTGAAAAGATGCAGGAAATTGCCGATCTGTTGAAGATGAACAAGAAATTGGCGCTGGTCAGCGACGCCGGCACTCCCGGTATCTCCGATCCGGGAAATCTTCTGATAAGATACTTGCTTGATGAAAATATTAATGTTAATATAATCCCAATTCCGGGTCCGTCGGGGCTTGCGGCCGGGCTTTCCGTTTCGGGCTTCGCGACGGATAAGTTTGAGTTTTTAGGGTTTGTTCCGCACAAGAAGGGCAGAAAAACCTTTTTCGAAAATTTGAAAGGTGAAGATAAAACGGTAATTTTCTATGAGTCGCCCCACAGAATAGAAAAAACGCTTCAGAGTCTTCTAGTCAATGTTCCTGACCGGGACATCGTCATTTGTCGTGAACTGACAAAAATGTATGAAACGATCTATCGCGGCAAGCCCGAAGAGGTGATAAAAAAGATCGCCCCGGGAGAGATCAAGGGTGAATTTATTGTGATTGTAAGTTAATTGATGCAAATTAATTATTTTGCGATGACTCAGTAAAAAAATTGGCCTCATAGCCGGCCAATTAAATTGCCTTGATTTGTTGATTTTGTGATCGGTGCGGAATATTGCACTAAATTGTATCTTTGATCGCCATAACACGTTCTTTTGCCCTTAATCACCTTACCCTTATCGATAAGATTGTTCAGGACAGCTTCAAGGGTTTCATATGGACAAACCTCGCCCAGCCTCAGTTTCAGGATACAAAAGCTGAAATCCCGGATCTCCTCGTTTGCCACTCTTTCCACGATCAGCTGTTCCGCGCTTTCGATAGATCTGTTTTTAAAAGGATGTACCATTTATTTTCTTCCTGAAAAATTCTAATATGCATATAGCATTATGTCAAACAGGTACATATTTGAAAAAATAAAAATCCCCTGTTATGATCAGGGGATGTCTATGCATTTTATTCGGTGCCATGGAATGAATGTCTTCTTTTCGCGCTTTTTGTAGCTGTTAACAACTTTCTGTTTGTCTTTTTTAAATACTACGAGTATGCCCATGTTGTCGCATGATTCAAGCCTGGCCGCGATTATCTTTTTTCCAATTTGGATCAAGATGTCCTGATGCCCGCGGTCGCGGACTTCCGCATAAAGAATATTTTCGCTCATCTTCTTACCTCCGCATTTTTCATAATCCTTAAATAACATATAAGTTTACATATGTCAAAGAAAAAATTCTATATAACCACATCGATCGCTTATGCAAACGCTTCTCCTCATATCGGTTATGCGATGGAAGTTCTTCAGGCCGATGCCCTTGCAAGATTTCATCGTTTGCTTGGTGAAGATGTATATTTTCTGTCAGGAACCGATGAGAACGGCAGCAAAATAAAAAAGACGGCCGAAGAAAAGAATATCGACGTTCAGAGATTTGTTGACGGCAATTCGGATAAATTCAGGTTGCTGCTTGGGACGCTGAATGTTTCAATTGACGATTTTATCAGGACATCGGACAAAGTTCGCCATTATCCGTCTGCGCAGAAGATCTGGAAAAAATTTGTTGACGCTGGAGATATTTACAAAAACAGCTATGAAGGGCTGTATTGCGTCGGGTGTGAAGAATTCATAACAGAAAAAGACTTGATCGACGGCAAATGTCCGAATCATAAAAAGGAGCCGGAAAGAGTAAAGGAAGACAACTATTTTTTCAGATTATCCAAATATACGGACAGGATCCGGGAAAGGATAGAGTCTGGCGAGATCAACATCATACCAGAGTCTCGGAAAAATGAGATATTAAGCGTTCTGAGGGAAGGTTTGAGGGATATAAGCTTTTCGCGCTCAAAAAGAGTCTTGGATTGGGGTATTCCCATTCCGGGCGATGATGACCAAACTATGTATGTATGGTGCGATGCTCTCACAAACTACATATCAGCTCTCGGATACGCTGAAGATTCCGACAAATACAAGAAATATTGGCCTGCAGACGTTCATCTGATTGGAAAAGATATTTTACGTTTTCATAGCGCAATATGGCCGGGAATGCTCCTTAGCGCAGATTTGGCGCTTCCCAAAAATATATATGTTCACGGTTTCATAACCTCCGGCGGGCAAAAGATGAGCAAGTCTCTCGGCAATGTCATTGATCCTTTTGAAGTTGTTGAAAAATACGGAAGCGTTGACGCGCTGAGGTACTATCTCCTCAAAGAGATATCTTCTTCGGATGATGGAGATTTTTCATATGCTAAATTCGAAGAACTATATCAGGCAGACCTTGCAAACGGCATAGGCAATCTGACCGCAAGAATATTAACGCTCGCATCAAAAATGGACACACTATCCGAAACTTCGATTCCGCCGGATACCGATCTTGAACGAGCTGCAGCAGATGCATGGCTGAAATATTTTAGTTCGATTGACTTGTTTAAAATGAATGAATCCCTTCTTGGAATGAGGGCATTTATGAGCATGTGCGATGAGTATCTCGAAAAAAAGAAGCCTTGGAAAATGGAAGGTGCGGACAGAAGCATGACGATATTCAACCTTCTCGAATGTATGCGCCATATCGCCTGGATGATACGGCCTTTTATGCCCGAAACCTCAGATAAGATATTCTCCCAGCTTTTCGCAGATGAAAAAGAAAGAACGGCAGAGTTGTCCAAAAATATCAAAGATGCAAGCCTTTGGGGAAGGCTTAAGCCGGGCACGAAAATAAAAAAAGGCGACAATCTATTTCCTCGGCTAGATAAGTGAAGTACGCAGATCATTTATATATAATATATTATCAAATATATGGAAACAAATGATAATCAAGACTATAAACGGCTCGCAGCATGGCAAAAATCGCTGGAGCTCGTTTTCGCGATCCAAAAATTGACGGGATATTTTCCGAATCTGGCGAACTATAGCTCTATTTCCGAGATAAGGAGATTCTCCGTCACAATTTCAAAGAGCATTGCTTCGGGGAAAAAAACAGGTAATGCGAAATCTTTCCATGAATCGCTGATCAGAGCTCAGCAGACAAGTCTCGAGCTTGATGTGAAGATCAGAGAGATCAAGAAAATGCCATTCGGTAAGTCGCTGGATTTCAGTGTTATAAACTCGCTATTGAACGAGTTAATGACGGAACTAAACAGACTGATCAGAAATATCGAGAAGCAATTGGAATAATAAAATATTTTACCATAATGATCGATACGCATGCGCATGTTGATTTTAAAGAATTTGATCCCGATCGCGATGATGTCATCAGGCGGTATTTTGATAATGGCGGAGAAAAGCTGATCAATGTCGGCTGCGACATGAGATCAAGCGAACGAAGCTCGGATCTGGCCATGAAGCATGAAAATATATATTGCTCCGTCGGAATTCATCCGCATGATGCAGATTCGTTAGATTCAAAAAATCTCGCGAAACTTGAGCAGTTGTGCCTTCATTATAAAGCTGTGGCTATCGGCGAGATCGGACTGGATTTCTTCAGAAACCTGTCCCCTCAGGATATGCAGATCGAGGCCTTTGAGTCTCAGCTGGATATGGCATTCAGGCACAATAAACCCGTGATATTGCACTGCAGAGACGCCTACAACGAAATGATCGATGTTTTGGATGGCTTTAGTACGGAAAAGTGGCATGGGGTCGTCCATTGTTTCTCTGCGGGATGGGAAATAGCGGAGAAATTCCTGGATATGGGTTTTTGTCTGGGTTTTACCGGGATTATTACATATTACAAAGAGAATGCCCCGACAAGCGACATATCGGAGATGCATGATGTGATACGAAAAATGCCGCTTGACAGAATGCTGATTGAAACTGATTGTCCCTATCTGTCCCCCGTTCCCTATCGCGGAGAAAGGAACGAGCCTCTTCACGTGAAATTTACACTGGAAAAAATATCGAACCTGAGGAATGAGGATATAAAAAACATTGAGCGTGAAACATCAAAGAATGCAGTGAATTTATTTCATTTATAGAGCACTGATGAAATTGAAGATAAAGAAAAAATGGATCGTTGCTGTTGTTATATCGGCTTTTATGATGGTGTTCGGTTACTCATATTTCATAGAACCCAACATGATCGTAGCTGAATCTTTGGATCTTGACCTGGATTGTTCAAACACCCTTGGGGCCAGCGTAAGATTTGTTCAAATATCCGACTTGCATTTCAATAAGGACACTGTTGATGGGAAAATAAGCGATATCTATAGCAGTATAAAGTCCCAGAAGCCCGATTCTGTGTTTATTACTGGCGACCTGATAACGGATAAGAGCGGCATTGAAAAGGCCATTGATCTGGTCAGGATGATATCGAATGAGTATCCGACATATATCGTTTTTGGCAATTGGGATTATTGGTCTTTGGATTTTGATATGAGGGATTTTACAACAAAACTTGAAAAAGCGGGGGCTAAAGTCATTACGAATTCAAACGACGGATTTGCGCTTAACGGGAATAATTTTTATATTTTGGGCGTGAAGGATCCATATACCAGCGGGGAAAATGCTGACGACATGGAAAAAGCCTTTAATGGCATTGATAATAGCGTAAAATCATGTAAAATACTTCTGGCACATTCTCCAAACGTGATCAAATATGCAAAGAATAAAGGCATTGACCTTATCTTGGTCGGTCACACTCATGGCGGCCAGATATACATACCTTTTCTTTCCGAACAATTTATACCGGCAAGGCGCGAAGCCGGAAAAGGGTTCATAAGCGGTCTATACAAAATAGATAATGACAGGATGTATGTGAATCGCGGGATCGGAATGAGCACTGTCCCGCTGAGATTCCTCGTTCCTCCTGAAATCACCGTTATAACAATAAACTGATAATTACAATTTAATATATAATAATGTCAAAATATAACTTCAGGAAGATAGAAAAAAAGTGGCAGACCAAATGGGACAAGAGCGAACTGTACAAGGCCAAAGATTTCTCAAATGATCCGAAGTATTATTGTCTGATAGAATTCCCCTATCCGTCGGGCGCAGGGCTCCATGTCGGACATCTGCGGAGCCATATTGCGATCGATATCGTCGCGCGAAAAAAAAGAATGAGCGGATACAATGTGATCTATCCGATCGGATGGGACGCTTTTGGTTTGCCGACCGAGAATTTTGCCATTAAGACAAAGACTCACCCGACCATAGTAACGAAAAAGAACATAAAAACTTTTACCAAGCAAATAAAGAGCTATGGGCCAAGCTTTGACTGGTCGAGAGAGATCAATACGACAGATCCGAAATATTATAAATGGACACAATGGATCTTTTTGAAGCTTTTCAACAGTTTTTATGATGAAAGATCAGACAAGGCTCGTCCGATCGAGGAGCTTGATGTTCCCGCCGGCCTGGATGCTCTCGGGAAAAAAGAGTACATAGATTCAAGAAGACTGGCCTATGAAGCTGAAATGGCGATAAATTGGTGCCCAAGCTGCAAGATTGGCTTGGCTAATGAAGAGGTTATGGATGGAAGCTGTGAAAGATGCGGCGCAGTCGCTGAAAAAAGAACGAAAAGGCAATGGATGCTCCGCATAACAAAATATGCCCAGCGTCTTATAGACGACCTGAACAGCGTGGATTATTTGGACAAGATCAAAACGCAGCAGATCAATTGGATAGGAAAATCGGAAGGCGCAACTGTAAAGTTTAAAGTGAAAAGTGAAAAGTTAAAAGATAATGCTAGAATTCAATATTCCCCTCTTGAGAGGGGCGAGGGGCGTGTTGCAAACAATGTCGAAGTGTTTACGACCCGTATCGATACCATTTTTGGTTGTACTTACGTTGTTCTTGCTCCCGAGCATCCGCTTATAGAAACTTTAAAAACGCAAATAAACAATTACGATGAGGTTTTGAAATATATTAACGAGGCGAAAAATAAACCTGATCTGGATAGGACTGATTTGGCGAAAGAAAAAACAGGCGTAGAGATTAAAGGTCTTAAAGTAATAAATCCATTCAATAATGAAGAAATCCCGGTCTGGGTGGCCGATTATGTCCTGGGGGCATATGGAACCGGCGCCGTAATGGCAGTTCCAGCTCACGATGAAAGAGATTTTGTGTTTGCAAAGAAATATGCGTTGCCGATAAAAGTAGTCGTTGTACCTGCGGCTTTAACGATTGTTGTGTCGGGATCAGAATCTCCCGAAATAGCTATACAAAAGGAAAGAGATGCCTTTCTGAAGGGTGAAAAATCGTATTGTGATGATGGCCAGTTAGTAAATTCGGAAAAATATAGTAACCTAAGATCGGAACAAGCACGTAACGAGATGATTAAATCGCTGGAAGAAAAAAGCATCGGGCAAAAAAAAGTAAATTACAAGCTTCGCGATTGGGTGTTCTCCCGCCAGCATTATTGGGGAGAGCCGATCCCGATCATAAAATGCAAACATTGCGGACTTGCGGGAATAAATGTCAAAATGGAACTCAATTTCAGAGATAACAATGTTTGGAATCAGATCATCGGCAAAAAAAAGACGATCGAAACCAGAGCATTGAATCCTGATGAAAAAGAAAGATATTTCGGAGACATAAAGGCTGGCGACATTCTCAAATTTAATAATAAGAATACCGGTGATTTTGAAGTTGTCAGGATAAAAAAGGTATATAATTTTGGCGGTCTTGGTGAATTATATTCGAACAAAGACCTCATTTCCAGGATTCTTCCGGGTGCAAAAATAAAAAGCATCAATGACCTTGAAAAGTCATATGGTTTTACGAATGATTATATTGGCAGAATAAAGAACAACGGTCTCGTTGGATGGGAATTCCAAGTTCTTAATATTACGAAGAATATTCCACTGAATGAGTCCGACCTTCCGCTCGAATTGCCTAATGTGAAGAATTATGAGCCAACGGATACAGGCGAATCCCCTCTTGCCAATATCACAAAGTGGGTGAGTATAAAGTGTCCCGTTTGCAAGAACGATGCCAGAAGAGAAACCGACACTATGCCAAACTGGGCAGGGTCAAGCTGGTATTTCCTTCGATATCTTGATCCGCGGAATGATAAGCAGTTTGCCTCAAGAAAAAAAATAGATTACTGGATGCCCGTTGATCTGTATAACGGCGGAATGGAACATACAACTCTTCATCTTCTGTATTCCAGATTCTGGCACAAGTTTTTGTTCGATCTCGGATATGTGAATACGAGCGAGCCGTATAAGACAAGAAGATCGCACGGGATGATCCTGGCGGAAGATGGTCAAAAAATGAGCAAATCGCGCGGAAATGTCGTTAATCCGGATGATGTTATTGAAAAATATGGCGCCGATACGATTAGGTTATATGAGATGTTCATGGGGCCGTATGGCGAATCCATTCCCTGGTCAACTACAAGTCTCATAGGAATGCACAGGTTTTTGGAAAGGATCTGGAATCTCCAATTCAAGGTGCAAAACGCAGACATAGCGTTTTCAAAACCTGTCAAAAATACGATATTGGTCGCAACCAACAATCAGGGCAAGTTATCAGAATTAAAAGATCATTTTAAGGATTTTAATATCATATGCATTGCCGATCTGAAAAAGAAATACAAAGAGCCCGTAGAGAACGGCAAGACATATGAAGATAATTCACTGATAAAGGCAAAATACTATGCGAAAAAAACCGGCTATATAACGGTTGCTGATGACAGTGGCTTCAGTGTTGCCGCGATGGATGGAAAGCCCGGCGTATTTTCGGCGAGATTTGCCAAGGGTGATTATAAACAAGCGCAAGGACAGATAATTGGCGAATTGTCCGACAAGAATGACCGATCAGCATATTTCAAATCTGTCATTACGATGTATGATCCGAAGAACGACACATTCAGGCAATTTGACGGTGTTTGCAAGGGTTTTGTTTCGCAAATGGCAAAGGGAAATGGCGGTTTCGGATATGATCCGATATTCATCCCCGAAGCAGAGTCGAAAACATTCGGTGAAATGCCGAATGTTGAAAAGTATAAATACGATCATAGGAAAAAAGCCGTTTCAAAATTAATTGCATTTTTGGATTCAGAGCATAACAAATCAAAAGCTGATATGTTGCCGGTGCTTCATAGGGCGATAAAAAAGGTTACTGAAGACGTTGATAATATGAAGTTCAATACCGCAATTTCCCAGATCATGATCCTTTCGAATGAATACGATAGGCTGAGCTCTATACCCCGGAATGAATTTTCAACTATCATAACAATGCTCGCACCGTTTGTTCCGCATATCACGGAAGAAATGTGGTTGAACCTAGGCGGTACAGACAGTATTCATCTTGAAAAATGGCCGAAATACGATGAATCTACTGCAAGAGAAACAGAAATTGAACTCGTGGTCCAGATAAACGGCAAAGTCAGGGAAAAGCTTTCCGCGCCTGCAGGGATTTCTGAAGATGAAGCAAAAAAACTTGCGCTTGCCAGCGACAAAGTCAGAAAATGGGTAGAAGGGAAAGAGATAAAAAAGTTTTTATTCATCAAGGGTAGGTTGATCAATATTGTAGTCTGATCGAAAATAATGCAAAGTTAAAAAAAGCAGAACTTGATTCTGCTTTTGTTTGATTATTTTTGTGTTTTGAGGTAGTTTATGAACTGCTTTTCATCCAGCCGTTCCGGTATTTGTGCAATTGTCATCCTTTTCGGAAGGATGAGCTTGTTTCCCGCGATATTTTTGATCTGAGCGGCCACTTCATTTCCATTGTAGAAATTAAGCGCGAGCTTTCCTAGGACCATTATCTTATCGACCAAATCCTTTTCAAATATCTCCTTCACGATCTGAAGCTTGTCGCTCTTGGCGCCTTGGATAATGGCCAGTATCGGTCCGTCTTTTTTATTTCGGAGCTTTGACATTTCAGCAATTTCTTTTTGCATCAGTATCCCGATGGCTTTCTTTTCTATTATCTCCGGGAGATATTTCTTCGTAGCATCCTTTCTGTGCGCAGAACCGGCCGCTGAAAATATCAGGACTTCGGTCCCGGTCGTATTTTTTATATCAGCGATATATCTTGAGACAATATCTCTGTCTTTGGATTTTTCTTCCTTATGAAATCTTGCATTTTCTGTAATACATATAGTACCGTCGCGAAGGTCAGTGATAATTTTTGCATACTTTTCTCCGACGTAGTCATCGATAAAAACCACTTCTTCATCCGGTCTTAACAGACCTATGCTTCTCAAAAGATGCGTATAAATGTTCGCATACTCTTTCATGCTATATCTTTCTTCGCGGTCTTCGGGCCTGCCTCTATGCGACATAATGATGATCTTCTTCGCACCATTTTCCTTCGCAAATCGTATATCATCAATTAGCGCTTGTATCTTTATGTCGTCGGGATTCGGTTCCTCAAGATTCAGATCTGCAATGATAGTGACTGTTTTGTCTTTCAGTCCCTGGTTTATGTCATATACAGTAAGCAATTCACTATAATTTGCTGCCTTATATGCCGCATCTCTTGATGGAAATGAATCCAGTGCGGTAAAACTTCGGTCATTGACCCAGAATTCCAGTCCCGCGCCACCCGCTGTCGATAAATGGCTGAATATCTTTTTTGCTTCCGCAGGTCCGAGGACCTTGATAGCCGCACTGACTCCTTCTCCGCCCAGGGCTATTGCGCTTATGTTTTCATCCAGGATCTTGGCTTTTCTTATCGCAAGAATTATTCTTTTTGTGCTTTCAATGCCATATTTGCTTTCATATATGCCCGCAACCCCGTTATATACGAACATCATGGGAGTCATAAAGTGCGCCGAGATCATTTTCTGCACTTCATCGGGATCGCAGTCTATGGCGACGTATCCAGGCTGGATGTTTCTTATTTTTTCAGTTTTTATTTCTATTTGGTACATAATTTAACCTCCATTTTCAAAGAACCGTATTACTATATATGATACAATATCAGGACCAACCAGTCAAAAAAACGAGCAAACGCCCGCTTTTTGTATAACATTTCAACATCGCATAGCCTATTTAAATCTTTTGATCCTTGTAAGCCCGGAACACGGTACTATTTCAATGCCTTTCTTTTCAAGCTCATCCAGGAAAAGATTCATTCCGAGAGAATCGGACGATATATGTCCCGCAACAACAACATTTATATGAGCCTTTTCCGCCTCTTTTTTTCTTTCTTCCGAAAGATGCATAGCTACGATCGTGCCGATCCCCGCCTGAGCCATTTTTTCATACATTCCGGCCGATCCTTCTGTTCCTCCGGTTATTTCAGTCAGGGCTATCTTTCCGACCCGGCTATCTTCAAATCCAGCGAAAAGCTTAGGGCCTGCTCCGATCTTTATGGATTCTTTATATTCAGGAATCGTTCTTAATAATTTCAGAAGGTCGCCGACATATGCTATTTTTGCTTTCTTAATCGATTCGTCAAGAAACTTTGCCGCAAAATTATCTGCAGGCGTGTGTACACACATCAGATTGATTTTAAACAATCTTGCAAGGTCCACTTCCTTATTATGATTTATCGGATTTACACCTCTTGAAACTTCAGAAATGCGCTCCTTCAGCAAGCTTTCTGCAATATTGATCGGAACGCCATACATATTCAATACATCCGCCTGAAGATGCATGACATCGCTGAGATTAGAAAGCGCCTTCCCAAGCGGATGATGGGAGATCACGAGATCTATGTCATTATGCATTTGCGCATACAGGATCTCTCCGCTGCCGATATCGATGCCGCTAAGTATTTTCTTAATATTTTTATTCTCGGAAATATTTAGGACCCTGGTATCGGAAAATGGATTAATAAGCCTGTCCTTGTCATAGCTATTTTTGTCTTCACCTTCCAACTTCCTGTATCTTTCTTTCTCTCTTCTGAAAAGCTCATTGATGTCAGCCTTAGATCTGAAGTCGTTCTCAATACCTTTCTTGATCGCAATGTCATATATTTTCGCGATATCCATTTGTTCCTTTTTTGATTTATTCATATTAATATTCTGTTATGTATTATTATAGATCTTATGCCTATATTTCCAAATATTTAGGAAAATGAGTAAGATTTTTACATCCATGCTCTGTGACGACTACCATGTCCTCAATTCTCACTCCGCCAATTCCCGGATAATATAAACCTGGTTCGACCGTAACCACATTTCCTGTTTCGAGCTCTTTTTGATAATTCAAATTGATCCTTGGAAGTTCATGGACATCCAGGCCCACCCCGTGTCCCGTGCTATGAAAAAACCCCTGCATTTTTCCTTTTTTCATTCCCGTTTTAAATCCGGCACTGTCAAAAAATTTTTGGATTCTTTTATGAATATGGTCGGCGCGTATCCCTGATTTAATTTCACTCAGTGCGATCATTTGCGCCTCAGCAACCGCATTATAGATCCTTTTAATCTCCGGAGAAGCTTTCCCCTTGACTATCGTCCTTGTCATATCGCTGTAATATCTGTTTGAACTCGACTTAGGCACCACGTCCATGATAATTGATTCCCCTGCGATCAGGGCCCCTTTTCCCGCTTCATGGGGATCGACGGTATCGTCTGCGCAAGAAACTATAATACTGTAATCGCAAAAGCAATTATTTGCGACAAATTCTTTCTGTAATATGATCCTGATGAATTCCGAAGTTAAAACATTTCCGTTATAGATCAACTTCCTATCTTTTCTTATTTTTGATTTTTTAATTACAGTTATAGCTTTTTTGAAAGCACTCTCATTTATTCTCTGAACCTCTGATATTTTTTCAACCTCTTCTTTGCTTTTTGATATTCTTTCTTTGAAAAACGGCTCAACCACCTCTGTCCTTATGCCGTTATCCAGCAAAACCTTTGCATACTTCATCTTGAAATTGCCGGGAACATAAACTTTTTCAATACCATTATCCGATAGGATCCTGATCAATATGCGTCCAAATGTATCTCTGTCAATTCCGGGACTGTATTTTGAATAATTTATAACTTTATCTACCAAGGCTTCGTTTCTGACTCTTCCAAATTCCATATCGTCGATATAAACGATCTTTTTGCTGTTTATTTCCAGATAAATAAAATCATCTGGCACTAAGCATCCGGTTGCGTAATACATATTAGAATCATGTTCACTGTCTGCAATGATCAATTTTGCTTCTCGCATAAGTTTAGGCCAATTTTACTTTCAAAAAGTCAGGTAATTCCGCGATCTTAATGCGTTCCTGTTTCATAGTGTCCCTGTCTCTGACAGTTACGGTTTCGTCACTGATCGTATCGAAGTCAACAGTAACGCAATGTGGCGTCCCTATCTCATCCTGTCTCCTGTATCTCTTCCCTATATTTCCGTTATCGTCGAATTCACACATGAAATATGGCTTGAGCGCGTCATAAACTTCACGTGCTTTTTGCACCAGATCCGGCTTGTTCTTCAGAAGCGGGAATACTGCAACTTTGACTGGGGCAAGATGCATTGGCAGTTTCAGTACAACTCTCGTTTCATCTCCCACTTTTTCCTCACAATACGCATTATCCAGGAACATAAACAGTAATCTATTCAGTCCAACTGACGTTTCCATGATGTGAGGTATGAACTTTTCCTTCGTTTTTTCATCTGTATATGAAAGATCTACGCCTGAACATTTCGAATGCTGGGAAAGATCCCAGTCGCCTCTCGCATGTATCCCCTCAACCTCATCGAAGTCACCTAGAGATTTGAAATTATACGTAATGTCATATGCTTCTGATGCGTAATGGGCAAGTTTCTCGTGCTTATACCACTTGATCTCTTTTTCTGAGATGCCATTATCCAGATACCATTGCCATCTCGCCTTTTTCCATGATTCATATTTATCTTTCATCATCAAGGGGTGCAAAAAGTACTGCATTTCCATCTGTTCGAATTCTCTCGTTCTGAATATGAACTGTCTCGCAACGATCTCATTCCTGAAAGCCTTGCCGACTTGCGCGATCCCGAAAGGAAGTTTTTTGTGCAACGAATCAATGGTATTCTTGAATTCAAGATATATCCCCCCGCAGGTTTCCGGCCGGAGATATACCACATTCTCTTCTTTCAGCTCATCAGTCGGCGATCCTATATTTGATTTTACCATCAAAGAAAATATTTTTGCTTGCGTAATTTCGGTCGATCCGCAATTCTGGCATTTAAGCTTTTTCTCTTTCCTTAAATCATCCAAATGCTTATTGATCTCAACCAAGGGCATTTTGTCTGCATTTATGCCGAAATTCTTAAGAAAATGGTCTGCCCGAAATCTGCTTTTGCATTTCTTGCAGTCAATCTGGGGATCGTTAAATCCCCCGACATGTCCCGATGCGACCCATGTTTTTGGATGCATAAAGATAGCGCTATCCAGTCCCACGACATCATCGCGCATCTGAACCATGCTCTTCCACCACGAATCGCGTATATTGTTCTTCAGAAGCGTTCCGTAATGTCCATAATCATAGATCGCCGCGAATCCCCCATATATCTCACTTGAGGGATAAATAAATCCCCGTCTTTTGCAAAGCGATACTATTTTATTGAAAAACTCAGTCTTATTTTCAGCCATAGTTTTATTTATGATAACTTAAACATATTAACACATATGATATTCAATGTAAATATATTATGTGGAGCCAAAGCCACATTTATTCTTTTCCGGACGTTGCTAATCTTCTTCTTTAGTGAATTTATAACCCCTTCCCTTGATATACACACTATTCACTATCCCAAACATAACCATAAGACTGACCAATGAACTTCCGCCATAGCTCACAAGGGGAAGCGGTATTCCGGTAACGGGCATGATGCCCATATTCATGCCTATATTGATCACGACATGAAAAAATACAAGTAACGACGTTCCCAGAACCAGATATTTCCCGAAATTATCCTCAGCTTCCTCCGCGATCCTGAGCAGTCTGTAAAATATTATGCCATATAGTCCAATCACCAGGATTATTCCGACGAATCCCATCTCCTCTGCTATGACCGCAAAAATGAAATCGGTGTGCTTCTCCGGCAAAAAATTCAATTGGCTTTGGGATCCATGTCCCAGGCCTTTTCCCCATATATTTCCGGAACCGATAGCGATCACGGACTGCCTGACGTTGTATCCTGCTCCCATAGGGTCATATTCCGAATCAAAAAATGACAAAATTCTGCTCTTTTGATAATCTTTCAGCGCATATTGCCACCCTATGCCCGATAACACGATCGCCAATATAGTTATATATAATATATATTTTTTATTCACGCCGGATAGTATCAGCATAGCTATCCATATAAAGATAATTATAAGAGCGCTTCCCATGTCAGGTTGCATCATAATGAGCGAAACCGGTATCAGGACGTATATTCCGGAAACTATTGCCTTCTTAAAGCTGTTTATGTAAATATCGATCTTTGTAAAATATTTTGCGATGATGATTATCATGGCTATTTTTACGAACTCGGCTGGCTGAAGACTGACAAAGCCAAGATCGAACCATCCCGCGGTTCCTCTGATATTTTTTCCCATTATAGCCACCAAGATCAAAATAATACAGGCGATCACATATATGATGCCCGTATAATTTTTTATAGCTCGATAATCTACAAGACTGATAACAAAAAACACCACTATCCCGACAATGGCGAATATCGCCTGTTTATTAAAATTCACAAAATCGCTGCCACTGCTGCTGTACGATGTACTAAAAATCGTAATAATTCCAATAACAATCAGAATAGTTTGAGAAACGAACAGCGCTACGTCGATTTTATTTAAAAATGCTATCTTCATGATTTTGACGCCCTATTTTGTGGTATTGTACTTCTTTCCCGTGCCATAAGCCCGCATAAAGTTCGATTGTTCATATATATTTGTCTCAGCGACGTAGTCCACTTTTGCAACTTCCCCTTCGAATTTATCATTCCAGAATATTCTGAATTCCCATCCTGTTCCGGCCGCAACGGTGTTCTGATCCGTTTTACCGGCAGCAATGGGGTTGTTTTGCGCATCATACACCACAGCATATATATCAACAAATCTGAAACTGTATTTGGAAGTGTTTTCTGTTACACCATAAATATAATAGTATTCATTACCGGATTCCACTTTTCCATATCTTCTGTCCTTTACTATTATCGTATCAACGCCCAGTTCCGGAAGTTCCAATATATCCTTCACTTCGGCCCATCTGAAATTATCTAGCTCAAAGTCAACCTTTGTTATTTCTTTGTCAGATACATAATTATTTTCTATTACATATTTCACTCCTTCACCCTCGGAAAATCCGAGAGGTACAATGTATGTACTTCCGGTTTTGATTGCTAAAACATCGTTATTACCTCCATATATAATAAATTTATAGTTGACGTTTGTAGCTCCCCAGTGTTTATTGGTGTTATATATCTTTGCAATAAGGTCATAATTATCATTTCCATCCTTGAGAGCGCGGGACCATTCGATCTTTACATCTTCTACCATTGGCGGTTTTTCAGGAGGCGGGCATGCCGTTGAACAAATACCGCCGCAGTCTATCTCATCTTCGCCAAAGTCCAGCTTGCCGTTATAGCACGAATCTTCTTTCGGCCGTAATTCAGGCCATGAAATAATAAAAAACAAGGACAAGATCAACAATATGATAGATAATTTTTTGATCGCTCTCTGTATTCCAGTCATATTTATTATTAGTAATATAATAGATTATAACCTTTTTACCTCATATGGTCAAAATATTTTTTCCAACAAAAAATCTCCGGCAATGACCTACTCTCCCGATTCCGTAAGGAATAAGTACCATGGGCGCAAGCGAGCTTTACTTCTGAGTTCGAAATGGGATCAGGTGTTACCTCGCCGCTAAAATCACCAGAGAATTCTTGTACTCGATATTTCAAAATATCAAGTATGTATATTTGTGATAAACAACAATCAATAATCACTAGTTAACCAAAGCTGTAATCTAAAGATGTAAAACATCTTTAAAATACAACCTCTATTAAATAAACATTTGACTTATTAGTAGTACTTGGCTTAACGCATTACTGCGCTTACACCTGTACCCTATCAACCTGATCATCTATCAGGAGTCTTATTGATACCTAATCTCAGAGATGGCTTCACGCTTATATGCTTTCAGCGTTTATCCATTACAGACTTAGCTACCCAGCGATGCTCCTGGCGGAACAACTGGTACACCAGAGGTCTGCTCTTTTCGGTCCTCTCGTACTAGAAAAGACGCTCTTCAAGTATCCACGCCTACGACAGATAGGAGTCCAACCTGTCTCACGACGGTTTGAACCCAGCTCACGTACCGCTTTAATTGGCGAACAGCCAAACCCTTGGGAGCTTCTCCACCCCCAGGATGCGATGAGCCGACATCGAGGTGCCGAACCGCGCCGTCGCTATGGACGCTTGGGCGCGACTAGCCTGTTATCCCCAGAGTAGCTTTTATCTGTTGAGCTTCTTCGATACTACAATCGAAAGTCGGATCACTAAGTTCTGCTTTCGCACCTGCTTGACCCATCAGTCTCGCAGTTAAGCCAGCTTGTGTCTTTGCACTATCAGTCCGATTTCCATCCGGACCTAGCTGACCTTATAAACGCCTCCGTTGCACTTTAGGAGGCAACCGCCCCAGTTAAACTACCCGTCAGACACTGTCCCCTGACCGGATTACGGTCATAGGTTAGAGCTACAGCCTTGAAAGAGTGGTATCTCATGTTGTGGCTCCGCTTCGACTGGCGTCGAAGCATCATAGCCTCCCACTTATACTGAACATCCAAAGCCGTAGACCAATATCAAAGTATAGTAAAGCTTCATGGGGTCTTTTCGTCTAGCCGTAGGCAAACGGCATCTTCACCGTTATTGCAATTTCACCGGGTTCCTCGTTGAGACAGTCCTCAAGTCGTTACGCCTTTCATGCGCGTCACTAATTAGATGACAAGGAATTTCGCTACCTTAGAACAATTATAGTTATTGCTGTCGTTCACCAGCGCTTAAATTCAGAGCTTTCACACCGAATCTTAACGTTCTGGCACTGGACAGGCGTCAGCCCCCATATATCCTCTTGCGAGTTTGCGGAGACCTGTGTTTTTGTTAAACAGTCGCTCGAAGTCATTAATTGCACCCCGAATAGAGCCGAAGCCCTATTTGGGGAGGCCTTATCCCGAAGTTACGGCCACTGTTTTGCCGAATTCCTTAACGAGGATTCTCCCGTTCACCTTGGTCTATTCGACCTGTCCACCTGCGTTGGTTTGTGGTACGGATAACATTGATTAAGAATAGAGGCTTTTCTAGGAAACATGACTTGCTCAAATTATCCCTCCCGAAGGAGGAAGTCTAAACGGCTCTCGGCCTTAAAGCTTTCCGGATTTACCTGGAAAACAAGCCTACAAGCCATTAACGCAAATCCAATAATGCGCTCAAGCTATCACGTTCCGTCTCCCCATATCTGTACACCAATGTTAGTGCTGGAATATTAACCAGCTGGCCATCGACTACGCTTTTCAGCCTCGCCTTAGGACCGACTAACCCTGGGATGACATACGTTGCCCAGGAAACCTTGGACTTTCGGTGATTACGAATCTCACGTAATTTTTAATTACTAATGCCAACACTCTCACTTCCATACACTCCACCACCCCTCACGGATATGGCTTCAATGCGTATGGAACGCTTCCCTACCGCGCCATCTTGCGATGGCACCCGTGTCTTCGGTATCAAGTTTTAGCCCCGTTGAATTTTCGGTGCAATCTTCCATAATCGAGAAGTGAGTTGTTACACACTCTTTAAAGGGTGGCTACCTCTGAGCCAACCTCCTACCTGTCAAAGGAAAATCACTTCCTTTACCACTTAACTTGAATTTTGGGACCTTAGACGACGATCTGGGCTGTTCCCCTTTTGAGCCCCGACCTTAGCGCCGGAGTTCTGACTGCTGTAAAATTGACTGACTAGAATTCGAAGGTTGATAGGAGAGAGTAGGTTACCCCCTCTGACTCCATTCAGAGCTCTACCTCTAGCAGGTAATTACAGTGCTAGCCCAATAGCTATTTCGGGAAGAACAAGCTATCACCGAGTTCGATAGAAATTTCATCCCTTACCACAGGTCATTCCCCAGTATTGCACGGCTGGTGGATTCGGACCTCCACTGCGATATTCTCGCAGCTTCATCCTGCCCATGGTAAGCTCACCCGGTTTCGTGTATTGCATATGCTACTTATTTCGGGCATTTCACCCTCGCTTTCACTATAGCTCCACCCTGTCGGGCTTAGCTTAACGCAACATAAAGCAAACTCGTTGGCTCGTTCTACAAAAAGCACGCGGTCACCCATCCGAAGACGGGCTCCCACTCATTGTAAGCATATGGTTTCAGTTCTATTTCACTTCCCTTTCGGGATTCTTTTCACCTTTCCCTCGCGGTACTTGTTCACTATCGATCATGAAAAGTATTTAGCCTTGGCAGATGAACAAGTGAATTCCCAATAAAGAGAATTCATTTGTTCATGTTAGTAGGACTGCCGGATTCCTGTAAGGTTTCTCTGGCCTTAGAGTACTTAAGAAAATAACGAAGGTTTTGCCGATTTTCGCTTACGGGACTATCACCGTCTTCGGTTAGGCTTTCCAGCCTATTCAGCTAACAAGCAAAAAATCCTTACGAATTGAAATATAGAACTACAAATGAATTGTAGCGCCAATATTTCAATTCAATGTCATTATCTTGCAACCCCCAGCTACACCTCGCTATGCTCGGGTAGAATTTTTAATTTTCAATTTTTAATTTTCAAACAAAATTCTTAATTTTTAATCATTTAAAATTAAGTCATTCATTAGAAATTAGAAATTACAAAATTAGAAATTTACCGAACGCAGTGAGGTATAGCTAGGTTTGGGCTCTTCCCTTTTCGCTCGCCACTACTCAGGGAATCGAGATATACTAATATTAAGCTCTAAATAAATTTAGAGAAAATATTAGTATACACTTATTTCTTTATATTCCTCAAGCTACTGAGATGTTTCACTTCACTTGGTTTCCTTCCATAACCTATGAATTCAGTTATAGATGTATTGAGATTAATCAATACGGGTTTCCCCATTCGGACATCTTCGGATCACACCCTGCTTGGCGGGTCCCCGAAGCTTTTCGCAGCCATGCCACGTCCTTCATCGTCTTTTCATGTCTAGGCATCCACCATACGCTCTTACGTGTTTATCTAATAAACGGTTAACTAGCAATTATTAATTGCTAATCATTGAATCACAAATTAAATCAATTGTTAACGTACAATCATTAACAACACAATTTTGGCTGAAATCTTCAGTCAAATTTCTGTTGTCAATATATTTCCTTTTAAACAGCGACAAGAGTAATATTAGCAAGTATGAATAATGTTGTCAAGAGCCTGTCGGTAATTTCTAAATTACCTGATAAAATGACAAAAACAGACTGAAAGTCTGTCTATTTTTGCCACTAGCTAGTTGCAATATATGATCCTACTTCTGTATGATCTTGTGTTTAAATTCCTCAAGTATTTCTTTAGCCTGATACTGTCCACCGAGTCCGAAAGCCAAGCCGCCTGAAAGAGCAATCATAAGCGCAAAACCGCTTGAAAAAGTCTGAATGGTGTTATTACCGATATGCGCTTCTTCCAGGGCGATTAATATCGTAATGATCATGAACACCCATTTTGCGGTCATCGCAACAACTCTGCGTTCCTTTATCTTTGTTCGTAGGGCAACTTTATCAATTTCGAAAACAATAAAAGCTCCTACGCCCAATACGATTAACGCTCTATCGATCCCACCAGATAGTATATTCTGATAGAATGTTACCATTTGGTTGAAAATGATAAAAAAATAATCACTGGCGAATAAAAATTCCATTTACTCCACCCCCTTTCTTTTTTTATATTTTAAAATATTTATATTTGTGTTTGATTTTCAAAAGTATATATATTGCTCGCATCTTCAATAAATCATCGGAATATATTGATAGCAGCAATCTGTCATTTTATATTGCCTCAACCTCTCACGTGAACTCAAAGTGGACCCGACAGGATTCGAACCTGCGACCCCATGCTTGCAAAGCAAGTGCTCTACCAACTGAGCTACGGGCCCAAAACAACTCACAACTTATAACTCATAACACATCGCAACGGGCTCGCAAGTCGCCTCAAAGTTTCGTCTACATTTGTATTATACAATAAATATAAAACAATGCAAGGATTCTCGAATTTAATATTTCTTTATTGTTATGCGTTATAAGTCATCAGTTATAAGTTTTTGTTGTGGGCGATGGAAGACTCGAACTTCCGACCTCTTCATTATCAGTGAAGTGCTCTAGCCAACTGAGCTAATCGCCCAAAGTTTACAAATTACTTGTTGATTTTAGAAGTTTTTTAATTTATCGAAACTTATAATATCTTATCAAAGAAATAATAATATTACAAGTGCCGCGTAACAAAAATCGCATCCAATGCAAGAGATTAGATGCGACTTTGCTATTCAGATATAAGTTACAAACCTTATGTAGTTGTCCATGGAACATCTTTTGTTCGAAGCTGAGACATTCCCAACAGCTTATATAACTCGTAGAGTTAGAAGACCAAGGTAAGTTGCGAAATTAATCGCACTTCTCCCTAGAAAGGAGGTGATCCATCCACAGCTTCCGCTACGGATGCCTTGTTACGACTTCACCCTTATTATCTATCCTACCGTGGGCCCCAATAAAGGGGACTTCGGGTATTACAGACTCTCTTGGTGTGACGGGCGGTGAGTACAAGACCTGAGAACGTATTCACCGTGGCATATCTGATCCACGATTACTAGCGATTCCGGCTTCATGAGGACGAATTGCAGCCCTCAATCTGAACTGGGGAGAGTTTTGATGAGATTAGCTCCACCTTTCGGTTTGGCGACTCTTTGTGACTCTCCATTGTAGCATGTGTGTAGCCCAAGGCGTCAAGGGCCATGCTGATTTGACGTCATCCCCGCCTTCCTCCCAGTTAACCCGGGCAGTATCAGATGAAAATATAACATCTGACAGGGGTTGCGCTCGTTGCTGGACTTAACCGAACACCTCACGGCACGAGCTGACGACAACCATGCAGCACCTGTCATCCGGTTCCTTGCGGCACTCCCAACTTTCATCGGGATTCCGGAGATTTCAAGCCTTGGTAAGGTTCCTCGTTTACCGTCGAATTAAACCACATGCTCCACCGCTTGTGCAGGTCCCCGTCTATTCCTTTGAGTTTTAGCCTTGCGGCCGTACTTCCCAGGCGGGATATTTAATGCGTTAGCTTCGACACTAGAAGGGTCGACACTTCTAATGTCTAATATCCATCGTTTACAGCGTGGACTACAGGGGTATCTAATCCCTTTCGCTACCCACGCTTTCGTCTCTCAGCGTCAGGAATGGCCCAGCAAGATGCCTTCGCCTTTGGTATTCCTTATGATATCAACGCATTTTACTGCTACACCATAAGTTCCACTTGCCTCTACCATCCTCTAGATTAAACGTTTCAGATGCAGTTTCAGGGTTAAGCCCTGAGATTTGGCATCTGACTATTCAATCCGCCTACAGACTCTTTACGCCCAATAAATCCGGATAACGCTTGAGGTCTCTGTATTACCGCTGCTGCTGGCACAGAGTTAGCAACCTCTTATTCACTAGGTAACATCAAAATTTTTCCCTAATAAAAGAACTTTACACCCCGAAGGGTTTCATCGTTCACGCGGCGTCGCTCGTTCGCACTTGCGTGCATTGACGAAGATTCTCGACTGCAGCCTCCCGTAGGAGTTTGGCCAGTGTCGCAGTGCCAATGTGGGAGAACACCCTCTCAGGCCTCCTAACCGTCATAGCCTTGGTGAGCCATTACCTCACCAACTAGCTGATAGTGCATTGGTTCTTCTTGAAGCGATAAATCTTTACTCTTGCGAGACCATCTGGTATTAGCTCCGATTTCTCGAAGTTATTCCAGACTTCAAGGTAGATCCCAATGTATTACTCACCCGTTTGCCACTCCCCAATAAAGGGGCGTTCGACTTGCATGCCTTATCCACGCCGCTAGCGTTCATCCTGAGCCAGGATCAAACTCTCATATTAATGTTGCATCATAAATGTTCACAGTTGCATATTTACATATGGACTTATGAACGATGCAGAAATAGTTCAGGACAACTACACAAAGTTTGTAGTGATAACATATCTGAATTGTTAACGAACTCTCGCACGGTTACCTATTCATAATAGTACAAATAAAACACTTGTCAAGTGCTACTTCATTCTTGACCAGCTACTTTTTTCCTTCGTATTCAGTTTTATTTCTTTAACCTATTATTAATGTAATAATATAGCATAATCTAAATACTGTCAAGACGCGTTTTTGGCTTATATAAAAGCTAATTTATATTCAACAATATTTAATTTCTAATTCTTAATTTCTAATTTTTAATGAATGTCTAAATTTAATAATTTTCAAAATAATTCAATTATCATAATTTAGTATCACCTACTCGGCACACTCTTCGTATTGCCAATATCTTTTATTTTTTAAACAATTTCTAAATACCTCATTATCAGTTTGATGTTGTTGAATAACATCTGTAATTAACTTCAATTCATTTGACCTTTGAATATCATACGAATTAATTACATTCTCAAACTTCTTTTCCTCCAATGACTCAATCCTTGATGTCAACTTATTTAGGTTATCCTCATTTCGTTTATAGTATTCGAATGATAAGGTGACAAATGCAAGTGAAAAAGATATCAAGATAGCGCCTGCAACAAACATCATAAAAGTTGTCGTTTTTTCAATACGTTTTTCGGAATCGTTTATCGATATTCCGATCCGTGTTACTTTTTCATCAATAAGTTCTCTTTTCTTTTCTATTTCGTCCAATCGCTTTCCAAATTGATCCATTTCCTTAATTTCGTTTTTTGTTGGCTTTTCTGGTATATTTTCCAGTGGTATAAATTGTTCTTCTCTATTGTCCATGTTTATAAAAACCTTTAATGACTAATGTTCCCCCTACGTCCTCCGCTTCAATATCCATATCTTTAAAATCAAATATATCTATTCCGCTAAATGAGACTCCCTTTTTAAAGGTTATTGATGGACTGAGAGTAACGGATTTTAATTTAATAGTTTTTTTGGGCATTAAAGTTCCATCACTTTCATCAAATAGATCATTGAATTTATATTTCATTATTTTTAACTAACATTTTAAACTAGGGACGCATATGCGTCCTCTAAATCTATTTCAATATCTTATCCACGATCCCGTATTTCTTAGCTTCTTCCGCGGTCATGTAGAAATCCCTGTCCGAATCTTTCTCGATCTTCTCGATCGGCTGATCCGTGTTGTGCGCCAGGATCTTATTCAGCCTCTCTTTCATTTTCAGAATGTGTCGCGCCGAAATATCGATATCACTTGCTTGTCCTTCAGCGCCACCCATCACCTGATGGATCAAAACCTCGGCATTTGGAAGGATAAGTCTCTTTCCTTTCGCTCCACTTGAAAGAAGCAGCGATGCTGCCGAAGCTGCCATGCCGACGCAAACCGTCGAGACATCGCACTTGATATAGTTCATGGTGTCATAGATCGCCAGCGCCGAGGTCACAACACCTCCTGGAGAATTTATGTAAAACATCACATCGGATTTCGGATCCTGTTTTTCCAGGAATAGGAGTTGCGCGATGATCGTATTTGCCACACTATCATCGATCGGGCCGCCCAGAAAAATGATCCTTTCCTTCAGAAGCCTGGAATATATGTCATAAGCTCTTTCTCCATAATTCGTCTTTTCAATGACTGTTGGTATCAGATTCATATTATTTATTTTATTTTATTTAAAGTGTATTTTTATAAAACTACATACGCTCACTCAATGTTTATTACAAAACATGCTATTGACAAATTAATTAAGTTGTGTTACGTTCTTTTTATCGATACGGAGGATAATCGAATGAAAGCAACCAAAACTGCATTGAAAGAACTCAAGGCTCTCGCAAGCAATAAGTTTGATATAACCCTGCTTTTGTCCGGGGGCCATAAACTGGAAGGCGTCATATTAAAAATCGAAAA
>Ga0172379_10002532_pt1 | contig 31839 bp, 32 predicted proteins | sample GrowelOW334metaG_FD_119756 | JGI IMG/M metagenome (GOLD analysis project Ga0172379, IMG submission 119756) | Groundwater microbial communities from an aquifer near a municipal landfill in Southern Ontario, Canada - Groundwater well OW334 metaG | ecosystem: Environmental > Aquatic > Deep...
GCTGAGAGCGGGTCTCTTATTTAAACAAAACCGATCAAGAGCATGGAAGCAACTGATGGGTTTAGAACAAATGGATATAAAACAATTCATGTCGGCAATTAAGCAAATAGCCGAAGAGAAGGGTATACCCGAAGAAAGCGTTTCCGAGACTATAGAGGCGGCTATCGCCGCTGCGTATAAGCGCGATTATGGTAAGAAGGGTCAGATAGTAAGGACAAAAATGGACGTGGAAACGGGAAAACTTGATATGACGCAAGTCCATTATGTTGTTGAAGGCGTAGACGAAGAGGGGAACATCACCGGTCCATTGCCATTAAAAGTCGTCGAGGAAAAACCAGACCCGCAGGATTATGAAGGACTCAGAACAAAGAGGAGAAGCATGGAAGACAAGGAAACTGATAAAAAAGAAGGAGATGACGAGTTGAAAATAAAATTTAATCCGGAAAAACACATTACGCTCGCTGATGCCAAGAAAGAGAACAAGAAGATTGAGGTTGGCGATGAGCTGGTCACCAAATTAGAGACGAAAACTGATTTCGGAAGAATTGCCGCACAGACAGCTAAGCAGGTCATTATTCAAAGGTTGAGAGAGGCGGAAAGAGACGCAGTTTACGGAGAATACAAGAAACGTGAAGGGGAGATTGTCAGCGGTATTGTGCAGAGACGCGAAGGTGCCCTCGTATTTATTGACCTGGGTAAAACAAACGGAATTTTGCCGCCTATGGAACAGATTATCGGTGAAAGCTATCGAATGGGTCAACGACTAAGATTCTTGATCTTGAGAGTGGAAGAAAATCCTAGAGGTCCCGTCATCGTACTCACGAGATCCCATCCGAGAATGGTATATGGTCTATTCAGAGTAGAAGTGCCTGAGATTGATAGTGGCACAGTTGAGGTAAAGGCGATTGCCAGGGAAGCTGGCTCGAGGACAAAAATCGCGGTCTCCTCGAAAGAAGAAGGCATAGATCCGATTGGTTCTCTGGTTGGACAAAAAGGTGTGCGCGTGCAGACCGTCATAAACGAATTGGGAGGAGAGAAGGTAGACATAATCCTATGGAGTGATAAGGCCAAGGAGTTTATTGCAAGCTCATTCTCACCTGCGAAGGTTCTCGACGTGATAATCGTCGACGATAAGGCGAAGCATGCCTTGGTAGAGGTGTCTGATGACCAGTTCTCGCTGGCTATCGGCAAACGTGGCCAGAATGTCAGGTTGGCCGCAAAGTTAACCGGCTGGAAAATAGACGTGCGCTCACCGAAAGAAAAAGTTACCTTAGACGAACTCGAAGCGACGGATGAGGGTGTTGTCGATGCGGAAGTTGAGGTCAGCAAACCTGACGTTGAGCCAACAGTTTAAACCATAAGTATGAATTCAACATCCAAAAAAATAACTGATAGCGACATAGAGCTGACTATTGATCTAGGCAAAGAGGACCTCGATTCTTATGTGAACATAGCCGAGGGAAGAATCAGCCAGGAATTTGAGACTAAAGGATTCAGGAAGGGGAAGGTTCCTAAAGACGTTATGCGCAAAGAATTGGGCGCGGCCAGAATTTTAGAGGAAGCTATGGAGATCGCAATGCATGATAGCTTGGCCAAGGTTATACAATCAGAACAACTGGACGTCGTTGATACAAAGGATCTCAAGATAACTACAAACGAGCCCACTAAATTAATATATTCAGTGGTTGTTACCGTATTTCCAAAGATAGAGATCGGTTCTGTGGCAGATATCAAAATAAAGAGGAAGGAAATAAAAGTTGAAGACGCGGACATAAACGATGCTTTAGAAAGTATCAGAAACTCGAGGGCTACGTTTATTGACTCGACCGAACCCATTAAAAGGGGGGATAGAGTCGAGGTTGATTATGAGGTTAGTTGTGACGGCAAGGCTCTTGAGGGAGGTGTAAGTAAAAATCATCCCTTAGTTATTGGCAATAACAGCTTTATCCCCGGATTTGAAGATGAGCTTATTGGCCTTAAAAAGGATGATAATAAAAAGTTTTCACTCCAAGCACCGGCTGACTATTATCGCAAAGAACTTGCTGGTAAACTGTTAGATTTTGTAGTCAAGATTGGCAACGTTCAAAATGTTTCATTACCAGAGCTTACAGATGAATTTGCTACTAGTCTTGGGAAGGTAAAAAATCTAGCCGAGTTAAAAGACGGTGTTAGCAAAGGCTTGCTAGCCGAGAAACAAGACAAAGAAAGACAGCGAGCGCGACTTGAGGCGCTGGGTATCATTGCTGAAAAGGCCAATATAAGTGCGCCTGAATTCATGGTGGCCCAACAACTAGATGCCATGATCAAAAACTTTGATGCCGAGCTGCACAGAAGCGGGTTAGAACTGGGTCTTTATTTGGCGCATATAAACAAAACACAAGATGACCTTAAAAAGGATTGGCGACCGGAAGCCGAAAAACAAGTTCGCATATTGCTGACACTCCATGGTATATCGAAGGAGAACGCTATCTTTGCCGATGACAAAGAAGTAGAAGAGACCATGGCAGAAGTGGCTAAAAGTTATGTTAGCCAGCAGAATATTGATGCTAAGGACATAAACCTTGACGCTATTCGAGATAACGTAAGGATAAAAATCCAAAACGATAAGACCCTAGATTGGGTCGAAAAGAATTGCATTGAATAACCTAAAAGTCCCGCGACCAGCGGGACTTTTAGGTTTAGAATGTCCACCCTGTAGGATTCGAACCTACGACCTTCTCCTTAAGAGGGAGCAGCTCTACCAACTGAGCTAAGGGTGGTTTCTGTCTATTGATTTCCGATGTGCCCCCAGAGGGAATCGAACCCCCATCAACAGCTTCGAAGGCTGCTGCTTTATCCGTTAAGCTATGGAGGCGCCAGCTGAACCTATAGAATATAACATGAGATTGGAGGTTTTTCAATATAAAACTGCCCCATATTCGCGGGGCAGTTTTATATTTTACGAGACGATTTCAATCACAACCTGTCTCCTTCCAAATTTTATAGCTGAGTCGCGGTCTGCGAACCATAAATCGATGTTGTACCAATATCTTGAATTCATTCTGTCTTCGACGATAAACTGCTTGTCGCCAAATAATTGAGGAATTTTGATACGAGTACCCATCGGTAAGAAGTTAGCAGCGATAATGCCATCTCTTACAAAAGTATTGGACGCAGTTATGAATGGCGTTGAGTCAGTCTGGTCTATAGAAGAGGAATAGGCGGATGCCGTAACCAAGAAAGTTTTTGGCGTAGATTTGATTTTCTTTTTCGTGGCTACCTGACTAGCTTGCGCAACGACAGAATTGTTCTGAGAGATGCTAACGCTACTTTCCGTGGCTTTTGACTGCAGGCTGGAATAGATTTTGTCGAAAGACCAACCTCTCTCGTTAGAATTAGTGTCGACTGATTTTGATCCTAACCAATCGAATATGTCAGCCTTAGCCGGAGTGGAAGCGATCGAAAGAGCTACCAAGACAGCGACTATAATGATAATTTTTTTGTTCATATTGTTTGGGATACATATATCGGTTTTCCCACAAAAAAACGGCTTACTTAGCCATTAATGTACCGATACTATATACCTCTAACTTGTACTCTAATGATACCAAATTTGACCCGAAAAGTCAACTATAGGGCAATAGCCGGCCATTTAAGCCATTTTTAGATTGTATTAAGGGGCTTATCCCACCTAGTACAATAAAACGCCCATATGGGCGTTTTATTGTAGATTGGAGCGGGATAGTGGATGACGTTAGAACCTATTGGCAATCCACTAACGATTTATTTTACATACCTAGTTTATCATTAGAAAACGTAAATCTCAAGCCATATTCCTTTGGAATCGTATAATATCTAATCAACCTATTTTTAATAATTTATGAATAAACGTAATATCAAAACCAAGGTTATCAATAAAACGTTTCCAAACGTTCAAAAAGGCACTCTAAGGGTTTCAAAACCCACCGCTAACACCATTCCACCTAATATCAACACTGGGGGCAAGAAAGAGGCCGAAAAAGAGGTTTTCATTATTTGGTTAGCGACCCCAGCTTGGGAGAAAGAACCGAAAACTCAAAAAATACTGGCAGGACAGTTAAGAGTATCCGAAGCCACCTTATCTGATTGGAAAAAGGAAAGAGGTTTTTGGGATAGGGTTGAGAAAAAGATACGCTCTCTGAATAAACAAAAGACGGTTGACCTAGTCGGCCATTTTTACAACACAATGATAACTTCCAAAGTACCTTTTGGAAGAGATTTGGAACTCTGGTTTTCGTACATTCACGGTTGGAATAAACTGGTTAAGTTTTCTGATGATACTCCCGAATCAGGACAGCTCACACCAGAGGATAAAAAAGAAATGGCTACCGCTTTGCTCAAGGCGGGTCTTGCTAATGCCAAACAGGTCGCTAATCTAATCAGCCAACAAGCACTGGAAGAAGAGGGTGAAGAATATGACTAATAAAACAGTTTTAGGTTTAAGTTGAAATTGGCAAGCGGAATAATTAAGTAAAAAATATGATGATTGTGTAGTTAGCCCGATAAAATGGGCATTTTTAATTTCATATTATCTTTCCTATTGAAAAAGACGAAGCCAATACCAGCCAATTCTGAACGCATATTTTGTCCTCAATCGTAATTGTAATCTCGTCTCAATCCTGACATAATACTAATACTGCCCATTATTCGTAATATACCGAAGTCTAACTGCTTGCGACTCCAAACGGGGTGGTTAGACCTCCACAAGCAGGACTTCGGTTCTGCGAATAGTGGGCAGTAGGTTTAGCCGCCCCTTTTGATTTCTTGTGGCGTATTTACGACACTGGCAACAATTGGGCGACTTAAAAATAAATGTTCGCAAAACTAATTTCGTACATAAAACGGCACAGCGTTATAGCAATACTTATCGCCCTAATAATCATCTTGGGCATAGTGAACGGAGAAGGCAGAAGTGCCTCGTTTGGCTTATTGTTTATCTTCTTTTTAATCCTTCTGTATTTTCTACCTAGCATTGTCGCCTACAAAAGAAAAAGAAAAAACGCACAAGCAATCCTTCTGCTAAATCTACTTCTTGGTTGGACGGTTATCGGTTGGATAGTTTCTATTGTTTGGGCTGTTAGTGAAGATAAATAATAAACAAACACATTATGAAAAACCTAATAAAAGAATACCCCAAAATAACTACCTTAATAATCGGGCTGATAATTTTATTTGCTGGCTTGCCATTTATTATTGTTAACCAAAGCAAACAATCAGCCACGTCTCAAAACTCCACTCCCAGTGCAGATACAAAAGTAGGTGTGGGTAAGGAGGGTTATCTAAAAGTTTCAAAGCAAACACAGATTTTAGTCGCATCATCAAAAGAAACCGAGGATAGATTAGTGAAGCTATCGGTCGCCCAAGATACTTTAGGTATAGCAAAGATGGTTCTTTCGGGCGAGGCATTTTTCGTAGATGTGGGAACAAAAGTGCTCGTTATTGATTCCACGTTTGCCTTAAGGGAAATCAGGATACTTGAAGGTAAGAGTATGGGAGATTCAGGATGGGTGCCATTTGAGTTTATATCTTCTACAAAATAATGAAACATATACAAATCATCATCTTGATAGCTTTCGTGGTTCTAATAGGCAATTTGAGCTTAACCAAGACGGCTTATGCCGTGAGTCCAGAGGTACAGAAAAAAATTGATTTCTATAATTCTTATCCTTGCAAACTGGAAGATTACTACCCACAAGAAAACTATGTGGGTAGTTGGGGGCAACTCTATCTGAAAGATGGCGAACAGGCCAATACTCTAAAGAGGTTGTGTGAACTTGAAAAACTATCAGCCGAGTTAGAACGTAAATCTACCCAACTGCAATCAAAGATTGATGGTCTTGAAACACAGCCCAAAAGCCAACCTACCAAAACGGAAACGATTACTACTCAAGATAATACCCGAGTAGACGCTCTTGAGCAGAGGGTATCATTACTGGAGCGTGCGGTAAGTTCAATCCAAGACACCGTTTTAGGGGCAATCAATAAGGCCATCAGTATCCTAGATAAACTGCTAGGGCGTTAAGGTAAATACTCTAATTTACGTCCACAACCTCGCATTTCAATAGGGGTTATTTTTGGATAGGATTTAACTAAGCAACCTATCAACAAATATGCCACAAGCCCAATTTTCACTATTCAAGCCCAAAACTAAAAATAATTATCTATTACAGGAAGTTGTTTCGGCTCTTCAAAAAGACATCAGGCGTGGTAACGAAGAAAATGCTCTCGTATGGGCTTTGGAAATGTTCCCAAAGTATTCAAACTATCTATGGAAACGACTATCCGTAATCAGTGCGGAAGACATTGAAAGTCCGCAGGCCTGCTCCGTAGTAAATGCCTTGAGAGAGGCATTCTATTTTACAAACGAAGACAAAAAGAAAGGTGAAGAATATAAGCATCGGGTTTTCATTACCAAAGCAGTGCTATTTTTATCACGTGAGGTTAAGAGCCGAGAAGCCGATAACGCCCAGTATTATATTGATACCTTAAAAAACATACCAATACCCGACTACAGCTTTGATATACATACCAAGCGTGGCAAAAAGAGCGGGGCAACCAAAAGAAAGTTTTTTGAAGAAGAACAGAAAAACCTAAACCCGAAAGGTCGGGACGCTTATTTTGACAAATTAGACGTTGGAAACATTTAGATTATGAATACCGATATTGAAACCGTAAATGAGATTCCTTTTGAGGAAGCCAAAAAGAAAGCGATACAGCTATTCCAACTTCTTGATGTCAGTGAGACCACCCGAAAGGACTACGCCTCAAGGATAGGGCTTTTTATATCTCACGTTGGACAAGAGGGTTTTAATCGCAATAGCTATCTCAATTTCAAGAGGTATTTGGAAACGAGGGCTGATTACACGGTAGCCACTAAAAACAAGTATCTCGCCACGGCTAAGGTTTTTCTGAAAGAGCTTAATCGCCTCGGGACACTGCCGGCAGACATAACCCAGAATATAAAGCTATTCAGTCAGAACAAGAAACATAAACGAGAAGGGCTAAACGAAAAAGAAATACTGGCTCTAGTAGAGAAGATAAGGGAAATGCCAGCCACTCCAAAAAGTACACGCCTACGGGCGTTATTTTGTTTATTGGCTTTTCAAGGATTAAGACAGGTGGAAATAGTCAGGTTAGACGTGTCTGACCTAAACCTACCCAGTATGATTGCCTACGTCAGAGGCAAGGGTTCAGATGATAAAGAACCGGTCTATCTCGCCCCAGAGACCATTAAAGCCCTTAGAGAGTACGTACGAGCCAACAAGGTCGGGAGTGGTGCCCTATTCAAGAGCTTAGGCAACAGAAAGAGTGAGAGGTTAAACTCAATGACCATCAAGCGCGAATTCAAAGTATTATTCAATAGTATTGGTATAGACAAGACCACTCACGGCTTCAGGCATTTCTATATCACCACTCTTCTAAAGAGCTTGGATGTGAGAGACGTTAGGAAGTTCAGTCGCCACCATTCCCTTGAAATGCTAATAGTCTATGATGACGAGATGGATATTCGGCATAAATCAGTAGACGTATTCAAATGTTTTGAGGGATTGAGAGTTATGTGATGAGGATAGAAAAATAAGTTCAAAGATGCTAGATTAAAGATATGGAAATCATCTTTTACTACCTTCTATTTTTTGGCGGTATGTGGCTAATAAGTACCGTAGTTTCCAAAATTAACGAAGCGGTTAAAAAAAGAAGGGAAAGAATAAAAAGCCAAGTAGCGGATGAGGTTTTGGGTGGGTTGAATATAGACTCAGTGATTGATAACTATAAGAAGAAATTAGAGCATATTAAATATCTAAGAATTGACCCCACAGAAAAAGCCATTAGAAGTTACTATGAATTACACAGTAGACGAGACGATGTATTGTTGGGTCATTGTCCAGATTGCAAAGAGGGGTATCTAGCCATAAGAAATGGCAAGTATGGAAAGTTTTTGGCTTGCAACAAATACCCCAACTGCAGTTATACTAAAAACATAACTACAGCCAGAGAAGATTACAAAAAATCAATCAACGAACAGTTTGTTGATGATATTAAAAAAGCATATTTATAGTTATGAGCTATTACGACAAAGTAAAACAAGAATTGACCAGTCTTCTATCCGATTTTAATACGGCATCACAAAGTTTTGACGCTTCTTTTAAGAGACTAGATGCGCAAGAAAAGGGTGTAATTCAAATGGCCAGAGAAAGACAAGTTGGCTTTCCTTGGCTTGCCAAAGCATATGCAGAATTTTTTGAACTCCAAGACAGAACTATTATTGATTTTTTACAATATAAAAAACACTCAGCTATTTCCGCTAGCTTAGTCGTCAAAGAGCAATCAAAGTTAAGACGGGAAGCAGAGAAAGAAAAGAAGGTAGCCCAGTATTTAGTTGAGTACTATGAAAACATAGCTCCCTTTCTTGTTGATTTGAAGGAGGAAGTAGATATAGGAACAGATGAAGAAAGAGAGCTACTAAAAGAATACTCCGAAGAAGAACTACAAGACGAGACAGCGCATTATTTAACAAAGGAAGAGTATAGAAAATTACCAACAGTTGAAAGAAACCAGATAGCACTAGACCGCTTTTGGAGAAGGCCTAAATCAAAATGGCTCATAGGTCGTCTGTATGAGAGGTATGTTGGCTACCTTTACGAAAAAGAGGGTTACGATGTTGAATATGTGGGAATTTTTAAGGGCTTTGAGGATTTAGGCAGAGATTTAATTTGTAGAAAGGAAAAAGATTTTATCGTTATCCAGTGTAAAAATTGGTCGCAGTTTAGGACAATCTATGAAAAACATATTTTCCAATTTTTTGGTACGGTCTTTCAATATAAAGACGAGAACCCTGACAGAAAAGTACAAGCAATTTTTTACACCTCAACCAAACTATCGGACTTAGCAAGACGCTTTTCAAAGGAATTGAAAATAGAGTTAAAAGAAAACTTTAAGTTTGATAGAGAATACCCTGCAATAAAATGTAATGTTTCAATGGTAGATGGAACTAAAATCTATCATCTTCCTTTTGACCAGCAGTATGATAAAACAAAGATTGAAGAAGACCGAGGTGAATTTTATTGCCAGACAGTTAAAGAAGCCGAGGTCGCTGGTTTTAGGAGGGCTTTTAGATATAAAGGTATTAAAAATAGTAAAAACTAAAATATGAACTTCTTAAAAGAAAATTGGTTTAAGGTTGGGATTTTAGTGGCTCTTTTCGGCATAGCTTATTTATTTTATCCAGAAGAACAAGTAATCACTGGAAACCAAATAATTGAGCTAAGCCAAGCACTAAAAGCGTCTTTTGATGAAGCATCTCAACGCAGTGCAATGGCAGATATAGCAGAACTATCTTGTTTTCCAACACGAAGATATGATTGCAGTTCTGATGGATGCACTTCTTTTGCTCCAGCAACGTATTATTTTGTAGATTATGGATTAGAGGGTGGTACATATTTCAGGTGTGATACTAAAGGATGCGACAACTATCCTGTGAAAGTTATTCCTTCAGGCAGTTTTACGCAATTTATTCCATCGCAAGGACAGGCAATGCTATTCAAGGTTGGCAATGACCCATTAACAAATAAAGGAGAGTTTGTTGATATTGCTACACTTGGCACAATGACGATACTATCTTTTGGAAAATGTAATCAGTAGTGAGTGGTATAGTAGGGTAAAATATACTAAATAAAACTATGACTTATAAAACTCTTGCTAAAATCTGTGCCACAATATCTGGCTCCTCAGTTGTGTATATGTTTTTGATTTCCTACGAGGGTACTAATTTTGGCTGGACGATATTTTTTATTTTCTTGGTATTTGCAATTTTATTCGGCGTGTTAGGTGAACAGGGGGAGGAAATAGAAATGCTACATTCATCAAAAGAAAGCAAGCAAGGAATCCCTGAGGGGTTATATAAATGTGAGCGGTGTGGCGAGTACAAAGGAAAAGTAATGGAAAAGGACTTAACTTGGGACAACTCCTTTAACAAAACAGAAAAGAGTGAAGAATATCTCACCGTGTCTTGCCTTTGTGATGGTATATTATGTAATAAGTGTAAGAAAAACAAAATCCATAGACCAACATCTAATTCCTATAATGAAGAGGAAAATAATGTTTTACACCACCCATATCTTTCAGGGATAATGGACTGTGGTGAATGTAAAGAAAAAAGAAGTAGCGAGTAGAGGAATAGAATAAAATCTATAAACCGATTAGAACAAAACCTGATTAAAATAAGACTCTCTATGAAACATAACTATAATTACACGACATTCATTTATTGACACCTACTCTCGCCGATAACACAAGGAAGAAATATAGGATTAGGTTCGCATTTGATAAGGTACATTCCTTTTTGCTTATTTGTCCGTGTGCGATTTTATGACGAAGCGTATACCCGAGTGGCTCAAACAGGACAAACTTTATTTGTTCACATAAATCACACCCCCATTTTTCTTGGAAGGCCGCAGAGGTTAAATGTTCACTAGATAAAGTTTTTAACTGTGTTGATACCTCTACTCCTCTATTTAGTGCAACAATATCAATACCAACTAATCCCGACAGATACAAAAATATATTTTCAAATTGAGGAATCAGAATATGTAAAGAGGAAACATAATCTTCGGCAAAATATCTATTGAGACCAACAGTAATGATTTCTAGATTATCTTCTGGAAAGATACCAGTGTTGCGGAAATAGTCTAAAAGACTTTTTTCGTCTAATCCCTTCCCGACCAGACTCTTAAAAATCCTTGATAAATAAAGTTCAGTAATCAAACCTTGATGTATTGAATACATCTTTATTGTCCAAGCGGTATTACCATCAGCACCACCTTTTACTAAATGCCCGTCAGTGGATATAGTAGACAGACTCGCAATCTGATAAGAAATAGGTATAGTTTTCTTAGCACTTTCCTCAACTTGCCGTATCTTAGGCAACAATGCGGAATGTTTACCAACTTTCTTTAGCACATCTTCTAGCCCACCATCAATAATCGGATTTACGACCTTGTCTATTTCCTCGTTGGGTATTTGATGCTCAAAACCAATTTCATTATAGGCAGAACTGGGTTTTAGGTTCATTTCTACGATTTTATTTTTACAGAAGGTTATCATTGCAGAATCACCTAAGTTACGGGCTATTTCAGTCGCATTTTTATAGTGGAAAGATGCCGAAAAGAAGTCGCCAGCATTTTCAGCATTTTTAGCTTCTTCTAACTTTGTTTTTAGGTCTTCCTTACTCATTGTGCGGATGGTTACCTGTTGAATTACTGCTAATTTAGCAAAAATATAGTATTCTCTCAATCGTTAGTATTGGTTGGATATTTGTGTTAAAACTAAGGGAAATGAATATGAAAGATATAACTACAGAACAACTTGCTACGATAAACTTGAGATACGGGACAACCGCCAAGTCATTAAAAGCATTGGCTTATGCAGACCTTACCGCAAAGGCATTGTTCTTGTCCGATAAGCCAGCAACTATTTCTGAATTAGCTAATATAGTTGCGGAGCTAATAGGTATTTCTAAATTGTCTGAAGACTTTATAGGGCAAGGTTTAGAGGAATTAGAAAAAGATGGTAAGGTCAAGCGATACAAGAATAAATGGGAACTTTCTGACGCGGACAAAGAAAAAACTAAAAATGAGTTGCAAGCATCAGATAAGTTTTTAGATGGTGTTCTAAGTAGGCATTTCCCAAAAAGTATTAGGGCAGATTTACTGAAAAGCTGGTTCATAAAAGCGGCTTCTGATTTTTTTAAGCACAATGGCGAGGAATGGGTTAAATCAGTTTGTAAAAACGTAAAAGACGGCTATATAAAACCTAAAACAACAGAGGAGTTGTTAAGTGATTCCCTTAAAGAGTTTGGACTTAAAGGAAATAAACAAGAATTAGAAGACGGCTTTGAAGCATTCATAATAAGCGATAATCCAGATGACCAACGTTACCTATACAACTTAGGTTCCGCTATGTTTTCCGCCCGCTTGGTAGCGGCCGATGTTGGAACGGAACCAATTATTATTGACGAGCTAAAAGGCGCAACATTTTATTTGGATACTAATTTTTTATTTGCTCTTGTCCTAGAAAAAAACAGATTTGTTACCGCTCTTGAGGCACTTGGTAGAGCATTGGAAACAATAGGAGCCAATCTAGTATACATATATGAAACAGGTGAAGAATATAAAAGGGTTTTAACGGGGAAACGGGGAGAGATTGTCAAGTTGGTTGAAGTTTATCCAGAAGAAGTGGTTGAGTCTGCCGATGATGATTTTATTTCAACGGCCAAGAAGCGTGGCTGTGCTGGTAAAGATGATTTTGAAACTTTCTTTGATGCATTAAGGAATATCCCCAGTTCTGTTCCAGAGGGACCCATAATTTCACTTAAAGACAATGATGAGATTAAAAAAGTTGTTCAGGATGCGGAAAAAGACGAAAAATTAAAAAAATCAATTCAGGATTATCGTCTAAAATTGAGACCATTTTGGGACAAGATACCTAAATCAAAATCAGCTCTCAAGCACGATGCCGCTTTGGTTAGTTTAGTTGAAAAAACGAGAAAGGATGGCGAAAACTCTTTTATACTAACACTGGACAGAAGTTTACAGGTTTGTTCTGCAGAACGGTCTGGCCCACACGGTTTACCTACAGCCCTTCACTTAGATGGTCTTATCCATATTTTAGCAGCAAATAATGCTGGAGCAGGACTAGATGCTTCAGATTTTGCTCCGCTTTTGGCAAACATTATAGCTAAAAAATGTATGCCCCTAGAACATACTTACGTCCCCCAAGATTTGCATTGGCTTTACGGTATCCAAAAAAATGTTACCAGTTTTTCTCCAACAAAAATTAAAGAGATTGTAATGATAGTTATGAGAGCACGTCTCTCAGGTAAAACTGCGGATGATGCACAGTTACAAAGAGCCGTTCATCGTCTGTATCAAGAAGAGATTCTAAATATTGATACAGAGCTAGACATTTCAAGGGATACTGCTAACAGTGAACGGCAGAGAGCGGAAAGAGAGAAAGGGTTGAGAATAGGGAGAGAAGAAGAGTTGGTCTATTTGAAAACTATTGATATAAAAAGAAAGGCGGTAAAAAAACTTTTTTGGGAACTATTATGGCGACTGCCAGTTGCCTTACTTATTTCTATCGTAGTATTTCTGCTCTCTTCTTGGGGGCTTGAGGTAATTGGTCGTGGCGATGCTCTTAGTTACGTTGTTTCTGTAGCTACTGTCATCACTATGATTTACAAGCTAGTTAAAAGCCCATTTGCCAATTTCAAAAAAGAAAGAAGAAATGCGGAAAACGAAGCACGACAATCTCTTTAGTATATGCTGGTGTATTTGTGATAAAACTAAAGAAAATGAAGATGGAATATGAACAAGGCTCAATACAAAAATTATTTTAATGATACATCCCCAGCCGTTCTAGATATGTTAAGGGAGGTTGTTGAATGGGTAAATCGGACATTGAAAAATACTGGGACGAAAGATTTTGAGTTTATGGAGAGCGTCCTAACTGATGAGACAGGATTTTCTTCATCCCAAGGCGTAGAGCAAATGGGTGGCGTAGAGTATAGTGGGGCAAAAAAAACAGCCAATCTTGTTAAGGGTGAATGGGGTATCTTAGTAAATATTGGTAATGGGGTAATAAAGTTAAATTACGATGCTTTTAAGGTTTTCCGCTCGGCATTAGTAGAAGTTCTGAAAAAACAACCCATTGGCTTCGTTAAGCATATACAATCTTCTACTGACAAGATAAGCGCCTCGGTAATTCTAAAAAATGAAAAGGTCTATATTGTTTTTGGCAAAAAACCGCCAATCTATATTTGTGAGGCAGGCAGAAAACAAGGAAGATTTTTATTATTCTTGAGTAATCCAAAATTTGGCTTGGCTCGGTCAATTAAAGACGTTGCTGAAGAAATGGAGATAAAGCAAGTCGGAAATTATCTTATGATAAATAAAAACAAAAAAGTAATTAAAAATGCCGTTAGGGAGATACAGCGCAAGTTAGCCAAAAAAGAAAAAAGGGGAGCTTTACATTGCTTTTTTGATGATAGGAACGTTTGGTTAAAAATAACCTAAAGTGTAAGTAAAAAACTTCCTGCAGTTCTAGGTCGCCAATACGCCACATAGTGGGCGTATTTTTCGTTATCTAAAAACACCCAGACACACTAGAGGCAAGACCTGTTGGTGTTTTAGTTATGCTGGGTATATGAACAATGAAAATAAAGAACAATTTATCAGTTCAGATTTTTACACTTCCGCTTATGTCCTAGCAAAAGGTTTTAGGTTATTGGGTGTTGAGAAAGACAGTCAAAATCCTCGTCGGCTTTTATTCATCTTCGCAGATAACGAAGGCGGGCAAAAGTTGGCAGAGGATTTTATTTTTGGCAGAGGTCTAGTTGAACCGAAACGGTATGCGTCAGCAATAAAAGAACTTAAGGATTTGGTGCATTCCCAAATCTGATTAGCCAGTATTTGATACTGACCGTACCAGTTCCAAACAATATGAACTATGAAACATTAAAAGTTAGGAAGTTGGGAAATAGTGGTTGGTTTCGCATAGAAAACGAACTGATTGGTATTTACGGGAAAATTATAGGTGCGACTGGCGTGGCGATATACGCAAGTTTATGCCGACACGCCGATAAAGAACAAAAGTGTTTTCCATCACAAAAACTGATAGCAGAAGAATTGGGGATTTCTGAAAGAAATGTCAGAAATTATATTCATATTTTGGAAGATACCCGTCTGATTGCCGTTAAGCGAGAAAGGGTCGGCAGGACAAGGGCTTGGAAAAACAATGTTTATTACTTGCTTGATAGAACGGAATGGTGGAAGCCAGAGGCAAATGGTGCCGATGGTGTTATCAATGATAACACTAGTCGCGGACTAGTGGTTGACGGCAAAGAACGACCGTAGGTAAGGCAAATAACGACATTGTTCACAGGCAAGGGTTGCCGAATAAGAATACTAAGTTAATAAAACTAATCAGAAGAAGACACATTGTGTTTTTGAAAAATAAAAAAGACCAATCTATGATTTCCGAAGAAGCATTAAAACAATTCAAGATTATCTGGCAAGAAGAAATTGGACAAGAAATATCCAATGAATTGTTGTCGGAAATAGCACTAAATCTTTTAATGCAAACAAACAATGTTTACAAGCCAATCAAGGTGGAGTGGCTCAACGAAATTGAAAAGCAAGATGCCCCAGAAAAATCCAATAGTCCTTAGTTTATGTCCACTATGAGCTAGAGGTATCCTTTCCTCGGCTATGCTATTGAGATATAATCTCTATAAGATAAGTTCCTAATTTACCAACTGAACAAAAAAGAAAAACTCCCTCGCCTGTAAGCTAAAGGAGTTTTTCACACAAACCTTTCGGTCTTTGCTTTTTCAGGTTATCAAAAACGACAAGACAAAGCAACGCCGATGATGATATTAAAATGGACACAACTAAACAAGCAACTAATTACTTTAACTATAATCGCAAATCAACAACCGATGAGCGACAAATCTTAAGTCTGCCAGCACAGGAGAAAGCTATGACTGATATGGCGACCAAGTTCAATCTTAAGATTAGACACACATTCAAGGAGTCAAAATCAGCTAAAGAGCCGAATAAGCGTCCTGTATTTAGTGAGATGATTCAGCGTATCAAATCGGGGGAGGCAAATGGCATTCTGTGTTGGGAGCTGTCAAGATTGGCTCGCAACCCAGACGAGGCAGGGTTGATTATTGGTATGCTTCAACGAGGAGAAATTAAACACATAAGAACATACGCCAAGGATTATTATCCTGACGATAATTCCGTCCTCTCATTTGTAGAGTTTGGTATTGCCAACCAAAGTAGTCGCGACCTCTCCACAAACGTGAAGCGTGGGATTAACACAAAAGCCAATATGGGCTGGAGACCCACCAAAGCACCACTGGGTTATCTGAATAGTAAAAAAGAGGAGAAGGGCAAGCAGTTTATCTACAACGACCCAGAGCGCTTCCATCTCGTTAAACAGGTCTTTCAGATGATGTTGACTGGCAACTATAGCGGCCCAAAGCTCTTGGAGTATGTTAATGGAGAGATGTGTTTAAGGTTGCCAGAAAGCAAGAACAGAGTAAGTCGTAAGGTTCACCTAAGCGAGCTGTACCGTATTCTAACGAATCCTTTTTACTATGGCTGGTATGAATGGGTAAAAGACAGTAACGATTGGATACAAGGTAAGCACGAACCGATGATAACTGAAGTTGATTATGACCGTATTCAATTTTTGTTAGGCCGAGACGGGAGACCACGACCCAAAACACACAAGTTTGCATTTACTGGAATTATGCGTTGCGGTGCGTGCGGTGCTGGTATTACCGCCGAAGAAAAGTTTAAGAAACAGAAAAATGGGAATATCCACCATTATATCTACTATCACTGTACTCGCAGAAAAGACCCTAATTGTGTTGAACGGGCGATGGAGATAAAAGACTTTAATGGTCAGATTGACAAAGTCCTGAAGGGTTTGACCATATCCGACCGTTTCCAGAAATGGGCTTTAACGTATCTTCACGAGTTAAGGAAACAAGAAGCCAAAGCCCACGAGAGCGGTCTTGAGATGAAGCACAAGCGTCTTGAGCAGGTGGTAAGGCAATTGGATAGCGTTATGCTTAAATATACGTCTCCTGATAATGCTGACGGTTCTTTGATGAGTGATGGTGAGCTTAAAACTCTAAAGAGCGGGCTTTTGAAAGAGAAAGCTGGGCTGGAAGCGGAGCTGAATACAAAGGGCAAGGAAATCAGCCAATGGGTTGAACTGACCGAGAGAACGTTTAATTTTGCTCGTTATGCTCGTGTGTGGTTTGCCAAAGGCGATATGGAGACCAAGAGAGCCATCTTTGCTTGTTTAGGTTCGGACTTCATTGTAGCCGACAAAAAAGTGAGGATTACCATACAACAACCATTCAAATCTGTATTTGATGGACTCCCACTAGCAATTAACGAATTGGAGAGGTTAGAACCTATCAAAAATCACACTACTATTAGACGAATGGAAGATTTCGTGCAACAATTTCCTATCTTGAGCGGGTAAGGGGAGTCGAACCCCTGTCTCGATCTTGGCAAGATCATATAATACCGTTATACGATACCCGCACTAAGCACATGCCATTCTATAATAAATTACTATCAATTTCAAGAAATTACTGAGCCAACATTTTTTGACACAGATCAAGCCATGTCATGATTTTCTCCTTGAGTTCTCTACTGCTGACAAATACATTGCATACTCCATATGATAAGCGTTTTGTTGGGTGCCTACCTTTAATGTAGATAGAATTTTTGAATTGAGAAAGAGGAATCCCAGTAGCACGGCTCCAAAATTTCTTCTGCATATTATCCACTAAATCTGGGTAAAGTAATAGCCAAACATAAATTTTATTTGGCGGAACCCTCACGACTTCTTTTAGCATCCTATAAAATAATCGGATCATTATCGGATCAGTGTTTGCAAGTTTGACGCGACTTCCTTTTTGACCCCTCTCTCCTTCTCCCCAATAAAGCATCAGGCCAGCAAGGAATAGAGGAATATTCTTCAAAGCGTCAAAGTCAGTTTCGGCGGCATCACGGTACTTTTGATGAATCTCGGCCCAACGTTTTTTGTTAGACTTAATTATAGCAGCCGATCTCGCGGGGTGTGCGAGAGATTGTATCGCGCCAAGCTTATCTCTTATCTCTCTAGACCAATCTTCGTCTCTGAACCAATCAGAGAGTGTACTCTTTGGAATATCAAGAGTCTTGCTCATCTCCGAGTAACTCTTACCTTGTCGTCGCAGTTCATAAGCTCTAATCTTATCTTTCCTCATGCGGTGGATATATTACCGGACGGGTCTAGGACATCTACGCTTAGTATAACATAGGGGTACGGTATTAAAATGGATAAAGTTGATATGTGCCAATAGAAGGGGATAACGATTGAAGAATAGTAAGCTCCATGCTATTATATGAAAGTTAGGCCGCGGTAGCTCAGTGGTAGAGCGCAGCCCTGGATCTTCGGGGCTTTCTATAGCAATATAGATCGAATAACTGGGTGAACTCGGGGAAGGCGTACGAAAGTATGATAATCCCGAGCCAAGCTCCGATGGGTTTAAGTATCGGAGAAGGTGTAGAGACTAGCAGGTGAGTCCCAACAATAACCCTGCGTTAGCGCCCGGCCCCCGTCTCTTTAGATGGGGGATGATATAGTCCAAATCAGCCTTGGAAGAGGCTGGCGTCGTCGGTCCAATTCCGACCCGCGGCACAAGTATTAAATAAAGACCTAGCTATCTAGGTCTTTATTTAATAGATCTATCATTTGACAATAGTACGTCGTAGATGTTGGGGAATGTGAACCAGTATTTCCAAAGGAATTGTCTGGGTTAGTTTGGCTATGTTTACGACCGAGTTTAGATCACCAGAGTTGTGACTTATTATTACTACCTTGTCACCGATTTTGACCGTAGGTATTGATGATATGTCTACCGAGATAATATTCATGCTGACCTTCCCAATGATTGGGCAGAACTTGTCTGATATCTTAACCATGCCATGATTCGAAAGGCGTCTGTCAACGCCTTCAAAATAGCCAACCGGAATCGTAGCAATTATTGTTTCGCGAGTAGTCTTGAATGTTGTATCATATCCGACGCAATCTCCAGACGGTATTACTTTAACTGAACTTATAATTGATTGCATTTGTAGGACTGGTTTTAGGTTCGTACTTACTGTTATCGGTGGATTGATGCCATAGAGGCCAATCCCTAGACGTACCATGTTGCCCAGCGCCTTGTTGGAGTAGCGGATGCCTGGAGTAGCCAGAATGTGCACATATTTGATTGCAGAAAAGGAATTCTCAAACATAGAAACGGCCTTGTCCCAACGATCAAGTTGAGAATCAGTGAAAGCTTGGTCCGTATTATCGGGGTCGGCAAAATGAGAACAAATCCCTTCCAGATTCAAAGATTTATTATCCTTAACGACATTGATTAGCTCATCGAGTTGATTTGGCAGGATTCCTTGACGATGCATGCCCGTATCAATCTTCACGTGGATTTTAATAGGGCGTTTTATTATCGAAGCTAAATCGAGTAATTGTTCAAGACTTGTTATAGTGAAGGCTATGCCGGAAAGTCTGCATCTGCTGATGTTTTGTGCGCTGACATAGCCAATAATCAATAGCGGAGATTTTATATCTTTATTTCTCAAAAGCATAGCCTCGTGCAAAGAGTCGACGACAAAAAAGGCCTTATCTTCTTTGTCTAGTATCTGGGCCACTTCAATGAGGCCATGACCATAGGCATTACTCTTTAGTACCGGCGCAACAAGAAGATGGGGATGAAGTCTATTAAACTCCTTTAAGTTGTGAAGTAGATTCGTTTTAGATATCAAGATTTCTACAGATGGACTGTAATTAGATAATGACTTTTTAATGCGCCTTAGTATGTCTAAAATTCTCATTTACCTTAGAGTTTACACTTTGTTATATAGCTGGACAACCACCAATAAATAAAATCCCTAAAGGGATTTTATTTATTGGTGGGCGGTAGAGGACTCGAACCTCTGACATCTTTCACGTCAAGAAAGCGCTCTACCAACTGAGCTAACCGCCCATGATTACGTTGATTGTTATGTGCGGACGAGAGGATTTGAACCTCCATACCCTTGCGGGTGCTACCACCTCAAGGTAGTGCGTCTCCCAGTTTCGCCACGTCCGCATTACTAGGTGTGCCACGGTATATTCTAAGGCATTGTATATCTTTTCTGGCTTTCTCTCAAGGCAAGCAATAGACGAGCTGTTAGCTCGTCCGTTTAGTATTTATTCTTCTTTTGATTCCGTGTCTTCAGATTCGATGATTTCTTTGGTATCTTTGACCTGTTCAAGACGAACCTTCTTACGAATTTCTTTGGCCGTTTTATCGCGGAGATAATAGATTTTAGAACTGCGGACTTTACCCTTTTTTACAATCTCAACCTTCTCGATTGTCGGCATAAATATGGGGAATATCTTTTCCATTCCAAAGCCACCGTGTACTCTTCTAACAGTGATAGTTCCGCTTGGCGTATCGCCGTGTTTTCTGGAAATAACCGTGCCCTCAAACGCCTGTGTTCTGGTTTTCTCTCCATCCTTGATCTTCTGGAAAACCTTAATAGCCCAGCCAGCTTTTATGTCTTTAAATTTGTTATCGCCCGGTAGACCCCTAATTGCGTCGTGTGTTTTGTTCATATTAAATTTGTAACCTGCTTATTCTAACCGATAATTAATTATTTGTCTAGACCTCTAGTTTCTCGAGATAATCCGTGAATTCTTTCGGCGGATCAAGCTCTAATGAGAGTGACTTGCCGTCAGGGGCAGTGAACTCAAGCTTATGGGCGTGCAAGAAGAGACGAAGACCCTTATCACTGGGCTTGCCATAAACCATGTCGCCGACAATGGGACAGCCAATTGATTTAAGATGGACTCTGATTTGATGAGTTCTGCCGGTTTTTGGATGAACTTCTAGTAGGGTAAATTTTTCATAGTTTTTGATCGTAGAATATTCGGTTGTGGCTTCTTTCTTATCAAGCATTTTTTTTCCGATCAATCTGGTAGTGCGTTTCATACCAATACGGCCGAGAGGGGAGTCTATTATATCTTTAGCATAGCGCGGCTTGCCGTGCACAAGGGCTAAATATGATTTTTGTATTAGGCGTTCCTTAAATAGATTCTTGAAATACAAGAAAGCTGTTTGTGTTTTTGCCAGAACCAATAATCCCGAAGTTTCTTTATCTAATCGATGCACTATGCCAGGTCTTTCGAGATCTTCGCCGACAGTGGCCGTTTCCGGAAAACGGTGGACCAGCCAAGCGGTTACGCTTGGCTGGTGGTCGTCTTTATTCTTCGGGTGAACAATTAACCCTGCCGGTTTGTTTATAACCAGAAAATCCGCGTCTTCATAGACAATTTTTGTAGAGATATACTTTTTATCCATCTAATATGCAACCCGAGAAAATGGGCACAATTTAAGATCGTATAAGAAAGACGAGGGTGAAGTGCCACTACCAATATTGGGCATTTTATTTACGTAACTGGGACATATCCCACTAGCCCAAAAACCAAGAACCAGAAGTACATAGACCAAAATAACCGCACCGATAATTTTTAATATTGTTTTCATTTCTTGATTATATCATAAATAATTTCCCGTCTGGTGGACCTACGGGGAATCGAACCCCGCCCTCTTCCATGCCATGGAAGCGTAATACCGATTTACTATAGGCCCTCTATTAACAACATCTGTGGGCGCACCTGGACTCGAACCAGGGACCCCGTCATTATAAGTGACGTGCTCTAACCAGCTGAGCTATGCGCCCGTCCTTCGATATCGGTATTTTAACTTACCAAAGCGAAGAATTCCTTTTGTTCTATCGTCTCCTTGCTAATCAATTCATCGGCAATTTTCTTTAGAATGATGTCTTTCTGTATGAGTACTTTCTTTGCTAGAGCCTGAGCTTTCTGAATTAATTTCTGGACTTCTTGATCAATCTCGTGAGCGACAGTTTCGGAATAATTCTTACGATTCGATATATCTTTTCCGAGAAATACCAACTCCTCTTTTTCTCCAAAAGTGATTGGTCCAAGCGTATCAGACATGCCATATTCGGTAACCATCCTTCGAGCGATATCTGAGGCAACTCGTAGGTCATTTGATGCACCGGTAGTCGTATCCTTAAAAATTAGTTTTTCTGCCGTGAAACCGCCGAGTAAAACTGCCAATTCAGATTCAAATTCCGCCTTTGATTTTAAATGTTTGTCTTCGGTGGGGAGTTTAAGCGTATAACCACCGGCACGGCCACGAGAGACTATCGAAACTTTGTGGACAGGATCACTGAAGGGCAGGAAATGTGCAAGAATAGCATGGCCAGCCTCATGATACGCGGTGATTTTCTTTTCTTTAATACTAAAGGCGTGGCTTCTTCGCTCGGGCCCGAGAATCAATTTTTCTACCGCTTCAAGAATGTCGATCTGTTCAATGTGTTTTTGATTCCTACGCGCGGCCAGTATTGCGGCCTCATTCAAGAGATTGGCTAGATCTGCTCCAGAGAACCCTGGAGTTCTTTCAGCGGCGACTTTTAAGTCAACGCCGGGAGCTAGCGGTTTTTCACGGGCGTGGATTTTTAATATAGCTTCGCGGTCTTTCATCGAAGGCTCATCTAGGATAACACGGCGGTCAAACCTGCCCGGTCGCAATAATGCCGGATCAAGAATGTCAGGACGATTTGTGGCGGCCATGACGATGACGTCGTCTTTCGTATCAAAGCCGTCCATCTCAACGAGTATTTGGTTAAGCGTCTGTTCGCGCTCATCGTGCCCACCGCCAAGGCCGGCACCACGATGTCTGCCAACGGCATCAATCTCATCGATGAAAACAATCGCCGGCGCCATTTTTTTCGCCACTTCAAAGGTATCACGAACACGATTGGCTCCAACACCAACGAACATCTCTACGAACTCAGAGCCAGATACATAGAAGAAGGGGACATTGGCCTCGTTAGCTACGGCCTTAGCCAAGAGAGTCTTGCCAGTACCAGGTGAACCGATAAGTAATATGCCTCGAGGGATTCTAGCGCCTAGACCATGGAACTTCTTCGGATCTTTCAGGAATTCAACTACTTCAGAAACTTCAGTCTTAGCTTCCAATAATCCAGCGACATCTTTAAATGTTACTTTCTTTTTACCGTCGGATTCGTTAGCTAATTTGGCTTTGGTCTTTCCGAAAGTGAAAGCCTGCATCGAACCTTTCTGTGCCTGGCGAAACATAAACCAGAAGATAAACAAGATTAAAATAAATGGCAAAATAATGGGCAAGATAGAATAGAAAGCAAGCGTGAGTCCACTTGGGTCTTTAACTTCAATCTTAACAACAGATAGTTTGGCTTTCTCCGCGCCGAGACTTGTAAGCGATTCAACAGCTGAGACGCCAGACTCCTTCTTGGCAGTCAATTTTGTATCATCGGTGGCCGTAATATTTATAATGTCGCCTTCAACCGTAATAGATTTGATCTTACTAGCGTTTATTTGAGACACAACTTCCGAGAGGGAAATAGTTTTAGTTTCGCTGGGAGTATAAAAAATGCCGACCAAGCCGATGGCCGTCAAAAGTACTAAGAAAATGATAGAAATATATTTAATTATTTGATTCATAATCGAGATAAAGCTTAGCATGAAAATTAACCCCCGACAAGATAAAAAAAGCGGGGAAAGGCAACGCCGTGCCTCTCCCCGATGGCAGACTCTCTGGCTGTGAATCAGCTCAGGAGTGGCCTCAACACTTCTGCGAGTGGAACCTTCATGTCGGGCCCGATGTTGCTCATTTCGGGCGAGACAACTTTTCGGTGCTTCACCGTCGGCTTCCGGCGGGGTGCCTTGCGCTTCGCCGGAAACCGGTCGGGCGTGATGCCAGCCTCAGCGAATTTTTCGGCGAGACTGAGAACGACGGGGGGAAGGTCGCGACCCGCTGCTCCCGAGCCGATCGAGAGCTCGTGACCTACCGACGCCGGTCGGTTTACCGAGCCTCTCGTTCTTGCGAGAGTCGTAGCTCCCTCAGCCCGTGTCTTCAGAATGGTCTCGAGGACCTGCTCGAGACCATAGCGAGTGTACCGCGCGGCATACTCGCGTGCGGCCTTCTCCCCGTTGCTACGAAGGATGGCTCGCAACTTCTTTTCGAAGTACCGCCGATTGGCGCTCTCGGAGAAGGCCTTCTTGAATTTCTCCTGGTGGCGTCCCGCCCCCGCTGGAGCGGTCTTGCTCTTCTTGTCGGGCATACTCTCCTTTCGGGCCTGCAAACACGCAAGCCAACTATACAGACATAATACTACATATAATCGAAATAGTCAAGCCGTCTTAAGAATTAAAAAAAAGGGGGTGCCTTTGGCACCCCGAAACGCAGATAATTATGCGGAGACTTGTTAATCTTTCTCAGCTTCCGCTATGGCATCTGCCCAAAGCTTAGCTTGAGCAACTTCAATTCTCCGTCTATTCTCATATTCTGAGATACTATTTGTCGCCCATTTGAGGTGCCCCTTGTAGAATACTCGTTTCTCGCGAGGCGTTCTTTTACTATCGTAAATAGACAATAGTCGAGCGAGATAAGAGAGGGGAAAGATGCCAATCGCATCTATCTCATCCCTCTCTTGAATATTAAGCTCTGATATCTCCGAGGCGGTGAATTTTGTCTCGTCTAGTCGAACAATAAATGACGGCATGCGAAGTCCGCAGTAAGTTGATCTACGGAAGCTACGCGGCTTGTCCCTCATTAATCGTTCAAGAGCAGAGTCTTTGAAATTTACATGGCCGATAAAGGCATGAATATGGGAATCGATAACTCTGCCACCTCGACTGTAGTCGAAGGTATATGGCGGGGTTTGTCCAATTTCATAATCAATCTGTCGGAGTAATTTTCTTTGGCCTGTCATCCTGTTTCGTCCCGATTCCAATATAATACGGCCAATCTCCATGACCTTGACGGGGTTCTGAACAATTAGGCCGGTTTCAGCCAATAGCTCGTTGCGGACAGCTTCCGTGGGATTGTCGTCTCTTTCCAGAGATACACCACCACCCGGAAGGCCCCAACCAGCCGGCTTGCCATCGTGACCAGTTGCCACAAGGTCTGAAATATTGTGGACCATGAGGATTCCCACCTCTTTATTGTTAAACAATCCGCCAATTAAAGGAACATGAAACGCAGTGTCTGTACGGACTGGATGGCTGTATGCCATGCGAACCTCCTGTTCATATGATTACATATAAATATTGATTAGTCAAGAGTGCAGTTAATCAGTCGATTAATAAAAACCGGCTCCCCGAGGACGGGAAGCCGTGAACTAAAGCGCTAATTAATCTCAAATTCTCGTCTGCCGTATCCGCGATGGGTACGCGTATCAATATTCAAATCAATGACGTCGCCAGCGACGGCTCTAAACGATTTCTCGTCGCAGTGTTGAATAATCGTATGGGCCGGCCGTAGCAGACGTATACGCTCGACTATGGCTGGTCGAGAGTCGTGGGCCGATAAATCGAAGTGCTTCACTTCGCATCTGACATAGACTCTTACGTCTCTGTCATCGATGAATGAACGAAGCTTGATTGTGTGGCCCTTCTCAAGATTGATTACTTTTTCCGACGTTGAATCGGTGAAGATGTGGCCAGTGAATATTACTGCGTTTTTAGCGTTGCCCATAAAATGACGGGCATATTCCGCGCTCCAGCCACCATCTAGGGTGGCTGATGGCACAATCATTGGAGAAAAATCGTGACCGCAGGTGTCAGAACCGGACCAGAGCGCCTTGCGATGCTCAAAGCCGAGTCTTCCGCCTTCAATGAGAATAACTTTGCCTTTGGTAATAAGCTCCTTGGCGTTCGAAACTTCAAGCATGAATAATTTACATGCCAAGCCATCCAAATGGGGAACGAAACCCGCATCGATTAAGGCCAGAACGACATTGGCTGATCTGCCTTTGGCGAAAGTCGGGAAAAGACATTGCCCTCCGCGATTTTTCACATCGTGGACGCTTTGAATAAGTTCTTTCATCGTAAGCTCGCGACTATAATTTACTGCCTCAACGATACTCATCTCAGGTGGCATAACCCGTGGCATTTTTGTACCGCCGGTCGCCTCGGCTATGAGGATGGGTGCTTCGCGCCCGCCGAGAAACGCGCTAAGGAATTTCTCATCGGGGACTAATACGCCTTTGACTATCCCTTGATCGTGCGCCGATGCGTCGCCGGTGATAATCACGGGGCGTCCGGTTGGCGGAGCGATAAATATCATAATTGCTCCGGGGTCGTGACCGATGGGATGAAATCCGAATACCCAATTTGGAAATTCAGGATCTTCCTGAATGGCCGGCAATTCGTCTTCCTCTATGATTACAATCCGGCTGTCATCTAAAGCCGAAAACTTATACATGTCAGATTCTGTAAAAACCTGCTCAATCTCGGGACGCTCTAACTTTAATTTCTCGGAGATGCTGAGGGCATCCCAGAGCATAATTTGGCCGGTATTAAGGGCTTGGCGCGTGATAATAATCAACGCTTCAGGGTGTTCGCGGGCAAACCGTGGCAATGATCCGATGTGATCATTGTGCGAATGCGTGATGATGATCAGATCAATATGATCACCTTCGAAATATCCGCCGGATGGACCTCGTGCAATGTTGCCCTGGTCCATTTTCTCGAAAGAGATTCCGGTATCAATCAAGATATTCTTTCCGTCTAAGGATAATAGGGTGCAGGATGCACCAATCCCGCTAGCGTCGTTGCTAGTATATTTCATCTATACCCACCTCCATGGGTTGTCTGTCTCAGTTGTTCAGGAACTAGTTATATCGAGCGGGAAGTGCGATATAATCAATACCCGAACACTATCTATATTTAATCACAAAATGCTATACAAGTCAAATCAACTTCGCCTAGGCACTCTGAAGAGTACGGCAGTAACTCTTACTAGAGTTCTGCCTCGTGCTCGCGCCAGTCGCGCTGCGCAAGCCTCTTCAGAGTGCCTAGGCTTCGCTATTTAATTAAATACTAAGGGCAAGGGTTTGTTCCAGGAAACGAAAAGGAACGCCGTAGCGTTCCAAGTGTCTTAGGTTCAATGGGTGACACCTCCCAGAGTTTTTTACTTAACGGTGGTTTGCTTTCCACCTATGTCTTCTTCAAAGAGCTGTACCCTCCTTCCATTTTCTGGTTGAGATCACCGACGGAGGATTGCATCCTCCGTCGGTGATCGGTTGACTTACCGTCGCGCAGAGAAACGCGCACGGGGGTCGCCGGGTCGGCGGTAGCCGGGACGGCTGGTTGCGGGACGCGGAGTGAACGCCGGTCGGAGCAGCGTCTCCAACTCGAAGATCCGGCCGATGAGGCGATAACGGCGATCGGACGGATTGGCGAGGTTGGTCACCTCGTCGATGAATGCCGAGACTTCGACATCACCTTGTCCCGCATCCGCGGCCTTGTCCCGTAGCTGGTCGACAAGGAAGTTCTCGGTCGTCTCCGACGCCGATTGCGCGGCTTCTTCGGCCTGCTTGATTGCAGGCTTGAAGTCAACGCCGTCGACGAAGAAGTTCTTCCGAACTCGCTTCTCGGCGAGTTCGGCCTGGGTCTTCTCAAGTCCGAGGTCGAGCCCTGGATTCTTCTCCTGCATCAACAGGATGAAGCCCAACGCCTCCTTGACCTTATCAGCCGCGAGGCCGCGATCCGTGATCGGGAGAGAGCTGAGAAACGCCTCAGCCTTGGCCTTCAACTCGGCGAACAGGGTCGCCGACACGGGCGTCACGGCCTTTCCATCCGATGTACCGTCCGTCGCGATCTCGCCAGCCTGCACCGCAACCGCGAGGTTGCGGATGATGGCGTCCTGGACGGGCTTGATACAGGCACGGAACATGTCCATGACACCGACCCCCCACTTGGCGAAGACGCGCGCCTTCGGCGCGTCAGTCTTCTCGGGCCATACGGCCTGAGGCAGGGAGAGGTCTTCCACCGGCGGAGCCGGGGGAGCGGGCGGAGTGTCGGCGACGACCGCCGCCTCGAACGTTGCCGCCAGGTTTTCGTCCGAATCCTGAATTCTCTTCACGCGATCACGCTTTGCCATCGTAGTCTCCTCTCTTAACCGCCTTGTGGCGGTAGAGAAGCTCCATCTCCAGTTTGGCCCCGTAGCGGTAAAGGATGCACAAAGGCACCCAAGCCATATGATACGACAGGAGAGAGCGCTTTAAGGCCAAAATGTCTGGCGCCAAAGCGCTCCCTCCTGATAATTATGTAGTCATTTCAAAGTCCAAGTATGTAAGCATTATATATCAATTATAACAAAATGTCAATAGCAGGGATAATATTAAAAAAGGGGCCCACTTGGGCCCCTTGGGCAAACTCTATCCATTAAGCGATTGCTTCAACGCCCCTGAGTTCCCACTTAACAGTGGTTGGTCGTGCGGTCGTCTGTGTTGGCTGGACCACATCTACGAACTTGACCATCTGCCCGGCGCTCAATTTCTTATGATCCGTTGATGATTGAATCTGGCTCCAATGGACTCTGGCCACAAGTCCTTTGCCGAATTGCACGAGGCCAAATTGTTGTGCTTCGTTATACCACAGCACACGGCCAAGGTAACCCTCGAACTGAGGTGTTTCTTTGGCTAGATCATCCGGCCGTGATGCGATAGGCGGAAGGTTGCATGGATCGATAAGCATCTTCACGTAATATTGAAGTGACTCCCAGTATTTATAACCTTCAAAATCTGGCAAGAGAACATTCCCCGACTCATCACGGAATGCTTCGCTCTCCGCCGTCATTTGGGTGGTGAGAAAGAAATTCGCTCTGTTCGCACCAGTCATCAATTGAGACACAATGGCAATTTCCCAAAGCTGAAAAATCGTCCAAGACCCCTCCTTGTGAATATATACGCACTTAACGTGATTGGTCGGATACTTGGTCACTTTGCGACGGCCAATCTTCTCCTCATAAAGGCGGACGGCCTTTGCGAAATATTTTCTATTATTGCGGTCGTCATTCGGACCGTTATACCAAGCAATGGGATGAAGGGTTTTTCCCTTATCCTGATCTTGCGAAAAAATCATGATGGAAGGAAGCGATGGATCAGTCCTGATGCCTACTTCAATTGTAAATTCTCCAGAGTTAAATTGACCCAGAAAATCATCGTCGTCCATGCTGATATATTTACTAGCTACATCCGATGACGCCTGATAAGCAACCCGGACTAATCCGAGCTTGTCAGGCCCGAACCAAATGTTATCTACTGTGGCCGAGAACGCCATGAGCTGACCCTCCTCGTTGTGAACGAACTTAGAACGTGACTAGAATATACATGAAAAATTGAGTTATGTCAAATACAAAGACAGCCGAGTCGGCTGTCTTTGTATTTAAACGCTTAGTTCGCAATCGCTAGAATATGATTTCTCAGAGTACGGCAGTAACTCTTACTAGAGTTCTGCCCCCTGCCTGCGCAGGCAGGTAGTGCTCGAGAGCGATTCTAGTCGGGCTAAAGCACCGACTATGAAACTTCGCCCAGACGCCGTCGCGCTGCGCAAGCCTCTTCGAAATCTCATTCCATCGATTGCTAAAGTTAGCTTTTCTTATCGAGTGTCAGAGTTAGTTTGTGCTCCTTTGGGTCGATCGTAATTATGGCGAAGTCGTATTCTTTGCCAGCTTCAATGACGTTATCTCCAAATTCAGAAGAGGGGACAAAGCCAATGATGTTACCAGCACCTTCGATGGGACTTTCTAGCTCTACGAATGCACCAGTATTCTTAGTCTTGATAACCTTGGTGTTTATTTTCTGTCCGACTTTATATTTCTCCTCGATCTTAAGCCATGGATCTTCCTTCAACGCCTTTAATGACAGCGATACTCGACCGCCATCGAGACTTATAATCTTAGCGCTGATGCTGTCGCCGGAATGTAATATTTCTCGGGGATCTTCAATAAATTTCCAATCAATTTCAGAGGAATGAATCAAGCCGTCAAGCGTGTCGCTTAATTTAACGAAAGCACCAAAATCGGTCACTTCAGTAATATTGCCAGTGACGACATCACCAACAGCAAGTTTTGACAATTCGGCTTTGACGACTTCGTCTTGGATAGCTTTCTCTGAAACAATTAATTTGTTTTCAATCTCAGAGAAATCCAATATCTTAACTTTGAATTCCTGACCCTTAAATTTCTGCAGTGCTTGAACAATCTTGGTCGTGTCGCCACCTTCAACTTTCGGATAATGCTCGCCGGATAATTGTGACAATGGCAGGAAGCCCTGAACGCCGCTGATTTCTATAATCAATCCGCCCTTATTTATATTTATAATCTTTGTACTAACTACCTCACCCTTGTCTTTAATCTCTTTAATATCCTGCCAGGCGGTCGTAGCTTGAGCCGCTCTAAGAGATAACTCACGATAACCGTCGTCGTTCTCGAGCTCGAGCAACATGGTTGAGACTTTGTCGCCAATCTTTAAAACTTTCATTCTGTCAGGGTTGTCATAGAACTCACCCGGATAAACTATGCCGATGCCGACTGATCCAAGATCGATAATGACATTGGCTTTTGAAAGGCCGATGACTTCACCATTTAAAATACTGCCCGGCTTGGGTAAATAAAACTCCTCCTTGGAAAGGAGTTCTTTCATAGATTTGATTGAGGAATTTGAGATATTCATTTATTCCGCATTCTCAAACATCTGACCATAGTTTATGCTATGTGCCCGATCTTCGAGGTTAATTAATGCTGATGCGGTCCCGAGCCTCCGTTTAAAGCAACAGAAGCGGTATGCAATAAGCAATGAGTAGCTTACATTATATAGGCACCTAAGTCAATTTTTCGCCAACCCCATTTTCTCATCAGGTCCTCGACTGTGTCATTCCTATCGAGGCATCAGTTAAGAATATAACCAAAAGAATAGGTAACCCTCTCTTGCCTCCTCGCTTCGCTCGGCGTTCGACCTATTCTTTTGGTATTCTTAATCATCTGCCTCTCTATCCATTCCTAGTCTGTGGATGATGAGAAAATGGGGTTTGGCTTACAATCGATCGCTAGCCATTCTCTATGAGGTGCATTTGCCATTGACAAGGACTAATAAGAAATTGTAGAATAATTACTAGTCCCGATGACAATTCGGCGATTGATCCGGCACGATAGGAGGCTGAGCATGGGAACCATTGCACACGCTAGTAGCTTGACCGTCGGAGAGACGAAGGAGTTATTTGAGCGAGTTTTTGCGGGGAAAACATATCTCGGTGATCTCTTATTGTTTACATATGACGGCCAATTCGGGCCATATAAGCTTGCCGGCATTATAACGTCAGTGGTTATGGAGGGCGGCGAGATCCTTATCAATTATAATTGGACTGCTGGTTCTCCGTATATTCGATATATTAAGGGCTTCGGTGCACAGCTCGTTATGGATGGGAATGTGCATACATCACACGATCTTATTCTTCGTGTCATCCACGTATCTTAATAGTCAACCGTCCAAAAGCATCAAGCCTACTCCACAAGGGGTAGGTTTTTTCGTTTCTATGGTATTGAAAAATTATGAGAATTTGGTAGAATGGAGGCAATGAATATCTCATGGTTCGGACAAAGCTGTTTCAGGATTGAAGCCAAGGAGGGTTCTATTTTAATCGACCCATTTGATAAGGAGATTGGTCTTAAACCGCCTAGGATAAAAGACGATTTAGTCCTGACGACTCATCAGCATCACGACCATAACAATATAGACGGAGCTAATCCCGAAGCATTCGTGATAAAAAATCCCGGGGAATATGAGAAAAACGGCATATCGGTTCAGGGAATTTTCTCTTATCATGACAAAACCGAAGGCAAAGAAAGGGGATATAACACCATTTTTATAATTAAGGCCGAGGACATGACGATTTGTCATATGGGTGATTTCGGTGAAGCCAAGTTGAGCGATAAACAAGTAGAAGCCATAGGTGATATCGACGTATTGATGATACCCGTAGGCGGTTTTTATACTGTAGACTATAAAGAAGCGGTTGAGATAATAAGTCAGATAGAACCCAAAATCGTTATTCCTATGCATTACAAGGTGAAAGATTTAAAATCAGATAAAATTGATGGACCCGAGAAATTTATTAAAGAATTGGGATTAACTCCCGAGAAGGTCGATAAATATAAAGTAACTAAAAAAACATTACCAATGGAGGAAACGAAATTGGTTGTGCTTGAACTCGCATAATGTCTATACTAGACGAGATACGCGAACAGCCAGAACATATTCGAAAGATTATGTTCGGGTTTTGTGTTATTAC
>Ga0172379_10002533_pt1 | contig 31825 bp, 28 predicted proteins | sample GrowelOW334metaG_FD_119756 | JGI IMG/M metagenome (GOLD analysis project Ga0172379, IMG submission 119756) | Groundwater microbial communities from an aquifer near a municipal landfill in Southern Ontario, Canada - Groundwater well OW334 metaG | ecosystem: Environmental > Aquatic > Deep...
TATTGGAAAGTTATCCGTGACGGAGACCTGTATTTATGGCAGAAAGATATTACGTACTTCAACGCACTGAAAGCCCAGCAGCAAAATTTAAGAAGCCAAAAAAAAGAGCTTGATGCGTGGAAAGCGGGGGAGCTGGCCGCGCCCAATGGGCTGGATCGCCAGCAAGAAATAAACGCGCAGTACCAAGATAAACTGAAGACCATTACCACTGAAAATACGGCGACTACGATCGACACAACAGGCTCTGTCGCATTTTCATCAGTACAAGATTTTCTGGATAATGTCCCTCAGAACAACGAAGTCCTCCAATACCAATATGAGATGAACAGGCATTTTCAGATTCCCGGCTATAAACAAAGCACGTCCGTCACGGAAATTTCCACAAGCATGCGTGGCCAGCAGGAAATTTATACCTATCTGGGCGATCGGGAGGATCTGCAGTTTGCCCTGACCATACAGGATATCAACCGCCATGCAGATGCGGATCCGGTGAATATTACGGTATACGACCCGGACGGGAATACGGTACGGGAAATCGTCGTCCCAGATGACGGCGAGGCTCTCGCAAGTGGCCGGGTCCTGCCTGAGCGTATTGTCGACATTACTGCGGAAAACTCGCAGCCGGGCAGATACCGCCTGGTCATCAGCACCAATGACGACATGTTCATTAAAAAAATCAGCACCATGCAGCACCTGCTGATGTTCATCGGCCACGTATATCTTGCTGATAACCAGGAATACCAATCGGTGTTGGGTGCTGGGCAATTTTCGCCCACAACTCTCTATGCTACAGGCAGCGTCATCCGGGCTTCAACGTCGCATGAGAAAAATTTACAGACACTTTCTGTCGGCTCGCATAACCTCACGTTGGATGCCGTACTGACTGCTGAAGAAATCAACGGATTATACGGGATAACGACCATAGAGTCACCGAAAAATGATGTGTACATAGAAGGGAATGGTTTTTTCGCATTCAAACAAAGCCAGTTATTCGACCTGTCTCAGACCATTGTCCCGTCTCTTGATTCGATCAGGAATGTTGATGATTACAACTATATTATCGCCACATACCGGCCGGCAAAAACTGAGGGCGACTGGCTGGTGGCTTCAGCAACCGTAGAGGCCCCGCAGCTTTATTTTGACAAAGGAAATGATCTGCTGGCTCATTTTATCCTCAATATGCCCGGACTGCACGAAACCGGCAAAACGCTCCAGGTCAAGGAAATCACCATCCAGTTCCAGAAGGACCCGATTACTGTAACGAGTATTTTCAATAAAATAAAGTCATGGATTCATCGTGCAAACAGTAACCCATAAACATTTATGCTTTCCCGTTCGGACATCATAAAAAAAATGTACCAAATGGTCACCGGCACACTGACCGCACTCTTTCAGGTGGCATTGATCAGTTACCTGTTTTTTTACAGCATTGAAAGGATAAAACCCGGATTTGTCAGTGATTATTTTGAATTGAACATGCTTCTGATACTCACGTTTGTCAGCGGAGCCCTGACGGTCATGTTAAAAGGTATTGATCAAAACCACGAGGAGCAGAAACCAGTCAACGCCCCAGGATTGAGGCAGTACGTGTTCATTATTTTTTTGGGTTTGGTCGTCGCGTTCATTATGTACGAACGGACTAAACAGGTCGGCTGGCTGTCATATGTCATTTCCGGCATGTCGGGTCTCGTTTTGATTGTGCTGTCAATTTCACTCTGGTGGGATGATACGCATTCCCAAGAAAACCATTAGCTTTCAGCATCGAATCATTTATCAAATAATTTCACGATATGGCGAATAATAATCGCATTGTCTGGTCCGATCGGCAAATGGAAGTTTTGCAAATTATCAGAAAGAAATTTGCAAAAGAAAAGCCATTGAAAAAATTGCGCATCGCCGCATGCCTTCATGTGACTGCGGAAACAGCCAACCTTATGCGTACGCTTAAGGAAGGCGGTGCATCTGTCGTGCTTTGTGCCTCGAATCCGCTTTCCACGCAGGATGACGTGGCTGCTTCATTGAATAAAGATTATAACATCAGGACATTGGCGAAAAAAGGAGAAGACCGCAAAACCTACTTCAGGCACATCAACCAGGTTCTGGATACAAAGCCAGATATCACAATGGACGACGGAGCAGACTTGGTAACTTTGTTACTTAAAGAAAGAGGCAAGCAAGCCGACAAGGTAATAGGAGGTACGGAGGAAACTACGACTGGAGTTATCCGGCTGAAGAGCATGGCACAGCATGGCGTGCTGAAATATCCTATTATTGCTGTTAACGACGCATTGACAAAACATTTGTTCGATAACCGCTATGGAACGGGCCAGTCGACCATTGACGGCATCATCCGAGCTACCAATATCCTACTGGCCGGTAAAACGGTCGTTGTGGCCGGTTACGGCTGGTGCGGCAGGGGTGTAGCCATGCGGGCCAAGGGTTTAGGCGCGCATGTCATCGTTACGGAAATTGATCCGACTAAGTCTATAGAAGCGGCCATGGACGGTTTCCAGGTCATGCCGATGTCACGAGCCGCTTCGCTTGGAGATATTTTCGTCACTCTGACGGGCGATATCCATGTAGTCAGGCTTGAGCATTTCAAAAAAATGAAAAGCGGTGCCGTAGTGTGCAATTCCGGGCATTTTGACGTGGAAATTGACATTACTTCGCTGAAAAAATATGCCAGGTCGAAAAAAGTTGTACGTGAGTATGTTGATGCATATGAATTGCCGGGAGGCCGCGTGGTCAATGTTCTGGCCGAGGGAAGGCTGATCAATCTGGCCGCGGCTGAAGGGCATCCGCCGTCAGTCATGGATATGAGTTTTGCCAATCAGGCATTGTCAGCAGAATACCTCGTGAAAAATTATCGGAAAATGACAAAAAAGGTTTACAGTGTTCCAGAAGACATTGACCGGCAAATTGCTAGCATGAAGCTGAAAACAATGGGCATAACTATTGATACACTGACACCCGAACAAAAAAAATACCTATCCAGCTGGGAAATCGGGACATGATGAACATAATTGTTTTTGACATTCGATGACTCAATATTCGGCATTTGACGCATATCTACTTCAGGGAAACCAGCTTCTCCCCCAGGAGAAAGAAAAGTTAAAGATTGTCAGCGCTGAATTTGGCCAGCCGAGTTACGTTGATGCCGAAACGACAGGCGTGCAGTCAAAGCTGGAATATTGCCTATTGAACCGAAACGGTGGCTCAATCCATTCGCCAATTTTTTATGTTCCCGGACTCAGCGCCTCGTATCGGGGCGCTGAGTCGCTGGTTAAGCTCCTGGCCATAAAAACCCAAACTCCGATTGTTGTAATTTCAAAGCCAAATTCAGGTTTGTCGGGAAACTTGCCGAGTCAATTGCGCTCCTATAGTGATTTTCATGTCTATTCGGAATTGATTTTTGATCTGATTAAGAAAGTCATGCTCTCGTGGGCAGAGCAAGGCCGCATTCTGCAGTCAAACAAGGTTCACCTCATTGGCTCGTCTCTGGCTGGGCCGATTATCACTCAGTTGGCCCATTCGCATCCGTATATCATCCAGTCGTTAACGCTGATCCATCCGGTGAGCGAAAAAAACGAATATTCAATAACCGTCGGATCGCGCTATGTGCCGCAAATGCTTGATCAGCTGATATTGTCCGGTCAGCGTGATCCTCTGGTCGCTATAGTCAATGCAATTATAAAAAAGGATGCTCTGGCCAATAATACAACGGCGCAAAGGCTGGCCTGGCGGCTTTGGGAAATGCACACGGCAACAAATGGCACTCTTCCTGAAAATTTGGCAGGCAATCCTTTTCCTGCCTTATGTATCGCCGGAGAAAAGGACAAACTGGTGCCGCCCGCCCAGGTAAAAGTGTTGGAATCCATGCATCCAAAAAATGTCGACTTCAAAATGCTGCCCGGGATGTGCCATTATTCGCCGTACTGGAGTATATTTGAATATTCCCAGGAAATTATAAGGTTCTTGAATGAAAATCGGACAAAAAGGTATACTACATGCAGCTTCATTTCGGCAATTGTTGGCAAACTAAAGAAAGTACTAAATATACACATATGAAATTATTGGTCACTGGTGGGGCTGGTTTTATAGGTTCAAACTTCATTCGTTACTGGCTGGATAAGCATCCGGACGACGATATCCTGGATGTCGACTCATTGACGTATTGCGGCAATAAAAATAATCTCACTGATGTCGACCAAAAACATCCGGGGCATCACCGCCTCTGGGAGTTTGATATTACCTGCCCGTTGAGTACGGATCAGTCAAATATCGAAAGTGATTCTTTGAAAAAATCAGAATTATTGGGCCGATTTGACCGGGAAAAATTTAAGCAGCTAATCCATGCAGTTTTACAAGTGGATATTGTGGTCCATTTTGCGGCTGAAAGTCATGTCGACCGTTCAGTACTGAATGCGAATCCTGACCATCCGGTACCTTTCGATTTTATCCAGACTAATGTCTGGGGTACGCACATCATGCTTGAAGCCGCGGTAAAAGCCTGGAGAAGGCCTAATGGAAAATATGACTCTTCAAGGCGTTTCCATCATATTTCAACAGATGAAGTGTTCGGCGCACTATCATTGAATGCAAAGAAAAAATTTAACGAAAAGACAAAATATAGCCCGCGGAGCCCTTATGCCGCATCAAAAGCATCGTCTGACCTCATCGTTCGTTCTTATGGGACAAGTTTCGGCCTGCCTATCAGCATTTCCAATACTTCAAATAATTACGGTCCTTACATGTACCCGGAAAAATTGCTGCCGCTCGCTATCACGAATCTTCTTGAAAACAAGAAAGTGCCGGTATACGGGGACGGCAAATACGTCCGCGATTGGTTGTATGTCCTGGACCATTGCCAGGGGATCGAATTAATTCTGCAAAAAGGCAAGCCAGGCAAAACATATTGTTTGGGGGGACTTACCGATGATGTCAATAATTTGGAACTGATAAAAAAGGTTTTGGCCATCATGGGTAAAGATGAATCCTCCATAGAATATGTAAAAGACCGCCCTGGCCATGACCGCCGGTATGCCGTTGACTGGTCGTATGCAAAAAAAGAACTTGGGTATGCGCCTAACCATGACCTCGATACGTACCTCAGGGAAATGATCAAATGGTACCAGGATAACAGGCAATGGTGGGAACCGATAAAGACCGGAAAATTTTACAAGGAATATTACCGCAAGCAATATGAGCTACGGTAAACTGCCGAAACTTTCAGCCGTAAAATCCTGGATGAGGCAATTAGCATCGGTCCATGGCATCCCGGAACAGGTAAAAGACACTTGGGACCATTCGACGGTGATTTGGCATTTTGCGGACCAAATTGCAATCTATGCAATTCAAAATGGCTATAGCGTTGATCGGAGGTTTTTAAAAATCGCCTGTTATATTCATGATATCGGAAAGATGGTTACAGGGGGATGGGCAAGCCGGCATTTACGTCCTGGGATTTTTCATATTTACGAAGGGTATTATTTTTTGAAAAATAAAGGATTTGATGAGCTTGCCAATGTTTGCGTATGTCATCTCTGCGGAGTCGGATCGACGAAATCACTGAATAAGAAATTCGGGTTCATGCCGAAGGATTTTTTCCCTAAAAAAATTGAGGAAAAAATCGTAGCCTATGTCGATTCTCGAACTGATCCGAAAAAAGGAGTCGGGCCATTTATTTGGCCGATTAGCTATCCTCTGAAACATTTTAAAAAATACCCTGGAGTTGTACCTCGTCTGAAAATTCAGCACGAGTATATTAAAAGAATCACTAATAATTACCTTACGTGAAAATCATTATTATTGGGGCTAATGGAATGCTGGGACAGGAGTTAGGCTTAGTTTTAAAAGGTTATAAACCTATTCTTTGGGATAAGGAAAACCTGGATATTACTGATGAACGGGAAGTCGGGTTAAAACTAAGTTTGGAACGACCCGAAGTAGTCATCAATACTGCAGCCTATAACGACGTTGATGGGGCGGAAAATAATGAGGCACTGGCACGCTTGGTTAACGGAGAAGCTGTAGGATACCTTTCTAGAGCTGTGAAGGCTTATAATGGCATCCTAGTGCATTACAGTACGGATTATGTGTTTAAAGGCGACAAAAAGAAGGGCTATATTGAATCAGACCAGCCGGACCCTCAGTCGGCCTACGCCAGGTCAAAACATCAGGGCGAACAGAATCTTATTACTTCAGGCGTTTCGAGTTATTTGATTAGACTTTCAAGGCTTTTTGGCAGGCCGGCCCTGGGGAAAAATGCGAAAAAGAGTTTTGTCGATACGATGCTAAAACTTTCTGAAACCCGATCCGGTTTGGACGTAGTTGACGAGGAGCTGTCATGTCCCACGTATGCGCCGGACCTTGCCCTGCAGACGAAATACATTATTGAGGAACGGCTGCCTTTTGGCTTGTATCATGCGACTAATGCCGGCGCCTGCACGTGGTATGAATTTGCCAAGCAGATCTTTTCCGCAAAGAAAATCAGTGTTACACTTACTCCAGTCTCAGGCAGTACCTTTAAACGGGCTGCGAACAGACCCGCATATTCTGTACTTCTCAATACGAAATTGCCCGCACTTCGCAGTTGGCAAGAAGCATTAAACGACTATTTGGATGAAAATACTGTCGACTAAATTTTCAGATTCATTTCTGATTGAACCTGATGTCCATAAAGACCATCGCGGTTTTTTTATGGAATCATTTTGTCAGTATTGGTTTGATGAAAAAAAGGTTGACGTGAATTTTATTCAGGATAATCATTCACTGTCAGTTGAAAAAGGAGTGCTGCGAGGGCTTCATTACCAGCTGCCACCAAAGACACAGACTAAACTGATTCGCGTGATACATGGCGCAGTGTTTGATGTGATTGTTGATTTGCGGAAAAATTCACCGACATATCATCAATGGGAATCTTTTGAGTTAACGGCAAGCAACGCGCTCATGCTGTTGATTCCAAAAGGCTTTGCTCATGGATTTTGTACGCTAGCCCCGAATACCGAATTTATGTATAAGGTTGATGAATACTATTCACCGGAACACGAAGGCGGTATACTATGGGATGACCCAGTTTTAGATGTTCCATGGCCAATTGCCAACCCGATTTTATCGGACCGAGATAAAAAATGGCCCTTGATGAATAACGTAAATTTACCTTTTTAATAAAAAAATATGAAAGGAATAATATTGGCCGGGGGTAAAGCGACAAGACTACGTCCTTTGACGCTCGTAACCAGTAAGCAGTTACTGCCGGTATATAACAAACCGATGATTTTTTATCCTCTGCAGACTCTTCTTGATGCCGGGATCAAAGAAATATTGATTATCATCGCGCCGGATTATGCCGGGCATTTTTTACATTTACTCGGATCGGGGAAAGAGTTTGGAGCAAAATTTACCTATGAAATTCAGGAACAGCCTCGTGGACTGGCGGATGCCTTTATTGTCGGGGAGGATTTTATGGATAATGACAGCGTCACGATGATCCTGGGAGATAATATTTTCGAAGACAATTTCACTGAAGCGATACAGTCATTTAAGTCAGGGGGCAGAATTTTTGCCAAAAAAGTCCCGGATCCTGAACGTCTTGGAGTTGTCCAATTTGACGAAAAAATGAAAGTAAAGAAAATTGTAGAAAAGCCGAAAGAATGGATCAGTGATTATGCTATTCCCGGCCTATATATCTTTGATAAGCGTGTTTGTCAATTTGCCAAGGAAGTCAAACCGTCTGACCGCGGAGAAATTGAAATTACTGAATTACACAATAAGTATCTGGAAATAGGCGAACTAGACGTCAGGATGGTCCAGGGGAAATGGTTCGATGCCGGTACATACGAATCTTTACTGGAGGCGAGCAATTTTATTGCGCAAAAGAAATCCTAATAGTTAAGGATAAAAATTCCGTTAGGGGACAAAACGGCAATTTTTTGGAAAGCCTCAAAATTTATACTTTGCAGAGCATCGGCTACGGGTATTTGGTAGGCATTGGCACCATTATTGCCCAAACCAACAATTTGCATCCGTCCATTTGTGTCCTGAAAATAAATAAACTGATTGCTGAGTAGCCAATCTGCGGCCCCAATCTCTATTGACGAGCGGTTTATCAACCTTTCTGATTTATCATGTAAATTAAGCTGCCATATTTCAGTTGAGTTCATGATCAGTGCCTGCTGAGTTTTTGAGTTTACGTGCGCGTTCAGGAATGCATGGTCCCAGCGTATAAACACATTCCCTGGCAGCAGATAAAAGTAACCCGAACCTGTACTGGCAGAGCTAATATACAAAGTTGACGGGGTAAGTTCCTTTACATGCGTCTTCAATGAGCTAATGCTAGAAATAGTATTTATAGTATTGCCATTTTTTACAATGGCAAGAGTATTATCCTTTTCGATTATGGAAATGCTGCCATTTGAATACAGTGTTTGGACCGGTAAAAACTCCTTCGGTTGGCCGGTTAATTTAAGACTATATGTTTTATTTGTGTCAGCGTACATGACAGTGGTATCAGATGCAGTTTCCCAGGTCACCCATTGCGGCACGATCCCGTACTTTTCGTTCAGGCTGTAAAGCTCATTTGTTTCAGGATTTACATAAAAAAATAAATTTGACTCGTCTTTCAGTATAAAATCATTTGAGTTTTGCCTGCTGATCAGGTCAATAGGGGCCTGGTTAAAGGCATGTTGAAAAATTATTTTTTCATCTTCCATCCGCACAATTACAATTGTTTTGCCGTCAAATACCGCCAGGCGATTATTTGGAAGCTGGTAGATAGTATTAAAAGTACCGTCGATAATTTTTGTAGGTACTTCAACTTTCTTTATCAAATATATATCTGATAATCGTACCAGTGTTGAAGAGCCGATCCGTATTGTAGAATCCCAATTGTTATATCCTGCTCGCGTAATGCGAATGGCATATTCATTGGGCAGCAAATCATTTACCGTACTGGGCGTTTTGACGTCTAGCAATTTATTGTCCAGATATATTTCCGATTCAGATGGGGTCGATGAAATAAATAAAGCGCCGACTTGATTAAAAGATCTGCTCGAATTATTAAATCTCCAGCCTGTGGCATAGAATACTATTAGCAGGGCAATCACGCAAAAAACGAACAAAAATATTATAAAAGTAATTCGACGGTGGTTTAAATTCATGACGAAAGTATATACTAAATGCTCAAGCTAGTCTATAAAACATTGATTATTATTCAAAATTTGATATACTGGTTCTATAAAAAATATCAAAATTTTCTACCGATACTATGTCAAAATTTCAAATTTCCGGCGGTAAATCGCTTAACGGCACAATTAGTGTATTAGGAGCCAAAAATGCTGCCTTAAAAATGATGGCGGCTGCATTATTAACCACAGATACGGTAACGCTTAATAATGTACCCGATATCAGAGATATCAGAACTATGATTGAGATTCTTCAGAAAATTGGGGTAAAAATTTCTTTTCACAATAATACACTGGTTATTAACGCAAAAAAATTAAGCGCAGCACAGCCTGACTATCAATTGGTAAAGCATATGCGGGCCTCGGTTGTCATTATTGGGCCTCTATTGTCCCGAATAAAAAATGTGACCATACCAATGCCGGGCGGCTGCCTGATCGGATCGCGGCCAATTGACACCCATCTGCACGCATTCAAAGATCTAGGCGTAATCATTACCCAGGATCAGGACATGTATAATTTTTGCATTGATAAAATCATCGGGAAGAAAATAATTCTCGACGAAATGAGTGTGACCGCGACAGAGAATATTATCATGGCAGCAGCAGTTTCAACCGGTACGACAGAAGTGCGTCTGGCCGCATCTGAGCCGGAGATCGAAGATTTGATCAAACTATTGAATTCCATGGGTGCCCGGATACAAGGCGCGGGAACCTCCAAATTATTAATTTCCGGTGTAAAAAAATTGCACGGAGCAAAGCATGAGGTTTTGCCGGACCGCATCGAAGCGGGTACGTTTGCCATCGCGGCAGCCGTCAGCCGAGGAGACGTAAGAATAAAAGGGATTATCCCCGAACATCTTGATCCAATTCTACAAAAATTTGATCAGGCAAATGTTAAATATGAGATAGAAAAAAATTCAATTCTCCATATCAAGCCGACAACGTTAATTAAGCCAATTTCATTTGATACCCGGCCGCATCCTGGTTTCCCGACGGATTTGCAGGCGCCAATGGCAGTCCTACTGACTCAGGCGAATGGTACCAGTAAAATATTCGAAACCATGTACGAAGGACGGTTCGGGTACATGTCAGAATTGACAAAAATGGGGGCAAATATTAAGAGTCTGGATGCGCACACGATTATCATCACTGGTCCGACGCCCTTATATGGCAAGGGCATAACTACTTTTGACATTCGGGCCGGAGCGACATTAATAATCGCCGCGTTAATTGCCAGAGGTGAGAGTATTATCGATCGGGTTGAATTGGTCGATCGCGGGTACGAACAAATTGAAAAAAGACTTCAAAAACTTGGGGCCAATATTAAACGTTTAGAGTGAAAATGATTCCAAAAAACAATTTTTCAAAAATATCGAAAATATTCATCGGCATTGGCATAGTATTTGCGGTAGTGATAATTTTTAGTGCAGGCCTCGTATATGGAATTTTAGAATCCAATAGGGGGATAAAAAATTTAGATTTGATACAACGCGTCATCGGTACCCTGGACACCGATAATGTCGAGGCAAATTTATTTTCAAAAGTATGGCAGTCGGTGGAAAATGAGTATGTCTATAAGCCCGTCAGTCAGCAGGCAGCTTTTTATGGAGCTTTAAAGGGGTTAGTGGCGAGCCTGGGCGACCCGTATTCTACGTTTTTTGATCCGACAGAAACAAAAAGCTTCACCAGTGAATTGTCTGGAAGCTTCGAAGGGATTGGCGCCGAAATTGGCATTAAAAATTGGGAACTTACCGTTATCGCGCCATTGCCCGGTTCTCCTGCGGAAAAAGCAGGATTAAAATCTGGTGATAAAATTCTGACAATCGACAAGCAAGAAACGACTTCAATGAGTCTCGACAAGGCGATAAATTTGATACGCGGTGCGAAGGATACTACCGTAGTACTGACCATTCTCCCAGTCGGAGAGCAGGCAATCAAGAATGTATCAATCAGTCGGGACGTCATTACGGTAAAAAGCGTGACCTGGAGCATGAAAGATTCTGTCGCGATTATCATAATAAACCACTTTAACTCCGACACGACGGCTGAATTTAATTCCATCATAAAAGAAGTCGTGCTAAAAAGCCCAAAAGGCATAGTTTTAGATCTACGCGATAATCCAGGCGGCTATTTAGATTCTTCTGTCGATATCGCCGGTCAGTTCCTGGATCATCAGGTTATTGTTATCGAAAATTACGGTTCAACGCAGAAGAAATACAGTTCAGAAGTCAATGCCCAGTTAAAAGATTATCCATTGGCGGTATTGGTTAATAAAGGGTCTGCGTCAGCGTCGGAGATATTAGCCGGTGCATTGCAAGATTACAAACACGGAACAATTATTGGCGAAACGTCATTTGGCAAGGGGTCGGTCCAGAATTATGAACAGTATAATGACGGGTCTTCACTCAAACTGACCGTAGCGAAGTGGCTTACCCCGCTGGGGCATTCAATCGATGAGGTGGGCATCACGCCAGATATAGAAGTGGTCTTGACAAATGACGATTATAACCAGGATAAAGATCCTCAGCTTGATAAGGCGCTAGAAATTTTACAATAAGCCTAAAAATCCAATTAATTCTTTACTTGCCATATTATTGTGGTAAGGTTAAAATATATTCATGAAAGTAATTTTTTTACAGGACGTGGCACATGTGGCCAAAAAAGGCGAAATAAAAGACGTTAATGACGGATACGCCAGAAATTATCTGATTCCACTTAACATTGCAGTCCAATCTTCGTCTGCAGTCGAATTGAAGGTACGCAAGGAGCAGGATCATGCTACTGCCAAGCGGATGGTGAAAGAGGATGTATTAAGGGAGAAAGTCAAGCAAATTAATGGAAAATCTCTGACTTTTCAGCTGAAAGCAAGTAAAACAGGCACCACCTTCAGTGGCTTGACAAAAGAACAGGTTTTGTCACGATTAGTTAAGGAATATTCCATTGATCCAACAGTCATAACCGTTGATCTTGAAAAATCCCTAAAACATGTCGGAGAATATCCTGTCCCGATAGAAATTAACTCGCAAAAAGCGTCCATAAAAGTAGTCATAACGAATCCTCATGAATAAACAGTGTAAATTTATTTTTGTCACCGGCGGAGTATGTTCCGGTCTGGGTAAGGGGATAGCCGCGGCTTCTATCGGAGCGATTTTGAAAGCTTCGAAATTCCAAGTTTTCAGCTTGAAGTTTGATCCGTATCTTAATGTTGACCCGGGCACGATGAATCCTTACCAACACGGCGAAGTCTACGTTTTGGATGATGGTACTGAAACTGACCTAGATCTCGGGCATTATGAACGTTTTCTGGATGTGAACCTAAGCAAATCCAGCAATACCACAACAGGACAAATTTATGAAAAAATATTGAGCGACGAAAGAAAAGGTAAATTTTTAGGAAAAACGATTCAAATCATCCCGCATATTACCGAGGCAATTAAGGATAAAATCTACCAGGCCGCAGAACATAGTCAGGCGGATTTTTTAATCATGGAAATAGGCGGTACGGTCGGCGATATAGAAGGTGAGCCATATCTTGAAGCGGCCCGCCAACTTCACCAGGAACTAGGCGATCAGTCAGTGATGTTCGTGCATGTTGCGCTATTGCCGTATTTAAAAGTCTCGCATGAATTAAAAACGAAGCCGGCACAGTCTTCTGTCAAAGAATTGCGCCGTATAGGCATTCAGCCGGATATCATTTTAGCACGTGCCGATATACCGATTAAAAAAGACTTGATTGAAAAAATTTCTTTATTTTGCGACGTACCACTCGAAGCGGTCATTCCTGCCCCGACCATAAAAAGCATTTATGAATGTCCTATAAATTTTGAAAAAAATAAAATTTCTGAAATTATTTTTAAGAAGTTTAATTTAAAAAACCGTAAACCCGACTTGAAACCATGGAAAAACTTAATAAGAAAAACGCGTGATGGCAAGCAATTAGTGGCCATAGCAATGGTTGGCAAATATACTGAACACGGAGATGCCTATTTGAGCGTTATTGAGGCCTTGAAATCTGCCATATATTTTCATAATCTAAAGTTAAAGATTAACTGGATAGATGCCGAAAAACTTGAAAAAAATGATAAAAGGGAATGGCAAGTACTGAAGGAATCGCACGGGATAGTAATTCCTGGAGGTTTTGGTCAGCGAGGAACAGAAGGGAAAATCTCAGCAGCACAATACGCTCGGGAGAACAAAGTCCCGTATTTTGGACTTTGCTTGGGCATGCAGATTGCGACTATAGAATTTGCACGGAATGTTGCAAAACTAAAGCAGGCGAACAGTACGGAATTTAATGCAAAAACACCCTATCCCGTAATCCATATTATGCCTGACCAGGAAAAGAAATTATTGAAAAATGATTATGGGGCTTCTATGCGGCTTGGGAGCTGGAAATGTAAACTGGAAGACGGTTCTTTCGCTAAAATTGCGTACGGCATTGACCTGATCGACGAGCGGCACCGTCACCGGTATGAATTCAATAATGAATTTCGCGATTCCTTTATCCAGGCAGGGCTTCGTATTTCTGGGTATAGCCCCGACAAACTGCTCGTAGAAATAGTCGAAATACCCGACCATCCTTGGTTTGTCGGTGTTCAGTTCCATCCCGAGTTTAAATCAAGGCCATTGACGCCGCATCCGTTGTTTCGTGATTTTATTAAGGCCTGTGCAAAAATAGAAAAACCATCCGGGTAAGAGATGGTGATAATTTCTATGGAAATTTCTTAGATAACGCTGATGAAATTGGCGTTACTTTTTTTCCCGCTGAATTTTTTTACTTTTCGCGTTTTAAATACTACTGTGCCTCGGCTAGTAGCAAATAAGGTATCGTCGCTTCCTTTTTTGACGTTCTTGCCTGGACGATACTTCGTGCCACGTTGGCGGACTAGTATGCTGCCGATTTTTGCGGTTTGGCCGGCGTACAGCTTGATGCCTAATCGTTGTCCACGGCTATCTCGTCCTAATGAGGTTGTTCCGGAGCCTTTTACATGTGCCATAAACCAAAATTATTTATTTAATAACCGAATAGTATATGATTATTTACTTTTCGTCAAGTTAAATTTCACCAAAAGGGTCCTTATTCTGTTCAGAAGCGGGGACAATAGGCGTGGATTTTTTTTGAATTTTGTCGATGACTTGCCCGAAAAGCTCCAGATTGACTTTTTGTTTTTTAGCGATAATGGCATTTTTATCAATCTCTTTCGGATTTATCACCGTCGAGTAAATTTGAGTATAAAAGAAATATAAAAATCCGAGGATTGACAACAAAATGAAAATATAGACAATACCATTGAGGTGATCTAATAGTATTTTTTTAATTTTGTCAGCATTAAATGATATTTTCATAGCTACTGTATTGGCTGGCTAAAAACGTTGGCTGAAAGGATCACTGAGAGGGAATTATTGTTTTTTGTATATGACAGTGTATCGATCAATATATACGTGTCCAGGGCCTCCAGATCAGAAATATATGCCAGGATGTTTTTCCACGAACCACGTAAGTTCAAGACGAAGGGTAATTTATTGTTTATTAAATTATTCGTTGAAGTACTCAGGTTGATATTTTGTTCAATGCTATTTTTTGCCGCAATTTGTTCCAGTCCGGAAATAAATTTCAACATATCATCTGTATTTATAAACGCCAATTGTATAGTGTCGAGATCTTTCTTAATCTTATTATAATCCTGATGTGTCTGTTCGACGTTCAATCGTTGTTGCTCAAGGATGGCCAGCTGGACACGCTGTTCATATATTTGATTATTTGTGTCCTGTATTTTCACGTAGTACGGGTAAGCAATAAAAATGATTAAGGCGGCAAAAAGAATTACGAAAACACCTATCAGAGCTTGAATTTTATTGTTTTGAGTTAATTTATTCATGGATGATGTCTGTCAGCTTGCCTGAAACCTCAAAATTTATTTGATTCTGCTGTGCCAAGTTTGAAAAAGGAAAGTTAAGGTCTTTCATGTAGGGGAAAGCGTTCAGGGATTCCTGGAAATCGAGCAGTATCTGCCTGTCTGCAGAAGTGCCGGTGATTCTGGTTGTATTTGTTGTGGCGCTTATTTCCAAAAGGTTGAGGGATACTTTGCTCGGAACAATATCATTAAATTCATTTAGTAATTTTGACCATTTGATATAACTAGTTTGAATCTCATTTATTTGCGCCAATTGCGTATTCAAGGATTTAATAATCTCATCCATTGAAATACTCGATTGCCGGGTGGAGATTATTTTTTCATTTTTTATTCGTTCATTGATCTGGGTCAGGTTTTCATTCAGCAAAAAAAAGGATAATACCATCAAAACAGTAAGCATTAGAGTAGCCGAAAAAATATAAACAAATATTTTTCGTAATAAATAGAAAACTTTGAGCTTTTTCAGGTTTGATTTAATTTCTGGGTTTAATAAATTCAGATCTAGCATATTTATGTATCGTTCGGCTTTAGCGCCAAGCCAATTGCAGTGGTATAAGAATAAAAAAGTGAGTCCGTACTAAACGTTTTCATTTGTTTTTGGTCAAGATGGACATTCGCCCAAGGGGATGCGATGGAGACCTCGAAATGTGCCTGCTCGTGTATGAAATCTTTCAGCCCCTCCATTTTTGCCACGCTGCCCGTCAATAGCACTTGTTTTATTTCTTTGCTCCCTACAGCCAAATAGTTTTTATAATAGTCGACATTTTCGGAAATTCGCGCAGTTAATCGTATAATAAGGGGTTCCAATAATTTTCGTATACTTCCTTTTGCTTTTTGTTTGTCCAAACCGCAAATTATTTTTGCTTTTTCGGCATCTGTTTCATTTAACTTGAGCTGCTGGGCGATGATGTCAGTCATCATTTTTCCGTTGATATCAATAACGTTAGAATACTGCACAGAACTTGAGTCATTTATAATGATAGTTGAGCGGCTTTTTCCTAAATCCAGTATGATGGTTAAATCATATTCCCGAGCCGGATTTACGATACAACGGGCGATTGCGCTAGATTCATTTTCTATACTTACAAGTTTTAAGCCGCATTGCTGAATGCATTCTGTGTAAACATCTATGGTTTGTTTTGGTGAGGCCACTACTACTGCCTGTATTTTATCCGTGGCTTTTGCAGTTGGCGCTAGAATTTTCCAGTCATAATACGACTGGTCAACAGATATGGGGATGTTTTGTTCGATTCCCCAGCGGATCGCGCCTTTTAATTCTTCCCGCGGGACATTGGGTATTTCAATTTTTTTCAAAAATATTTTTTTCTCAGAAATTGAGGCGTTGACGTAATGAGATGTGAATTTTCCCATCAATGGATGTGTCAAAGCCGATGATATCAGTTTGGTCACTTCACGGGGGTTCTTGATTTCGCCATCAATGATTAATTCATTCGGAACTTGAATTTCACTGTAGCCGGCTACCCGATGCTTTGTTTTAGCCTTTTTTTCTAATTGAAAAAGCCGAATTTTAAAATCACTTATGTCCAAACCGATGGGATTTTTAAATATTTTTTCCATTTTTTTACTGTAGGTCAGTATAAGTATATCATACTATTCTTCCTCCCAAGATATTACCCGGTATTGTCCGGTGGTTGGGAAAAAGGGCGGCGGGGAAAAATAAAAATTTTCGTCATAAATCAAACTTCTCGTGCAATAACCGGATTGGTTCGTGTTTCCATCGGGACAATTAAACAGGGTGCCGACCCAGGCGAAGCCGTAGCGTTGGAATGTACCGATCGCTCCATTACTGGTTATTTCCAGACGGCGGCGATATTCCGAGCATGTGGTCCCACCGCTCGGGTTGGTGCTACCAGCCGGACTGATATGCCAGTTTGAGGAGTTGATTCCGTAATACGGCCGTCCGGTGCGCCCCGTTTGGGAGATCATGGCTGCATCAATGTGCAAATTATCTTCACTGAAATAACCGACGAGGACATTATTCTGAGCGATAAGGCCGATGGCGTCGTTACCGGATGAATCACCGACAGGCGTATAGACGAGGTCATTGTTAATATATATATTTGCGTTGCCGCTATCGAGGGGGGTTTTGGCGGCGACGACAGTCACGCGGGCATTGTCAATAACGCCATCTATCCAAACGTCGTCCTCCACGAAAATAAGGCCGTTGCCAGGGAGCGAGATGTCTAGGGACGGATCTATGCCTTCATACGTAAAAGTGGTTTCACTGTCCGTGGCTGTACCGATGGAATGGCTTGATTTTATACAAGTACCGCCACCGAGACAACCGCTGTCCTGGTAGCAGGAACGGTTAAAATTATTTGAGCAGTAACCGAAGTCGCGGTAATTCGAACAGATCCCGCCCGTTGCACAATCCCCGTCGTCATCGCACGTGGGTCGGTTGCAAACACCGCTTAGTGGGCAATCGCCGCTGACCGTGCATATTTGTGGGGCCAGGCAAAGTCGAGGTGATGGGCTGGACGGGCAGTCATTGTTCCGCGTGCAAGATCTTGTTGGATTGTTTGCACAAACTCTTCTGGAACAATTGCCATTTGAGCAGATGCCAGATGTACTGCCAGCGTATTGGCAGTAAAGCTGAGAGTTCACGATATGCATATCCAGTTTAGTAACGCCACTGACGACTTTGAAGGTCAGATGGTACCCTTGGGCACCGGAGGGGCTTAAATAAATTCCGTCATCATCAGCCGCCTCTTGCATGTCGTTCAGTGATCTGGTGATGCCGTTGAAATCGATATAATCAGCATCAACAGTGCGGCCGGCCATAAAGATGTCATTACGATCAGGGAGGGCTGTCGGGGGAGACGGATCGTCTGGATTAACGCACGTATGAACACCCCAGGAAAGGTCAGTGCATCTGTCTGAATCGGTGTCGGTATACGTTGCGACGTCGCTGGAGACCATGTTATGGGCCAGTCCGTCAAAGCGTATGCCATTATTGGCATGAATGGGGCCGAAGACTTCCGTACCTTCGCCGAACCGCATATTAGCGTCGGCTGCAACCGCATAATTCGCCAACGACGGTATGCCCATTTTTACAAGTAGTGTTTTCTTCGTGTTTGGCTTCTGGGTCGTACTTCCGGCTGATTCGACCAATACTATCGTTGAACCGTTTAACGGCGCAGTAATATCAAGAGTGAATTTTCCAAGAAGCGTACCGTTTAGATTTTTGTAGGTATGTTCATATGGGCCCGGTGCGGCTGTACCATCCTGGTAATCCTCTGTGGCATGGGCGAGATGCCACCGGTAATATTCAATGCCTGCCTCAGCTATCTCAAATGACATGGCTTTGTAGATTTTTTGGCTGGATAGTTTGTACTGGCTGGCCACGTAGGTAGTGGCGACAATGGCAAGGCTCAAAAACAGGGTCGAGACGACCAGTACCAAGATGTAGACATTACCTCGCGTTACTTTACCGTTCATAAATTATCCTTTAAATTACGCAGGGATATATTAGTGCTCAGTTCGAGCGGTGCCGGCGTTCGGGATGGGCCGTAATCTATTGATGCAGTAATTTTTATTAATCTGACGTTGCTTAATTGTATGGGCTCCGTCAAAGAGGGTGAAGTACCGGAATAACTGTCATCAAAATATTCAAAAAAGTCAGTCGTGTTTACTATTTGGCTGATAATAACAGTTCTGTCGGCATCAGTGAAGGCCGCATATGTGGCGGGGGAATCACCCGTAGATTTTTTCGTCCAGCGGTATATAATGCCTCCCTGGAGTTCGTATTTTATTTTTTCACGTTTTACATCGTCGTCAATGTTGGCATAAAAAATAAGCGTATCATGATCGGCAGTATCGATAGCGTATGAGCCGTTATCGGAAATCTGCATTTCGCGGATTTCTTTTGCTATGGTATCGAAGGCGGTTCTGGCAGTGTCCTGGGCTTTGATCTGGTCCTGGGTGACGTTCCAGAGCCGCATCCCCCAAAATGATAAAGCCCCGACGCCGACGGAGATCAGGCTGACAATAGAGATGACCACAATTATTTCCACTAAGGTAAAACCATCCTTTTTCATATGCAGTGTGTTATGGGAGAGGGTTTACTAAAAGATTTTGAGAAATATTTCCATCTACATCAATATTAGCGGTAGTCACCTCATACCCGTCAACCCGTACTTCAGCTGAATACGTGTCAACATCCAGGTTTTTGAAATATGCTTGGCCGGGAGGCAGGCAGACCAGGGTATAGCCGATTCTAGTATTGGTTAAAAGCGGCGAAAAATAGACGTCGTCAGTATTCAGGAAAACTTTATAACGGAGGTATTGATTTCCGTTATGGCTCGAATGGAGAGCGGCATTATTTGTAGAGTAATAGGTCGAGCCGGTGCCGTCCGGGCCGATGAAGTCCCAGGTGGTATTATCGTTGTTAGTGGCAATTTGGAATTTCAGGCTATCAGTTCCAGTTTCAGGCGATTGATTGTCTGGCTCCCAGTTGATTGCGGAAAAAGTGGCAGCCGAAATTAGATTGAAGGTTGAAGATATCAATTCGCCGTTAGCATCATAATATTCAAGGGTATAGTTGAGCGATATTTGGTCGATCCGAGGGGTTTGGTCATCTTCGGTTGAAGTAAGTTCTGCCCGCCACCGCAGGTCGCTGCCCGTGGTGATAAAGTCGTGCGCCACGCCGGAAGTTACCGGCTCAAAAGTGGTCCCGCCGTCAGCCGAGACGAAATAATTTATAGTCTGGCCGTTCAGGTCGTCGGTCGACGCGAGTGTGGCTGAAATTATTTTTCCATGTTGGGAATTCAGTTTTATCGATTGGGCATAGTGCATGTCATTTACAGGGTAAAATCCGCCGCTGGTAGGTAATTTCAATTCGCCATCAGAGATATTCCAGTCCGCGGTGGTATTAAGTTCGTCTTTATGGACGTCGGTAGCGAATGATTCTGAAAAACTGATGTTTACCGAGTTTTTTCTCAGGCTGATTTCACCACTCGAAGCGTTTCCGATGTGACCATTGTCGGAGAAATACTTACTGGCATCATCGATGATATTTTCTTGGCCGCTGCCGCCGATCCAGTTCGTCTGCTGGGCAAATCCTTGCCCGGTAATTCTTGTTTCATCATAACCGATTTTTCGTAATCTGACGGTAGCTCCAGAAACATTTGTACCGGAATTATCTTTGACAGTGAGTAGTAAACTGTTGGCCGTATGAGGAGCCAGGAGCACATTGAGTATTGTATTGGTATTTGGCAGGATGTTCAGCGCCAAGTCGTGGTTGACGCCGGCCAGGTCATACCCGGGAGTATTGACGATCAAATCGTATAGGTCTGATTCCAGGTCATTTTTACTCCATTGTCCGGTCCCGCTTGTGACGAAATTCCATACATTTTTCAGTATACTTGACGGTTCATTACTGATAGTCTCGATACCTTCGAGTGTCAGGTCGACGTTCGGGAGAAGTGAGCATGACTCCGTGAAGCTATTCACTTCCAACGTGCTGATCAAGTCGATCGTAAAGCTCCTTTCCTCATGGCTACCGGCCGAAACTGTGATATCTTCATTTTTTGGATCAGGGTTTCCCTCAGTATCCGAACATCCAGAACCTCCGGCTTCCACCGAGCAGGTCCGGTCATTTGTATATCCGGCTTTACTTACCTTGACAACATATCCGGTGGCCGGTTCGACGTCCAGCAGCTGAACGTTACCGAATGCATCGGTGGTAAATGTGTGGTCAAGAGTTGGGACGAGGTTGGTATTGATCACTTGCACGCTTGCCCCGGTGATCGGCTCACCGTCTGAATTGGAAACTTTTAGTAGGACAAAACCTTTAGTAGTGTCTCCTTCCAGTCCTTTTGGCGAAATTATAGTCGATAGTTGCAGTGGCTTGCCTGTGAAGTTTGGTGACCAGGTAATTTCAACATCAGCTTTTTTATAATCAGCCGGATTTCCAAGATTGGATGGAATATCTTGCGGCTTGTTTACCACAGTCCCGTCAGCGCATTGCGATTTGGCCGGGTCAGACGGTGTCGTGGGGCCCACGCAGCCATCGAATGGGTCGTCCACATACTGGATGTCTGTTGTAACGATAAATGTAATATTCGATCGCTCAACTACTTTAGTTGCTTCGATTGTTCCATTGGGCAGACTACCGGAGATTCCAACATCGGCGTATTTCAAATTTCTTATGATTTCCATCTGTTCATTACCAAGCTCTACAGCCACGATTTTTGTCCGAGAAAAATTCAACTGCCTGATTGCGGATTGGAAAACAGTTAGGACGGTCATGAACAGTAGGCTGAGGACCAAAAGCAATACCACGGCCTCGATGAGAGAATACCCTAGTAGGTCCTGACTTTTTCGATGATGCGTTGTAGGCATAGCTAAATCTGTTGCACTAAGCCGTACATCGGCATAAGAATAGCCAATGCCATGACCGCCACAACGCCTCCGATGATGAGCATGAGAATCGGTTCTATAATTGACGATAAGCCTGCCGCCGTCTGGTCAACGTCTTCTTCGAAAAAATTGGCAATCTCGTCGGAAATTGAATCTAGAGTTCCGCTTTCTTCGCCGACAGCGAGCATCTGGGTAACTACCGGCGGAAACAGCTTTGGTTTTTCCTGGAGTGTTTTTACAATACTTACGCCTTTTTTTACTTCATTTGACGCCTGGAGCATCGAGTCAGTATAGAGGGAATTCCCGAGTGTTTTGGAAATAATCTGGAGAGTCTGAACGATTGGAATGTCGGTTTTTAAGAGAGAGCTTAACGTGCGGGTGAAACGGGCTATATTAATTTTTTTTATGATAGTGCCAAAAACAGGCAACTTGATTAAAAAGGTATGCCAAATTCGTTTTCCTTTTTCGGTTTTTTTAAAACGGATAAAGGCGATTACCAGTAGTATTAAACCAATGACAATAAATATGCCCTGGTGGATCAAAAGATTGCTGATGCCGATTATGATCATGGTTGGCAGAGGCAATGCAGCCGAATTGGTAGAATAGATGGAAGTGATTTGCGGGATAACGGTAATCATCATGACGACACCGATGCCGATCATGGCGACGACGACGACGGACGGATACATTAAGGCTGCGCGCACTTTTGAAAGCAGGGCATGGTCTTTTTTCATCTGGTTGGTCAGATTTTTGAGCACTTCATCCAGTTTACCGCTTGATTCTCCCGCCGCAATCATGTTGATAAAAAGCTGGGAAAACACCTTCGGATGCCGGGACAATGCAATGGAAAAGGAAATGCCGTTTTCGACGTCAAGTTTGATTTCCTCAATTACCCCACGAAATTGTTTGTTGGCTGTCTGTTTGGCAAGCGTATCCAATGCCAATGCCAAGGAAAAACCCGTCCGGATCATGACTGCGAGATTTTGAGTAAAAAACATTTTCTGGACTACTGAGACCCGTGATATGGCGTTATTGATTTTTTCAAACGAAAAAATTGATGTTTTTTTAACTTCTTTGGAAGATGTTAAAATGAGGTTTTGATTCTTAAGAAATTCTTCCAGTTCTTTCTCGTCCTTTACACGGAGACGGTCTTTTTTTAGTTTACCGTCAGGTGTTCGTGCTGTGTATAAATATTCTGGCATAATATTATTCTTGTGTTGCTCGGATGACTTCTTCAATTGACGTCATCCCGTTTTTTGCTTTTATAAAACCATCCTGCAGCATAGTGAGCATACCCTGGGAAACCGCATGTTTAAGTATGTCGATTACGGATGTTTTATTGACAATCATTTGGGAAACGTCCTTGGTGATTTCCAGTACTTCGAATATTCCCATTCGGCCCTTATATCCGCTATTATTGCACTGTTTACAACCCTTGCCTTTATAAAAAAGTAATGATTCTATGGGAACTTTTGAGGAAATGATGATTCCCTGGGCCTCAAGAATTTTGAAAATCGCTTCCAGATTGAAAGTTTTTTTCAGATCGTCAATCGCTTTTTTTGACAATGTATAGCTTTGGATGCAATTCATGCATATCTTTCTGACGAGCCGCTGGGCGATTACGACATTTGTTGTGGACGCAATAAGGAACGGGGGAACACCCATCTCCTCAAGCCGGGGCAGTGTCGTTACCGCATCATTCGTGTGCAGTGTGGATAGCACCAAATGACCGGTCATTGCGGCATGAGTGGCGATTTGTGCGGTTTCAGTGTCCCGGATTTCGCCAACCATGATAATGTTCGGGTCTTGGCGGAGTAGCGAACGTAAACCGTTGGCGAACGTAAATCCAATTCGGGGGTTCACCTGGCTTTGGTTCACGCGTGGCATGCGGTATTCGATCGGATCTTCAATAGTTGAAATATTGACGGAGGGCTGGTTAAGAATGTTCAAAATGGTATATAGGGTGGTGGTTTTACCGCTACCGGTTGGCCCCGTCACCAAAATCATGCCTTGTGATTTTTTGAGGTTATTCTGGACTATTTCAAGTGCCTTCAGCTGGAAGCCGATTTGCTCCAAACTCAGAACCTTCATGGATTCGTTTAAAAGGCGGAGGACTATCTTTTCACCGTCAAAAACCGGGATGATGGAAACACGGAAAGAAATTTTATACTCAGACGTTGATACCTTAAAACGCCCGTCCTGAGGTAAACGATGTTCATCGATTTTCAAATTGGACAATATTTTAATACGGGCAGTTATCCCGGGTTGCAAATTTTTTGGCAGACGCATGACCTCTCGTAATATTCCGTCAACACGATATCTGATCATGATGTCTTTTTCGGTAGGCTCAATGTGAATATCGGATGCGCCTTCAAAAATGGCATATTCGAGCAGTGTGTCGACGATACGAACAATCGGTAAATCCTGGGCCAGCTGCTTCAGGTCTTCCGTTTTATTTTCCTCAATTTCTTCTCCTTTGGTTATTTTCTTAAATTCAGAGGAAAGTCCTTTATGAAACAACGACAAGACCTCCCTAATGCTCGAAGGAGTAGTGACATGAACCTTAATTTTTAAATTTGTTTTTTTCTTTAAAAATTCTAAAATTTGGAGATTCTTCGGATCAATCGTGGCGATTTTCAGCTCAGTTTCGGATTTATCGAATGCCACTATTTGGTAGGTCTGAACGATGGTTTCCGGAATGATCATCAGGATATCTTTCCTGATTGTCATTCTGCGTAAATCAATAAAAGGAATTTTATAATAATTTCCAATGGCCTCGTATAGGATATTTTCGGAAACGAGGTTTTTGTTGATCAAATATGAGGAATAATCCGAGTGGTCCAACTGTGAATTTTTCCATGAATCTTCAACCTGTTCGGAAGGTAGGGTATTTAATGAAACGATAATTTTTTTTATTTCTGCGTTTGGTAGCATAAAATTTCAAAAAATGGGCATTTATGCCCAATGATTATATCATAAAGTCCGGTAAACGTCAAAACTCAACTTGAGTTTGGCGAAAGTCATAAATATTTATTGAATAGCCAATACGCGCAGTCGGCTGGTATTTCAATAACCAGCCATATTCCCTGGCACGCGAATATAGGCTGGTCATGCTGATAGCCACGACGCACTCCAAATCAGGAGCATTGCGAATATTCGCATTGTCCGGCAGGTACCGGTAATCTATACCGTAAAATTCCAGCGATGCCTGGCCGAAATAACTAATACAGACGTGGTCAATGTTATTCTCAACCATGTATTTTTTCAGCTTTTTGGCATCCTGCCCCCAGTCAAGATTCGAATCGACCAATATTTTGTAGCCATTGACGGGTCCACCAGCGAATTCGTTGAAATATGCGATATAATTCGGAAATATTTTTATCACCGAATACAATTGAAATACTAGTAAGGAAATTATAATTAAGCGTAGATAGACTTTTTTAGTTGCCAGTACTCTAGAAAACAAAAAAGTTATTAGCAATATTACAAATGGCTCTATGATGAGGACATGACGTACACCGAGATTTATATGGCCGGTCATGCTCCAGGCGAAATAGAGTGCCGGCGGAAAAATTGCCGTTATCAACCAAAGGTAATTGTTCATGAGGAATTCTTTTTTTCTGGATAGCAGTATAAGCACTAGGACCGAAAAAAGAAGCAATGCTAATTCTGTGACTGGTGTTTTTGATAGATAGGCGACTGGGAAATAATACCACCAGCCAAAATCAGAATATTTGCCAAATAAATACGAAGTATGCCCTGTATAATTATGTAAATAAAGTTTTATAAACCCATTAATATATGGGTACGCCGGCAGAATCACGGTCTGGGTTGTGGTCAGTAGGTATTTCCCGCTTACCGTATGGGGATCGGCAAAAGAAATAACTTTTTTGGCTAGTGGGTGGACTCCCGTGTAGTCATTATTTTTCAGGATATCATTCATCTGTGAATATAATTTTGCAACATTAAAGTCGTTTGCAGGCCGGTCAAATGATCCGAAATATGTACAGAATACAATTACAAAACAAAGCCCGAATAGTATCAGCGTGGCAGGAATTACTTTTATCTTTGAAGGAATGTTAAAATACCTGGAAATATATTTGGCCCCAATTAACAGCAATATGATGATCGGAAGCAGAATGATGGCGTTAAACTTACTGGCTTCTGCTAGGCCTAGAAAGATGCCCGAAAATACAACATGCCGGACCAAGCCGGTTTTAAAATAGGCATAGAGATAATATAGGGTGATAAAATAAAATGCGGTTACCCCTAAATCTGTTGTAATATAATGCCCGTGAGCTATAATATGGGGAGAAAAACAGTAGAGTAGTAAACCGAGTAAGGCGGATTTTAGCCCAAATAATTCATTTGTCCAGCGAAAAACATATAATCCCAGTAGAATACTCAACAACATGACCGGGATTCTGCCCAGCAGGATAATGGTATCTGCCGGAAGGGTGTTCGAATAAATGAAGTCATGAGCAAATCGCCATTCGTCATGATTGCTCCAGGATGGAAATTCAAAAGGTGAAGATACTTTATTGCCTAACAGTGCTAAAGGTAACGCGCTCAGTTCTTTAATCAGTGGGGGATGCTCGGTATTCATCCGAAAGTCCTTTTTCATCAGATAACTGTAGCCGGCGGCCAAATGTACTCCTTCATCAGTAGTCTGAGATTCCTGGATCGAAGACAGCAGCTGGAATAAAAATAGGGACAACAGTAAAAAGCCGACGATATAAATTTTATGTTTTTCCAAAAAAGTACTCATATCAGAAATACATTTCCAAAAAAGATTTTTTTATTTGAATATTTTACCAATCCCCCAAATCTAATCATAATTTCATGTACGTTCCTCATCGCAGTATTCGAATCACTATACCTGTTTTTAAAAATTGAAAAGAATCCTGCCCCGATTTTTTTACATTATAACATTTATTTTGGCATCGATCTAATCGGACCATGGTATCAGACTTTTATGGTGCCATTGTCAGTTTTTTTCTTGGCATCGGTTAACATGTATTTAAGTTATAAGTTCTTTACAACCAACAAAATATTCAGTAGAATTATCATTTCCATAAGCCTTTTTTTGGCAGTTCTGAGCCTTATTTCAGTTTTATTAATAGTAAGACAGAATATATAGATGAATTTTCAAGAGAATTTCGACATTATTAAGGTTTTTTTATTAACCACGGTCGCTTTCATTATCACCATCGCCTGGACTCCTTTACTGACCCATTATTTATATAAATTTAAGCTTGGAAAAACAATCAGGTCAGAAAACGACGCTCCGATTTTTTCAAAAATGCACCAGCACAAATCCGGAACGCCGACGATGGGCGGTGTCCTTATTTGGCTGACCGTACTGTTTTTAGCGGTCCTTTTTTACGTTTTAAAGCATACTATTGGCACTGAATTTTTATCAAAAATTAGCTTTCTGACGCGACCTCAAACATTGCTTCCGCTTGGCGCGTTAGTTGCATCTGCGCTCGTAGGATTGGCCGATGACTGGTTAAACATCAAGGGAATCGGCTCGGCCGGCGGCGGGCTGAGAATTAGGATAAAATTACTCCTGTATTTATGCATCGCCGTAGTCGGGGCGTATTGGTTTTATTTCAGGCTTGATTGGACGACACTTCACGTGCCTTTTTTAGGGAATTTTGATATCGGAATTTGGTACATTCCTTTTTTTATTTTCGTTATTGTAGCCACGGCATTTTCTGTTAATGAGATGGACGGCCTTGACGGGCTGGCGGGGGGGACACTGTTGGCCGCTTTTGGGGCGTATGGAGCGATAGCATATGCTCAGGGCAAAACCGAACTTGCCGCACTATGTGGGGTAATTATCGGCGCGCTACTGGCTTTTTTGTGGTTCAACATCAATCCTGCCCGATTCTTTATGGGAGATACGGGTTCCATGTCACTGGGCGTTACCCTGGGAATTGTGGCTATGCTCACCAACTCAGCGCTCTTGCTTCCCGTGATCGGTTTTATGTTTGTCCTTATATCCCTGTCAGTAATTCTGCAGATAATTTCAAAAAAGTTTTTTCAAAGGAAATTATTTTTGTCGACACCTTTGCACCATCATTTTGAGGCCAAGGGATGGCCAGAACCAAAAATAGTCATGCGGTTCTGGATTATTGCCGGAGTTACTGCAGTTATCGGCGTAATATTATTTTTAATTGATAAATCCTGAATTACGTAATGCCGTTTGATACATTTACAAACAAGCGCGTCACTATCATGGGTCTTGGCTTGCATGGCGGCGGTACAGAAGCCGCCAGGTGGTTTGTCGGCCAAGGCGCCCGGGTGACAGTAACTGATTTACGCACAAGCAAGCAGCTGCAGCCGTCTTTGCGAGAACTGAAGGGCTTGCCAATTTCTTATAATATTGGCAGACATCTTCCTGCAGATTTCGTTCATGCAGATCTCATCATCAAAAATCCTGGCGTACCACATACGTCTCCTTTTTTACGTCTTGCGCATCAGCTTCATATCCCAGTGGAAACAGATCTTAGTGTCTTCATAAAAAAAGTTCGGAACCCGATTGTTGGTATTACCGGTACCAAAGGAAAATCGACGACAACTTCACTCATCTATAGCATCCTCAAAAAAGGCAATAGAAAACCACTGATGGCGGGGAATATCAGAATTTCACCGCTAAAGATACTTTCAAAAATTAAGAGAAATACTCCGGTAATTCTAGAATTGTCTTCCTGGCAATTGGAGGATCTCGGCCATATTAGCTGGTCTCCACATATTTCCGTCCTGACCAACATAATGCCGGATCATTTAAACCGCTACAGATCGATGAAAGCCTATATAAGGGCTAAGAGTCTTATTTTTAAATTTCAGAACAGAAAAGATTTTCTTATTGCCAATTATGACGACCGGACAGTCAGAATAATTACTAGAAATATACAATCAAAAATTGTCTGGTATTCTGCTGCAAATAACCCGAGGTGTCAAGTATATATTGCAAACGGGATAATTTATTACAAAAAAACTAGAATAATCAGAATTTACGATATTACGTTTCCCGGAGTGGTAAATATTGGAAATATTTTAGCTGCCATCGCGGTATCAATCACGTTAGGAGTACCAATCATATATATCAAAAAGGCTCTCATAGCTTTTACCGGTGTATACGGAAGGATGGAATTGGTAAGAAAAATCGGTAAACTTTCATTTATCAATGACACTACCGCAACTACCCCAGATGCGTCCATATCTGCTTTGTCAGCTTTCAAAGGAACTGTCGTCCTGATTGCCGGCGGTTCGGATAAAAAATTAAATTACGCCGGCTTAGCGAAATCAATTAAGGAATCTGTAGTACGCGTATATATGCTGCCCGGCTCGGCTTCAGAAAAAATTCTGATCCAATTGAAAAAGCTTGGCTATAAAGATATATTCTTTGCCCAATCCATGAAACAGGCGGTCAGGCAGGCTTTTGCATATGCAAATACAAATACGGTCGGTACAATTTTATTATCCCCTGGTGCTGCTAGTTTTGGTCTGTTTTTGAATGAATTTGACCGGGGAGATCAGTTTACTTCACAAGTGAATAAATTAACCGCATAATGGCATCTACCAGACAAAAAGCCGATTACACATTATTGGTCACGGTAATTGTGATTATCCTTTTCGGTTTGGTTATGTTGGCGTCTGCTAGTTCCGTTTTAGGTTTCGAAAAGTTCAAGGACAGTAATTATTATGTAAAGCATCAAATGCTGTATGGTGTACTGGTTGGAGCTGCGGCATTGATCATCATGACAAAAATTGATTATCATAAATGGAAAAAGTACGCTTTTGTCATGATGGCCGGGACGATTTTACTTCTTTTGGCGGTACTGATCCCCGGAATAGGATTCGGATATGGTGGCGCTAACCGGTGGGTTACGTTCGGTCCTCTTATCCTTCAGCCGACTGAGGTGCTAAAATTAGTTTTAATTCTCTATCTTTCTACCTTATTTACGAAAAATATCGAAGGTATCAGGGATACGGCATACGGATTGATGCCTTTTTTAATCATTCTCGGGGCGATCATTTTTTTGATCATGCGTCAGCCGGATATGGGTACTATGATTACTATTGCTGCCACGGCCATCATTGTTTTTTTTGTGGCCGGCGCACCGATTAAACACCTAGCGTGGATTTTTTTTGGAGCAACCGGACTTATGTTCTTGTTGATCAAAATCGCACCCTACCGTGCCCAAAGGTTGACCGTGTTTCTGAATCCGGCTTTGGATCCACAAGGTATAGGATATCATATCAATCAGGCGTTGATGGCAATCGGAAGCGGCGGCATACTCGGTTTAGGTCTGGGGCATTCCAGACAAAAATATCTTTACCTGCCAGAAGTAACAGGGGATTCGATATTTGCCATCGTAGCCGAAGAACTTGGGCTGATATTTTGCATCCTCCTGATTATTTTGTTCCTCGTGTTGTTGTACCGCGGTTTGAAAATAGCAAAAAATGCCCCCGATATGTATGGCAGGCTCATTGCCACCGGCATCACCGCATGGATTGTAATTCAGGCATTTATCAATATCGGAGCCATGGTCACCCTATTGCCTCTAACAGGCATCCCATTGCCATTTATCAGTTATGGCAGTTCTGCATTAGTTACTACTATGGCTGCAATCGGGGTGCTATTAAATATTTCCAAGCAGGTAAAAACATGAACATATTACTCACTGGCGGCGGAACGGCCGGATCCGTATCGCCGTTAATCGCAATTTATAAGTTTTTATCAAAAAAACAACCCGACCTATCCGTCCTATTTGTCGGTACCCGGCACGGAATTCCAGAGAAGGAAATGACTGAATCGGCTGGCATGACGTATGCGTCTATTTTTTCAGGAAAGTTCCGCAGATATTTTGATCTCAGGAATTTTTTTGACCAAATTTTGATTTTAATAGGCTTTATCCAGTCATTTTTTGTTATAACAAAGTTCAAGCCCGATATCATCATCGGCGCCGGCGGATTTGTATCTGTTCCCGTCATTTGGGCTGGCTGGGTTTTGAAAAAGAAAATTATTATCCACCAACAGGACCTGAAGCCCTCATTATCCAATATCCTCACCATGAATCTGGCTGATGCGATAACCACTACGTTTGAGGAATCTGCACGTTTTTTTCCGAAAAAGAAGGTACATTGGATTGGCAACCCTTCACGCGCTGAACTGAATGATTTTCATGCACCGGTAGGCTTTGAGTTGGACGAAACGATGCCGATTGTTGTTATTGTCGGTGGCGGCACCGGCTCCAGCTTTCTGAATGATTTTGTAAAAGATAATCTGGATTCACTTACTGAAAAATTCCAAATCATTCTGATAACCGGAAAAAACAAAGGTGCCCTGACTAATGCAAAAAAGAATTATTTATCATTTGAGTTTTTGGATGACCGAATACTTTCTGTTTTCAAAAAAGCGACTGTAGTAGTCAGCCGGGCCGGACTTTCGACACTGACCGAACTGTCGTATCTGTCAAAACCATCGATACTTGTCCCGTTACCCAATACCCATCAGGTAGTAAATGCCAAATATTTCTTCAATCACCATGCGTCGGAATATCATGATCAGGTTAACGATTCGGCTCAGCATCTTTTACGACAGATTGATTCATTAGCAACCGATCGTGCAAAACAATCCGCATTAGCTGCAAACATCGGATCATTGATGAAAAAAAATGCCTGTTCTGATATGATTACCTTGGTATTAACATTGACCGGCCATGGATCCAATTAATGCTAGACATATTCATTTTATAGGTATAGGCGGTATTGGCGTTTCTGCAATCGCCCATATTATGCTTTTCCTGGGTAAAAAAGTTTCTGGCAGTGATTTAGCAGAATCCCAAATAACAGGTGGATTATCATCGAAAGGCGCGCAAATTTTCCTTGGAAAACATAGCAGCAACCACGTGCAACATGATGTTGATTTAATAATATATTCAAACGCAGTAACTGAAAAAAATCCTGAATTTACCGCTGCAAAAAAACGAAACATCCCACTGTACAGTTATCCGGAAATTTTAGGCGAACTTCTGAAGAAACACATACCAATTATCGTTTCGGGTACTCACGGAAAAAGCACGACTACGGCAATGTTAGCGTCGATATTCATCAAAGCAAAACTTGATCCGTGGGTTGTCATGGGGACGATGATGAATTTTGACGGAATGCAGGAGAATGCTCACATTGGACTGGGACGCCACATGATCGTTGAGGGTGATGAATACCGTGCAGCTTTTTTGCATTATCATCCATTTGCATTGATTATTAACAATATCGAAACTGACCATCTTGATTTTTATAAAACATTTGGAAATATATTGAAGACATTTAAAA
>Ga0172379_10002534_pt1 | contig 31821 bp, 25 predicted proteins | sample GrowelOW334metaG_FD_119756 | JGI IMG/M metagenome (GOLD analysis project Ga0172379, IMG submission 119756) | Groundwater microbial communities from an aquifer near a municipal landfill in Southern Ontario, Canada - Groundwater well OW334 metaG | ecosystem: Environmental > Aquatic > Deep...
ACTCACTCTAATAAGCGAAGGAGCGAGACTGGAATGGTTTAAAAATAATTTTAACATGAAAGATGTTATTTATATGGGGGACGGAATTCATGATGCAGAAATATTCAAATATGTTGGATATAGTATTGCGCCTCAAAATGCTTTTTTTCTTGCCAAAGAAAAAGCTGATTTTGTGACAAAATCCAGAAGCGGAGAAGGTGCAGTAGCAGAAGCCTGTTTACATGTTTTAAAAAAATTGCTTAAATAATATGATTAAAAAATTGCTAGCGTCAATAGTTAAAAGCAATCGTGTTTTATATCGAGTTTATTTGTGGCTGTCTTTTGATAGAAAACACGACAAAAAAATAAGCTTTATCTACAATCCGCTAGACCTTAATACTGAGTATTATGACCGGATAAAAAATATTGATGACTCTGAGCTGGAACACCAAATAGGAAGATTAACCAATTTCAAAAATATAATAAAGAAATGCCAAAACCTGGAAGGGGATTTTATTGAATTTGGGGTTTGGCAAGGCTTTTCAACGTTTTGGATAGCTTATTTTTTGGAACGAAATGCGATTTTTACAAAAAAAATAGTAGGATTGGATAGCTTTAGCGGCCTTCCTTATGCTGACGGAATTTTTGATAAATTTGCTTTTTCCAATACCTCGCTTAAACTTTGCAAAAAAAATCTTTTAGATAGTAAGCTACTTTATCCATTGATCAAAAAAAATATATTAATCGGGAAATTTTTATATAGTCAAAAAAAATCAATAATCAGTTTTTTTAAAAAAAATAAAATTTCAAAATTTTGTTTTATTCATATTGATTGCGATGTTTCCGAGTCAGTAAAAGAAATTTTTGAAATACTTTCATCGGGCAATTTAATTGCGGATGAATGTTATATACTTTTTGATGATTATGGTTGTGAAACAAAATTAAAAATAACAACAGACGATATTTTTGAAAAAATGAAAAGCGAATGGGACATAAGCGTAGATTCATCCACAAAACTTACTAAAAATTTTTTGCTAAAGAGAAACATGCAAAAGAATAGTTAGTCTAACCATCAAAAAATATGCGACTTTGTTTTTATAATCCGCACGCCATAAGTAATACGCTTGGGGAAACCGTGCTTTCAAAGCTGGCGCAAATTTTTGGAGCAAACAAAGCAAATCTAAAAAAACATAATCAAAGGCATGATTTTCTGTTGAATTTCTTGAGGGACAAAAAATATAACAGCGCAATCGTCGTTGATGGAGGCGGAACATCATTTAGTCCGCTTTTAAGTCAAGTTCCATTTTTAAGAAATCGCTATTATCTCAACAAGGTGATTTCATTCGGCGAAATTTATATTTGGTGTTTATTGAATAATATAAATCCCTTGAAGCAAAAGATTATTTTTGATAAAAATAAATTAGATGCAAAAAAGGATGTTTTATTCAGCTATGCATTTTATGGGGATGTATTTTCCTGCGAAAAGTTGGTGGAAAAAAGCATAATCAAAAAATTTGCCGGGAAAAAAATATTGCATGCCACACATCTCCAATTTTCAACCAAGAAAGTTTCAAATAACGTAAAAAAAGCAGGGGTAAGGCATATGATTGCTGAAGCTGACTTGAAAAAATCATCCTATTTTAATAAATTCTTCTATTTTATTGACGACGTTTATATTTTACCGCACGTTTTAAGGGGAAAATATATTAAAATAAAAAATTTTAATGAAAGAAAAAACAGATGTCTGGCGCTGGGAACATTAATAATCAGTAAGGAAATAGACGAATCCATCAAAGACCATTTTGATTTTTTTCAAATAAATACTTTCCACCTAATGAGAAAGAGATTGTTTGAAAATAAAATTCAATTAAAGGATTTTGTCGATTGCCTGATAAATTTTCATAACGAAAAAATAATTGAAATCACTAATAAATCAAAATTTTACAAAAACTATAATATTTTCAGAATAATTTATAATTTATTCTTTCTGTCTGAAGGAAAGGAATATCACAATATGGATATCGTGGAAAAATATAATGAATATAAAATGTTCATATCTCCGGAGGAAAATGTCGGGTTGCCATCGGTAAATTTTATTGAAGGAATGGCGTGCGGGTGCGCTTATATCGGATTAAATCATCCAATGTATGCTGATCTGGGTATGATAAATAAAAAACACTACATTGCATATGATGGAACGACGGATGATTTGAAAAATAAAATAATCTATTATCAAAATCATCAGGATGAACTTAATGAAATAGCAACCAATGGATATGATTTTGCGAAAAACAGATTTTCCGAAGAAAAAGTTACGAATGATTTTTGGGCATATTTGGGAAATTTATCAAGCGGTGTATGAAGGAAAAAATATTTTTATTATTTAGAAAAATATTTAAATGCAAAAGAAAAGAAATTGTTCTAATTTTTTTGGTATGTCTTTTTTTTCTAGTATCGATATTAATAATATCAAATGGCTACCTCCTTCTTGGGGGGGAGGGGAATTATTTTACTGATTTTAAAATAGCAAAAGATAGCGGATCGGTTTTATGGTCAGCATCGTTTGGTGGAATAGGATTTGCAAGTCCAACTATAAATGGGATGGGTGTCTTGAATTTGTTCTTGCTCCTACAAAATTTAGATGTTTCAATAAAAATTATAAATACATTATCTGTTTTTTTGATTTATGTACTGCCTTTCCTGTCAATTTTATGGTTATTTTGCAGGGTATTGAAGATTAATTTTTTTGTATCATTCATGGTTTCGTTATTTTACATTCTCAATCCATTCTCAACGAATCATTTGCAGGGACTGATGCTCTGGAATGTTGCTCCATTTGTTGTTTTACCATTAATTTTTGGATTGATTTATAAGTATTATTCGAATGAATTCAAACTGTTCTTTATTTTTGGGTTGACAACGTCATTATTCGCCTTTTCATTCGCGAATATTCCATACTTGGGAATTTTTCACATTTTTCTTATTATAAGCATAATAAGTATTTCATATATTCAGGATGCAAAATTAGCGTTCGGGAAAATTATTAAAAATTTTTTAATCATTGAAACAAGCTTTTCCCTTTTTAATCTGTGGTGGCTTCTGGGTCTTGCAAGATTTTATTTCAAGGATCTTGGAAGTAATGGCTATAGTAATGCGGCTGTTGTGTGGCTGAAAGCCACATCGGGAGGAGATATAGTCAACAAAATATTTTCAATCAAGGCATATTTATCGCCTGGAAGCGAAAACTTTTTCTCAGTTTTTTATTTTTCTCCGGCCGTTATAATAATATTGTTTATTCCCGTCATTGTTTTGGTGTGGCGATTATTTGTGGAAAAAACAAATAAGGCCAATAATCCCAACAGAAAAAAAGGCGTTGTGGTTTTCGTTTTTTTGATGGTAGTTATTTTTTTGAATAAAGGATATGCTCCTCCTTTTCAAGAACTCTATTTGTGGATGATGATAAACGTGCCATTTTTTGAAATTTTCAAAACTCCCTTGGAAAAATTTAGCGTGTTGTTTGTTTTTTTACTGTCACTTAATCTTGTATTGATATTCCAGGGCGTAAAAAGTAAATTTTGTTACGGAATATTCATTTTTTATCTTCTTGTATGCAGTATTCCATATATTACATTGAATTTTATCCCCGAGTATAAAGTCAATGATTCAGTCACAATATCAAGAAAGTTCGTTAATAAAGACGATTATATCATCTCGGAAAAATATATAAATCAAGAAAAAACCGATTATAGATATTTAAGTTTGCCTGGCTCTCTTAATTATCAAGAAACAATAAAAAATCATGGAGAAAACAAGTATTATCAAGGAATGAATCCCATAATTTATGCGATAGACAAGACATTTATAGCAACCTATTCGGGAGAAATTTTTAACGCAATTTTTGATAACCTTTCAAATGAAAAAATAGATAAGTTGCTCGCTTTGTATAACATCAAAAGAATAATGATAAATAGCGACATCTATCCATTTTTTGGATTTAAAGAAAAAGAAAGTATAGAAAAATTAGATAGTATCTTTTCAGAAAGAATGAAAAAAATTGAAAACGGGTCAATAAAAATATACAATAACAGCTTTTTCCTGCCTCATTTTTATGTGCCAAAAAATGTAATCAATTCAATCAGAGGTCATGATGAAATTTTAAAAATTATTTTACAAGACAATTATGATATCCGGTCCGCCATATTTTTCAGAAATCAAAATGATAATAAAAAGGAAATTTCTTCCGTTATTGGAAATAATGACAATTTGCCCGTCAGTGAATTTAAAAAAATAAACCAAGCAAAATACAGGATTAGGATTCATGGAGCAAAAGATATTTTTCCCCTAGTTTTTTCGGAGAGTTTTCATAATGAGTGGAAGATATATCCAAAAAAAATTCAAAACCCATTCCATCAAATGGGAGATAAAATCAGAGATAATAATCTAAATGACTATAAAATTTTAGACGGGAATAAGGGAGATCAGGCAAATGATCATAGTCTAAATGATTATTTGAATCGAGGATGGGTGACAAGTCTTGGAGATCGAAGGGAAAAAGAAATTGTGCATAAAATGGAGGGGAATACAGAGGGTAAAATTGATTATGTTGAAAAATATAAAATTGATTTTATTTCCAAAAATTTTCAAGGTACGATTCAAAATGACAATTTATCTGAGGGAAATATTCTTGAGACTATTTTTGAAAAACCAATTGACGAAAGTAATCATCTTATGGCTAATGGGTATGCAAATTCATGGATTATCGATGTGGGTAAAATATGTTCTGAGGATGTCGATAAATGCATAAAAAATCCAGATGGGACGTATGATATAGAGTTTGTTGTGGAATTCTGGCCCCAGCGCCTTTATTATATCGGCCTTGGTGTTTTTGGAATGACCCTAGTGGTTTGTTTGATATACCTTACATATGATTGGCTAAAAAAAATGAAAGATAAATCAAAAAAAATGGTTTTGAAATAAGGAATATGAAAAAAAATAATTTAATAAAAAAAATAATTATAAAAAATATCCGATATTTAAGCGCATTTATTTTCTTGGTAGCTGTTTTTCTGATAAATCAGGGATTTATGGAAGATGTGACAGCTCCGGCAATTTGCAATCGAAATGACTGCCTGAAATTAATAGATAAGCCATCGCTTTCAAACAAGTCACCAATATATTTCGTCAATAATATTTTCAAGTCGAATGCGGATGAATATTATCGATTAGTTTTTCAAGAAAAATCTAGTCAGGACGCGATGATTAGGATAAAAATAGCTACACCTCTTGATGAAATTCAAGAAATTGGAAGTGTGGAATTGAAAAAATCAGATAAACATAATTTTCATGAGCTGCTTTTTTCCTCAAAAGGAAAATATTCCGATCTGGTTTTTGAAAAAGAAAACAAAAATGATGGCGCAGATATTGCCATAATTGGAGCTCAAATTTCAAAGCTAAATATTTCCAATGAAAAAGAGTTTTCCAATCTTGTTCCCACCACCAGGGGTAGCATTGATTTTGATGTCATTGATCAGCAACAGTTGGAAGGTTCATATCGATTTCCTCAATTATCAAACCCTAAATCAACATTTGGGCAAATTTTTAAATCCAACACAGATTTTATTATTGGCATAACTCTAAGCGCAGAGGTTTTAGCACAAAAAAATAGAATATCAGATGATAGATATAGAATAGAATTGCGCGAAGCAACTTTTGATGGAGGAATTCCGGAAGTAGCTGGTTCGCTTTCTGAAATTTCTTTTTCAATTTCTGATCTTGAAAAATATCGACAAAGTGACGAAAATTTTAGCTTTCCGTTTTTTTCAAAAGTTGAAAAAGGAAGATATTATTTTGTTGGAATCAATAATATTCATGCGGATGTGGATAAATTTAATTATTTAAAAATAAATGGCATTCTGAATTCTGAAAAATATGATGATGGAATTGCAGCAGTCGTAATTAATAAACAGGCGTATGCAGTTGACGGACAACTTTATTTTATTACACATGGCCTAAGATTTAATGAATATAAAGGTATAAAAATTTTAGCGGGAGAAGTTATTGAATATTTGGGAGAAAAAAGCGGACTTTTCACTTATCATTCACTTGGGAATATCTATGACAAGGCTGACATTTATTCACACACTGATGGTATCTCCTTTCATAAAGAAAAGATGATATTATTTGGAATCACAAATCCTGAAAATCCGTCCAGTTTTGTTTATAAATTTGAAACTATTTTTCCATTCAAGAAGATGAGAATTTCGGGGCAGCAAGCGGATATTAATTGGGAACAAGTGAAAATGTCGTATTCCTATGATCAAGTAACATGGAAAGAAATTCCCTCAATTACAAAATCGGACGTCTTAACTACAGGAAATAAAATAGAAGAATTTCAAAATTTCGATTATACAATTTATGAAACTAGTCTACGAAAAAAAATATTTATAAAAATAGAGTCAAAAAATAATAATTTTTCTGGAAAAAGTTACGGCTTAATTAATTTTAAAGTCGAAGCTGATTTAATTATGAAGTAAGTATTATGAAAAAAGTATCAAGCTTCAGTAAAGAAAATAAATTTTATTTCCTAGGATTACTGGTTCTGGTCATTGTTGTTTTCATTAATCTTTTTCCGAGGGGGTATGTTTTTGGAGGAGGAGACAGCGTTCAATTTATTAATATTAAAAATGGTTTCCCGTGGCTATTTTTTAGCTGGAATGGATCAACCTCTCTTTTTTATCTCATATTTTATTTTTTAGGCTGGTTGGGGGTTAGTGACACAACCCAACTTTCTTTTTATTTGGGAATTTTTCTGATTGGGTCGTATGCTTCTTTTGACGCCTTTTCGAGACTGATTTTTTTGAAAACCGCTGGCTCATTACGAATGCTAAGCTCTCTTTTTTATGCCTTAAACCTCTTCACCCTCTTTGTTTTTACTGGAAACCTTGGATTTTCTTATTTTTTCTTCCTATATTTATTCGTTCCCGTCCTCGTAGGATTGTTCATTAAATTTTTAGAAAGCGGAAAATTTATTATAGGAGCTTGTTTTCTGGTTTTTATTTTGTTAGCTTCGCCGGGATTTGGCAATCCAGCATTTGCTTTATCGTTTTCTCTCTTATTTTTGTTGTTAACAATTTTTTTAATTGTTTTTAGATACGTTGTATTAAACAGGAGTCTATTTTTTAATCTGATTATCTTGGTTTTTTTATCCTTTTTAATTAATATGTTTTGGATTTTGCCAATGGTTCCACAAATGAAAGGAGGCGTAGCGAATCTTTATTCCGGGAATGCAGTGGATCTTAATTGGGCACTGCAACACAGCTCTAGTCCGATATATCTTACATTAATGCTAGCTCACCCAACCAAAGAATATTTTCCATACGATTTTCCATATCAAGTAGTAATGTTTTTAAAAAAGTTTTTTATCTTTCTTTCCTTTCTCCCTGCCATTTTCATTTTGACGGGTACTATTTTATTAAAAAAATTTAAAAATACGCAAGAGAAGAAATTATTTTTAGCGCTTTTTGCAGTTTTGATTGCTTTAGCTATGCTGCTTGTCAAAGTAGGCTATCCATTTAGGGAAATAAATAATTTTATTTTTCATATTTGGGGACTGAATACCTTGAGAGGTGTAGAAAAAATCAGTATTTACATTCCATTTTTGTTGGCGTCCATGGTGCTTATAACTGCAAATAATTTTCAAAAATACAAAAAATGGATTACTTGGATTTTAATTTTAATAGTTTTCATTCCTCTTCCGTTTTTTGTCGGAAAAATTCAACAAAACATAAGCTACCGTTTTCCTTCAGGCAGCAATTTTCAAAAATACAGGCTTAGTTTTTTGGTAAAGATTCCGCAAGAGTATTATGATATCCAAGCAATTATAAATAATAACGAGGAAAAATCATTTATTGCCATTCTTCCAAAAACTAAAAATGATGGATCGGGAATTTCGGATTTTCCAAAATGGAGGTTCTATGGAGATGATATCACTAAATATTTATATGACAAGCAATTAATAGGAGCCAATAATAAAAATTTTTTTAAAGGTTGGTATTTTGCAGAAGATTTTGATAAAGACAGTAGTGGGAAGTATGAGTGGATAGTAAAACTCCTAGGAATGATGAATTCGCGGTATATTATTTTTCATAAAGACGCGACGGAAAAATATGTGGAAATGGCGGAGCCAAAAATGCGGCTTTTGGAAAAAGAAGGTGTGATAAATAAAATTCAAGAGAATAATTATTTTATTTTGTATTCAATTCCTAATAAATTTTTTCTGTCATATATCTCTTGGCAAAAAGTTGACATTTCATTAGAATCTAATGCAAGTTCGATTAGTAATAATTTTGAAAAAATAAAAGAAAATTCAAGAGCTGCCGATTTTAAAGAAGTAAACCCTAGGAGATATGAAGTGGCAACGAATGGAGAGGCTAACAATATTATTTTAGCCGAACCGTTTGATGTTAATTGGAAAGCGTACATTATTGATGTCAATGGCAAGCAAAAAGAAATTCAAACTCACTTTTTAGCACGCGGATATGCTAATGGATGGAAAATTGAAAAAAGCACACTAAAAGAGAAGATAATTATAGAGTATTTTCCCACCCGACTTTTATTTATTGGAATTATTATATCAGGTGTAACTCTTATTGTAATTTTCGGATGTGTAGCCCACATTAAATTATATGCTAAAAATACAAGAAATAATAAAGAAAACTGAGCAGTTTTTGCTAAAAAAGAGAAATTATTCAAAAATAATTTTATTGGCAATTTTTTTGTTTCTGGTGTGTTTTTTCGCGTTTCAAATGAAAGATTTTTTCTCTCAAACAAGAAGAAATATCACGCAGGACATCCCGTTTGGAAAAGATTTAAAGTTTATAGTCGTGGGGAGGGCGTATTTAAATCATGAGGAGTTTGAATATATATTGAAGGATGCTGAAAAAAATAAAATTGCAATAGTTTTTCTTGAAGAAAATATTGAAACCAGTATTTCTGATAAAATTGATGAGTATGAGAGAAAATACGGAGTGAAAATATTTAAAGCCCCGGAAAATTACAAGGAATTAGGAGGTTATGAAAAAGTAAAAATAAATGACAAAAACTTTTTATTTTTAAGTATCCCGCCGAAAAATAATTCCATTATTCCACATAGCGACGCCTCTATTAGCGATAATCAGCTGAAATTTTTGAAGGAAAATCTGGAGTCTCAGAGGAAAAAAGCAGTTGCGATAATAATAGATAATCTCCCAAGCGATTGGATTGAAAGGGTTTTTCCTCTGCTTGTTTCTCACGGAAATGTAAATGTCTTTGTTGGAAATTTTTCTTCACTAACATTATCTAATGGAAATGGAGTGAATTATTACAGTACAGGACCAATGCAATTAGGAAAAGAAAATGTGACTAATAATGATTCGCAAAAATATTGGAGCTGTATCGTGCCAAATAATAAAGATTTCGTAAAATGTGACACAAAGGATCTAAAAATTCCAGAGAGAGATAAAAATAATAATATTGCCCAGGATTTCTTTAACTCCCTGAGAAACCTAAAACAGAAAATCTTAGAATCGTTTAAACTGAATTTGACTGAAAGTTTAAAGGTGAATATGAAAGACATAAGGTATTTGATTGTGAAAAAGGAGGGATTGAGGTGTTCTTTTCCGGAATCAGGCATAATAATTGAGGGAGCAGGAAATTATAACCCAGGAAAGATTTTTGGAGGAATGGACATAGACGACAATGAAAGAATTTACTTTGTCAGCAATAAAAAAAGTCCTGAGGATTATATAAATAAAGTGTATTTTTTCATACCGGAATTTAAAGCGCAATATTGCCATAATTTTGAGGTATCTTTCTCGGACTATGACTTCAATTTGGACCTGGAAAAATTCAGATCGAAATTGGACAAATTCTCATTGAGTATTGGAGAAAAAGAATCCAAAGAGCTGCTAGACAACATTCCCACTGACCAGGAAAGAGCGGAAAGCGATTTTAAATTTAAATATGTTGATGCGGAATTGGAAAACAACGGAGAAAAATATAAAACTGAAATAAAATATAGAGGTTTAACTGCATTCCATTGGGCAAATGAAAAAAAATCTTACGCACTGAAGTTCAAGGATTATTACAAAAATAATGAAAAATTACTTTTTTACATCCCGGAAAAAAGAGCATATATCGGAGAGTATTTGACGAACAAAATTGCTGAATTTTTTGGGCTTCAGGCGCTGAAATCAAAATTCGGTGAGCTGAAAATTAATGGAAAAAATCAAGGAATTTATTATGTGAGCGAGGATTTTGACAAATATTTTCTAGCCAAGAGGAAGATGGCTGATGCGAATATATACAGTACTGATCCAGTCAAAGTAAGTGGCATGGATTTTTCCGTCAATTCATTTACTAGAGATATTTTTCTTTCAACAATCAATTCCTTTGAAAATTATTTCGACAAAGATGTTGAATATTTTTTGAAAGTAGCCAAATCAGAAAGAGAAGATCTTGCAAAAAATTGGAAGAAACATTTTGATCCGGGAAATATTGGAAAAATACTAGCGCTCTATGCAATAACCGGAACTGCGCATTATGATATGCATAACATCATATGGTACAAGGATCCGGCAAGTGGAAGGATATATTTTTTCCCTTGGGATTTTATGAATTATACCATCGCAGGCGATCTCCAAGAGGAATCCTTAAAAGGAATCAATAATAGTTTTATAAATAGAAATCCTTTATTTTCAAAGCTTTTGGAAATTCCCGAGATACGAAATGAAAGCAATAAAATAATATATAATCAGGCCGATGCACTGGTGAAATATTTAGATAATTTCAAAAATAGAGAATACATTAATTTATTGGCTAATTTTTTAGCCGATGAGACAACGGAGTTTTATTTGGGGGATGGCAATCGTCCAACGTTTGCCGATTTTATGAAAATCCCAACGGTATTTGAAAAAAATATCTTATATCTTAAAAATAAATTATCTGCGACGGATGTGGTAGCAAGTCGAAGTAATTTTGCGGAAAGAAGCATGACAATTGGAATAATTTCAAATTCTTTCAGTTCGGTAAAGATTAATAAATTAATATTAAATTACAAAGGAATAAATATTGAAAAAGTGGCTTTTAACGGCAGAGTTTTAGAAAAAGAAAATGATTATAAGATTGAAGAAAATTCAGATGGAACAATAAATGCAATCTTTATTCGCGATTTAATGATGAGTCCTCTATTGAGTTATGATGAAAAATATGCCTCAATAATTAAGTTGAATCCTGCGAATGCTGTTCTTGATCTGAATTTTTCCGATGAAACCAAAAATATTGAGATGACGTTAGAAATAGAAAATATGTCCACCAATAAAAAAAAGGTTATTTCTATACCAAAACAAAAAGCAAATATTTCTCAACCCAGTGAGATTAATGTGGAATCAAAGGATTTTGAACATAAGCTTCTTGTAAAAACAGAAAAAAATACCTACACATTTATTTCCAAGGATGTTGAAATAATGGAAGACATTATAATTCCTGAAAATGTGGCACTGCAAATAAAAGAAGGAACAACGCTAAGATTTTCAAAAGGAAAATCGCTGATTTCTTACGGAAAAATAATTGCGAAAGGAACAAAAGAAAATCCAATAAAGTTTACTTCTTCCGATCTAAATGAGTCGTGGGGAGTTTTGGGAATTATTCAAGAGAATTCGTCGGGAGAATTTGAAAATTGTATATTTGAAAAAGGCGGAGATGCAGACATTAATGGGATATATCTATCCGCAATGCTCTCGGTATATTTTTCCAATGCTAGCGTTAAGGATTGCGTTTTTCAGTATGCAAGCAGAAGTTCTGGCGACGATGCACTTAATTTTAAAAACGGACTATTTAAGGTTGAGAACAGCAAATTTATTTCAAATAAATTTGATGGCATTGACTATGATTTTCCCAAATCAGGATCAATAATTAGAAATAATATTTTTCTTGATAACGGGAATGATGGAATGGACATTTCCGGGTCAGATGACCTTTTAATTGAAGGTAATAGGATAGAGAATTCGGGAGACAAAGGAATTAGCATAGGTGAAGAAGCTTCGGCAGACATAAGAAATAATTTAATTAAAAATAATAATTTTGGCGTAGCGGTTAAAGATTCTTCCTCTATTAGGATAATCGGAAATAATCTGGTAGCAAATAAAGTCGGAGTGGCTGCATATAATAAAAAAGAAGTTTTTAACGGCGCTCTTGCTTTAGTGCAGGATTCCAAATTTGAAGAAAATAAACAAGATTTCGGGAGAGAATTGATAGGAGAAAATGACAAAAGGTTTAAAGATAGAAAGTATGAATCCAGGATAATGGTTTTTAATTCCAAATATAAATTGAACGATTCAACAGTTGAAGAAACTATAAAAGAACCTGCGGAACCGATGACGAGCAAAAGAAAATTTATCAAGGCGTTTTTAAACGATAACCTTGAAAAATATGGATACAAATTTGCGACTCTAATCAATGTCGCTGAAGAATTTTCAATTGAAGATTCTCATGCTAAAAATTTTCCACCAGGAAGCAATAAGAAATTTGAATAATTCTATGGAAAAAAATGGACAAAACCTATCACCAAGAAATGAATATAAATATTTTGTTCCTATAACAAAGTATGCTCATCTTCTCAAGGATATAAAATTATTTGCAGTTGCGGATGATAATGCAACTAATAAAGATGGATTTTACACGGTCTCATCAATTTATTTCGAAAATTTGCAATTGAGGTCGTATTTTGATAAACTTGACGGGCTTGCGAGAAGATATAAGTTGAGACTTAGATTTTATTCAATGGAAAATAAGGATGAAATAAATTTTGAATTAAAGTGCAAGATTTTCAACAAATGCATCAAGAAGAAAACCAAATTTAAATCGCAATTGTTGCCAATGATTTTGGAGGAAAATTGTTTGGAGGAAATTAAAGACCCTATTTTACTTGATTTTATTAACGTAAAAAAGGCCAATGGACTTTTTCCTTTCATACGAATAGATTATAAAAGAAAGCCTTTTTTTGACAAAAATGACAGCAATACAAGAATAACATTTGATTATGATGTAAATTGTTGCCGTTACGAAGAAGATATAGACAAATTACCTTGGATTCCGGTTGTACCACACGGAAACATAATCCTTGAAATAAAAACGAGAGAATGTTTTCCATTCTGGCTTCCGTATCTGGTGAAGAAATATTCATTAAAAAAGATACCGATTAGTAAATATTTATTAGCCGTACAAAATGTGTCGTTGAACAGTTCGCTGAGTATTAAATGATGCAATTAAATTAGTATAATAATTATTAATAATAAAAAAATGCAAGATTTTTTCAATTTAGTTGGACAACAGGTAAACATGAAAACAGAATTAATTGTTGTTTCGCTTCTTTTTTCTTTTGCTGCGGGTTTGATTATTTCTGTAATTTACAAAAAAACCAATAAAGGATTTTCCTATGAAAGTGGCTTCGCATTTTCAATCGTGATTGTTACGGTCGTTGTGACATCAATAATGATTACAATCAGTTCGAATTTAACACTGTCTCTTGGACTCATAGGCGCCTTATCCATAATTCGCTTTAGAACAGCAGTTAAAAGCACAATGGACATGGCTTTTTTGTTTTGGAGTATTTCCGTAGGCCTTGCTATCGGGGCCAAAAATTATCCAGTGTCTATCATTACTTTAATCATAGTCGGTGTAATTATTTTAATTGTTGATAAAATTAAAATGTTTTCCAAATCAAATACTGACTATGTATTAGTGATTCAGCACTCCCAAAACCTTCAAGAAGATAGCTTGAAAATCGCTGAAATTTTTTCAGGAAATGGCCTAAAGTGGAAATTGAAATCAAGTTTTATTGATGACGGACACAATGAAACAACTTATTCCATATATTCTTCTAGAAATATAAAAATGGAGGAGTTATTGCTAAAAATCCGAAGCATTGGTTCTGTTAAAAGAGTGTCTCTGCTGGCTCCCGATACTAATTTATATATATAAATTAAGCCAAATTATTTTCCAATAAATAATTCTAAAAAGTATATTGAAAAATATGAAAAAAATTAATATTAGAAGGATTTTAATTAAGAGAAACATTGATATTGTGATTGTTGTTATTGCAATGCTAGTAGGCGTTTATTTCCATTGGACAACCCCCCAAATAATTGTTTTTGTAATTTTTGTATGGGCTATTCTCAACCCAATTTCAAGCCGCGTTCCTGCGATTGTAGCCATATTATTCCTTGCCTTCACGCCATTTCTTTTGGCTTTTCAGGATAGTAAAGTGGTTATGGCTATTACCTCGCTTTTCTTGCCTATTGAAGGGACTAAATTAAACGGAAGCGCATTGGCTGAAGAAACAGCCATATATGCCTATTATTTTCTTATCCTGACAGTTGTCATGGCAATTTACGAAATCCGCAAAGAAGATAAAAAAGTTATCAAGTAAAAAGTTTACCCTGTAAAATTCCGCCGAAGACGGACCGGCAAAGCTGTGTTTCACTGGGTGAATAAAGTTTGTAAAGTTATCAAGTTTATCCTTCTTCCTTAAACTTCGTTTAAGGAAACGTTTGAGGAAAGAATGATTAAGTACCGGATATAATCGTATATAATCGGATGTAGTTAGATATGTACGATAAACACAAGGAAATTGACAGTAGCGGGAACATTTGCTATAATTTCAGTAGGTTATTAAATTTAGTAAGTTAATGAAATACCAAGAATTTAAGAATGTCATAAATAAGCCTTATTTTACGGGATTGGATATTTTGCTTAAAAAGTTGAATATCTATAGTTCCCAGCTTTCTTTGTGGCAAAAAAAGGGTTATATTGGACGCCTGAAAAAAGGAGTATATTTTTTTGCGGATGAAAAAGAAAAGATGATTGCGGAAGAAGTTTCTTTTTTGATTTGCCAGCCGAGTTATCTCAGCATGGAGTTTATGCTGAGTTATTATGGTTTAATCCCGGAAATGGTTTATGCCAAGACGGCCATAACAACCAAAACAACCAGAAAATTTTCAAATGATTTTGGAAATTTTGCCTATCACCACATTTTGCCAAAACTTTTTTTTGGATATGTTCCAATGGAAACTGCGGCCGGAAAATATTTAATCGCGGAGCCGGAAAAGGCGATACTTGATTATTTTTATTTCAATCTAGGAAAACTTAATGATTGCAAAGACATTGAGGAATTGAGGATTAATTGCGATGAGTTGCGTCGGCTGGTAGACAGAAAAAAAATGAATGTTTATCTCAAGGAATTTAATATCAAGAAATTGACTAATAACATAAATATTTTATTTGAAATATGCTGACTCTGGTTCAATTGAAAAAATATTATTCAGCCTCAGAAGCAGTTTTCCTGAAAAATATTTTAGTGGAATATTTGCAATTCGAGTTGCTTGATTCAATATATAAGCAGAAAAAAAGCGCGCTTTTGAGCTTTGTTGGTGGAACGGCAATCCGAATTGCGTATGATGGAAATCGTTTTTCAGAGGATTTGGATTTTGATAATTTTGGTTTATCCTTTGAAGACTTTCAAGAAATGCTAGGCGATGTAATTGAGGATATGAAAACCAAAGGTTTTGAAATGGAAACACGGATGATTGAAAAAGGGGCATATCATTGCTACATAAAATTTCCGCATATTTTGCAAACGGAAGGTCTTAGCTCGGCAAGAAATGAAAAAATTCTCGTTCGCATCGATACGGTCAAGAAAGAGAAATTTTTTGAGCCCACAATGCTTACATTGAATAAGTTTGACATCTACAGAAATATACTTGTGAATCCGGTTGATATTCTTCTTTCCCAGAAGCTCATTACAATTATTCAGCGTAAAAGAGAGAAAGGAAGAGATTTTTATGACGCAAGTTATCTGTATGGGAAAACTCAACCCAATTTTTCATATGCAGAAAAGACCTTATCTGTTACAAAGGATGAATTTGCTGAAAAAATAATTGCGCGATGTGAAAATCTTGATTTTGCGTATTTAGCAAAAGATGTGGAGCCGTTTTTGATATATCCGGAACAATCTGTTCGCGTTCTCAATTTTAAAGAATTTATTAGAAAACAATTAGCATGATGAATCTAAAATCAAAAATCCGCGAAGTTCCCAATTGGCCGATAAAAGGCGTTAATTTCAAAGACATCACAACGCTTTTGCAGAACAAAAAAACATTCCGCTATGTTGTGGATGAATTGGCGCGACCATTCAAAAAAATAAAGATAGACAAAATTGTTGCCATCGATGCCCGAGGATTTCTTTTAGCTGCTCCTGTGGCCTATAAATTGGGCTTAGGCGTAGTTCTGGTTCGAAAGAAAGGCAAGCTTCCATATAAAACTATCCAAGCAACTTATCAAAAAGAATATGGGCCGGACACTCTGGCAATGCACCGTGATGCTATTAAACCCGGTGAAAAAGTCTTGATCATCGATGATTTGCTGGCAACTGGCGGAACAATGCTGGCTGCCACAAAACTTATTGAAAAATTGAAAGGAAAGATTATTGGAATAAGTTTTATTATCGACTTGCCGTTTTTGGACGGAAGCAAAAAATTAAAAAAATATAATTTGCATTATCTGGTAAGCTATGACAAAGAATAATAAAAAAATTAAAGTTAAAATCGGCATAATCGGAGGCAGCGGATTGGATGATCCAAAAATACTGGAAAATTTTTCGGAAAAATCAATCACGACTCCATTTGGAAATCCTTCAGGAAAAATCACTTTGGGGAAAATTGGAAAAACTGAAGTAGCGATTTTGGCTAGGCATGGAAAAAAACACACCATTATTCCCACGCATGTTCCATATCGTGCCAACATTTGGGCTTTGCAAAAAATCGGATGCACGCACATCATTGCGACGACGGCCTGCGGATCTCTCCGAGAAAATTTAAAACCGGGCGACATAATTTTTGTTGATCAATTTATTGATAACACGAAACATCGAATTTTGACTTTTTTTGAAGATAAGTTGATTCATACTCCAATGTCGGAACCATTCAGCGAAGAATTGAGAAAAAAAATGGAAAAATCCGCCAAAAAATTAAAAATAAAATATCACAATCACGGCACGATGATTACCATCGAAGGTCCGAGATTTTCCACCAAGGCGGAATCGCATATGTTCCGAAGCTGGGGAGCGGATTTGATCAATATGTCTACCGTTCCGGAAGTAATTTTGGCTAATGAATTGGGAATTCCATATCAATCCATTGCGATGGCGACCGACTATGATTGCTGGAAAGAAAACGAAAAATCGGTCACTTTTGAAATAATTTTGGAAATTATGAAGAAAAATTCCGAAAAAGTTAAGAAGTTATTGATTGAAACAGTAAAGAATTTCTAGATAAAAAATTATAGCCGAATTTTCTCGACTCGACACGAATAATTATATTCTGTATAATTAAATTAGTTTACAAGTACAAAATCATTTAGAGTTATCAGGAAAGTCCTGCGAAAATCAGGCGCTGTGCCGCAACTGTGATGCTTATGATGCCATAAGCAGAGTCAGAATGCTGATTCTCTATTAAAAGTTTTAATATTCATTTCTCTTCGAGCCAAAGAGAGTGGAATTGTTTATATGTTTTGAAGATATAAACGAATCCGCTCGCAGAGAACGGATTTTTTTGTTTAAAATTTAATTTATAAAAAAATAATCGCTATGACAAAAAAAACAAACCTAGTTGTGTTAGCATTAATAGCCGTTTCATTCCTGAGCTATAACACGGCGCAAGCCAAAACGGTCAGAGTAAAAGTGGACGGAGTCAAAAATTCGGAAAAACTGGTGGACGCGGATAATGCCCAAGATGTCTTGAAGGAATATAGGACCGAGATAGTTCATTATTCTTTTGGAGATTATGTGAAATGCGTGGAGGGAAAATGCGCGGAAGGCAACAACGGCTGGCTGTATATGGTTAATTGCAAAACCCCGCCAATAGCAGCAGATCAATATAAATTGGATAACAATGATTATGTTATTTGGTTTTATGGCGATTACAATAAAAACGCAAAATGTAGCAAAAGCGACAGCAACATAAAAGAGGCCAAAAAGATTACCAAAAATTATAACAAGTTAAAAAAATACCAAAAATCTCTATTTGCCAAAAGCAAGAACTATTACAAAAGCGCGTATAAAAAATATTTGAAAACCAACGATGCAAAGTGGTATAATGGCTATGTGGTTTATTCCGGCTATCTGAAAGACAAGTTGGCCTATGCGGAAAATCCAAAATCAATTGCGACTGCTGGCAATTTATTCAAGAATTATCTACAATACAATGAGTATCTGAGTGCCAAGGAAAAATTCACCAATACTATAAAAGGAATAAAAATTAAACAATAAAAATTAATAAATAATATCATGAACAATATGAGCAAAAAAAAGAGAATTGGCTTATTTCTGCTTCTTGTTTTGGGCGGAATAGGCTATCGGTTTATTTGGGAAAATATTCCTAACTTCGAACCTGTCACTCTGGTCTGCTTGCTTGCAGGAACATATTTGGGAAGAGAAAAATATTTGGTTCCTTTCGCGGTGATGCTCACAACTGATTTGTATTTTGGAATCAGCACAATATCTATTTTTGTTTATTCCGCGTTTGTTTTTACCGTTCTGATGGGAACAGGAATCAAAAATCCCATTGATTCAGTGAAAAAAGGATTCTATTCCAGTGTCTTCTTTTTTCTCTGGACCAATTTCGGAGTATGGCTATTGTTTAATATGTATTCAAAAGATTTTTCGGGATTAATTCAATCCTATGTAATGGGACTGCCATTTTATAGGAATACTTTCATCAGCTCCGTAATTTTGGTTGGATTTGTGTATTCCGCTGTATATGTCTTTGAAAAAGTTTATAAAAAAGAATGGAAACCTTCTCAAGTATTATCCTTCATAAAAAAGTAAAATCCTCAAACTTCGTTTAGGGAGAGATTAAAGATAGACTTTATAACTTTAAAACTTGATAACTTTATAACCTAACATATAACTTTTCTGAAGTAGGCAATAGTTTTTAACAATCCTTCTTCCAAATTTATTTTCGGTTCCCAGCCGAGCTTTTCTTTGGCCAGACTAATGTCAGGCTGTCTTTGTTTTGGATCATCTTGCGGAAGGTCTTTATAGATAAGTTTACTCTTGGATTCCGGAATTAATTTGAGAATTTTTTCTGCTAGTTCTTTGATGGTAAATTCTCCCGGATTGCCGATATTGACCGGACCAATGAAGTTTTGGTCATTATTCATCATTCGAATCATACCCTCAATCAGGTCGTCTACATATTGAAAACTGCGGGTCTGGGATCCATCCCCATATATCGTAATATCCTTATTCTGAAGCGCCTGGACGATGAAATTAGACACTACACGGCCGTCATTCGGATGCATATTAGGCCCATAGGTGTTGAAAATGCGAATAACGCGGATATCAAGCTTATGTTGGCGACAATAGTCAAAAAACAGGGTTTCAGCGCATCTTTTGCCCTCATCATAGCAAGAACGGATGCCGATTGGGTTAACTTTTCCCCAATAAGCCTCCGTTTGAGGATGAACTTCCGGATCGCCATAAACTTCCGATGTGGAAGCCTGCAGGATTTTTGCTTTTACACGCTTAGCTAAACCAAGCATATTTATGGCGCCAATAACGGATGTTTTTGTGGTGTGGACAGGATTATTCTGATAATGGATTGGCGAAGCAGGGGAAGCTAGATTATATATTTGATCCACTTCAAGATACAGTGGAAAAGTCACATCGTGGCGGATCATTTCAAAATTAATATTGCCAATTAAATCTTTGACATTTGTTTTGCTGCCGGTAAAAAAATTATCCGCGCAAATCACTTCATTGCCTTCGTGCAAAAGTCTTCGGCATAAATGCGATCCCACAAACCCTGCTCCACCAGTCACAAGAATTTTTTTCATAAAAAAATTAGTTCAAGGTTATAAAGTTGAAAGTTGTAAAGTTGATAAAAAAATTACTTTAAAACTTTTAAATTTTTAGCCCGATACTTTTTAAATTGATAAACTTGATAACTTTATAACATTATAACTTTATAACTCCTTCGCTTTGTCTGTGCAGATTTTTTTGATGCCTTCATCGATGATATCACTGCAGATAGATGAATTCTTTGTGAATATAGCCAAATCTCTCAAGCAATAATCTTTTTTCAAATTTTTCAGATTGCTGCAGTCAGGCAATTTTTTCGGCATGGGAACAAATCCGCAAATTTGGTTGCAATATTCAATGGCGTCCTTGTTGTTATTGGAATCAACGCATTTGCTATCGCAATTTTCCTTTGTAATATCAGCGAAAAAAGCTCCACTTTTACCGATGGTTTCCAGGAGAGAAGGGTTTTCTACCCCTGATTCAAAATAACGGTCCTTAACAATTGGATATGCCCAATAGGCAAATCCGGCAATAAGCAAAAAATAAAACAAAAAAAATATTTTTCCTCGCATAAATATCAATAATTATAAAACGTACGTTTTTATTTTAACATTTTTCTGTGTTTTTGCCACTTTTGGCGCAACTTGATTATTGCCGAAAATTAAGATAAAATTAGGAAGCATTAAGTTTTTAATTTAATAATAGGTATGGATAAAAATCTTAAACTATCAATAGTCGTGCCGGTTTTTAATGAAGAAGACAATGTTCAAGAACTTCATCGGGCGATTTTTTCTGCGTGCCAAAAACTAGGCAATAATTTTGAAATCATCTTTATCGATGATGGTTCAACCGACAAAACGGCAGAAAATTGCAAAAATCTGACTCCGCTGAAACTTATCCAATTCCGCCAAAATTTCGGCCAAACTGCCGCTTTTGATGCCGGAATAAAAGAAGCAAAAGGGGACATCATCATTACAATGGATGGGGATTTGCAAAACGATCCCGAAGATATCAAATTGCTTTTGGAAGAAATGGAAAAAGGCTATGATGTCGTTTCAGGGTGGCGCTGGCAAAGGAAAGACTCCTTGATGAAAAAGTTTTTCTCGCGCGTTGCCAATTTACTGCGCAAAATTTTAATCAAAGATAATATTCATGATTCAGGATGCAGTTTAAAGGCCTACAAAAAAGAATGTTTTGATGGTGTGGATCTTTTTGGAGAAATGCACCGCTTTATTCCGGCTATTTTGGAATTGTCCGGTTTCAAAGTGGGAGAAGTGAAGGTATCGCATCACCCAAGAATTCATGGCAAAACTAAATATAATTGGAAACGAGCGCTGAAAGGTTTGGTGGATATGTTTTCTGTTTGGTTTTGGAGAAAATATGCCAGCAGGCCACTCCATCTTTTCGGCGGAACCGGAATTATTTTTTCATTGATCGGTTTTGCAATTCTGGTTTGGATGGCTGTGGAAAAAATATTTTATCATCAATCTCTTTCGGAAAAAATTTGGCCTCTGGTTGGATTGTTTATGATAATGGTGGGAATTCAACTTTTTGTCTCAGGACTTTTGGCGGATATTTTGATCAGAAATTATTACAAAAATCGCAACACAATGAACTACTCAATTAAAACAATTGTTTCACAATAGTTTTAATAAATCCCAAACCCAAATATCCAATGACAAATAAAAACAAAAAATACGATTTACTGGAAAGGACGGCTAGTTTCGGAGAAAATGTTATTGATTTTTTAAAAACGATACAGAGAAATGAACTAACTAGACCATTAATAAATCAAATAGTCAGATCTGCGACAAGTGTGGGTGCAAATTATATGGAAGCTGATGTAGCGGAATCAAAAAAAGATTTTATTCATAAACTTGGGATTTGTAGGAAAGAAGCGAAAGAAACTATGCATTGGTTGCGCATGATTGCCAGAGTTGGAATTAATGAGCAAGACGAATGCAGAAAATTATGGAAGGAATCTCAGGAATTTGTTTTTATATTTTCATCTATTATTACTAAATCAAAAAGCAAATAAGTCGGAATTTTATTGGAAATTTGGATTTTGAAATTGAGATTTTAATATTATTTTATATAAACTTTTAACCTTACAAACTTCTATGCGCTTAGCATTTATAGGTACCGGATACGTGGGATTGGTTACTGGCACTTGCATGGCCGAAATGGGCCATGATGTTATTTGTGCTGACATAGACAAGAAAAAAATTCAAAATTTGAAAAAAGGAATTATTCCGATTTATGAAATGGGACTGGAAGAATTGGTGGAAAGAAACATCAAAGAAGGACGTCTGACGTTCACGACTGACATACGACATGCAATTGAAGAATCGGAAGTGGTATTTAATGCAGTTGGCACCCCGGAAGATAAAAAAACCGGACAAGCGGATTTGCAATATGTCTTTGCGGTTGCGGAAAGTTTTGGGAAATATATCAATAAATATAAAATTTTTGTGAACAAATCCACAGTTCCGGTTGGCACAGCAGAAAAAGTGTCGGCAATAATCAAAAAATATAACAAAAAAAATATTGAATTTGACGCGGTTTCCAATCCTGAATTTTTGCGTGAAGGAGCGGCGGTAAAAGATTTTCTCAATCCTGATCGAGTGGTAGTCGGAGTTTCTTCTGAGAGAGCAAAGAAAGTGATGGAAAAAATATACAAGCCGATTGCCAGAATCGGCCGGCCGATAGTTTTTACGGATGTCAAAAGCGCAGAAATCATCAAATATGCTTCCAATGCCTTCTTGGCCACCAAAATTTCTTTCATCAATGAAATAGCCAATTTTTGCGAAAAAGTGGGAGGCAATGTCAAAGAAATTTCCAAGGGCATGGGATTGGATTCGCGGGTGGGAAATCGATTTCTTCAAGCCGGCATCGGGTATGGAGGATCGTGTTTTCCGAAAGATGTAAAAGCCTTGATTCATACCGGAAAAGAAAATGGATATGAATTCAAAATAGCTTCCGCGGTGGATGAAGTGAATCAAAAACAAAAACTGCGAGCTTTTCAAATTTTGAAAAACCGAATGAAAAATTTGAAAGGAAAAAATGTCACACTTTGGGGGTTGAGTTTCAAGCCTCGAACAGATGATATTCGCGAAGCGCCGTCGCTTGATACAACAGAAAATATTTTGGCAATGGGCGGAAATATTCTGGCCTTTGATCCGGTGGCAGAAGAAAATATGAAAAAAAATTTCAGAACGAAAAAAATAAAATATTTTTCCAATCCATATTTGGCTTTGAAAAATTCCGATGTTTTGATGATAATGACTGAGTGGGATGAATTTCGCAATCCGGATTATGAAAAAATGACCAGATTGATGCGCGGAAAAATTATTATCGATGGGAGGAATGTTTTGGATCGATCCGAAGCGGAAAGCGAAGGATTTGAGTATTTTGGGATTGGAGTTTGATCGGAGATCAAAGTTATAAAGTAGAAAGTTATAAAGTGAAAAAATATACTAAAACTTTGTAACTAATATTAGGACTTTATAACATTATAACTTTAAAACTTTATAACTAATTCATGAGAATTCTTTTTTTCAACTACGAATATCCTCCATTGGGCGGGGGAGCCGGAAATGCTTCTTTTTATATTTTGAAAGAATTTTCCAAAATTCCTGGATTGGAAATTGATTTTATCACATCTTCCATAGATTCTGAATATCATTTGGAAAAAATGGGAGAAAAAATTAATATTCATCGCTTGCCAATTGGAAAAAATAAAAGCAATCTGCACTTTCAATCACAGAAGAATTTACTAATTTATTCATGGAAAGCCTATTTCTTCTCCAAAAAACTAATTAGGCAGGGTGGTTATGATTTAACCCATTCATTTTTCACCGTTCCCTGCGGATTTTTATCTTTAGTGTTGAAATGGCAGCATGAAATACCATATATTGTATCCCTCCGTGGAGCAGATGTGCCGGGGTATTCCGAAAGATTTTCCTTTATTTATATTTTTTTGAAACCAATTGTGAAAATGATTTGGAAAAATTCTTCGGCAGTAGTTTCCAATAGCCAAGGATTAAAAGAATTAGCCATAAAATCTCGAGCAAAGCAAGAAATGGATGTTATTTATAACGGCATAGATATTGAAGAATTTAAACCTGTAGCGGTCTCAACGCTACAAAATGATTTTAGAATAATTTGTGTTTCTCGGATCACACAACGCAAAGGCATAAAATTTTTGATTGAGGCGGTAGCGAAATTAAGCGAAAAATATCCAAATGTCAGTTTAAAAATAATCGGAGAAGGAGATGAGAAAAAAAATCTTGAAAATTTTGTGATGGAAAATAAAATGGAAAAATTTGTTAAATTTTTGGGATTGATGCCGCACAACCAATTGCCGAAAGAATATAGCAACGCGAATGTCTTTGTTTTGCCTTCGCTTAATGAAGGAATGAGCAACACTATGTTGGAAGCTTTAGCATCAGGCTTGCCAATAATTGCCACTGATACTGGAGGAACGAAAGAATTATTGAATGATGGAGAAAATGGATTTATTATTAAAATGAAAAATAGCGCAGATATCGTTGAGAAGATCGAAGAACTACTTAAAAATAAAGAACTAGGTCAAAAAATGGCCTTAGAAAGCCGAAAAATGGCTGAAAATTTCAGTTGGGAAAAAGTGGCTAGCCAATACGCCGAGATGTATCAAAAAATAATTAAGAAATAAATGAAATCAAAAAAAACTTTAAAAATAATTTTAAAAGCTTTAGTCAGTCTCGGTTTTTTGTACTGGGTTATTTTGAAAGTCAATTGGCTGGAAGTTTGGTATTACTTGGGAAAAATAAGTTTTTGGCAGATGGTGCTGTATATCAGCATAGTTTTGCTTGGAATGCTGATTTCTTCATATAAATGGAAATTGCTGGCCAATTTCAAAGGTATAAAGCTTTCTCATTGGGGGTTTTTCAAATTTTACCTTACCGGGACGCTGATTAATAATGTGATGCCGTCGTTTGTGGGAGGGGATGCTTATAGAGCTTATCAAATCGGAAAGCCGGAAAAAAAATATACCGAAGCAGCGTCAAGCGTTATGATGGATCGTATCACTGGTTTTGTTGGGGCGACAATTTTGTCGGTACTTTTTGCGCTTTTTAATTTCAAAAATGTTATCAAATACAATACCTTGGTTATTGCCAATGTTCTTTTGCTCGCATCATTTTTTATTGATATTGCTTTGGCCAAGATGAGGAAGATTCCTTTTCTGAAGGAAAAAGTGCGAGAAAATTTTCCGGCTAAGGTAGTGGAATTTCTCCAAGATTTGTTTAGCTATAATCACGATTCGAAAATTCTAATGAAGTCTGTTTTTTGGGGAGCGGTTTTTTCTTTTGTGGGAGTAGCGCTTTCCAATTGGGTTCTTTTTTGGGCGTTGGGTATTCAAATCAGCATTTGGAATTATCTCTCAGCTATTTTTTTAGTGAGCATTGTATCATCCATTCCAATCAGCATAAACAACATTGGGGTTAAAGAATGGGCCTATGTCGCTTTTTTCGGAATTTTCGGCATCAGCAGTTCGCTGGTTTTGACAGTAGCGCTGCTCAGCCGTTTTCTTCAAATGGTCCTGAGCCTGCTGGCGCTGCCGATATATGTGAAGAATAAATAACTTATTTATTTTTCTCAGAGTCTATTGAATAAACATCGCTTCTGTCTGGCGCGATAATATTTTTAGCGTTTATTCCAAGTCCGCTTAAGCCTATATTTTTTGAATTATCTCCGGAAATAAGAACGCAATTCTTTGTTTTTTTGGGACAATTTAAGCCTTGAGAAGATAGATCCGCAACATTATTGAATTTATAGGGAGGTTCGAATTTTGGCGTGACAGCGATATTTTTCAATGAAATGCTCCTTGCGTTATTGAATGATATCCCATCGCGGGAATTAATGCTGAAATTTTCAAAATTTATGTTTTCCACCGGAATATCAGGCAAACCATCAACAAGAACTGCGGTTCGAGTTTTCTCGCAAGCCACATTTTTTATAAATATATTCTTGATAACCGGCAAATCTCCATTGGAAGGGGCGATTGAATTTTCATAATTAAGATCGAACAGTATTGCTGAATTCGAAATACTTCGCATTGTAAGTCCTTGAATCCAGATGTTTTCCACGAATCCGCCGCGGCCTCTGGCGGCTTTTATGCGCACCCCAAAGTCAGAGCTATCAGTTGTCAGATTATAAGCAAAAACATTTCGGACTCCGCCTGACATCTCGCTTCCAATAACAATGGAGCCATGAGCTTCGTTAACTCGAGAATTCCGCACAACGATATTTTCGGAGGGAATGTTAACTCGCATTCCATCTTTGTTTCTTCCGGATTTAATAACAATAGCATCATCTCCGGTATCCAAAGTCGCGTTTTCCACCAGAATATTTTTTGAAGAATCCAACACGATTCCATCGGTGCTTTTCCCCGGACTGGTAAAAATATTCACATTTTTTATAATGATGCTGTTGCTATAAATCGGGTGGATGGTCCACATTGGACCTTTAAGAAAAGTCGGCCCATCTATCAAAATATTTTTACAATTAACAAATTGGATAAAAGAAGGCCGCAATCCATATTCCGGTTTTCCAAATATTCGATTTTCAACCGGTACGTTTTCATTTCCCATGGCATACAGCCGCTGAATTGTATATGGCTCAGACATTTTCCACCATTTCTTTTCTCCTTGGCCATTAATTTTTCCTTCACCGGTAATGGCAATATTAGTGCAATCGCGGGCATAAATAGGAGGAGAATAATTATAATATTCGATTCCCTCAAAACGCGAAAAAACTACCGGCAGATAATCATCAAAATTAACGCTGAATAAAATCTCGGCATCTTTTTGAACCTCCAAGTGAATATTACTTTGCATTTTTATGGGACCGGTCAGCCATATTCCGGACGGAACAACAACTTTGCCGCCTTCTTTTTTGACGCAACTGGCGATAGCATTGGAAAAGGCCTTGGTATTCATAGTTTTTCCGTCTCCAACAGCTCCAAAATCAAGAATATTGCAGATATTCTCCGGAAAAATCGGCTGTTTTATTTCCGGCATTTCAAAAGGAGGAACAATTTTATCTTGTTCTGGAAAAACATTCACCGAATAAGTCAGATAAACCGGCTCTTTTTTGAATCCGATTGCGGCTAGCAAATTTTCTCTAGACTTTTTGTTGAAAGAGAGAAACAATACAAGGAGAATAAAAAAAGCCAATCCTCCAAACAGTAATATTTTTTTTGATTTCTCCATAATGGCGGGTAAATTATTTTATTTATTATTCCAAAAAGATTTTTTCCATGTCAAATTTTCTTCAATTAACTCAGTCTGTTCCATTTTATTTTTTTCCATCTGGATCTCAGCATTAATTTTTTCTGGTTTTGGAGTCAAATAATAAACCTCCAATATTCCTAATTTTTTCTCATCGGCAACATTGAAGAATTGGGCGCGGTATTCTCGCAATGGAGACTTGTTAATTAGAAAATAATTGGCTTTTTTATAAATAATATCCGTCTGAAGATCTCCATAAAATTCTATATTTCGCTTCTTCAGATGATACCAAAATACCGGTTCAAATTCAGGGATAGATTGAATGTAAACAGGGTAACCATTTTTTTTGTAAATTGATTCAATGTAATCAATTACAGCCATTTGTCTTTCCAACGGAACCCGGAAAAAATTTGGGAAAATATCTTCAGTTTTAACACTCACTGATTCAATGCCGGCATTCGCCAGTTGATTAAAATAGCGACTTATCTGATAAAGATTAAATGAAACTAAAGCCAGAACAAGTAAAGCCGCGAGAATAAAGCGCCTTTTGTTTTTTTGAGGCTTAAGTGAATCCAAAATTAATCCTAGAAAAATGAAAGCGAGCGGACTGACAAGCAGAAAAAAACGGGGATAAATCCGATAACCTCTGACAATGGAATAAAAATACAAAAAGGAAAAAATAAACCAAAGAAAAACAAGGATCAGGAAATTTTTGTGATCGCCGGATTTTTTTTGCAAAAGATTTTTTATCAGCAAAAAAATTGCCAATCCAAAATATATGAGGCCCGCAATTCGCAGAAATAGATCCAAAGTTTGCGGATAATCACTCAATCCCAAAGCATATCCCTTGGGTTGCTTCTCGTTAATTTGATCGTTGCCACTGATAATCAAAAAATATTCAAAAGCATTATATTGGATGTTCTTGAAGATATTTTCGGTAAGAGCGCCTTGGATACTCGTGGTTCTCTTTTCGAATTTACCTGCAAAATATGAAATATCTTGGCCTTTAGTCCTGATTTCGTGCGCAATGACGGGAGAATAAAGAATGATAACAATAGATAATGCGGAGATCCAGATTTTCCACCTAAAATTCGGACGTTTGATGAGAAAAAACAAAAACACGATTGGAGGAATGACAAAAAAAGAATTGAAATGTATCTGCGTGAGAATAGTTGTCACCGCAATGGAAAAAAGGAACCAAACGCTTTTTCTTTTCTCTCCATCAGAGACGCTGCGCAGCATTGAATAAAAAAGCAAAAGTGTGAATAAAGGCAAAACATTCGGGCTCCAGGAGAAACGGGAATAAAGAACGTTGTAAAGTGAAACGCAAAAAAGAAAAAGAATCATCAAAGAAATTTTTCGCGAGAAATAAATTCTGGAAAATAAATAAAAAAGAGGAAGCGCCAGAATTGAGACAGTGAGAACCAACATCGCATGGCCGGCCGGATTGTCGCCAAAAACCATAGCGCTCAAATACTCCATATAATAAAAAGCCGGACCCAAACGCAGTGATCGACCGCCTCCGGCAGTTGGACCAAGAAGCGGCAATTCCCCAATACCTTTTTCCACTGCTTGAGAAACAATAATTGTGTCGAATGTCTGATCGATTTCAAAATGAAGCCAATCGGAAAAATTCCAGACCCGAAGAAAAATTCCTAAAGAAATTATTGCCAGAATCAGAATAATTAATTTATATTTTTTCAAAACGCTCATTAGTTTTATTTTTTATAAACAAGTGCGGATGGAACAATCTTTACAAAATTATTTTCTCGTCCAGCCATAATAATTTTGTATGCCAAACCCTCTTCAGTTTCATAGGCTTTTTGAAAATCAAAATAATCATCTACGACAGGAGATATTTTCAGGCTTCTGGACTTCCGGCCTGAAGAAGTCACGAAATAATCAAAATGAACCGGTAAAAGGTCTTTTCTTTTGAATCCGATGATGCATTTTCCTTTGAATTCGGCGCAAACGGCGCCCTTGTCAGACCAAATTATGAGATTTTCCGAATTCGGCAAATTGTTCAAATATTGGGCAGCCTCAAAACTGCCATCACCCATATCCTTCAAATTAACCAAATATTTTTTCGGCAAAAGGTCTGAAGCATAGGCGAAATAATATGGTTTTACGGAATTTAATTCACTGACAAGAATAATAAAAATCAAAGCAAAAAATAAAAATTCAAATTTAAAATTTTTAATTTCCAATAAAGCTCTGACTTGGGAAAAGCCAATGGCGGCAATTATAAATACCAAAGGATAAAGCGCGATTTGATAACGGACAGTTGCGACCACGCTATTGACGGTAGAAGCGAAATAGTAAAGGAAAATAAAAAGAATGAAATAAAATATTATGCGATTTTCATAGGAGAACCTTGTTGATTTTCCCTTCAAGTTATAAAATATGGCTACTAAAATAAAAATAAACGCGAGAGGAGAAATGGCAAAAATTAAGCTATAAACATCAGCCAAAATTTTTCCGGCAAATACCATTGTTCCCGGAGAAGTTCCTTTGGGAGAAGCAATAATGCTTTCAAAATTAAAAATTTTCATTCCGGAATAGGTATTAGCCAGCACAAAAATGATAGAAGATAAAAATATTCCGACAACAATCGAAGTCAAGACTTTTTTGTAGCGAGAAAAAAAGTTTAGGATAAAAGAAAATATCTTATTTTTGAAAATAAAATAATCAGCAACCAGAATGGCAAACAATCCCGCAAAAAGCGGCCACGTTGTTTTGAAAGCTTTACTAAGGACGGTTCCGGAAAGGATTAATTTCGGATTAACCCAAGTGGCTGGAAAAAGCGCGAAAAATGTAACCAAAGAAATTAAAACTAAAATGAGATAATAAATAAATTGTTTTTTCAGATATTTTCCAATGGCCGGTTTGTTTTCGAAAAAAATATAGTCCAAAAATGGAATTGCCAAAAAGAAAACATAAAGAATATTTCCGACATATTTGGTTAAAAGCGAAAGTCCCAAAAAAATCCCGCTAATGCAAAGATATTTTTTATTTTCGTCCTTTTGAAATATCAGATAACTCAAAATGGAAAGCGGCAGGAATAGCCAAAAAAGAGAGTCGGGATTGATGATGAGAGACATTCCAAATAGGGTCGGGGATAGGCCGATAAACATAAAGCCGGCCAAAGCAACAGAAAGGCCAAAAAGTTTCTTGAGAAAAAAATAAAAAAGAGGCAGCATTACTAGCGTAAAAAGAAAAATTGGCAGACGGAAAACAAAGTTTATTTTATCAATGTCTCGAATTTGCGCATCAGTCTTGGGATCGCCGCGGAGGGATTTATATGGCATTGGATCAATTTGAGTGAGTCCCCATCCTGAAAGAATAGCCACTGTTATTCCCGGTTTATCATTGATTTTAGTGCTTTTCCATTTATGATTTTCAATAGCGTTCCAAAATTTGGAGGTGCGCTCATATGTCCAATACGGTTCGTCAACTGCGGAAAAACGGGAAAGGCGGGGGATGCCGAGGCTGGCATTAATGATGATAACCAGAGAAATTAAAATAATAGGCAGTATTTTTTTGAATTTTTCCATTGATTTTCCTTAAATTTAAGCAAAAGTTAATATGTCCATATTATAATAAAAAATCGCTTTATTGTAAATCTCTAAATGCGCAGCCGGAGATTTTGATTTTTTCCAAAAATAATGTAAAATTAGTCATAGTTAAAAAATATAATTTTATCTTAATGAAGAAGTTTTTCACTGACAAAAAGGTACAGGTAGCCATTATATTAATTTTAATTATAGTCGCCGCTTTTGCAGTGAGATTTTATAAATTCCACGACTGGCTATATTTCAAAATGGATCAGGCGCGGGATGTTTCGATGACCAGCAATGCTCTCAGAAATGGCCCTGAATATCTTCCTTTGCTTGGTCCTCGGGCGGGTGCTACCAAAGTTTCTCACGGATATTTGCGTCTTGGACCGGCTTTTTATTATTTCCAATATATTGCAGGAAAGATTTTTAATTCATCAAGTCCTGATGTTTTGGCTTATCCAGATTTGTTTTTTTCCATTGCGGTTCTTCCTCTGCTATATCTTTTGCTGCGGATTTATTTTTCAAGGAAAATATCGTTTTTAGTTTTGGTAATGTATGCTTTTTCTTTCTTGGTGATCCAATATTCGCGTTTTGCTTGGAATCCAAACTCATTGCCGTTTTTCGCCATATTGAGTTTTTATGGATTGCTTAAATTTCTCAATGATCCCGATCAAAAAAAGCGAAGATGGTGGATTGCGTTGTGGACACTCGGATTGCTGGTTGGCTCACAGCTTCATTTTTTCGGATTTTTCAGTCTCGTGGGCATCTCAGGCCTTTTAGTGGCTGTTCACTATGAAATTTGGAAAAAGGAAAATATAAAAAGAATTTTTACTAAAAATGTTCTGAAAAAATCTTTGCCATATATTGGTGCAGTGATTCTGGTTTTTGCGATTACTTATTCTCCGGTAATAATCAGCGATGTGATGAGAAAAGGAGAAAATTCTCAGAATTTTTTCGAAGCAATTCGAAATAAGCCCAGCGACAAGCCGTTGAAGGAAAAAATAGCCAAAAATTTTCAGGAACAGCTGGATTACTATTGTTTGGTTGCATCGTCGGAATGCTATAAGGGAACATTTAAGAATCATAAAATCCCAGCTATTTTCACTGGAATTTTATTTTTGGC
>Ga0172379_10002535_pt1 | contig 31816 bp, 34 predicted proteins | sample GrowelOW334metaG_FD_119756 | JGI IMG/M metagenome (GOLD analysis project Ga0172379, IMG submission 119756) | Groundwater microbial communities from an aquifer near a municipal landfill in Southern Ontario, Canada - Groundwater well OW334 metaG | ecosystem: Environmental > Aquatic > Deep...
CCGGAAAAGACAGTCTGTGATAAAAAGCTTCCTGCCTATTATTTTGTTGCATAAATCTCTTGCTAAAAATTAACTTGATTAATCTTAGCAAGTGGGGCAATAGATTCTAGAGTCTAAGTATGCCAAACTTTGACTAATTGGTTTTAAGGGCTAACAAAAATTTTTATTCTTATTCTCCAAGTTTTCCCAAGCTAGATTAAAAATAAATCTTTGCATATTGGCGATTTCTCGGCTTTCTATCACTACTGCCATAAAATTTTCTTTATACGATATAAACGCCACTTTATCTCCGAAAGTTTCCGTGTCTCCGAAAAATGTTAGTTGTTTTTCTGGCACGAGGAATATTTTCCGCATTTCTTTTTCCGCATTTCTTTTCCACTCTAAGCTTTCTTCACTTTCAATTGCAATTATTTTGGCAGTAATTTTTTTCGCCACTCTTTTGGCGTAATATTCTTCAGCATAACCTTTAGGGAAAACGCTGAAAAAGTTTTTTATTCCGGTATAAGTCATAATTTCACCACTTTCTTCAGTGGAGTTCAAAGTGTCTTCATAAATGGAAATAGCGCCCGCCACGCCTTCATAAAATTTTACTTTGGGTTTGGTTTCAGAAATATTATATATGGATTTCAATTCTGGCAAAACTCTTTTAAGTTCCATTTCCTTTTGTTTGAGAGAAGACTTGAGTTTTTCCGGATCTTCCGCGTTGAAAAATCTCTTTTTACCGTTAAAGGTCTGATAAAAAAGCCCGCTACTTATCAGTTTCTCTAATATCTTATACGCCGTTGGCCGCTTAATATTCGCCTTTTTGGCTAAATTTTGGACTGATATTTCGCCCAATTCCAAGCCAGCCAAGTAAATATCGGATTCTTCTTTTGATAGGCCAAGGGATTCCAATACTTTTTTACTCTCACTATTCATAAAAATGTCATATAATAGAACAACATTTTAAGCATAGCAAATTGGCTTATTTATGTCAATTTTAGGGATAACAAAGAAAAAGCATGACAATAATTTAAATAAAATGTCATATATCTTGACAATATTAAAATTGAAGGGTATGATATAGAGTTAAAAATAAAAATAGTTTTTTGAGAAATTAATAAATTCTACCTTTTATAGAGGAGTTGAGATCATGAAAAAAAATGTTTGTGGAAATGCGTTTCTACTGGAGATGTTAATTTTGTTGTTTTTTGGTATTTTAGGAGCATTTCTCTTACCATGGTGGGAGGGGCGATCTTTATTGGATGGTACAAAAGAATCATTTGTGTTAGGAATGGTGGGATTTTTATTAGGACTTTTATTGGGAAATTGAAGAAAATGAAAAGTTTATTTTTTGAATCAACTTTATTGATTTTCAAATTAGAGAATGCTTTCCTTCCGTTTGACACTAGTTTATCAACAGAACAAAATGTTTCTTTAAAAAACTTGATAATTTAACTTTAAAGGAGGTATTTTATGAATCCATTAGTAACTATTCCAATCGGTTTATTTTTAGGATGTTTAATTTGGGCGTTAGGTAAGAAACAAATTTTGGAAATATTGGACGGCGAAGATCCATATGAGAGCGAACAAAGAAAAAGAAGGCTGGAATGGGAGAGTGAAAAACAATGGTTTAAGGAAGCATACGAAAAATACGACAAGCGAGAGCTACACTACAAAAGCGCTGTATATTCCCCTCTTAGTTGGCTATTTTTTTGGAAAATAAGAAAATGTCCCTTTTGTTCTCACTTTTCAATAAAATATGCTCACCGTACCGACATACGTGAAAATGGAATCAGAGACATTGAGGATATTACGCTATATGAAAAATACTTTTGTCCTTTATGTGGATTACTTGAAAAAATTCACGAACTCGGAGATCGTTACTTCTACAAACACGGTGTTGTAACGTTTGTAGACATCAATAATCGAAAAATCCAATTAGAAAGAATGATTCGCAAGTCAGATAAACCTTGTATCAAAACTAAACAAGAAAATTTTTTAGTGGAAAATTTCTCTGCTTATTTCAAAGATTTCACAAAAGCGCAAGAACAAAAAATGATTATCATAATAAACTTCAAAGAAAAATGGATCAGACCAAACGATAATACGCCAAAAATTAAAATAGAAAAATTGCAATTTCACAATCCTTTGGAGGAATAATATGTTTAGCTCTCTAGCTGGAAGTTTTATCTCTGTTATACTTGCTGTTCCATTAATAGTAGCGTCCTATCCAATATTAAGAAATCATGAGTCTGTTATAAAAAACTGGAGACGTGTGTTATTTTTTTTGGTTTATCTCTGGGTTATTCGCTATGTTTGTGCTTATCTAGATTAGATGAAATTAAAGGCAGGAATTTAACACAATTCCTGCCTCTTTTTATTTCTCAAAAGTTTTAATTATTTTTTTGACCAATAATCATCTTCCTTGTTGTCTTCATCCTCCTCGCTTCCCACATTTTTATTTTGATCGCTTGAATTCATTTGCTCCCACGTTTTGCTGACATTCCAAAGCAGTTCATAGAAAACTTTCATTGATTTTACATAATCTGCGCTTTCAACGATAAGTCCAAATCCTTCTTTCTGGGTGCTGATAATTGCTACTTTATTATCCCAAATCCCTATGGTGTTTGGAATATCCATTTCTTCAGGAGAAAATCTCACATCTCTTAAAGTCTCTTTGAATGTTTTTGGGTTCAGATATTTATATGTTTCTACCTGACGCCTCACAATATGAATGGACCGAATCCAGTACCCTATTTTCTTTTTCTTCTCAACATATTCATTTAGGAAATTTTCACCAACTGTTTCAAATACTGATTGAATGGGGGAGACCCAATCCGCTTTTTTATTTTTTGCTTCCAGCGCAATCAAATATATTTCCTGCAAACCTTTCTTTCCTTCGTAATAAGTTATTTTCGGCTTTACTAAGTTAGCATTGTTTAATGATTTAAGCTCAGGAATTATTTGTGATAATATTTGTTCTTTTTCTTTTATGCTCTGCTTCAATCTTTCCGGTTCAGCTGCCACAAAAATTCTTCGCTTACCTTTTATTGATTCCAAAATAAGTCCCTTGGCCTGTAAACTTTTTATCATTTCATTGACCGTGCTTCTTTTTATGTCTGCTTTATCAGTTAGCATTTGGATATTAGCCGATCCAAGCTCAAGAGCGGAGAGATAAACCTTCGCTTCTTTTTCACTTAGACCCAATTGTTCCAATGCCTGTTCTAGCTGCATATTTATCTTTATTTTATTAAATAACAACAAAATTGTCAATATTTTATATAAATATATATTTTATTTAAGGCATAATTTATATTTTATTACATTAAATAACTATAATATTGACAATTATCCTAAAATCTGCTATACTGTGTTGTTAAGATAAAAATCCAGTGATTTAAATCTTAAGTTATTTTACATAAACCTATAGAAAAGGAGACCCTCAATGCAATTCGTGATTGAAACTATTTTTGGAAAAGTATCGGAAAAGAAGTCTGTTCGTGAAAATTTAGCTGCTGTTTACCTTGCTTCGCTTGAATATGATTCAAGAGCATTGAACCACCTGATAACAAGCATTGATGAGTTTGTGAAAAAAACACAGTTCGGGAAGGTTGAAGGAGAAATATTTTGCAACATCTCGAGATTCAGTGTTTTTCTGGCTATGCACAATGATTTCCTTGTTATTCCAATAAAAAAAGCATTGCAAACGATGCTCAATGAGGGGATTGTAGATGTTAGAAAATCAGAACTGAAGTTGTCAGCAAACGAAAAAATGATTTTTGTAGATTTTTCCTTCAAACGTTTTGACGCAGAAAAATTTTAACTAACTTATAATAAAAAGGACTTGCATAAATGAAAAATCCATGGGACTGCCCAATCTCAGAAGAAGTAAATGAAAAAATCAAAAAAGAGGTGCCTGAAGTCTGTCCTAAATGTAAAAGAAAAGGCACAGTCAGACTAAATCCCGACAGGCATGAATATAATCATAAAGGTGGGATGTATGGTTGGAATAGTAAATCATACCAGTGCCTTGCTTGTGGATGGGTTTCAGCGAGTTAAACTATAAGGAGGTGACAAAAAATTAAAGGCGGGAATTTAACTATAATTCCTGCCTCTTTTTATTTATTAGATCCTTCGGCTACGCTCAAGACTACGAGTCCCGTAGGTTTTTTAGAATTTTAATATCTTCTTCTACCCCCTCATGCTCGGTTTCCAGAAGCATATCAATATTATTTTTTTTGACAAACGCCACGATATTTTTGAAAGCGTCTAATCCAATTTTTCCTTGTCCAATATGTTCGTGGCGATCGCGGTTGGAAGAAAATTCCGTTTGACTGTCATTGGCATGCATTAATTTTATTTTTTTCAATCCCAATTCTTTGTCTATTTTTTTCAAGGTTTTTTCAAAATCCCGCCAATCATATCCAGAAGCAAAAGAATGTTGAGTGTCCAAACAAATGCCGGCAATCGCTGGATCATTTACTCCTTTAATTATTTCTGCGATTTCCGCCAAAGAGTCGCCAATAATTTCTCCCGCTCCAGCACTGTTTTCGATTAATAATTTTGTTTTTCCTGAATATCCTTCCAGAGATTTTTGGAGCATTTCAATAGTTTTTTTCATCGCTTCTTTTTGACCCAAATCTTTGGCCGAACCCAAGTGCGTCATCACATATTTCGCGCCGAGCAAATTTCCGCGTTCCAATTCATCGCGCACCACACTCACCGAACCATAGCGAATGCGATTATTCGCTGAAGCGAAATTAATATAATATGGCGTATGTATATAAACTTCCTTTATTTTGAGATTTGACATTTGAGCTTTGAATTTCTCACAAATTTCATTTGTGAGTATTGGCGCTTTGCCGCCTTGAGGCGAACGCGTAAAAATTTGCATCACTTCACATCCCAAAGCCACTGCTCTTTCCGGCGCATTTTGGATTCCTCCGGCAATTGATATGTGACAACCGATGTTCATAGCATTTTGTTTATATTGCTTTTTTTATTTTAGCATAACATTTAGCTCAAGTATATTTATGAAGATTATCAAATTTTCAATTTCTAATTTACAATTTTTAATCAAATCCCAATGTCTCAATTTCTAATTATTAAAAAATGTCGCATAGCGACACCTTAATTTTGAGATTTGAGATTTTATTTTTGAGATTTATTTTATTTCCCACCCATCTTTAGTTTCTTCAATATGTCCTTTCATTTCAAAGCCACTTGCGAGTTTGTGTCCTCCTCCGCCAAGTAGAGCGGCCATTTTTGAAACATCCACGCCTTTATATTCTTCACTGCGAAGACTGCCTTTTATTGTTCCACTGTCTCTTTCAGAAAGAATCAGAGAAAATTTGGTTCCCGGAACAGTATTTAGCATCGCGGCCACTTGAGCAATATCTTCGGTGGAAGCGTTGCAATCGTGAATATCTTTTTGTGTGAGCACTGTAATAATCATTCCGTTTTTGGAATTAATTTTGGCTTTTTCAAAAGCTCGTCCCCATAATTTCAAAGTAGACATTTTTTTATTAATAAAAATAGAGTTTACTATTTTCATCAAGGGCGCTCCTTTTTTCAAAAGATCGGAAGAAATTTGCATCACTTTGGGGGTGGTGTTGGAGTGCTGAAAACTTCCGGTGTCTCCCAAGATTCCCAGCATAAGATATGTTGCGATGTTTTTATCTATTCCTGCTTTAATAAAATTCAGGAACTCATATATTATTTCACAAACAGATGAATATGTTGGATTAATAATATTTACATCTCCTTCTATTGTGATGTCGGGATGATGATCAATCAAAACTACCGCTTGATTTGGAGAAAGAGTTGGAAAAATTTTATGAAAACCTCTTTCCACGCTATCGCAAGCAATAACAGTATCGTAAGATTTTATGTCCAGGTGTTCCGGATATTCAAATTTTTCTGAAGTTAGATTTTCCAAAAATTTTGGAATAGGATCGAAACAAGCCACATCCACTTTTTTCCCAAGAATTTCAATATATTCTTTCAAAGCAAAATTGGCGCCTGTCGTGTCGCTGTCAGGGCTTGAGTGGGCAAAAAGAAGTATTTTTTCAGATTTTTTGATTATGTAATCTAAAGTGTTGAACTCTTTGGCAAATAGCATTGCAGTATCCTTTTAAGGCTTATCTTCAATCAGTTTTATATTTGTTGCAGTAATTTTTCCACTTCATCGGCTTTAATTTCGGTCGGATCCAGCCTGAATTCAATTCGAGGAAGAGGCTTCATTACAATTTTTTTGTTAAGTTTTCCTTGAAGATTGAAAGATTCTTTCTTAAGCGTTTTGATTGCATAATCAGATTCCTTCTCAGGGAAAACACTAACAAATATTTGAGTGTAGCGAAGATCGGGAGAAGTGTCAACTTTTGAAACAGTCACCAAAATACCGGGTTTGAAGTTCACTTCCCGGGTTATTAATTCCGCTATTTCCTGTTTGATCAGAGAGTCGACTTTTTCTTTACGAAGAGACATAAATTATAAGCTAGGTTTTACCTCTTCTTCTTTATATATAACAAGAGAATCTTTTTCCTTGATTTTCACATCACCTTCAAAAGTGACCCCGCATTCATTGCCATAATTTAACTCTACTACATTAGTTTTGTTGTGTTGCAGATTGGTTATCTTTCCTTTTCCGATAATTTCTTCACCTCTTGTCACTTCCGCAAAAGAATTTTTTTCAATTTTTCCGCTCACCACTCTTCCTCCGACAATCATATCTTTTTTTCCATTTTTGAAAATCGCCAACACGTTTAATTTTCCAATGTCAGTTCTGACTATTTCCGGCGGAATGAAAGATAGCATAATCGCTTTCACTTCTTCGGCTAATTTATAAATAATATCAAAAGTTTTTACTTCCACTCCGCTATTTTCCGCAATGCGTTTGGCAACTGGCGTAATGATTACATTAAATCCCAAAATAAAAGCGCCCGCGCTGGCGGCAATCTTCACATCCGACTCCGTGATATTTCCGGCTTTCTTGTCCAGAAATTCCAGAACAACTTTTTCCGATTTGATTGTAGAAAGAATTTGTTCAATCGCTTCCACAGAGCCTTGCACATCAGCTTTGAGAATCAGTTTTATTTTTTTGGTTTTACCTTCATCAATTGAGCTGTAAATTTTTCGCTGGCTGATTTCTTTGGCAGAAGAAATGGAACTATGCAAACTGCCTTTTGATTTAAACTGAAAAATATTTTTTTCTTTTGAAGCTTGAATCACTTCGTTGCTGTTTGGCACGCTTTCCATACCGATTATTGTGACTGGGGTTGATGGTTCAGCGGTAATCATATTTTTTCCCAGAAAATCTTCCATCTTTCGAATTTTTCCATGAGTAGTGGCGGTATAAATGCTTTGTCCGACTTTAAGCGTTCCGGTTTTGACTAAAACAGTGGAAACCGGCCCTTTTTGAGGATCCAGATGGGCTTCCAACACAACAGCCAATCCATCACGATTAAAATCAGCTTTGAAATTCTCCACTTCATTCAATAATAAAATGTTTTCCAGAAGCGTATCAATGCCTTTGTTTTGTTTGGCACTAATTTCAACGCAAATAATTTTTCCACCCCACTCTTCAATCAACAGTCCGTTGTCGGCCAAGTCTTGCTTAACCTTGGGAATATTAGCTTGGGGTTTATCCACCTTATTAATAGCCACGATTGTGGGCATATTTTTAGTTTTCAAATATTCAATCACTTCTTTTGTTTGCGGGCGAACACTGTCATCAGCCGCCACCACCAAAACCACGATATCAGCAATACTAACTCCTCGCTCTCTCATCGCAGAAAAGGCTTCATGGCCGGGAGTATCAATGAAAGTAATCGCCTTGCCTTTCTTTTTTACTTGATAAGCCCGGATGTGCTGAGTGATGCCTCCAGCCTCTTTGTCCGCCACATTGGTTTTTCTGATTGTATCCAATAAAGTGGTTTTTCCATGATCAACATGTCCAAGAATTGTAACTATCGGGGCTCTTTCCTCAACTCCGGTTTTTAAATTATTTTCTTTCTTGCAAATTTCAATTAAATCCTCCAGAGTCATATTGCCTTTTTCCAATTCCGCCAAGTCTTCTTGCGTTTCAAATCCCAAGTCTTGAGCAATAACGCTGGCGGTTTCATAGTCAATCTCTTCGTTAATATTGGCAATGATGCCATTTTTCATGAGCTCAGTAATGATTTTTGGAACAGGCAAGTCTAAAAGCGCACTGAAATTCTTAACAGTAATAAGTTTTGGCAATTTAATTATTTTTTTTACTTCTTGCTCGTCCATAATTATTTTAATTTTTTCTCTTTTTGATTTATAGATATTTCATTATTATCAGCTTTAATGGCATTCTGCACTGCATTTTTTTCTTCTTCAGTTAAATCATATTTTCCCGATTTTCCTAAAACTATCGGCTTAGCATAAACACGGGTATTTTCTCGGGTGTGCATTGAAGAAATAACCAACCCTGAGTTTTTTCCATTAAGAAGGGCGATGGAAAAACTTTGATCTCCGCCGATATCCTTGAACGGATTGAATCGGATGATTTCTGTTTTATATATGCCTTTGCCTGCTAGTTGATGTATCTGATTGGCAATATTATATAATTCTTGAATATCCCTATCCAGTGAAATTATGCTTTTGGAGTTTTTTAAAACAGTTTCTTCGAGGCTCTTCGCGTCCTTCCCTTCAAAAAATATTTTTTGGTTGGCATTAATCTTTCTTATTTTCAAAAAAATAATAATAATTAATAAAAGAAACACTAAACTCAAGAAAATCAGTGTTAGAGATATAATAGAAAGATTGGATTGAATAATCTTTATTGCTTCCATATTTGTACCTTTTTGAAGTCTTATTTTAGGCTAACATCAATTTTCCTTTCTGTAAACCCCGTTAGAAGTTCTTTTTTTGAAAAACTTTTTTCTTTTTATTAAATATTGCAACTTACATATTAAACTTCTAACGGGGTAAATCCCACAGCACAAAATTTTAATACAACAATTTTATTTTTTCGTGTTTTTATTATAAATTTTAGTTATCCACACCTTAGACACAGCTTATTAACAAAATTCAGCCTTGTGGATAACTTGACCTTTGTGTGTTTTTTGGTACATAATGAGTTATATACAATAATTGTTTTTATTCTACTAAAAAATGACCAACGAAGAGCTTTGGCAAGCCACATTAGGAGAAATAGAACTTTCTATTTCCAAAGCCAATTTTATCACTTGGTTTAAAAACACAACTATTCTTTCCAGTGAAAATGGAAAGATAATTATTGGCGTTCCTAATGGCTTCTCTAAAGAGTGGCTCGAAAATAAATATAATACCTATATATTAAAGGCTTTAAGAAACCTTGATAGCGCTGTCAAAGAAATTAGCTGTATTATTTATAATCCTCAGGAAGTTATCGCCAATAAACCTCGGGCAGTTGACGCGGTTAAAGGTCCGGCTTTTCTCAGAAAAGACCAATTTATAAGCCCTGTCTCAGGGCAATCCCTGTCTAATAATTCAGAAAGCAACCTTAACCCAAGATATACTTTTGAAAATTTCATAGTTGGAGAGAATAATGAACTAGCTAAGGCTGCTTGTTATGCAGTTTCCCAGAACCTAGGCCGGGCTTATAATCCACTTTTTGTTTATGGAGGGGTTGGATTAGGAAAAACTCATCTTTTACAGTCAATTGGCAATGAAATAAGTAAAAATGACCCTTCAAAAAAAATTCTTTATATTACATCAGAAAGATTTGCCAACAACCTAATTGAGTCTATAAAAAGCCAAAAAACCAGCCAATTCAAAGATGAATATCAAAAAATAGACTTGTTAATTATAGATGACATTCAGTTTTTATCAGGAAAAGAGAAAACTCAACATGAATTCTTCCATATTTTTAATACCCTATACCAACTAAATAAGCAGGTTGTGATTAGCAGCGACCGGCCACCAAAATCCATCGCAGCTCTTGAAGAGCGTTTAAGATCAAGATTTGAAGGGGGAATGATTGTGGATGTGATTAAACCAGACCTAGAGACTAGAATAGCTATTTTAAAGGCAAAAATATCAGAAAAAGGTTTTTTTATTGAAGATGAGGTGGTTAAATTTGTGGCAGAAAACATAAAAAACAATATTAGAGAGTTGGAGGGCGCTTTAAATAAGATCATTGCAACCTGTGAGTTGGAAAGAAAAGACCCTGATATTTATTTTGTGAAAAAAGCTTTGGCTGATATAATTTCCAGTAATAAAAAGCGGGGGGTGCAAATAAAAAATATTGTAGATGTTGTGGCTGAATTTTATAATATTCCCCTTAAAGACCTTATTAATAAGGGTAGAAAGAAAGAAGTGGCTATTGCTAGACAAGTGGCTATTTACCTCATTCGCTCCGAGTTGAATGTTTCTTATCCTGGGATTGGAGAATATTTTGGAGGACGAGACCACACTACAGCACTCCATGCTTATGAAAAAATAAGTGTGGATATTCAGACAAACAATAAATTAGTTGAAGCAATTACTGTTTTAAAAGAGAAAATTTACACGATTTAGGTGTATAAGGTGTGTATAAGTTCATTTTTGTGGTTATTTTTAAAGAACATTCTGTGGATAGCCTGTTTATTACAGTGGATTAACTTGGGTTACATTTTTTACCACCAACCCACCACCCCAAATTAAACATTAACTCACTTTCTTATCCACATCCAAAAAAACAACTAGAAATATCTTAAATAAAGCAAAAAAATAAAGTTATCCACATAAATAAGTTTGTATTAATAATAAAATAAATAATAATATATTAATTATATAATTATATTACTTATATGAAATTAAGTTGTACACAAGAAAATTTCAAGAGAGCAATTTTCAACACCGAGAGGGTTATCGGAAAACAATCATCTTTACCTATTTTGGAGAACATACTTTTGGAAACAGAAAAAGGAATGTTAAAAGTTTCAGCTACCAATTTAGAATTAGGTGTTTCAATTAGGATTGGCGCTAAAATAGAAGAAAGTGGGAAGATAACCATTCCAGCTAAATTAATTGGTAATTTTGTGAATAATTTACCAAATGAAGACAATGTTATCTTAGAAACTAAAGATCAGGTTTTGCAAATATCTAGTGGAAAGTATAAAGCTGATATTAAAGGGCTTGAGGCGCAGGATTTTCCAATTATTCCGGAAACTACAGATGAAATTTTATTTTCCTTTTCAGCTCAAAATATCAGGGAGTTTATTCCAAAAATTATACCTTGTGTTTCAGTAGATAATACTCGCCCGGAAATTTCAGGAATAAATATGATTTTAAATGAAAAAATAACGTTAGCAGCCACAGATAGTTTTAGATTGGCTGAAGCTGAAGTTTCACTAAATAAGAAAAATAATTATTCTACATTTATCAATAAAACAAGCTCATTGATTATTCCTAGCAACGCTTTTTTGGAAGTTTTACGAATTATAACCCCTGAAACTGAAGAAATTGATGTGGCTATTGAGGAAAATCAAATCTTTTTTCAAATTGAAAACACAAAAATAGTTTCACGTTTGATTAATGGAAAATATCCCGAGTACAAACAAATTATTCCGGAAAAATTTGAAACTAAAATAATTTTAAAAAAAGAAGAGTTGCTGCGATCGGTAAAAATAGCCAGTCTCTTCACAAATTCCAAAGCTGGAGAAATAATTTTCAAATCAACAGCAGGTGAAGGTAAAATAGAAATTAGCGCGCAAACTGAAGAGAGAGGTGAAAATAAAACGGAACTCAAAGGAAAAATTTCCGGGCCGGATCAGGAAATTATTTTCAACCCGAGATATTTTTTGGATGGGATCAACTCAATTTCAACGCAAGAAATTGTTATTCTAATAAACACTAGCTCCTCTCCTGTGGTTTTGCGAATGATTGATGAAAAAGAAAAAATTCAAAATAATTTTACCTACATCGTGATGCCGATCAAAAAATAAAACCGCCAAGGAATATGAAAAAACTTGGATTATTTCTGGATAAAAAATTTTTAGACAACAAGAAAAAAATAGTTTGGGATGAAAAAAGCGTTTTTTTTGCTTTCGAAAGAATAATTAAAGAAGAGTTTGGCAGTCATGGCGCGAAAAATTTGAAAGCGGATTATTTGAAAAACAAACGTCTTTTTATCACCTGCGAAAGTTCGGTTTGGAAAAGCGAATTAAATCTCAATAAAGAAGAAATCCGCAAAAAACTAAACGAGGAGTTGGGCGGGGAGGAAATTTTTGAAATTAAAATAAAATAATTTAAAACTTTTTAAAACAAAATTAAAAGCGGGCTGTGAGATTTCTCACGCCCGCTTTGGTTTATTTTGTTTCCACAACCTTCTCAAAAAAACTTTTTGGTAAAGAAAAAGTAATTGAAATGGTTGTATAAGTGAAGTTAACTGTATAGTAAAAACCCCATCCTACTGCTTCATACAACGCCTTAACAATTTCAATAGGAATAGTAGATGTTGTCCAGTCCCAATTGAAGGCTAGGGTTTTCGGTGTAGCAATGTCAAAAAAAATCCTGTAGCTTTCTTCAAAAGGAAAATCGCAGAAAGTTAAATGCTCTTCCAGCTTAAGGTCAATCTCCTGAAGAATTTCATATACAACACAATCTCTTTTTCTAAGCAGTGAAGTAAATTTATCAGCCGATAAAACATTTAATAATTCTTCATTTGTTTTCATTTTATTCCTCCTATTTTTAGTTTGAAGACATTTATTTAGTTTTCAAATCAACTTATTAAGCTTCTTAGCTTAACAAAGAAGTATAGCAGATTTTTGCATATTAGTCAATAAAAGGGTTGTTTAATATTTCTGTATATAAATATTTGACTTATTTAAGCCAATATGATATACTAAATTTGTTGACCTTTTTACCGACAAAAAACCAAAACCCCGCAAAATTCCACCAAAATGGAATCGCGGGGCAAGCAATAAAATGATTAGCGAGTTGGAAAAACTGGGATTAAACGAAAAAGAAGCTAAGGTGTATTTGGCTCTCTTGGAGTTGGGAGAGGGAAATATTCAGCAAATAGCCAAGGAGTCGGGCATCAAAAGAACAACCGTCTATGATATTATCGATTCTTTGAAAGCTAAAAATTTGTTGAGCCAAATTGCTAAAAACAAAAAAATCATTTATTTTGCGGAAGATCCACGGAAATTCGAGGAAAATATTGAAGAAAAAAAACAAACACTAAAAACAGTTTTGCCGGAACTGTTGTCCATCGCCAACCGACTGGAGAAAAAACCGAAAATAAAATATTTTGAAGGAGCAAGTGGAATTGCGGAAATTTATGAAGACACCCTTCGTTATTCCGACTATGAACTTTTGGTGTGGGGATCGGAAAAATCAAAATACGGATTCGGAGAGGATTTTTTGCTGGGCCATTATGTCCCAAGGAGATTGAAGAAAAAAATTTGGGTGCGCGCCATCGCGCCGGACAGCGAAATGATGAGAACATATAAAGAGTTGGATGAAAAGTCGCTCAGAAAAGTAAAATTAATCAAAGAACCGAATTTGCCGATAGAAATCGAAATCAATCTTTATGCTAATAATAAAATTGCGATGATGTCTTTTGAAGAAAAATTCGGATTGATTATCGAAAGCCAAAAAATTTACACCACTCTCAAAAGCATTTTTGAGATGAACTGGACAATGTTAAATTAATTTGTCCAAATTGTAATATAGCGATAGGATAAATATATGGATAAAAAATTAAAGAAATTAGTATTAATTGATGGAAATGCTATCATTCATCGCGCTTACCACGCTTTGCCTCCACTTACGACTAAAAAAGGCGAGTTGGTAAATGCGGTTTATGGATTTTCCAGCATTCTTTTGAAAGTTCTGAACGACCTGAAACCGGACTATATTCTGGCTTCTTTTGATTTGGCGGCGCCCACTTTCCGTCACAAGGAATATAAAGATTACAAAGCCACGCGAGTGAAAGCGCCGGATGATTTGTATGCGCAGATTGGCCGAGTGAAAGAAGTGGTGAGGGCTTTCAATATTCCAATTTTTGAGAAAGAAGGTTTTGAGGCGGACGACGTGATTGGCACAATGGCAACGCAAGCGGAAAAAAATCCGGAAGGAATTGAAACAATCATTGTGACAGGTGATTTAGACACCTTGCAACTCGTCAATCCTAAGGTCAAAATTTACGCGCTGCGACGTGGAATGAGCGACATCGTGGTATACGACGAAAAAGCAGTGGAAGACCGCTATGGACTCAAACCAGAACAAATGGTCGACTACAAAGGGTTGCGCGGAGATCCATCCGACAATATTCCCGGAGTGAAAGGAATTGGAGAAAAAACTGCGACCGAACTTTTGAAAAAATACGGAACGATTGAAAATGTGTATAAAAATTTGGCCGAAATCAAAGGCGCGGTGAAGGATAAATTGGAAAGGGACAAGTCGCAAGCAATTCTCAGCAAACACTTGTCGGAAATTGTTTTGAATGTGCCGTTGGAAATTGATTTGGAAAAAGCAGTGATGAAGGATTTTGATAGGAAAAAAATAATTGACCTTTTTCAGGAATTGAATTTTTTTAGTTTGATAAAAAGAGTACCCGATGCGAATCTACAAGCCGATTCGAATCTACGAATGAAATTCGAATCTATGAATGAAAATAGTAAAGAAATAAAAGATTTTAAATTAGAGATAATTAATTTTAACAATAAAGAAAAAATTAATTTTTTATTAGCGCAAGAAAATCTGGCTTTTGTTTTGAAAAATTCTGAAGAAAAAATTGAGAGCATAGCTTTTTCTTGGAAAACCGGCCGTGTGAATCTTATAGAATATGCCAAGGAAAACAAAAATATTATTAAAAATATTTTAGAAAATAAAAATATCGAAAAAATCGGATATGATGTGAAAAAAGATTTGAAAATATTAGTAAATAATGGAATAAAATTATCCGGAAAAATAAATGACATAATGTTGGAGTCGTATGTTTTGAATCCCGGCGGAAAAACCGATTTGGAAAATATGATTTTGGAGGAATTGGGAGAGGAAATTGAAGAAAAAAAGCAAAAAGGCCAACTCGGACTCGGAATAAAAAATGAAGACGAAGAAAATAAAATTATTGGAAGAAAAGCGGATTATATTTTCAAACTGCATCAAATTTTTTCGGAAAAAATAAGCAAAATTTCCGCGACGCAAAACAAAGAAAAAAACATCCAAACAATTTTGAAAAATATCGAAATTCCTTTGCTGCCGATTTTAGCCGAGATGGAAATGAACGGCATAAAACTGAATAAAATTATTTTCAAAGGCATTTCGGAAACAATTACCAAAAAAATAAAATCTTTGGAAGAAAAAATCTATAAATTGTCCGGATCGGAGTTCAACATCAATTCACCCAAACAATTGGCGGAAATTCTTTTTGTGAAAATGAAAATTTCCACGGAAAATATCAAGAAAATCAAAACCGGATTTTCCACCGGATCCTCAGAATTGGAAAAGCTGAGAAAAGACAACAAAATCATTGAATTTATTGAAGAATATCGGGAATTGTTCAAACTAAAAACCACCTATTTGGATGCTTTGCCTGAATTGGTGGATGGAAAATCGCGCCTGCACACCACTTTCAATCAAGCGGTGACGGCCACCGGACGATTGTCCTCATCGGAACCAAACTTGCAAAACATCCCCATCAAAACCGATCTTGGACAAATTTTGCGCACGGCTTTTGTGGCGGAAGAAGGATGGAAATTAGTGAGTGCAGATTATTCTCAGATTGATTTGCGAGTGGTGGCGCATGTTTCCGGTGACAAAAAAATGATGGAAGCTTTTTTGAAAGGCGAGGATATTCACCGCGCGACAGCCGCTGAAATCAATAAAGTTACTCCAAGCCAAGTGACGGAAAAAATGCGTAATTCCGCCAAAGCGCTCAATTTCGGCGTGATTTATGGCATGAGCGTGTTTGGCTTTTCTCAATCCGCCGGCATTGAAAGAGACGACGCCAAGAAATTTATTGATGCCTATATGGAAAAATTTTCCGGCATCGCGCAATATATGCGAGACACCAAAGCATCTGCCAAAAAGGTGGGATTTGTGGAAACAGAGATGGGCAGAAGAAGAAACATTCCGGAAATCAATTCGCCGAACTTTCAAGTGCAAAACGCGGCGGAAAGAATGGCGATCAATATGCCGATTCAAGGATTGGCTGCGGATATTGTGAAGATTGCCATGATTAATGTATATGATGAACTTATAGCAAATAATAAGGATGCTCGCCCCGTTAAATCCCCGCAGAGCGGGGTTCGCGAAGCGAAATTTAACGGGGTAAAAATGCTGCTTCAAGTGCACGACGAAATTATTTTGGAAGTAAAAGAAAATCTAGCGGATGAAGTAGGAGAAAAAATAAAAACAATAATGGAAAATGCATATAAACTCAAAGTACCTTTAGTAGTGGATGTGAAGATTGGGGATAATTGGGGAGAGATATAATAAAAGTACTTGACAAATATCAAAAAATACTATAAAATTGATAATGTAATATTATAATTTAGTATAAATTTGTGAATTATATAGCAAGAAAAATTGAAAATATAATCAAAGAAAGGCTTTTTAAAGGGAAAATAGTCATATTATATGGAGCTCGGCAGGTGGGAAAAACCACCTTGGTGAGAAAAATACTATCTGAATATGGGGAAAAAGGAAGATATTTGAACTGTGAAATGGCTTCTGTTGAAAGCGGATTATCTGAATTGGAGGCGGATAAGATAAGGAGCTTTTTGGGAGATTACAAATTATTTGTGCTGGATGAGGCGCAAAATATTTCCAATATCGGCAAAATTTTGAAAATTATCGTGGATACTTATCCTGAAATACAAATTATCGCAACCGGATCTTCCAGTTTCGATTTGTTTCAAAAAATTTCCGAACCGCTTACCGGAAGAAATTTTCAGTTTATTTTATATCCATTTTCAGTTGAGGAACTGAAAGAAAGCCGAGATCTTTTTTATGTGGAATCAAAATTGGAAAACCTTCTCCGTTTTGGCGGTTATCCCGGAGTTTTTGGATTAAGCGAGGATGATGCCAAGCAACGGCTGAATGAAATCACATCCAATTATCTTTTCAAGGATGTTTTGAGGTTTGAGGGTTTGAAAAAATCAACAGTCATCAAAAATCTCTTGCAGGCGCTGGCTCTTCAAGTCGGGCAGGAAGTTTCCTATCAGGAATTGGCGGTAAAATTGGGAATTAACAGGCTAACCGTTTTGAAATACATTGATATTCTTGAGCAAGCTTTTATTATTTTCAAACTCAACTCTTTCAGTCGCAACAAAAGGAAAGAAATTTCCAAGTCAATCAAGGTGTATTTTTATGATCTTGGAATCAGAAACAGTTTGATTGAAAATTATAACCAGCTGAATCTGCGAAACGATGTTGGATATTTGTGGGAAAACTTTTGCATCATAGAAAGAAAAAAATTTAATGATTATAATTCTAAATTTGCCAATATGTATTTTTGGCGGACTTATGATCAAAAAGAAATTGATTTGATCGAGGAGAGAGAGGGAAAATTGTTTGCCTATGAATTCAAATGGAATGCGGACAAAATAAAAATTCCAAAATTTTTTATGGTAGAATATCCGAATTCCGAGTTTCAAACCGTGGATAAAAAAAACTATTGGAAATTTTTATCCAAATAACCATTAGTTAACAAAGCTATAATTTATTCCACAACAAATTATAAATTTTTTTCATCGCTTTCGCGATGCCTTCTGATTCAATAATCAAACCGATCTTGTCGGAATAAGACATAAAAGCCACTTTGTTGTTGTAGATATTTATTTCAATCGGAATATTGAAATCTTTTATTAACTTTGTTTCACTTAATTCTTTTTCATCCAGCTTGGCGTGTTCAGAATACATTTTGTCATTCGGAGCAATTCGCAAAGCGTGGATGTTTTTCTTTTTTCTTTCTTCAACATAATCAATTGGAAAAGTGTCAAAGGCCTTGAAAATTTCCGAAGTGTTGAATTCCAAAATTTCTTCCGGTTTTTCTTTGAGCGTGTCTTCATAGACCTTCAAAATTCCTTCTTTGCCTTCAAAAAATAAAACCTTGGGTTTCACTTCTCGTTTGTTGTGGATGGCTTCCAATTCCGGCAAAACATTTTCAAAACTTTTTTGGTATGTTTTGAATCGCTCGGCCAGATTTTTGGGATTTTCCGCCAGAAATTTGCTCACGCCTTCCCGGTCGGTTTTCAGAATAAAACCTTTTTTTACCATACTCTCCAAAACGGAATACGCAGTAGTTCTTTTGATCTGCGCTTTTTCGGCGATTGTTTGCGCGGAGGATGTCCCACATTCAAGATTGGCCAGATATAGTTTGGCTTCATTGGGGGATAATCCGAGATGAGTGAGAATGAGTTCGTTGACCATAGGATTAGCTTCATTAGCTTCGTTAGGGTTTATTATTGACGATTATTTCGTCGTCTATATTTTAAAGTGTAGCAAAAGACAAAAAACTTGTCAATATTCGGCTAAAATAAAGTAAAAACACAAAAAATAATATATTACAATAAAGACGAAAATATTGACTTCTTGACAAAAATACGCTAAAATAGGCGGTTGCGATTAAGTTTAATTGTAGCAAAATGAACCTTAAAAATTGAATAAAGGAAATGCATTATGGAAACAATTATTACATTGGTCGTGTGGACATTGAAGGGTATTTTTGCAACTTTTGCATTGATAGTTGGATTTTGGTGTGCAGCCGTATATTTTGTATTTTTTATGCATTTTCCAAGATCTGTTTCCTTTTTTGTCGCAGGAATTGCATGCGGAGGATGGGGATGGTTTATTTTTGGACCACTTACAATCGTAGGTATTATAGTTGATTTTGAAGCTTTTCCGCAGATGTCTGAATCACTAAATAAACTTATTTCAAAAAAGGAGAAATAAATCATGAAAGATATGGAAGAAGGAATATTTTTTTACAATCTCACTGCTCTGGTGATGATTTGCAATTTTTTGCAAATAGCTGGGTCTAGTGTGTGCCCTTCTGAAAATATGGCCAATGGTAAGCGTAGCAGGATTTGCAGGGGTGGTCAAAGTATTTATTCCAAAAGAAAGCAACTATATAATGAAATAACTTGGCTTGCTGCAATTGTGGGGATTGGGATGATAATTGGGGCGTCTCTAAAATAGTTTTTTCAGAGAAATAACCTAAAAGAGAGGAAAAAAATGAAAAATAGTAGAATAGTAATCGAATTCAAAAAAAGAAGTTTTGAAAAGGGTAAGAAAAGATTAATAGAAATGATAAATAGTGAAATCTCCACGACTAATTGCAAAAGAAAAGTTTTCTCGATTGCTTTAAGTGACACAAAAAAAACAATAACATTTTCCAATGCCGAAGTGGCTTACTATGAAGAGATGTATGCCATTAAAGTGTTTGTAGCTCCTGCAAGGAAAAAAATAACGCATGGCTACCAAATTGGAGAAAATAATACCATAGAACTTCGTTTAAATTGCGACGCAATTAAAAGTATTAATGGTAAAAAACTTATCAATGCTATTTGTGAACTTGAAAAGTCGCAATCAGGAGCTAACAAAATAATTGAAATATTTGCCCCTAAAAGCAAAAATTACTTTGCTAAATTAAAGGTGGATATGATTCAAAGAAAAGAGGGCAATGTAATTTTTTCTGGAATTAAGGAAATATCTGTCGATGAAGAAGAATATCCAAGTAATTGGCAAATTATAATGCCATTGAAAGGGCTGAAATTAAAAATTAAATAACTATCCGGAATAATTCCGCGGAAAGGAGAATAAAATGATTAGCTATGTTTGTCTTACGGCCATATGCATGGGAATTATAATGAATGATTGTTGGTTTAAAAGTGATGCTCTTTTGGGGATAGCTGGATTTGCTGCAATTGTGTGGTCAATCTTACCAGAGCCGTTTGTTCTCTGGCTAAGAATTAGTTTTTTTATTATGGGGATCATAATAATAATTGAAGCGATTTTTCAATTGAGATTGTTTCCATTATAAAAAAGTTGCGGAATAATTCCGCGGAAGGGAGAATAAAGTGAAATATATACAAATAGAATTGCCAAGTTTGCATTTGTTGTGGAAAAGAAAAAACGGCGAAGAAATAATCAGTTCCGCCATCAGAACAAACTATCCAAAGCCGGGTCTTTGTTATGTTCCGTCAATAATACAGCAGACAGGAGTTGATACCGAGGTTATTGATATGAAAATCAGAGATCAAGACATAGTCGTTCCTTATGGAAGGTTTCAGTATGGAGATGGAACAATGTTTGCTTCAAGGATGGGAATGACATTTGAAAGCATTGCTGATAAAGTCATCGCTTCTGATGTTTTAGGATTAAGCATAAACCCTACGTCATGGGCGAATATGGCCATTGATTTTATGAGATTTGCAAAACGCATAAAGCCTGAAATAAAAATAATAATCGGAGGAAATGAAGCGATATTCAGGCCGGAATATTATTTGAAAGGGGGCTTAGCGGACATTGCGGTTATGGGAGAAGCCGAAAATATCATTCCCGATTTAATTGAATTTCTGGAAGGAAAAAGAAAACAAGAGGATGTTTTTGGAATCGCATACAAAATAAATGGCAGGGTTGTCAGGACGAAATGTCCAGAGAAACCAAAAATGGATGACATTCCTTTGCCAGCATTGAATTTGCTTGAAAGAGATATTCCTCTCTGGACAAATCCTATCGAAAATTTTCCACTACCCGAGGGAGTGAAAAGTCCCATGAGCTGGCTATTTTTATCCAGAGGATGCTGTCAAAAGTGCGATTACTGCACAACTCCTCAAAAAATGGGAGCGTTCAGAATCAAAAGTATTGAAAGAATAGAAGCAGAATTGGATTACCTCAAAGAATATGGAATTCAAACACTAAATATTTGGGATGATAGCATCAGCACTGTTATGCATTCCGTTTCTCTGGGAAGAGAAAAAGGCAGAGAATACCTTATGGAAATTTCCAAAATGTTAAGAGATAAAGGTTTTGCCTATGAGTTATCTCAAGGAGGAATGGTAATTAGGGATTTGTGGGACAGCCAAAAAAATCAACCTGATGTCGAATTGATTAATGAATTTTTCACCAACAAAAAAACAACGGGAGGGTTTGTGGGATTTTATGGACAATATTTTCCTATGGAATGTCTTCAGGTGGAAGATCCTCACGAAAAATATTCAAAGCTGATGAGTTTTGAAAAAGAGAAGGAGGTTTTGAGAGCAGTGCTGAGTGCCGGAGAAATTCCGCCAGCAATAAGCTGCTCTTCAATAATCGGAACCATAGAAGATACTCCTGAAGGTTTTGCGTTGGCAACCAGAAGATTGTTAGAGATAAAAAGAATAGTCGAGGACAAAGGAGGAAAATGTTTGGTAACGCCTTTCATCCATTCGATTTTTCCCGGCACGAAACTGTGGGAAAGATATGAAAAAAGGTTGGTTTATGGAATTGATCAATTTCCTGAATTGTATCAATTTCAAACGGCGCCCCACAGAACAGATTATTTTTCTCCGGAAGAACTTACGCTGGCAAAAAAAGAAATGGAGAAAAAAATTCTGACTCCCGAACAATTCAGGAAGTGGAATGCCACCGGGAAATATTACTGGTAGTAAAATTTAAAAAAATTTTTGAAAAGGCTCTTTGCAGAACATTGCAAGGGGCTTTTTAAATTTGTGCAAAAAATAAAAAACCTAAAAGCTAATGAAGCCATAAGCTAGTGAAGCTAAACTGCTTGTTCCCAAAGAGTTTCAAAAAAAGCTTTGTGCATTTCAAAAATATTTTTATCTTCCACAAGAATACCAATGACATTTTCCCCGTCAATTATTTGATAAGAAATTTTATTGTCATAGATTTGCAGAGATGATTTGAAAGGAAAAAATTCTTTTTCCAAATAACGAATTTCAGTCAACTGATCATAGAGATCGGTTTTTTTGTTTTCTGTCTTTTGAGGAACTTCTGCCGGTTTTTTTCCAGCGCGCAGAATTTTTTTCTTGATGCCGAAATGGATTCGTTTTTCTATATAATCATCATCTATTTCCTTGAAGCCTTTCACTTGAGAAATTGCATCAGGGTAAATAAAAAGATAAACCTCTGTTTGAGAGTAAAGCGTATCAAATAGGATTTTTTTCATTCCTTCTTCTCCTTCATAGAATTTCACTCCCGGCTTATGCATCAGGAGATTATAGCCGGAGGACAGGCGAGGCATAATTTCTTCCAATGACTTTTTATTTAAGGCTAAATTTTTTTCCCTTTCTTCCAAGAGCTTTTCCAGATTGCGGGGATGGGTCGGCAAAAAGCGGGCGATTTGGCCCTTTTCCTCCTTTTTCTCTATCAACCCCATCTGAAGCAGTTCTTCAAGGGTTTTATAAATAACCCCTCTTGGATGGTTAATGGCCCGGGCAAGATCCCGCGCTTTTCCTGCCCCATTTTCCAGGAGGTAGTCAAATAATTTGGCTTGGGTCTTAGTTAACCCAAAATCGGTAAAATTTTGTTCAAACATATACTTTTAGCTTGTTTGAGGCATAAAACCGCATTTTATTCCGCCAATGGGCGAAATAGCTGTTTTAGCTTTATTTTCTTAAAAAATAATCAAATATTGGCAATCGTATTTTTGAAAATTTATTGGTGCAAAAAAATATTCCTACCTCTAGTATAGCAAATTATTCAGAAAGTGTCAACTATAAATATGACAAATAATATCAACAAATAAGCCAAAATAATGCTTTTATCAAGGTAAAGTAGTGCAAGCTATGAATAAATGACATACCGACTATTGACAAGTTTCTCATAATATGCTATACTGGGGAATCAAGATAAGAAGGCAAGAGAAAAGACAGAATGGCCGGATCATTAAAATAGGTGCGAAGAAAGGGAAATGCAAATATGAGAGAGACATATATGTATATCAATTGCTGGCGACAGCCACAGTTAATACATAGATGGACCGCTCTCTCAGGAGGCGGTTTTTATCGTTTTGAGGCTAGAGGAATTAAATAATTATATTATTGTCCGTTTCAGCCGAAAAAACAGAGCTCATGTTTGCAGCTCCCTTTCCATCGCGAAAGGCAATAAAATGTTCTTTAGGTTAAAAAAAAGTCCGCAACTGGTTTTAGGGTATCACTCCCCAAACTAAGGCAAAGCGCCAACCAATGCTTTGAGCAGAGTGTAATCAAAATTTGAGGCCTACTTATTTCTTCTACGGAAGAAAAAAAGAGAGAGACAAACCTCAGGTAATGATTCGCAAACATCTCCGGACTTTAAAACAGTAATTTCATCTTCAATTCGCATGTCCGGCATTCGTAGTGCCGGTTCACGAGCGAAGCGGAGTGAAAAACTAGTAATGAGTGGGGATGGAGAATTAAAGATAGTTCTCTATTCCACTCCTTAATAGGAGAATAAGAAATTTTTAACAAAAAAATATTATGAAATAAGAGCGGAAGAAGTTTTTGAGAGACCTGTCCGCAATGCTACCCCGCCAGAAACGCTGTATCTACCGCGGGCTGGCATAGTGTTGCAGGCGGAGGACTTCTTCCGCAAAAAGTTTTTGTTTGGAAATTAAATCCACGCACTTTTCGCAAAGTGCGGGACAAGTTTTTCTCAACAATTCTGTAAGTGATATGATGGAGTCTTTTTGTCAGAAAGTCTCTCTCCTGACCGGACTCTTGTCACTTGCAGAATTGTGGAGGAAATCCACGCACTTTTCGCAAAGTGCGGGACGAGAATCTACGGGAATTCTTTTTGAAAGAGAGAGCAAAAAGAATAGATCATTGAAAATTGAATATCATCCCTCACTAATTTTTGCTATAAGCAAGGAATCTTTTAACCGATTTCTTAGATGTGCAAAAGACTGGCTAAAATTTTTTAATTTTTTTTCTCTTTCAAAAGCATCATATTTTGAAAGATAAGATTCATAATAAATTAAATGCCATTTTTTTCCTCTGGTGTAGTTAGATTTTCCAGAATTGTGTTCCGCAAACCTTTTTCTTAAATCTTTCGTGCAACCAATGTAGAAATGTTTGTTTTTATCTTGAAGCAAATATACATAATGCATAAATATATTATAGCAGATAGCAATAATTAGTGAGGGATAAAAAATAAAACTCCGCCTTGCGGAGCAGATTCAATATGCTTGTCGTCCTGAATTTATTTCAGGATCTAATAAATATATTTTTTTCTGCTCCGCATGCGCGGAAGAAACCTTAAAACAAAAAACATGGAGGATTGAAAATGATAAGTTGGGAAGAATATAAACCGGATAAAAGATGTCCGGTAAAATGTTTCCTAGAAAAAATTTTATCTGCACTTGCAGATAAAATTTGCATCAAAGCCTCCGACTTTGCTGCAAGAAGTGAGGCAAAGTTATCTCTCTCAGAAAAAGCAGAGAGATATGTAATAAGGAAAAGTATGCTGGTTTTTTTTAATTTTATTGTAATCTCTGGCCGAGAAAGGCGGAGAGACAAGAAATTAAAAAAAAAGATAAGAAAACTAGAGGAAAAGCTATTTTCTCTAGAGTTCAAAAAAGGGAGGTAAAAAAATTGGGACCTTAAATTAAGGAAAAGGTATCGTGATAGCTCTAAGCGATCAGAATAAAAATTTGCAGTGCGTGAGAGGATTCCCACTCTCCTGCAGATTTATCTCAGAGCTTCCTTTAAGTAGTCGTAAGGCGAAAAAAGGAAATTGGGAACGGCTCGCGTAATCGTGTGGGCAAAAACCAATGAGCACGTTGGATACGAGGCAGAATGTTGCAGCGTTATAAGGCCAACTGGGTTCGGGGACACGCCGAGCGCGATACTAGTTATTTCTAATAGTATCCGAGAAAGCGCGAAAGGGTGCAGTTTACGGCGGGGGTGGTTCGTCCTCGCAAAATTCTGACGCTCCGATTTATTTCGGACGAGCCGAAGAGATGGTATGGCGCAGTCAGAATTGACGCCATCTCAAAGAACTGTAAGGCAATCTCAAATTTCTCTCGTGAGAGAGCGAGAGAAAAGGAGGAAAAATGGAAGAAAAAAAATATTTCAGGATAGAGGGTGAGGCGGTTCATCTCATATCCGAAAGGATAGAACGAACCGTCAAGCTCGCGGACCTTATGGGGGAGGCTGCGAAAGAATCAGGAGTTACAACTCCCATTCTTCCCTTGGGATGTCGTTATTTTTCCCAGAAGGGAGATCGCTCGACTTTTATGATCGAGCAGGCGCCGACCACGCGCCAGATTGAATGGGATGGTAGGTGGAAACTCGCATTTCCGTATGTTGTCTTCGTGGTTGTCTTCAGTGGACAGGCGGTGTCCACTGGGGAATGTCGGATTTTTTACCGCACATCGCCGTTGGGCAATGGCGATGACAGGTTAAACCGCCCAAATCTGTGCAATACTTACCAAGACGGTAGGATTTGCACTGGCGACGTCAGGGTGACCGGTGAGACTCTGGCGCAGAAGGCCGAGTCTTTTGTTTCAGCTTTCTGGAGGTCGCGTTTTAATGGCGATCTCTCGGATTATAATTATCATCCGGCGGCTAGTAAGTTTCCGCAGGTTGCGTCTCTTGAGACATGGCAGACGGAGTCGGTCAAAAACCCATTATTCCCTCTGGGGATCAGTTGGTTTGAGGCTGGCAAGTTGATCGATGTTATTGAGGGGAGGTGCTAGTATGGATCTCCTGAAAATAACAAAAGAGCTGAAACCCATAAAAGGGCAGAGGCTTGCAAAGTGGCTAGAGCGGTTCCTCATCGCTCAACCAGACCAACTTGATAAGTGGTCAGGTCATTTCACGGAGGTGGTGACGGCGAAAGCAATCGCCATATATCGCCGCCGTGGGGTGATTGAGGAATATGAGGTAAACCAATCCCGATTTGGTTATCTCGTTAACGCATGCTATCGGGCTCCAGTCTTTCGTCCAGAGGAGAAAAAAACTGCAGTAAAAAATCCTTTCACGAAAGAAGGGATTGAAACTTTGAAATTTCCTGGGGGAGATTTCAAAGTAAAAAACAAAAAGTTTTTTGAAAGACTATGTTTTTCTCCGCGTGGCGTTACATTATTGTATTACGACGGTGGCGGAGATGGACATCTTGATCTCCTAGGGATTAAAGGAGAACCGAAAATGGAAGCAATTCCAGTACCGGTTTTTCTTCAAATCACAGGGAATCCGTTAGTAATCGGCGGTAATAGTCGCCGAACCTTAGTAAAAAACTTCTTTCTTGAGTCAAATTGGTTTGAATTGGTTTGGCGAGAAAGAGACAAATGGAATAACTTATCTGAAGGCGATGGAATGTTTTAACAAAAGAAAGGAGGGTTTAATGAACCCAATGTTTCTGATTAACGGAATTTTTCCTGCCTATTGGATTGGGCAGGAGGGATTTTCACTGGAGAAAATCCAAAACTCTTTCGCGTATATCCTCGACGCGGATGGGTGGAAGTTGTACAAGAGGAACGGCATATCTACTGCCGTGATAAAAGTAGATTTTGTTTCAGGGTTGGCTACCCTTCCACAAGAAATTGATTTTAAAGCCAAAAAAATCTCCCTAGAGTTGATACGAAAGGTGACGGCTTGGTTTAAGGCTGTTTATCAGAAATATCACTCTGAAGCGGTCGGGTATTTGTATTACTCGGCTACTTCCGAGGAGTGGCAGTTTGTTCCTCCAATACAAACTGCTACCGGCGCATCCGCGAAGTATGAGGAAGCGCCGAAGATGGAAGGGTGGAAAGTCGTGGGAACTATCCATTCCCATAGCTCAATGTCTGCGTTCCACTCAGGAGTGGATGATTCGGACGAAAAAAACTTCGATGGTGTCCACATCACCGTCGGCCGGTGCGATTCTGTACCTGAATACTCCTGCTCGCTCGTTGTTCAGGGTAAGCGGGAGATTGTGGATCCGTCGGTTTTGATTGACGGGATGGCGCCGGTGGATGCGGTGCCAATGGCGTGGCTCTCTGCCATGAAAGAGAGTGCTCCTCATGGTCTGGATAGCCTCTTCCAGGTTAAAGCGGACGACCTTTACAAAAGGTATTACGCAGGGGAGTTGAGTGAGGTCTTTTACAAGTCCGAGCTCAAAAAAATTGAGGACGCTGAACGCGCTCATAAAGCGCTGGAGGCTGAAAAAATTAAACCTTCTTTTGGAGGAACGGTTGGAAGAGCATATAGTGATTACAACCAAACATCTAAAAAGAGGAGGCAACATGGCAGATAAAAATCCATCCGCTCAGCCTAAGGAGCGAAGGATTGTGGTTATTGGCTTGGGTGGAATTGGCAGTTGGGTTGTCCAGGCCATCTGTCCATTCCTACAGTTTTCACAGGACAACTGGATTCTCGTGCTCATAGATGGGGATGAGTATGAGGAGAAGAATCGCGCTCGCCAAGCGTTTGACGAGCTTGGTCCTAAGGCTCAGGTGCAAGTGTCTTGGGTCGCACGCAAATATTCACACGTGCGAGTACAGGCGATTGCACAGTATATTTCCTCTGGTGGTGAGGAAAATACTTATCCTATCAGAGATGCCATCCGCAGTGGCGACATCATTTTTTCTTGTCTTGATAATCATAAAACGAGAAAAATGGTAGCTGACCACTGCACCACCTTAAGAGATGTGACGCTCATCTCTGGGGGGAATGAATATACGGATGGCAACATCCAAATATTCATTCGTCGGCAGGACGAAGATAAAACATGCCGGCTGGAAAAATATCACCCAGAATTCATCAATCTGGCTGATAAAGCGCCGTTTGAGATGAGCTGCGAGGAATTGGCGACCAGTTCTCCACAGTTGATATTCGCCAATCTGACCGCCGCGACGCTAATGCTCAATGCGTTTTATGCACTAGAGCAAAGGAAGCTGGATTGGCAAAAGTCTGAGGTGTATTTTGACATTGTGGCTAACGCATCCACGCCTCGAACAAGGAAGTAAAACCTCATCATGCGATGGGGTGGCGGATAAAAAACAAAAACATATCTCGCCATGAGCCATTATGGCGGGATAAAAAAAGGAGGAAAAACAATGGCAAATTCTATCATCAACGGAGTTAACACCCTTCAGGCTGACCTGACGGGGAAAACAGTAGTCGAGGTCAGAGGGATGCTGACTCAGGCCCTCAACATCGACCCGCAGGCGACTCCGGTCGTCAACGGGACAGCGGTTGACGCAAACTACAAGCTCGTCGATGGCGACGAGCTGGAGTTTGTAAAGGCTTCGGGTACAAAGGGCTGCTAACCCTTTAGTTATAAAATTTCGCTTTTAGCAAGAGCGTTCTGACAACCTTGCTCAGTCGGGTAAAAGAAAAGCAAGGCGAGTAGTCACCTGACTCATAAAATATTTGTGGTGAGCCTTTGGGAATTCCATCCCGGAAAGCAGATTCCGAAACGGAAAGATTTTGGTTATTTGGTTGGAGAGGATATTTTGGTTAATATCCTCTCTAAATTTGAGAGCTTGTTTATTGAAAACGAGAGTTCAAATTTGTTTCTTAATTAAAAAGTGTTATTGCAATATATAAAATAGTGTGATAAAAAGTAATGTTACAAAAAAACAATAAAAAGGAGGAGAAAATGATTAAGATAACTTTGTTATCGGGACGTTTCGCAGGAATAACAAGGGTTATTCCTGAAAACCAAGATCCGGGAGAATTTATTGGTTCGATTTTCGCCCACGGATGGAAATGGGAAATTGATTATTCTCAGGCCAATGAAGATGAAAAACTCGCTTGGTTTAAGGAAGATATGTCCGCACGATGCGTTCGCGCAATTGTGAGCGGACTTCCGGTAAGATTTCTTGATAAAATTTTTCAAGAAAAAACCGGAGATTTAGAGAAAAGAAAAACAATAGTTGGTGAGTTAGAAGATGCTATTGTTGAGTCCGGTCGCATGGTGTCCATTGAACAAGATAATGAAGACGGTGTCATTATCAGTGTTCAAGGATTTGCCCATTAAAATGAGGAAAAGGGGGGAGATCTATAACATAGCTCCCCTTTTTAATTTGCCTTGAAATTTGGTATAATGAAAATATGTTTAATGAATCACAGGCGTTTTTGCCTAAACAAGAAAAAAAGAAATCAGTAGCAGAAATGAAACCAGAAATTATTCAGCCACAAGAAAAGGATGCTGATTTGAAAATGGGCGATTCCCTGAAAATAGAAAATAAAGAAAGCGATCCAATAAAAGAGCGGTTGTTAGATTTTCTCCAAAAAGAAGGAGTGATTGAAATTAAAAATGGGATAAATATATTTAACGCAGATAGATTAAGAGACGAGCAATTTAGAAAAAATTTGGACTCACTTTATCTTGGACGAGTAGGAAAAACAATAGTTCGCGGAAGTAGAAGGATAATTTTTGAAAAATTTTCTGATTTGAAAGTGGTTTCCAAAGGCGATTTTTTAAAAAACGAAAGCAAAGAAAAGAGTGGCATATCATTGGAAGATGCTGTGGAGGGTTCTGATAGAAAAAAAATAAAAGAAAAAATCCTAGAAATTCTCAGAAAGAATGATGTTTTACAAACAAAGGAAGGCATAAATGTTTTCGATTTGGAAAAATTTTTTAAAGGTGGCGTCTTCAATGAAAAAATAAAAGAAAAATATTTAGGGAAGGTTGGTGTCAGGGATGTCCAAGGGAATTATGAAAATGTTTTTGGCGCGTTAGCCGATTTGAAAGTAGTGTCGGTTTCTGATTTTGAAAAAAATCAAAAGGAGGGAAAAAAATCAGAGGAAATTCCGCTTCTCAATATTCCAAAAAATATTGATGAGGCATTTGATTTACAAAACATTAAAAATAAAAAATATTATTTGAACCAATGGGATTTATATGCTTCAGCGGAAAGAAAGCAAATAAATTGGAATAGCCCAATAGTTGCTGAAAGCGGAGAAGAAATAAATAAAACGGAGTTAGCGCTAGCTACGGAAATATTCAGAAATTTTCAAGGGCACAGGGATCAAGAAGGAAATCTGATGGTTTTTGATAAAGAAAAAGGCGACTTTTCAAAAATGAATATGGATTGGGTTACGAGAAACATCGGAACAATGAGAGGTGTTGATGGCAAGATTTTTTCTGAAAACGCGCAAAGATTTCTGATTAACAACTGCCCAAACATATTAGAAAAAAAGTTATTGGATATAACAGATTTTCGGGTAATATCTACCGGAGCAAGCGGTGAAATGATGCGGAAAGAATTTTATCCCCAAAAAAATAATCCATATTTAATGTTGAATGGAATGAGATATTTTATCGGAAAAGAAAAGTTTAATTTTAATGGCAAAAAAATTCCAACGGAAAACATTAAAGTGGTGGTGCTGGATCCTGAAAATGCCGGAATAGTTGAAATGCAAAATGGCCGAGAGGTGTTGAGATATAAAATAAAATTAATAAACGAAGAAGAAAAAAAGAATAAAAGGGAGGAAGTTGGCAAAAAATTTGAAAATAAATTAACCCCAAGACAAGTTGGTTCTCGTGTTTGCTTAAATAAAGATGAAGTGGATGAAAGAACAACGGAATGGAAGCCAACGGAGGATAATCCCAAGAAATCCAAGGAAACAGCGGAAGATTATGCCGAGAGGATAAGGAAAATAATCGATTTCAACTATGTAAGCAATGTTTCTGAGGATTTCACGAGAGAAAGTGGATTGGGAATACACAATCTTAGCTGGAGAGAGCAGCAATGGTTGGCCGCCGCCGCTTTTGAACAAAAAGGAAATTACTCGGAACTGATTGAGTTTGGAAAAAAATTCGGGCTGGATGGATTAAAAACTTTTTTAACCTGCGAATTTAATTTGGAAAATAGCCAAAACATACTATTAATTGGAGAAAAAATAGAGGAGAAAGATGCTAAAAAAATATTTTCTAAGGCAAATGAGCTTATCAAGGTAGCAGAGGAAGAAAATGGAAAAATAGAGGAACTTTTTTCCGGAGAAATTCCGCATGGCATTAAAAATATCAAGCAAAATCTTCTCATAAAAGCAAAAGAAATTGTTGCTTTGTTTGGAGAAAAACTAGATGTTAAGAAAGCGGATAAAACTGAAATAAAAAAATTGATTGATGACCTGGAGAACTTTAAATTAGAAATCGCGCTTCTGGCGGCCGTTTTGAAGTCAATGAAAGAGAGTGGAGAAAAGAATTTTGATTCAGTAAAAAATATTAAAACAGAAAAAAGAGAAATTGGTGAAAGAAATAGTTTGAGTGACGAAGAAAAGGAAGAAATGATGACGGTGTTGGAAAAAAATTATAGAAGGATATTTTTAGACAAAAATAATTTGGAAGAAAACTATAATCCTGAAGCCTATCAAGGTATGATAGAGGAATTTAAAAATGATTTATATAGTCCTGGCGCTATAAATGGACAGATTTTTTATATGCTTAAATTTCAAAATAAAATAATCGGATTTTGTCGGTTTGAAATTAAAAAGGGTGATCCGGAAACAGTTACATTAAAATCAGCGAATGTTCACGAAGAAGTGCGGGGATGTTCACTAGGGAATCCTTTTTTGAAATATGTGCTGGAAGAAACTTCCGGTAAGTTTAACATTGAAGGTGAAACCAGAGCAAAGAACCCATTTAATAAAAAATATAAGGAAATGGGATTCGATTTTTATAATACTTTTGAAGAAGGTGGGGTTAAGGGATACAATATGAGAATAAATAGAAAAAACAATATTAATATCAATTCTAACGAAGCTGATTTTGAGTTTGAAGAATTGAAAAAAGCGGCATAAATTTTTCTAAGCCGGTCTTGCGCGATTGTTGCGTGATTATCAAAAGTATGCTTGGGAAATAAAATTTATGTATACTGTATAAATTTTCCTAAAGCTTTCCCAAAGCTTAGCTTTAGAAAATGTAAAATCTCAATCCTAATGAAGCTAATAACTAAAAGCTAGTTTTATGCCAGAACTAC
>Ga0172379_10002536_pt1 | contig 31812 bp, 28 predicted proteins | sample GrowelOW334metaG_FD_119756 | JGI IMG/M metagenome (GOLD analysis project Ga0172379, IMG submission 119756) | Groundwater microbial communities from an aquifer near a municipal landfill in Southern Ontario, Canada - Groundwater well OW334 metaG | ecosystem: Environmental > Aquatic > Deep...
CCGCTCCGCTACCTCATCAGCCCACGAATCGCCGCATCGATCATCAGCTTTCCCATCCTCACGGCGGTGTTCGACATCGTCGGAATCATCGGCGGCTACATATCGGGGGTACTGCTCCTGGGGGCGAATGCCGGCACCTACGTGTATCGTGTCCAGACCAGTATGGACATGAAAGATGTCATGGACGGTTTCATCAAATCGATCGTTTTCGCCGTCGTCGTCTCCACTGTCTGCTGCTACCAGGGCTATTTCGCCCACATGCGCACGGACAGCCATGGCGCCAAGGCCGTCGGCCTGTCTACAACGTCGGCCGTCGTGATCTCCTGCGTGCTCATCCTGGTTTCAGACTATGTGGTGACATCGCTGCTCATTCGAGGATGACCCCATGGATACCCCGTTGATCGAATTCAAGAATGTCACCAAGCGTTTCGGTTCCCGGACGATCCTTGAGCAAATTAATCTAAAAATCTACGAGGGACAGGTCACAACCATTATCGGCCTCAGCGGTTCGGGTAAGAGTGTACTTCTCAAGCATATCATCGGGCTCCTCAATCCGGATGAGGGGACGATACTCTTCCAGGGCGAACCCCTCCTCAAAATGACAAAATCGGAGCGAATAGCCAAACTCGCGCGAATAAGCTACATGTTTCAGGATAATGCCCTCTTCGATTCCATGACGGTATACGAAAATATCGCCCTCCCTCTCCGGGAAACGACGAACCTGGGGAATACTGAAATCGACAGCCGGGTGATGGCCAGAATCGAACAGACAGAACTTAAGGATGCGGCCCACAAGTACCCCTCGGAACTCTCCGGAGGCATGCAGAAGCGCGCCGCCCTGGCCCGCGCTTTGGTAACGGATCCCCGCATTGTCCTCTTCGATGAACCGACGTCCGGCCAGGATCCCGTCCGGAAGAACGCCATCCTGGGCATGATTGCCCAGTACCAGAGGAAGTTCGGGTTTACGGCGATCATGGTCAGCCACGAGATACCGGATGTCTATTTTATCTCCAACCGCATTCTGGCGCTCTATGACCGGGCCATCGTTTTTCAAGGCTCGCCGGAAGAACTGGAAAATTTCGACCACCCCTTCAAGGATGAAGTCATCCGCAGCCTGGAGGGGCTTCAGCAGGAATTAACGGGACTGTATTCCAAGCGGCAGTTCAAGGTCATGCACCATGCTCAACTGACCCAGAGGACACAAGGAGAAACATATTCCATGGTTGTTTTTACACTGGACGATCTGGATGTCATCATGACCAACTCCAGCCATGAAGCAACGAAGAAGACCATCCGAAGCATGGGAAGATATATCGATAAGCACTTCGGCGCCATCGGGGGCTTTTCCACGCGACGTAACACCAATCAGTTTGTTACGGTGCTCCCCTATTCGGACCTGACGGAAGCGCAAAACATCCTTAATGATTTCGCCCATGATTTCCAGGAACGAGGCCTGCAAGACAATTATGAGGGCCAGGAAAGGCGGAAAGCATCGGGGAGTTGCATCGAACTCGTCATCAGGGCGGGAATAGCCCAGGGCCAGCCATTTGCTGAAATAGAGGCCGTCATCGATGAGGCAAAATCCAATCAAAAAGAAATCGCCCGCCTGCGGTGCGATGTAAGGGGGTAGGTTTATGAAAAAATACACCATGGAAACCACAGTTGGCATTTTTCTCGTCTTCGGGCTCCTCTGCATTGGGTATATGACGGTGAAACTTGGTCATATTTCCATCCTTGGCGACAACGCCTATTCGCTGTTTGCCCGCTTCACGACCGTAACCGGACTGAGGGCCGGGAGCATAGTCTATATTTCAGGCATTGAGGTCGGGCGTGTGGAGCGGCTCACCATGGACCAGGAAAATCAGAAGGCCCTAGTGGAGCTTCGCATCAAGAAAGATGTCAAGATTTATGATGATGCCATGGCCTCCATTAAAACGGAGGGATTGATCGGCGACATGTATCTCAGCATCGACCCCGGCGGCGGCGGCACGCCCCTTAAGCCCGGAGGAACCATTACGGAAACGCAACCCCCCCTGGATATCGCCGGCCTCGTCAGCAAATATGCCTTTGGCGACGTGAAGAAACCGGATGATACTAACGAAACCAAGAAAGGAAAACCATGAGGAGACCTCTTACCTTTGCAATAACGATTCTGATGATCTTGCTGTTCACTATGGCGGCGTACGCCGGCGTGCCCACGGATACGGTCCAGGCCAACGTGAACAAGGTGTTGGATGTGTTGCGCGATCCGAAGCTCAAGGGCGAATCGGCCAAAGAGATCAAAAAGAAAAAACTTCGCGTCATCTATGAACAAATGTTCAATGATGTCGAACTCGGGAAGCGGACCCTGGCCAGGAACTGGAACAGCCTGAGCGTAGCCCAGCGTCAGGAATTCGTCATCCTCTTCCGGCAGGTGCTGGAGAAGGCCTACATTGACAGAATCCTTGCCTACACCAACGAAAAAATTGTTTATGAGCGGGAAACCATGATCTCGGGAAACTTGGCGGAGGTACAAACGAAAGTCATCATGGCCTCAAAGGAAATACCTATTACTTACAAGGTGATCCTGAAAGACGGCTCCTGGAAGGTATATGACGTGAATGTCGAGAACGTGAGCCTGGTACTGAATTATCGCACCCAGTTCAGTGACATCCTGGCAAAAAATAAACCCGAACAGCTCCTTGAGATCCTGCGGAAGAAAGTGAAGGGGCAATAGTGCCACAAAAAGCAGTCCCGTCCATGAAATCTTACCTGTTTGGGGTTACGCTTCTTTGTGTTGTCCTCGCGGCGGGATGCGCCCACAAGCCCGCCGTTGTCTCCGACCCTGCATCATCCGCTGCCGCCCCTCCGGCCCAGCAGGTTATGGCGGCCCCCAAAGCAGAGCCGAGCCCGCCGCCATCCCCGGAGGTGTCCGTCAAGGCGGTCAGCGGCAACCTTGATGATTATCAGGACATCGAAGATCCCGACAAGGGGAAAGAGGTAGAAAAGGTCACCATTGCCGATCCCCTGGAACCTTTCAACCGGGCCATGTTCCAGTTCAACGACAAGCTGTACTTCTGGTTCCTCAAGCCCGTCGCCCAAGGGTATAGCAAGGTGGTTCCCGAGCCGGCACGGGTCGGCGTCAGCAACTTCTATACTAATCTCAGTTTTCCGATCCGTTTTGTCAATTCCCTGCTCCAGGCAAACTTTGCGGGGGCGGCTTCCGAACTTGGCCGCTTCATCATCAATACCGTGTGGGGCATCGGGGGGCTCCTCGATCCTGCCGCGAGCAAGGAGATCGATCTTAAGAAACAAAGGGCGGATTTCGGTCAAACCCTGGGTGTTTACGGCGTGGGCCAGGGATTCTATATCCATTGGCCTCTATTGGGACCCTCCAGTCCCCGCGATACCGTGGGGATAGTTGGCGACATATTCCTGTATCCCTCCATCTATTTAGGGCCCTGGGAAGTCTGGGCAGGCGCCCGGGTATACGAAAGGTTTAACGATACCTCCCTGCGGATCGGCGACTATGAATCTCTGAAAGAGGCCGCCATTGATCCCTATGTGGCGGTCCGTGACGCCTATGTCCAGTATCGGCTGAATATGATCAAACATAAAGGCGGTCCACCTCCTCCGGGGGTCAAGGGATTGCTGGAAAATAATTGAAACGGAAGGGAGCCATGCATACAAAAACTCTTAAGGTCATGGTAATCTCCATAATCATCATGCTAACAATTCAGGGAACAGCCGCCGCGAGCGGACCGTTCGGACCGCCCCAACCCGTTTCGAGACCGGCGGGAGGCCTGCATACTGGCTTTGGTTACTGGCTTCAGGAGGATAAACTCAAGGATAATAATGAAGAATACATCAGCCGGCAGCAGCAGATTTATTCCGAGCTGGGCTACGGCTTTCAAAAAAACTGGGACCTCTACGCCAGGGTCGGGTTATCGGGTTTGAAGCTTTTCGATGCCTTCAGTCCGACAACAACGGCGACAACGACATCCAAGAATGATTTTTCAGAGAACTGGAAATTTTTCACCACCCTGGGGGCAAAAGGCTTTTATCCTGTCCATCCGGCCTTCGGCATCGGCGCTTTTGTCCAGGGGAGCTATTATTTCAGTGACTTCACGGACAACACCACGGGAACCCGGAACGGCGCCCCCTTTACGATCGAACTCGGCCTGAAGAACCTTTGGGACGTCAGTGCCGGGATCGGCTTTCAGGCCACTATCCCCTGGGGCATCAACCTGTATGTCGGTCCCTATGTCTACTATACGGAAACAAAGGTAGCGCCGTCGGCAAATATCACAGGTCTGGCCCTCACCGCGGGGGAGACGACCCTGAAAAACAATACCGTCTTCGGCGGCTTTGCCGGCATCGACGCGCCGCTGTCCAGGGGGTTTCGTCTGCAAATAGAAGGAAAATATGCCGATAGGCTATCCGGCGGCGCAGCGATTACCTATTCCTACTAAAATCCATGCCCGCAGGCGGGCATAACGAATCATTACCCCCCCCTTTTTATCAATCGAGGTCATCGGTCCGTCCGGTTTGTTTTTTCACCTCCCCCTGGACTTCGAGAACGGCCATCTCCAGAAGAGGCGGTAATTCCTTGCGGTTCTTTCTCCATGATTTTCCGGCGAATGAGGATTTCCATGCCCTCAGTTATGATTTTCAGCCGTTCGTTACCCCATCTTGATTAACTCGCTTCGATGAAACAAGATTTTTTTGAACTCTTCCCGGCGCCCTCCAACATATTTCGTGGTTCATCCGGTTCATGCGTACCTTTGATTTGATCAATCTTTTGAATTGAGCTTCGACTGACTTTCGACCGGGTCTTCAATTGTAAGCAGCTACCCATTTTATTGAATTGTGGATGAAACGTGCAGATTTTTGAACGTGATTTTTTCAGTGAGAGGTGGTATTATCTTCCTCCTGTAATCGAGCATCCAATAATATTGACTTAGATCCAACCTTTCGAACATTATTCGATATCTGATAAACTTTCCTTTTGACAACTAATAGAATATCCAGTAAATCTCGTAGATCTCAATCAACTAAACAAATACTGTCCATTATTGTTTCTACCATGCGCTGTTGTTAATGGCATAGGAGCATTTCGATGCACGATCCATCCAGGAAGAATCAAGAACTGATTGATGAGAATTACGCCTTAAAACAGAGAATTAAGGAACTGGAGCAATCGGATGCCGAGCGCAAGCGGACTGAGGAGGCGCTGCAGGCGAGTGAGAATCGATTGCGTGAGATCGCAACTCAGATTCCCGGCGTGGTCTACCAGTATTATGTCATGCCAAATGGAGCTACAGGATTTTATTATATTAGCGATAGGTCGGAACAGGTCATTGGACTGAAACCTGACTTAGAGGGGTACTTCGAACGTTTCTCAGCGGTAGTTATTCCAGAACATAGGGATAGTTTTATAAAATCAATTGAGAAGTCAGTTAAGGAAGCAAGTGAATGGAAATACGAAGGGATGCTCCAAAAGCCTTCAGGTGAGATAATCTGGTTTTCTGGTAATTCCACTCCATCACTACGGGAAGATGAAATTGTTTTTAACGGAATAGTGATAGACATTTCCGCCCGTAAGAGGGCTGAGGAGAGGTTTCGACTCCTAGTGAAGAACTCTTCCGATATCACGGGAATCGTTGATCCAGACGGCAAACAGCGTTATGTCAGCGATTCGGCGGAGAGAATCACGGGATTCCCCGCCAGTGAGTTGGCATCCAAGAACCTTTCCGAAGTCATCCACCCAGATGACCTTCTCATGGTTTTAGAAGCATTCCAAGGCTGCCTTGCCCATCCCGACAAGCTCCTGAGAGCTGAATACCGTCATATTCACAAGACAGAAGGTTGGGTTTATGTTGAAGCTATCGGCCAGAGCTTCATCGACGACCCAAACATCCGCGGAGTTATTACGAATGTCCGCGACATCACCGAACGCAAGCGGGTGGAAGAGCGGCTGCAACAGGCGCACGATAAACTGGAACAGCGTGTGGCGGAGCGGACGGAGGAGTTGAGGCAGGCCAATGAGAAGCTACTGACGGACATCACCGAGCGTAAGCAGATGGAAGAGGCGCTACGGATACAAAACAAGACATTCTCGCAAGTATTAAACAGCCTTGATGCCCTCGTTTACGTGGTTGACATGAAAACCTATGAGATCGTTTTCATCAACACATATGGGCAAAATATATGGGGTGATATAACGGGTAAAATCTGTTGGCAGACGATCCAGACAGGCCAGGCCGCCCCCTGTGAGTTCTGCACAAACAGTAAGCTCATTGGGCCTGACGGGAACCCGACAGAAGGTGTTGTCTGGGAGTTTCAGAACACTGTAAACAAACAGTGGTACGCTTGTCGGGACAGGGCCATTCATTGGCCTGATGGACGTATTGTTCGAATGGAAATTGCTACTGACTTCACCTTCCGCAAACAGGCGGAAGAGGCTCTTGAAAAGGAACGCAGACGACTCCAGCAGCTTCTGGATGAGGTTAGGACGTTACGCGGTATCGTTCCCATCTGTGCAAACTGCAAGAAGATCCGCGATGATGAGGGGTTTTGGAACCAGGTGGAAAAGTATGTCAGTGACCGTACGGAAGCAGAGTTCAGCCATGGGATATGTCCAGAATGTGCACAAAAACTGTATCCGGATATTAACAAAAAGACCAAGATAAAAGTCACGGGAAGACCAGTAGTTCTCCTTGTTGATGACGAAGAAGACTTCCGCATGATTTTTATCCGGCAAATTAAGCAAATCCTTAAAGATCAAGAGTTGGAATTTATTGAAGCAAGTGATGGGGAAGAGGCTTTGGAGCTGCTTAAAGGGGGGGCGAAGCCTTCCATTATTATTCTTGATTATGCGATGCCCAAGATTAATGGAATGGAATTTCTCAGGAGAATAGACCGTGATCATAATGACTTGTACGATGTTCCTCGTATAATGATAAGTGGTTATGCCCAGAAGGAAATAATAAGTGAAGCTCAAAGTTTAAGATGCGTTTTCTTTGAAAAGGACATGGATAATATTTTTTATCAACAGATTTGCCAGTATATGACAAACATACTTGTTGACCTTACACATAAAAAAAAGGGTGTGTAAACAAGTAACCCGAAAACATGAATTACAGATATTGAGAAAATTTTGATCTTTTCTGAAACAGGGCCATATAAAATACAAGCGTTCCTGAAGAGGGCATCCGGTAGTTCAACATAACGGTGTTTTTGAACGATAATCTTCATATATGGGCGTTTATCAATTTCAAGAACTCGTAGATGTCAGCATTGTCCAGCCCACATCGCTATTTCATGATAAATCCTCTCTGATTGCCGCTCGAAAGCTTGCACATAGAAGGAGATTTCATTTTTATCGGCTTCAGGAAGATAGACGTAACACCATCACCCAGAAAAATAATCCCTCCAACGTCGCATGTCTCAAATCGTCATAATCAGAAACTCATAAAAGCCTAAGGGATTATTTCCAGTTCCTCCAATATCTCGAGGATTTCTTTCTTCGACCGCTCCATTTATAAGGGTTAAAAAGAAGAAGGCCCGCAAATATATTTTTGCGGGCCTTCTTTCCAATTATCGGCTTGGTTATCTTTTTTTCGCTTTTTCCTTCTTAACCGACCCTTTTGCCGCTGCCGCCTGTTGTCCCGCAATGCGTCCCATGACGAGACAGTTGGCCAGTGAGGCGCCGCCGATGTAGTCTTCGTAATAGAGACCCCCGGCGCATTCCCCCGACGCGTAAAGACCGGGGATGACCTTACCGTCCGCTTCCTGGGCCTGGGCCTTTCCGGTGGTCTTTATTCCGCCAAAAGTCAAGGTAATCCCCGGAGAGAGGGGGTAAAAGGCGTAGAATTTCGGCTTTTCAATCTTATAGGCGAAGGCGGCCTTGGCGGGTTGGGCGTCCGGAGCCTTGCCGTCCTTTACGGCGGCGTTGAAGTCGGCGATGGTCTTCTCCAGGGCCGTGGCCGGAACGCCGATCTTGGTGGCCAGTTCACTGACGGAATCCGCGGATACAATATCAATCCCCAGGCCCTCAAACTGTTTGACCGAGGCGGCGACGCCGGGTTGCTTCTTGATCTCTTCGTCAAAAATCAGGGCCACCGTCTGGCCGGGCTGTTTCATCGAGGCCTTGCCGTTGGCCACGTATCCGAGGGATTCGTCGACATATCTTTTCCCCTCCTTGTTGATCCCCAGGGTATAGGCGACGGCCATGAAGGGATTGCCGGCCGCCGTATTTTTCGCCGAGACAGCGGCGACATGCACGGACGCCATTCCACCCATGTTAACCCACATTGCTCCGGCTTCCCGGGCCATATTCAGTCCGTCGCCGGTGGCGGTTTTCACCCCCCGCACCATCATTTCATCGGCGTTGGGATCGACGAAGGTCTCCAGCATCTCACGATTGCCTCCGTACCCACCCGAGGCGATAACGACGGCATCACCAAGATAATCCTTAAGTCCGGCGGCGTCCTCCGCCCGGACTCCGACGACGGCGCCATACTCGTTCATGATCAGTTGCTTGGCTTTCGTATCATAAATGATTTTACCGCCCTTTTTGGTCAGATTTGCCCGGAGCGTCTCCAGACCCTTGGGCATCCCTTTGTAGGCCCCGGGCTTGAAGATGACGCACTTGACGCGATAACCGGCCACGGTGATGGGGGGTGTCAAATCGGCCCCCTGAGCTTTCAGCCATTCCACGGCATCGAAGGACTGTTCGGCCAGCACCTTGGTAAGGACGGCATTTCCTTTACCGGAGCTTTTCTTCATGAAGTCGTCAAAATACTCTTTCCGGGCCTCCGGACTGTTTTCACGGGGGATGGCGATGAGACCGCCGGCAAGGGCGGAGTTGCCCCCGACTCCCTTTTCTCCCATCTTTTCCAGGACCGCCACTTTCGCCCCGGCGTTCTGAGCGGCCACGGCGGCCGCCATCCCTGATAGTCCCGTTCCAATGACGATAACGTTAAATTTTTCGCTCCTTTTGGCCTTCGGCAGCAGGGCGGCCTGGGCCATGTCGAGCTTGCCGAGGGTAAGCAATCCCGCGCCCAGCCCCAGGCCCCTGATGAACTGCCTCCTGTTTACGGTACCAAATTTCCCTTTTTCCATACATACCTCCTTATCTTCAAAGAAACGTCAATTTACAGGGGATCTCCCGTAAGGACCGCAGACGGAATGTCCATCCTCACGGATCCCGATTTTCAAGGCATCTTATACTTGAAATCCTGGTGGCAACTGTAACAACTGACTTCCGACGGTTTGTGGATGTGGTGGCATTCTTCACACTTCGGCTGCTCACCCATAGCGATGTGGGGCGAGGCATGGGGGTTCGGGACGGCCTTGCCGCTTCTCTCGAGGAGCTTCTTCAGGTCCCCGTGGCAGGTCATGCACTGCGCACCGGGGACCACGGCCTGGGGCGGCGATTCCTTGTGGCAGCTCTGGCAGGTCAGGCCCGCCTTCTGATGTCTCTCGATACCGGCGGCGGGCGAGGCCGCCTGCCCGGCGTTATGCAGGGACATTACTATCAGGGAACAAATGAATGTGAGAACGACGGATAACGCAATAAAACCTTTTTTTTCTCTTTTGCATTTCATAATCCGTTCCTCCGTTTTGTCTTCTAACATATTGCAAGCTGAAATTCAAGGACGTGTCAAATCAACGGGCATATCCGGAATATCTTCAATTTGATCTAATGACCAGATATTTATTCGATAAAAATTATAATATCAAAGGAAAACCAGGAATGAAAACAGTTAAGAACCTGGCCTTTATCTTGTCTTTAACACCGGCATTTTCGGCCTGTTTCCCTATTCCGTAAAAGGACCGTTCACAATTTCCCGGAAAAACTGCCGGCATGATAATGTTGCGTTATCTCTCAGTAGAGTTTGCGGAGGGTCGCCCCCGGGAAATAGTGGCCGAGGATGTCTTCCATTCCGAAGCCCTGCATGGCCATCATGGCGGCGCCGATCTGGCAGAGGCCGACGCCGTGGCCCCAACCTGCCCCTTGAAGTCGGAAACGAACGACCTTCCCCTGACCATCCCTTTCGGTACGGACAATAAAGGCGCTGCTGTAAAGATGGCTGGAAGACAGCCAGCGCCGGATTTCCAGTTCCTTGCCCACAATGACGGTGCGTTTCGATCCTTCGATCTTCAAGCGGATAATCCGTCCCGAAGGTCCCCTATCCAGGGGGATAAGGGCCTGGAGTTCCCCAAAGTCAATGCCGGATTTCCCTAAAAGTAGTGTCTCCAGCTCTTCCCGGGCATAGGAAACCTCCCACCGGAAAAAGTCCGTCGTCTCCTGATCGAAGGAAGGCAATACCTGGCGAAGGGCTTGGGTGTCATTGGTGTTGCAATAGGCAGCCGGGGAGGAGTTGATCAATTTCTCCGCCCCTTTTTCCGATGTCGCGGGAGGGAAGTCTTCGGGACCGTCAGAAACAGAGACCAAATAAGGGACAGCAACATCTTCCCAGACATTCGCGAAATCTTCCGTCCGTCCGCCGCAGGCTTTGTGATACCGGGCGTCGCAGATTCCGCCGTTGTGAACCAGAAAGAGGCCCCGCGTGAAGTCGATAGCCTGACGGACCTGATCCGTGATGATCTTTGTCACCCCCTGGTAACGCTGGCAATGGTCATCGGCGCAGACATCAAACCGGGCGTGCTCCTCCCGGCCATACCAGCGGCTGATCTCGCCGTCCGACAAAGACATGGGGCTGTTCGGGTGGACAGCCTCTATCTTTTCCAGCATGGCCATCAGCCAGCTTCGGGAGGTGACGGTATGGGCTTTCAGAAACTCCAGCGGGGCGGCGGCGGACATTTCCGAAGAAATGACGCTCCCCAGATAGTCTTCGAGGGCAAGCTCATTGACCGCCGTCAGGGTGTCATCCTCCGCAGCAAGCACCGACAGGGCGCCCTGAAAGGTCTGGGTCTCCTGGCGCTGCCAGTGAAAGTTCACACCAATGGTGACATCGTAAAGGGAAAATGTGGCGTCGCCCTGGGGCCGACAGCAAAACTCCCGCTCCGGCACGGTCCGGACACCCGCCCCGGTAGCGATGCTTATCACGCCTCCGGTGACGGAGAAGCGGAAATCGCCGCTTAACCCTTCTCCGGAAGCGATATGAAAAACTCCCAGAAAACATCCCCGGATCTCCCGGCGGTCAGCCATAATGCCCACCCGAATCGTCGGCTCCCGATCCTGCATTTTTTACTTATCCTTTCTGATAAAAACAGTGTATATTTTCTCCAACAAGAGAATTACATATCCCCGCCCACGGCAGCGGCGGCTTTGATCATCATGCTCCAGAAATTGATGCCGGGGAAGTATAAGAAATGCGGCATTGTATGTCAATGGAATCATGACCGGCAAGAGGAGAGGTATCATGAAAGGAGATCGTGATGGGAACAACACATAAAACCGGCTGCGTCCTCTGCGCCCAGAACTGCGGCCTCGTCGCGGAAGTGGAAGACAATCGGATCGTCAAGGTCCGGGGAGACAAGGACAATGTCCGGAGCGAAGGCTACGTCTGCCGGAAGGGCCTGAATATCGCCTGGCACCAGCATAACGCCGATCGCCTCCAATATCCCCTCAAGCGCACTGCCACGGGCTTTGAAAAGATCTCCTGGGAACAGGCCATTAGCGAGATCGCAGAGAAGCTCAAGGGTATTGTCGGCAAGTACGGACCCCGGTCCTTTGCCTACATGGGCGGCGGGGGGCAGGGTTGCCACTTCGAAGCCGCCTTCGGCGTCCGCCTCATGCGCGCCCTGGGATCGCGGTATCATTACAGCGCCCTGGCCCAGGAACTTACGGGGCTGTTCTGGGTCCACGGCCGGACCCTGGGACGGCAGTATCTCGTCCTGGTTCCCGACGAAATAAATACCGACATGTTGCTCGCCATCGGCTGGAACGGCATGCAGAGCCATCAGATGCCCCAGGCCCCCCGACATTTGAAAAGACTGGCGAAAGACCCGGACAAACTCCTGGTCGTCATTGACCCGCGGGTCTCGGAGACGGCAAAGATCGCCGACATCCATCTAGCGGTCCGTCCGGGTACGGACGCCCTGCTCCTCAAGGCGATAATTGCCGTTATTCTTCAGGAAGGACGGGAAAATAGCGATTATATCGGGAGGCATGTCGCGGGTTACGACGAGATCAGGCCCTGGTTCATGGGATTTGACGCCCGGGCCGCCATCGCCGTATGTGAACTCGACTATGAACAGGTTTACGAGTTTTCCCACCTCCTGACCACCCGGCGCTGGTCCTGCCACTACGACCTCGGCATTATGATGAACCGCCACAGCACCGTGACGTCCTGGCTGGCGATCATCCTGCTGGCCATCTGCGGGCGCATCGGCGTTTCCGGCGGCAATATCCTCCCCGGCCATCTCATGCCTCTGGGGTCCCATTCGGACGAGCGGGACCCCAAGGCCTGGCGAACTGTGGCCACTGATTTCCCGCCCATCATGGGGGTCTATCCCCCCAACGCCATGCCCGAAGAGATCCTCGCCGACCACCCCGACCGCCTCCGGGCCGTCCTGGTTTCCGGCGCCAACCCGCTACGCTCCTTCGCCGACACGACCGCCTACGAAGAGGCCTTCGGGAAACTCGATCTCCTCGTCACCTGCGAGCTGGCCATGACGGAAACGGCGCGACTCTCCCATTATGTCCTGCCTGCCCGCTCGGCCTATGAATCATGGGACGGAACCTTTTTTGCCTGGACCTTTCCCGGCATCTTCTTCCAGATGCGCAGACCCATTGTCGCCCCGGCGGGAGAACCGCTGGAACTAAGCGAGATCATGTTGCGCCTCGCCGACGCCCTGGGCTTCATCCCGCCGATTCCGGACGCCCTTTACGATGCCGCCCGTCAGGACCGGCAGACCTTTGCCGGGAAACTGTTCGAGTATGCCCTGACGGAGCCGCAGGCCCTGAAAATGATGCCCTTCATCCTGGGGAAAACCCTGGGGCAGGCCCTGGGATCGGTCAATCTCGCCGCCCTGTGGGGGATGCTCCAGGTCCTGCCGAAGGATTTTATCAAAAACGCCGAAAGGGCCGGGTTTACGGTCGGGCCGACCTTGGGAGCGGACCTTTTCCAGCAGCTTGTGGAGCGGCCGGAAGGCCTGTGGATCGGCCAGGTTGATCAGGAGAACAATCTGGACAATCTCCGGACGGAAGGCAAGAAAATTGACCTCCAGATCCCGGAGCTTGCGGACTGGCTCCGGGGCATCGACGCTAATTCGGAAACGATCGCCCTGGAGGGAGCGGCGGAATTTCCCCTCGTCCTCATGGCAGGCCGCCACTTCGACAAGAACGCCAACACCCTCATGCGCAATCCCGAATGGAATCGGGGAAAGCGGGACTGTACGCTCCTCATGCACCCGGGGGACGCCGAAGGATTGCAAATAAAAGACGGGGAAAAGGTCCGCATCGTCACTGCGGCGGGAGCGGCGGAGATCGAACTGGAAATAACGGAAACGGCCCGGAAGGGGCATGTCGTCATCCCCCACGGTTTCGGCCTGGTCTATGACGGCAAGGTTTACGGGGTCAACGTAAACCGCCTGACAAAGAACACCCACCGGGACGCCTGGGCGGCAACGCCCCTGCATCGTTACGTCCCCTGCCGGGTGGAAAGTTTATAGGGAGCGGACGAAGAAGAGGGCAAAATAAATCTGTCCCCTTTTTTGCCTTTGCCTAGCGTCATTCCGGCGAGAGTGGGTATCCAGGAAAATACGGGATGCCGGATCAAGACCGGCATGACAAACGTGGTGACAGATATTTCGACACGTATAAATCAGGAGGAAGATTATGAAAAAGAATTCTTTTGTCAAGAGGTCGTTTTTTCTTCTCAGCGCTTTCTGTCTGTGCCTGGTATTTGTCGCGCCGGTTTCCGCTACGACGATCATTGACGAGTGGGGCGCCGTCGTAATCCCGGCAGCGCCACAACTCAAGGAGGTTAAGTTACCGGCGGAAGGAACGGCGCTACTCCTGCTGGATTTCAATAAGCAGGTCTGCAACGACAAGTCGCGTCCCCGGTGCGTCTCCTCCATCCCCGCCGTCAGCCGTCTCCTTGTGGAGGCGAGAAAAGCGAATATCACTGTTGTCTACAGCCTCACAATCGGTTCTTCCGCCGCGGACATAGCTCCGGCCCTGGCCCCCCGTCCCGGTGACCCGATCGTTACCTCCGGACCTGATAAATTCCTGGGTACGGATCTGGAGAAAATCCTGAAAGAACGAAACATAAAAACCGCTATCGTCACGGGTACGGCAGCGCACGGGGCCGTAATCTGCACGGCCAGCGGGGCCGCGCTGAGGGGCATCAAGGTGGTTATTCCTGTGGACGGCATCTCCGCCGAGAGCCTCTACCCGGAGCAGTACACCGTCTGGCACCTCCTCAACGCCCCCCGGGTATCAGCGATGTCAACGGCCACCAGAACAGATATGATCCGGCTAGGGATAAAGTAGCCAGGACCGAGATTTGTGAATTGAGATCAAGCAAAGCAGCCACCAGGGGGAGCCGATAGTATCGGCGGCCCGCTGGATGGACTGTCCAGACATCCGATCATATTGTAATCATGATTCTGGTGGAGGTTGGTTACATATCAGCTTTCAACCGATACTGTTCAGGCAAGATGAAGGAAAATGTCAAGGGTGGCGGTTATCGCTGTCATCTACAATTCAATAGAAATGCAAACCTTAAAAAGGCAACGAATACCGTTTGTAACGGTGAAGAATTGCAAATGAATGATTCTGTGTAAACGATTTTTCGTTTTGGAAATTTAGCAATGTTATTCAACATGCCGTTTCAGCAGTGGCGAGGAGGCAATCCTAAATTCAAAACCGGTAGTTGAGCTCAAGCATGTGAAAATCTGCCCCCATGTTGTGAGGTCCGTAGATTCCTGCATCGGAATAGTGCAGAAACCGGTAGCCCACTCCCAATCGTTTGAAGAGCGGAACACCAACGCCCGCGGTCAGGGCAAATTGAAAGTATCCGCCGTAGTCTTGCGTTCCAAAGCGATGATTGCTAAGCAGAGCCCCACCAGCTCCCATATCTAATGAGAACCTCCCATCTTGACTGCCAATGGTAATTAGGGGAATGAGAGAAATTACTAACGCGGTATCCCCGGCGCCATAAAGAACACCTGCGCTGGTCATCAGCCTTATACCGGTTCCCCAGCCTGATTGGGAATACCACGCCCAAGGCAGCCTGAAGTACGCCGCCACATCATACTCCTGAAACTTTTCCGGCGCCACATCTCCAAGCACGTCAATGCTTGAGACACGTGCCCGTATACTGATGCTTAGCAAACTCAGTTTGTCAGGGACCTGCTTATCGCGTTCACATATATCAAAACTCCTTCCTTCTGTTGCCACTTTTCTTATTATGTAAGATGTTGTGGGGGTGTCGTAACCGGCAGCTGTGGCAAAGCCGTAACAATTGCCGATGTCTCCCTGATTTTTTACCGGGCCGATGTAGACAGTTCTGTCAATGTTCCGGAGATCGAATCTTTCCGGCAATGGCTCCAAATGCGAAGCGGACATGCCGATCAAGGGATAAGTGAGCAGGATGCAAAGGAGGATGAAGCCCAGATATGACTTTCGCAGACGGGATGTATTCAACATAACGCCTCCGGAAGATAAAAAATGTGTTCATAATGAAGGAATCTTCCATCCTACTGCAATGCAGTGGATCAAAAGGATATCTCATTGCTTAATGCCATAAGTAGAACAAAAAAGCCAGTGATCTTAAGCTGGCTACCCGAGAGGCCCTTAACTTTTACATTTCATTGATTATCATTCGAAAGATTCGATATCCGTCAAAATCGCCAGATGCTCGATTTCAGGAAGGTGCCCACACCCGATCATCCGAAAAATCGCCTTCCGAAACGTGCATGTTTCGATCAGAATTGAGCAGATTTAGATGGTGCTTGCCACAAAGACTTCGAAGTCATGATCACCTTTGGTAGCGATGAGTCCGGTATAAATCATCGATTTCGGCTTTGCTATCTTCTTGCATTTCCCTTTATCAATCATGAAATCAGGTTTAGCAGTTTAGCACTATGTGGCATTTAAGGACACTCAAACATCATATATTCCAGACAATTTTATTTTTAATTCACTTGCCGTCTTTATCATCTTCTTGTCTTTGGTAAGAATACAAGCGCTGTGCCTTCGTGCTAAGACTAAATAGAACAAATCATAGGCGGGGTGTTCTGTTTTGATTGCTTCGGAAAATACTTCTCTGCAAAGACTTTTTGTATTTATGTAGTCATCGACAAGATCAAGGCAGTAATCTATTCCTTTTTCGCATTTCTCTATTGGTAAGTCAGAATATGAGCCGTATTTCCAAAATGCATTAGTTATTTCTGACGGGAATGTATCCGGAGCCAATACGAGTTCCGACTGTATCAATAACTCTCTAAAGCGATTACTGTCAGTTCTATTTAGTGCTATTTCGATTGCTGCACTTGCATCCAGAACAATTATCATCTGTCCCGGTCCTCTCTAATCAAAGTTACCGGATCGGGCAATTTGCTTCCATCTATATCAAGGACATTGGTTTTTTCTAACAGTTTCCTTCTTCTGTCCTTATTTCCTAATTTGGATATAATTCCTTCTTTTAGAATTACTATTGTTTCTTGCGACAGGCTTCTATGTTCCTTTTCAGCAAGGTAATTAAGCTGAACGTATACATCTTCCGGCAAATCTCTTACCTGCAATGTTGGCATATTCTCCCCCCTGTCCTTTGCATGCAATATACATGGCATATGCATGCAAGTCAAGTCCTTTCTGGCGGGCTAATCAGTTACGGACGGCGGGCTCATCCTGATGGCGTTGACAGGGCATTCGGAAGCGCAGAAACCGCAACCGATACACCGTTTGTCTTCCTTCAGGAATGGATAGGAGTGCAGCTCCCGGCCCGAGACCGGTTCGGCAGGGGCCAAGCAGTTAACAGGACAGGTCTCGATGCAGATGCCGCAGGGCATGCAGGTTTTCAGGTCAAATTGCGGTTTTTCCCAGGCAGAGCGTTTGATCCGTTCGCAAACTATTCCAAAAGAATCCTTCACCGCCGCTGTCGGGCAGATCCTTCCACAGGCCCCGCACTCGATGCAAAGCAGGGAATCTATCAAGTGGAGGTTTTTCTTCTCTCCCGTAATGGCGCCTACGGGACAGAGTTTAACACAGGCCCCGCAACCGTTGCATGTTTCAGTAATTCGATAGGACATACCGTAACCTCTTTATAATCCCGGGATAAAATGCTGCTCTGTCAAATTGGCCCATCCCCCTTCGAGGGGGATGGTTGGGGTGGTCAATATGAGCCCCTTCTCCCTGTAGCTCCCTCCCCTTCAAGGGGAGGGCCGGGGTGGGGATGGGGTTGCCTCCCCTTCCGGGTGACCGGTCTTTGCATCCCAACCGCACTGGCGCCAGTAATCGCTCCGCATCTTTTCAATATCCATGGTCCGGCCCTTGTTGGCCCCCCGGTTCTGGGGCGGTCTTCCGACCACGCGGTCCACGGCCCGGAAGGAGCGGGGATCGATGCCGTGCTTGATATTGAAGCTTTGTTTCAGGGTCTGAATACGGGCCCCGATAGCCATATATTCCTCCGGCGTCTTGCGCCAGCCCGTGGCGGCGTTTAGCCATTCGAAGGTAGGAATCCGCGCTGCCCCGAGGAAGAGACCGAACATACATAATCCCGCCCCATTGGCGACATTCATGAACCTGCTGCACGCCGCCGCCATGACGGCCTTTTCTTCGTCGGCGACGTACTTCCGGTCCTTATGGTAAACCAGCGGCGGCCGCGGCAGGCCCCGGACTCGCTTCCAGAGCTGGAACATCTCGTAGTAGAGCTGGGCCCCGATGGTATGGCGTCCGGGCGTGGCTTCCACGGAATAATGGACGTTGAAGCCCGGATCATTGCGCCCGTCATGCATGGGCAGTTCCTGGCCTCCGGCGTGCATGGTGTAGGCCTCCGCTCCCTTGCCGATCTTCCTGGCCGCCTGCACGGAACCATCCGCGAGCAGGTCCCCGACGCCCTCACGCCTGATCATCTTCTCGACCAGGGTGATCATGGCGGCGGCATTTCCCCAGGTCAGATCGAGACCGTCCAAGTCTTCCCTGGTCAGGAGCCCCTGCTCGTAGCATTCCATGGCAAAGGCGATGGTTCCGCCGGCGGAGATCGTGTCCATCCCTGCCCGGTTGAGCATCTCGTTCATGGTGAAGATGCTCTCCAGGTCGCCGTTCATACAGAGCCCACCCAGGGCCAGGACCGATTCGTATTCCGGCTTGTGGGCCTCTCCATGGGGTCCCTTCGTCGTACAGACGCCGCCGCAGCCCAGGGGGCAGGAATAACAGTGATACTTCACCTTTTCCCGTGACTTGAAGGCGTCGGGATTGACGGACAGGGATTTACCGATTCCCCAGTCCACATTGCTCCCCTTCCAGTTCTTCACGGGAGCGTCGCCCATCTCGACAGACATCTGGTTCATGCTCACGGTCCCCCACTTTTTCAGGAGGATCTTGTAAACCATGCCTTCCATGGCCATCTGGGTGGGCAGGATGCGCATGAGGGTTCCCACGTAGGCCGCCATCGGCCCGGAGATGAAGGGGGGCTGGAGCTGGACCCATTTATTGCATTGCCGGCTCAGGCGCTGGACCTCTGCACGCTGATAAACGGGAATACGTTTCTTGCCGTTAAGAACCAGGGCCTTGAGACGCTTGGACCCCATGACGGCTCCCAGGCCGGAGCGGGCGGCAATCCGCCCCCGATCATTGCAGATCCCGGAGATGAGGGAAAGGTTTTCTCCCGCCGGACCGATTGCGGCTACCCGGGCGTGACCCCCGGCCTCGGCGATGAGGCATTCCTCCGTCTCCGCCGTGTCCTTTCCCCAGAGATGGCCGGCGTCCTTTAGTTCCGGCCGGCCATGATCGATAAGAAGATACACGGGGTTTTCGCTGACGCCGGTGAAGAAGATCCCGTCGAAGCCGCAGCGTTTGATGGCCGGCGACAGGTTCCCGCCGCAATTGGCATCGCCCCAGCCGCCCGTGAGGGGAGATTTCCCTGCGACCATCCAGCGGCCGGTGAAGAGGGAACCCGTCCCGGTCAGCAGCCCGGAGACGAAGGCGAGGATATTTTCCGGCCCCAGGGGATCGGCCCCGGCGGGGATGCGTTCAGAAAGGAGCCAGGCGGCCAGCCCTGTCCCGGAGAGGTATTTCTCATAGATTTCATCGGGAATCGCTTCTTCCCGGAACTCTTTGGCCGTCAAATCCACCCACAGAATCTTGCCCATGTATCCCCGGTTCATAAAGGCCTCCCTATTTTCTGATGCGATCGGGATCAAGGGCAACCCCTTCCCAAGCCGCCTCCAGGACCATCAAAAAGTCATCGTAGTCCAGATCTTCCGGATTGTAGAAGATGGACCCGTCACCGAGGGCAGTCCGGGCTATATCCGGCAATCTTTCCCTGGCCACGGCGCGTTTCCCTTCGCGATCCAAAACCTCCTTGAAAAAGCGGGCGTGCCTCCCCCCCGAGGCGTCACGGAGATCCTGGTTCATCTGGCGGATATAGGCAATAACCCGGTCCACCCGCTGCTCCTTGGGGGTTCCGGCAAAGACATCGGAGCCTCCCATGGGGAAAAGAAGTTCCCCCATGACGGCTTCCCGTTTATGACGGTTATACTCCAGCCCATAGGGCAAAAGGATGGCCATACAAACCCCGTGGGGAACCCCGCAGACCGAACCGGTGGCGTGCCCCAGGGTATGGACCATGCCCACCATGGAGTTGGAAAAGGCCATGCCGGCCAGGGCAGCGGCGTTGGCCATCGCCAGGCGGGCCTCGCGATCAGAGGGGTTCCGGGTAACCTCGACGAGATTCCCGCTGATCAACCGGATCGCCGCGAGGGCCGTGGCGTCGCTCAGGGGGTTTTTGCTCAAGCCGTAGTAAGCCTCAACGGCATGGGTCATGGCGTCCATCCCCGTGGCGGCCGTGATAGCCGCCGGCAGGCTCAACGTCATGCGGGAATCGAGAATAGATGCGTCAGGAAGGAGAAAATAGCTTACAAAGGCCATTTTCAGATGCCGTTCATGATCCTTGACGACGGCCACAAGGGTGACTTCAGAGCCCGTTCCCGCCGTGGTCGGAACGGCGACGAGGGGCTTCAATGGCCGTTTTAGGGCCCCGGCGCCACTGAATTTCATGAGATCATCGGCACCCTCGGAAACGACGATGTTGATTCCCTTGGCCGTATCCATGACGGACCCCCCGCCCACGGCAATAAGGGCGTCGCAGCCCTGTTCCCGGTAAAGGGCGGCCAGGTGGTTGACAACGCGCAGATCCGAATCGGGAGGGACATCATCGGCGACGGCCCCAATGGTTAGTTGGTCCTTGACGGCCCCCAGCACGATATCGACCAGACCCGCCCCGGCGACGCCTTTGTCCGTTACAATCATCGGTCGTGAGGCATGGAGGTCTTTAAGTACTCCCGGAATCTTCTCCAAGGCATCGTGACCGGCGATGATTTTCACACCGCAGTAGTATTCATAATATCCAGGAAGGTCCATATCATTTCTCCTTGCCTAAAATCTTGTTTCCCACGCCTTCTCCAGGATGTTGCGGATATCCTGGGGGTCGTATTCTCCCCTTACCCCGGCGGCGCTCCCCTGGGTCATAAGGCCCTCCAGCTCCTCCTTTTTAATGCCCAAATCCCTGATGCTTCTTGGAAAATCCACAACAAGGCTCTGGAGTTCTAGTAATATTTCCACGATCCGGTCAACAGCCTTTCTGGAACTCGCCTCCGCCATCGTTCCGGCGAATGCCTCCGGCCCCCCGATAAAGAGATATAAATCATTTCTGGTGGTTATTTCCTTTCTCATCTCCAGGAGCAGAAAGTGGGGAAGGAGCAACCCCATGATCAAACCCGGGTTGGTTTGACAGCTTCGGGATATGGCCATCCCCAGCTCGTAGACCATCCCCGGGGCAAGGTTGTCGAAAGAGGTCTGGGCAAAAAACGCCGCATTGGCCAAGGCAAGCCTTCCCTTCCGCTCGGAGGGATTATTCAGGACGTTAGTAATATTCTCCATGATGAACCTGGCCGCCCCATAGGCATAGGCGTCCGTCAAGGGGCTCCGCGCGGGATGGAGACAGGCCTCGACGGCCTGGGTCATGCTCATCAGGGCCGTGGCCGCCATGGTCTTATGCCCTTCCGCAGGGACGGTGCGGGAATCGATGATCATCAGATCCGGGATCAGGGCGGGAGAAGTCAGGGAGAGGGAACTAAGGGAGGCGTAGCGGGTCATTTCGCAACCGGAGAGATCAAGGTTCAGAATGGCCGCCAGGGGTCGCAGTTTCTTCGTCAAAGGATTACGGTCAGCCAGGCTTTCCAGATCTTCCGGCCTGCCGGAGACGGCAACATTGAGGGCCTTGGCGGTGTCCATCACCGGCCCGCCGCCGAGGGCAATGATCGCATCGTAGCCATTATCACGGTAGAGACCGTATAATTCACGGATAAGCCTCAGATCCGGCTGGGAGGGGACGCCGGCAAAGACACCGATGGTAAGATTCGAATCGCCGAAGGCCGACGCCATGACCTTTTCCATCCCCCGTGCGGAAAGTGCCGGGGTGGTCAGAATGAGGGGTTTGACGGCATTCATACCGTCCAACTCCACCGGCAGATTCTCCAGGGCCTTGTTTCCAGAGAGGACCTTGGTGGGGCTATAAAATGCGTATGCGCTTTGCGGTTGAAACACGGCTCCCTCCTTTTACAATCCTAAGACGGCCCCGGAGTATATCCGGATCCGGTTCCAGATCTTTTCCCCGAAAGACCAGTCGGGATAACGCTTGACGGCGAGCTTCGCGATCGGCTTGGGTAATAGATAAACCTCAACAATGTCGAGGACGCGGACAATAGCGCAGGCCGCAGGTACTTCGCCATCGACGATGAGGCGGTTCCGCGCCGTGGCCAAGGCGGTGCTCTCCTGAAAAGTGAACATCAAAATCGCCCCTTCCAGATTCTTTACCTTCATCCTGAGATCAATCTTTTGTCCTTCCGGATTCCAACCAAGATACCTTACCAGACCTTGGTCATCCTTCCCGACAATCATCGTCGGCCCCTGAGGCATCACGCCCAGGGAAAAGGTGAATCCCGGTGATAAACCGTCAAATTCCGCCTTGACTGCCCCGTCAACCCTGGCCGCCGCCTCGATGGCCCGTCCTACAAACCACAGCATCAGGGCGACGTAGGCCCGCTTTACCGGTTTACTTGACGGCTGTATCTCCCTTAAAATATTCACTTATTTTTACCTCCGCAACCAACTCGCGATCTTGCTGTAAGATTTATTTCTTGGGCGCATATCCCCCTCCCCCTCTCGATCTCCTTCTTGAAGAGGGAGGCAATTTAGGGGTCCTTCCCCTACTTTCCTTTATTTCATTCCGGACTTGATGTGCAGCCTGCCCCGAACCTGATACGGAGGAATCCTTTGTCGACACCTGCCCCATCTTCCTGCTGCCCGCCCCATGTTCCCTGGTGCTTATTGCCTGCTGCCTATGGCCTGCCGGCCCTTCCGCAACGGGGATAGAGGAATTACCGAGGGACGGCAACGGCAGATGCGACTTTTCCTCCATATCCCCCTTATAGAGTACCTGGGCCAGAAACAGGCCCGAAGGCGGGGCGGTAAGCCTGGCAGGCGCCTCGGAATGGGAAGTCAACATGGCCTCCACATCGCCCTTCGTCAGACTCCCGCGACCGACTTCAACAAGGACACCCACCATGCGTCGCACCATCTTCCAGAGGAAATGAGACCCTGCCACCCGAAAGACGATCAAGTCGCCTACCTCCTCCGTGCTAATGGAGTCAATTTGCACTTTCGTCGAGGCATTCCGATCCAGGCGCCGGTCGGCAAAAGAGGCAAAATCGTGGAATCCCTGGAACAACTGGCATGCTTCCTTCATTTTGACCGCATTCAGGGCGTCTTTTACCCACCAGACGTAACGCTTGCCAAAGGCGGTCCGGACCCGGGAAACGACATAGACATAGACCCTCGCTACGGCGTCATGGCGGGCATGAAAATCGGCAGCGACCTGCTCCACCTTGAGGATGTTGATGCCGGCTGGCAGCAGGTCATTCAGTCCCTCCCTGATTTTCCGGGGCTGCTGCCCATTCTTCACGGTGAGATGTGCCACCTGACCCAGGGCATGGACACCGGCATCCGTTCGTCCTGCTCCCTGGACATCCACGTCCTGGCCGAAAAACTTGCCCGCCGCCTGGATAAGCGTCCCTTGCACAGACCGGGCGTTCTGCTGGGTCTGCCATCCCCGATAGCCCGTGCCGTCGTATTCCAGGGTCAGTTTGTATTTTACCCCCGTAATCATTGTTTTTCGGTCCCCCATGGAAAGAGGAAAACAGGTATCGAAATTTCGTTAAATAGTGGACTGATAAAAGGCATCATGGTAAACATCTTACACATTTTGTTTATAGAATCAAGGGGGCTTTATGCTCCGTTTAGCGAGAGTTACAAACATTGACTTATTGAATATTTCATACGAATATCCACTCAGGATAAAAGCTCAGACAGGACTATGCCGTATATCCGGCAACCATCTAAAAGGCTCATTTGAGCTTGTTACCCGTATGTGGTCTCGTACCCGTGTCAAGGATATGATTTGCAGACAACGGGCAGGTATGTTAGCGATTAAAATGAGGTAACTCAAGGGTATAGAGATGTCTATAACCGCGTCAAGATCAACTGAATCAGGTGTTATGAAGATTATTTCCCAGCAGCATGGCTTTATACCCTGATCGAAAGCATGATTGCCATTTTCTTGCGGGTTATTACCATTTTTGTAATTGCCTCGGTTACAACGTCGGTAATCATCTGAAGGACTAATTAATGGCCTTCGTGAGGGGTAATCCGGGGGCCAGCATATCCCGTGCCGCTGTATTCCAAAATCCGTTAATGTTTTGCCGACGATATTAACGTCGTGTCAAATCTCACTCGATCATATCATAATAGCCTTTGGTATCCCCTGAAGGAATATATTTATGGCTATTTTATCAATTCCGGAACGGGATTATTCTTCGAGATCGCGATATCACGGAAACCGTGAGCCCCCGGATTCGGGCAATGGACTTCCGGATTTGGTCCTTGAATGACGATATAAGGCTTTCCGGCCGCCGGACAGACTATCGCAGGATCAATCCTTTTTTTGCCCTGCTGGAGATCATAGGCAAGCTGCCATAGGTTTTTGATACAATTGTCAGTAGCGGCATCGGTCGCATAGGTTCCCATGCGCACCGGTTTCGGTTCCTTAAAGGCCAACAGGAACTGTGGGTACTGATAGGCAACGATTCCCATACAAACAAACAGGATAAGGACCATAACGATCTTCCAGAGCGTAGTTTCCCGCAGCCGCTTTAATTTTGGCGTTTCGATCGCCGCGTCTTTGATATATTCTTCCGCCTTATCGATCTGACACTGGCGGCAATAGACATCACGCTCCCGACCGGGCTCCTCACCGCTGCCGCCAACTATGGGATTGCCGCAACCCTGGCAGTATTTTTCTTGTTTATCCTGATCTTCCATAACCTTTTCTCATCTCCGGTCGGCTTCGTAAAGAGTCATTCCAAACGAGCTCCGCCATTTTTCCAGATGTCCACTCACTGCACACTTTCTTTACTTCTGCACCACACTCAGATTATCAAAAGTCGCCGCTGTGGAGCCCCAGGTCCGGAACCCCCCGGAACCGGAAGCAAAGCTGCTGTCCCTAAAATCCATGATAGGCTGGTTGTCCACTTTTATGACTGTATGGTCCCCGACAACGGTAATGCTGATGTCATGGGACTGGTTGTAAATAGGAAGACTCGCCGGCATGGAGACGGTCTGGAAGGGCGACTGTTCGACGCCGCCGACAACCTTTCTGACCACGAACATGTTTCCGAGCCCGGGATCATATTGGAAAACGTATCCCGTGATGTTGGGGTTTCCATCGGCGCGATAGTAAATGCCGTAACCATTTCCTTCGGTAAGGACGGCGCTGGTTTTGATCTCGTAATCCGTCCAGGCGGTATCGCCGAAGGCGATGCGATTCTCCTGGTCGGGTTTATTGTTCAACGTACCGTTAGCTGTATTCCAATTCCCCATGAGTTTTTTCAGGCCGCTCTGATTGTCAAAACTACTTGCAAACAGTACATTGGCCGTTTCCCCGGCGGGGATGGTGGCGTAATGGATGGAACAACCGAGGATCGGCTGCGGCGTCCGCTGCAACCAGACATAGTTGCCGCCGCTGGGGCAAGTCGGTTCCCGGGTTAGCAGTCCGGCGTTGACGAGGTCGGCGAAGCTCGCGCTGGGCGCGTTTTTCTCCATTATATAGACATGCTCCGCCTTTTCCGTATTATAGCGCATGGAAAGGCAAGTTGTGGTCCGGCCTCTTTCGAGATAAGCGCTCATCAGTGGGGCGCTAATTGCCAGCAGGACAATAATCACCCCAATAACGACGATCATCTCAATCAGGGTAAATCCCCGGTTATCCCTCTTCATCTTCTTTCCCTGTTTCTTTCTCTCAATCAATTCGGCTCAGCGTCTTCCCAGCGCCCTTTTGACCCGCATCAACAAGGCGTCTTTTTTAATCGGTTTCTTCAGGTAATCCAGGGCCCCTAATTCAAGACCCTTTACTTCGTCGTCCTCTTCCAATCTGGCCGTAAGAAACATCACGGGGGCCTTGATCCCCTTCTGGTTAATGATCTCCAAAAATTTGAACCCGTCGAGATTGGGCATATTGATGTCCGACAAGATCAGATCGAATTCTTTTTTTGCCAGCACCATCAGGGCGTCGATGCCGTCGCCGGCTACGGACACATCATAGCCCTGATTGGTCAAGATTCGTGAGATGAGCAACTGGTTATCCGGATCGTCCTCTACCACAAGGATCGAGGCGGCCCCTGCCGGTCGATCGGCTGTCTCTTTTTTGTCCTCTGCAATTTCTTCTTCCTTAGCGGGGCTCCGTATCTCCTCAACCAGGACCTTTTCATAGACATCCTTTACCGGAAAAATGAGGTCCTTCACCTTCTGAACGGCATGGTGACTGATGAGATAGTCTCCCCGGCGATGCAGGAATTCCCTCAGTTCGGAGATAAGCATCCCGGAGCGAATTTTTTCCAGCAACTCCGGATCGAAGGCGATGATCTCGTAGAGTCCTTCCCGGCCGAAATAGCCGTCCCGGCATTGTGGGCAGCCAACGGGATGGGCGACTTGGGCGGGAAGATCGTCGGTAAAGGGACTCAGCATCTCCGCTTCCGCTGACGTTATCGGTTCGATCCGCTTGCAATGGGGACACAACTTTTTTAAAAGCCGCTGGGCGATGATGCCCAGGAGGGCCTCGGCCATGACCTCGCGAACGACGCCGAGGCGTTCGAGGCGGAAAATGGCCGTCGTGGCATTGTTGGTATGGAGGGTCGAAATGGTCATGTGGCCGGTGCTGGCAAAATCGACGGATATCCTCGCCGAGAAGGTGTCACGAATTTCTCCCAGATAGAGGATATCCGGATCCTGACGGACCGACGACTTGAGGAGGGCGTCAAAGGTAACTCCTGCCTTGTCGTTGACCTGCTGCTGATTGGCGCTGGGAATCCGGTATTCCACAGGATCTTCGACGGAGATGAGACTTCGGGACTTCGTATCCACGTGGGACAGAAAACTATAGATCGTTGTTGTCTTTCCGGAACCGGTCGGCCCGACCACCAGAATCAGGCCGTAGCGACGGGTGGAGAAATCGGCCATCGTCTTGGCCTGGATGTCGGTCATGCCGAGCTCGCTCAAGCCCCTGGGTTTGGCAGCAGGTTCGAGGATTCTTATGATCAGGCTTTCCCCGCTCGGCGTTGATGTTGTCGCCAGACGGAGTTTAAAGGTCCTCTTACTGATAATGACTTCCACTGCCCCATCCTGAGGCTTCATTCTTTCCGTAATATCAATCCCGGACAGGGCCTTGAGGCGAGAGATGACCATGGTCCCTGTCTGTTTTTTCAGATGAAAGATGTCCCTAAGGTCGCCGTCGATGCGGTAACGAACGACGGTCTCCTTCTCTTTGGGCTCGATATGAATATCGCTCGCCCGTTCGATAACCGCCGTATAAAGAATATTGTTGGAGACATAGACAATGGGACGCTTTTCTATCTCTGCATCGGTAATCGGCCCGACATTTTCGATCACCTTGGTCATAACGGGAATATCTTCTTCTGCCCCCTCCATCGGGTCCAACGGCTCGCCGCTTCCGTCTGTCGCCGATTTCTTTCTATTCTGAACCGGTTGCTGATCAATGAGGGCGCGGATAAGCTGAGGATCGGTAACGATCAAGCGTAAGAGCTGATCGGCTGGCGTATTTTTTTTCAAAACATCGAGAAGCTCCCAGTCAAAAGGATTGCTGAGAAGAAAGGCGGGTCTGCCTTCTTCGTCAAGAACGGGAACAACGACATTCCATTGGCAGAAGTCGATGGGCAGGATCTGGGATTGAACGTCTTCGTAGTTGAAAATTGTGACGTGGGGCAAGTGGAGAAATTCAGCTATGAGGCTGGCAACATCCCTCTCCTGCATACTCACGATTTTCGCCAGTGCATAAAGACTGTCGATTTTCACCTTCAACAGCCCTTGCCTTTCCTCATCGGAGCGGGCAAAACGCTCCGCCAGGTATTTTTTAAATTTACCAAAATCGGGATTCAGCAACCGTCCGTCAATAATTTTTTGATAAGACAGCGCCTCCTTGGCAGCCTCTTTCCCGGAGAGCGCGAGCATTTGGCGCACTATGGCAAGGAAGCCTTCTCTTGTCGACGTTTCCTCCTCCGTATCAAAACCATTGATAACCCACTTCTCGATGTAACCTTTCCATCCCTTTTCGGCGGTAATATGGACAATAGGCTTTGTCCGCAGGTCGTCATGGCCTTTAAAAACCTCAAGGATATGGCTCCGCTCCATTTCGGAAAAAGAAGTATCTATGAGGATGAGAACCGGGGGTTTATCTCCTGCCCGCTGTAGTGCCGCATGGGGGTTCAAGGCCTCAATTAGCGTCCACGGGGTGCCGAGAAAAATATCCTTTAAGCCATCCCGCATTTCCAGATCAGCAGAAATCACCAAGACGTATTTATTATCTTTTTCTTCGCTCATCGCCATCTCACCTCAGGCCTGGTAAACGACTTCCAGCCGTTCCAGGTATGTTTTTAACGCCTCCATCTGCCTGATTATCTCTTCTCTGTGCTCAATTTTTGCCGACTCTTCTATTTCCCGGCCAATGTTGGTAATCTCATCGAACCCATACCCGCCTCCGGAGCCTTTCATCTTATGTCCGATGGAACGAATCGCTTCGTAATCTCCCTGCGCAATGGATTCGCGAATCGCCGTAATGTCCTTAAGACGATTCTCCAGATACCCAGGGATCAGATCCTGGAGGTCCTCATCCACAATAACCACGATCTTTTCTTCGTGATTGTCATTTGCCTGGGTCGCCATCTGTCTTTCCTCCTTTATGCCCTCTACGGACAGGTTCAGGATATCAAATATCTCTTTCTTTTACAAGGTGATCTAGCCTTAAATTTGCCGCACACCCTGCCCTCAATGTCCACTTCCCGGAGTAAGAAAGGACAGTTGGTCCGCAGGAACGATCAGGGTCATCCCCAGCAGATACCGTGCATACACCCCTTCCGGCGGCTCCATGCCGTTGAATTCCCTCCCGGGATAAAGGGTCGTGATCGCTGCATGACCCACGATTTTCCTGCCCTGTTGTCCCCGCTCGCTCATCGTCCTGACGCTCCAGAAATTATGAAAGACCAGGGGTTCACCGTTTCGGGAGCCAATGTAGAGCATGATGTGTCCCTTCAGCCACAGGAGGGTTAGATAGGGTACCCCCCGGGCAAGGATCAGCTTCTTTTTTTCTGCTACGGAAAGGTTGGAAAGATCGACGTAGAGCCCACCCTCGCTTGCCTGGTCGGCAGAGTGCCTGGGGAGCCAGATACCGAAGGGGGCAAGAAGATCACGGATCATGGAGGAACAATCGCGGTTGTTTCGCAGCCCGCCCCAGCCGTAAGGTTCACGGATCAGCTCGTTGGCCAGGGACGCCAAACGACAGGGGGTCAAGGCGATGGGCCTCGTCACCGCTGTCTCCTTCAGCAGGGCAATCTTACGCATTTCCGCCTGTCCCTGCTCTCCCCGTGCGGGCACGAGGATTTCCACTGTTCCTCCGCCTTCCGCCGCTTTCGGGAACATGGACCCCAAAGAGGCTCGGAAAAGGAAACCTTTATCTTGATCATAAATCGGCGTTTTGTCCCGAATGACAGCAGCATGAGGTCCCTGCTCCCAGCGGTTGATAAACTCGGGTGTAACGACAGCCAGTTCCTTCAAAGGCATCCAGCCCAAGGCATAACCGGTCTCAACCACCGCCCAGGCTTTGTCTCTGGAAACGTGGGAGATATATACGGGCGTGCCGGGGGCAATAGACGAAACCTGGAGCTTATCAAAAGGGCTGTTTTTTTCACCGGCAAGGGCCGTCCGAAAATAAACGGCCTTGGCTACGGGAAGATGACGCAAATGGGCCACACCGGTGGTTATCGCCTTTACGGACGCATTGGGATAAGAGAGGAGTCCGGCATTGGCAGCCATCTTTCCAATCCAGGCCTTACGGCGCCTGCTGTTTTTTTTCCCATCCTGCGCATCATTTTTTAACTTTATCCATGCCTGTTCTACGTCAGTCTTCGAAAAACGCGAAGTTGCCTGGTGCCAGGGCATGAAAAAATTTGTCCGGTACTGCTCATCCATCTTTTTTTGCCAAGTCGGACTCACCAGTGGACGCTCACATTGCGCCTTGTCCACATAAGAAAAGTGATCCTGACTAAATTCCCGGATATCTCTGATGACATCCGGGTTGCTGTTACACCCGGACAACCCGAGAGCCAGACAGACCGCGAAAAACAGGCCGCAGGGAGTTGCTCTGAGCAAGCATAGAAAATATTTCAGATAAATGTACCGGCAATTCTTCAGTCCTACCATAATTAATGGTAAGCTTTTTCCCCGTATTCGGCAATCGATATTATCAAGGGAAGACCATTAATTATTTATAGCATTCTCGAAAGAATCTTGATAATATCATAGCCAAATGAGACTATTTCCAAGGGAGGTGTTCTATGGTTACTGCAAACATGCTGAAAGAATTTATTTTTTTCAAGGATTTCACGAATGAGCAATTGGAGAGACTGTCCTCAATCGCCGCAGAGGAGACCTACGCAGCAGGAAGCCAGATGTATAAAAAGGGCGATCCGGCGCGAAGCCTTTACATCCTCTTGGAGGGGAAAGTGATCATGTCCATCGAGTCCTACCTTGGACCCCATCGGCCGCCAATGCAGGTGACGGTGGATACCATCGCCCGGGGTGAAACCATGGGCTGGTCCGCCGTCGTTGAGCCTTACATCTATACCTTGGGGGCTTTATGCATCGACAACTCCAAATTGATTGCCCTCGATGCGGCAAAGCTGCGGGGGCTTATGGATGAAGACTGTGACCTGGGCTACAAGGTGATGAAGGCTATTTCCAAAATTATTTCCTCCCGCCTCAGCCATACGCGCATTATTCTGGTGGGGGAAAGAGGCCTGTCGCACCTGACGGAGTACTGAAAGGCAGGCGCATAAATGGAAAGCAAGGTACTGATTTACGGCAAAAACGGTTGTCCCTACACGGACCAGGCCCGGTCGGCCTATGGTAACCGGGCTGTCTATGTGGATGTGAAAAAGGATGCCTCCGGGCTTCAGGAGATGTTGAGGCTTTCCGGAGGGAAGCGTCAGGTACCCGTCATCGTGGAGGGGGAAAAGGTAACTGTCGGTTACGGCGGTACGTGAGGCTTATAGAAACCCATCGTTGATGGGCCGCCAACCAACCGGTAACATTTGACCATTCGGGGGGCAATTTGCATGAAAAACAAGAGTCTGGAAGCGATTCTGGGAAAGGCCATCAGAAATGAGGAAGAGGCCTTCCGGTTTTACATGGACCTCTACAACACCGTTGAAGACAAGGTCGCCAAGAATACGCTGGTTTTTTTGGCAGATGAAGAAAAAAAACACCGGGACTATCTAATCAAATACCGGGACGGCGTTTATCCGGAAAATGCCATGACCGTCTCAGAAGAAACGGCAGCCAAAATCAAAGAATTCTCAGGAAAACCGGAAATCAAGAAAACATCGCAGGCCAAGGATGTTTTTCTGGCGGCTGCCGATCGGGAACTCAGCGCCTACAACTTCTACAAGAAACTCGCCGACATCCATCCCTCCGGGGAGGTCAGGGAACTCCTTTTGCGTATGGCCCAGGAGGAACTCAAGCACAAGGAAAAGATGGAATATCTGTACGACAATACGGCGTTCCCCCAAACAGCGGGGGGATGAACAAAATATTTTTCTCTTCATTGACACGACCGGAACAACCTGATAAGCACGGCGTCAATATTACATTGGGCAAAGGAGGGGTTGGCAATGAGAACCCTTGTTCCTAAGAAGGTTTTTTTCACCAAAGGGGTAGGCACTCATAAGGATGAGCTCCATTCCTTTGAACGGGCGCTACGGGATGCGGGCATTGAGAAGTGTAATCTCGTCCAGGTCTCCAGTATCTTTCCCCCGGGATCTAAAATGATCTCCCGGGCTCAGGGGCTAACCATGCTTGTCCCCGGAGCGATCACTTTCTGCGTCATGAGCAGGGCCTGCAGTAACGAACCTAAGCGTCTTCTCGCCGCCTCCGTGGGTTGCGCCATCCCCGCCGACAAGACATCCTATGGCTATATCAGCGAACATCACGCCTTCGGCCAGACGGAAAAG
>Ga0172379_10002537_pt1 | contig 31798 bp, 23 predicted proteins | sample GrowelOW334metaG_FD_119756 | JGI IMG/M metagenome (GOLD analysis project Ga0172379, IMG submission 119756) | Groundwater microbial communities from an aquifer near a municipal landfill in Southern Ontario, Canada - Groundwater well OW334 metaG | ecosystem: Environmental > Aquatic > Deep...
ATCGTTGGCTGAAAATTGATTGTGGTGATTTTTGTAGAGCTTGTGGGCTGCGTGGAGGCGGTCTTCTGCTTTGTGCTTGTGACTTTGATCGACTACTTTGTCTTGCAATCTTTTATGATCCACAATCTCAAGAGTGGGCAAGTGTTTTTGCGCACCATTTTTTTTGCCTGAATCGGTTGCCTTCAATTCTGTGTGTTTGGCAGAGTCAAGGAGATGACTGTTGCTCTTTTCTCTGTGGCTCTCTGGCTTTATGTTTTCAATGTTGCTTCTATGGTTTCTTTCGACTGACATATTCGTCTAGCTCTTTTGCTTTGTTTTAGATTTTGATCAATGAAATTCAGATGATCGCGAACGCTATAACGGCTTATAGCGCTCGCAATATCTGCCCCGGTGAAAAACTATTTGGCACCTAGCACTTTCAAGTCAACAGCTTTACCCGTTAGGCGCTGCCGTCTAGCAGCATAGGTGTAGCCTTGCTCTCCAGAGCGTCCTATGACGTCGCCAGCTTTGATCGTGTCACCGACATTGGTGCTAGCAAGATCGAGGCCGCCGTATATTTGATATCTGAGACCTTTAGCTTGTTTGTCATAACATGCCATAACAACGATGTCTTGATCTGGATTGTTCTTTCTGTAGCGATCAAGCATGGCCAAGTCTTGTGACCCCAGTCTGTCTGTGGCATTGCCTGCGCGGTGATTGCTGTCTTTATGGTTGAAGCTGTAGACTACTTGACCTTCCTGCATGGCGCGCACTGCACTATCTGGTTTGCTATGCACTAGAGCGTGAATATCATCTTTGTCGCGCACAACTTCTACGTTGACTTTGCTTGCTTCACCTTTGTTGCTAAAGTTAAGCACTCCTTCGGTGGTTTGGCCCTTAACTACCTTGAACTGAATAGCTGCTTTAGCTCCGTCTTGAACCGCTTCACCGTCAATGAAATTGTCGATTTTGCTTCCGTCTTTGTCGACAGTGGTGACAATACCGCGATCCCTAACTACTGTTTCTCCGGTTCTGTTATGGCTTACTTTGCGTCCTGAGCCAGAATCTGAATATGAATAAACACCCTCTTTATCAATTTCAACTTGACCGTACCAGCCTTTGCCCGTTTCTTTGTTTACCCAATAGTCTTGGCCGTGGCGTGTCCAGCTGCCCCGTTCATCGGTAACACTTTGGGGGCGACCGCGATCATCGAAGTCGGAGAATTTGAAACTTTTGCCGCCAGCGTCTCGCATAGCTGTGAGATTGCCATCGGCGTCGTAGACAACAACTGAACCATTGTTGAGGTCGCGATTGGCTCGGCGTCCATTGCTCATGGTGTAGTTAGCTTTCCCTGAAGCGAAATCTTCGTTAGCGCTATTGCCATTTCTGTCTTCTCTATGGCGCGAGAGTACTTCGCGATTTGCACCCAGCCATTCCACCGCCTTGCTACCATCAGGCCGATAGACTGTGCGATCACCGCGGCCAACACTGGCATCGTAATTTGTATATGAATAGCCCCGGGCGTTGACTTCTATTTCACCTCTCCATTTGGCACCATCATCGGATTTCCATTCGTCACTGTGTTTTTGTCTGTGCCATGTGCCATATTCATTTTTTACCTGGTTGAGTTCACCGGTTTTGCGATCGTATTTAAATTCAAAGTTGCGATTGGCAGCATCTCTCATGCCCGTTACCCGATCAAATTCGTCAAATCTAATTTCGCTACCGTTTCTGTTGTTCACTCGCTGTGGTTCGAAACTGGGATAGATTTCAGGACAAATACGACGACCAAATTCATGGCCCATTTCATGTCTAATTTGCTGGTCGTTGCGAGCAAAAGAGTAGGTTTGTGAAACTAAATCGACTGGTGTATTGAAGTGATCTGTTTGTTCGCCATGGCCGAAACTATTGCCGCCGCCGAAACAATCTCTTACAACAAATCTACCTGCTGAATCACTGGCCATAACGAAACCTCCAAATGGTTTTCAGAATCCCTAGTGGGTGTCAGGAACTTGGGGGTGTTCCTTGGCAACTACAATAGGGCCAAATTCTGTCTAACTTTTGGCCGGTTGAAATTTTTTTTTGTTTTTGAATGGTTAGCTTGAGAGCTTGATCAGGACTTCATTTCTGCGCAGAAATGGCAGAGTCCAGGGCGGATTGTAATAAGCGTGAACCGGTTCGCCGAGGCTTTTTTTGTTGTTTTTGATCAAAAATGTCTCCAGCTCTTCCGCTTTCTTTTCCATATCTTTTTGATCGGCTAGGCCTGAAAAGCGAATAGCGGCAATGCGCTCACCGGCTACTTCTAGCAAATGGATGCGCTCATCTTTAGGCTGGGGCAGTGTGGCTAAGCTGTACTGCGACGGCATGGTGAAGCGTATCTTCCAGATGCTGCCATGGGCCTCAGCTGTAACGGGAGCGGTCATGGCTATCTTTTCGCTCTTCTGCTGCGAAACAGGTGCCGTCATGGCAATTTTTTGAGTGCTAAAAGTTTGATTTGATTGATTCTTACCAAAGATATAGCCGGCCAGCACACGAAAACCGGTTTCGAGTGCTTCTTTCTGATTTCCTGCTATTTCTACTTCGGCTACAACCGTGGGGTCGTACTGTCTGATTTCTATAGTGCCGTGGCTCTCTAAGACGTCGTACTTCGGCTGCTCTGCTTTAGAGACTGCTTCGTTTTGCGCGATGCCAGCTGCCACTGCAGCACCTATTAGGCCAAAAAAGAGGAGTCGTTTTTTCATCAATTCACCCTAGCAAAAAACTTCTAGAAATCAGCACTAAGCTTGGCTATTATCGCATCTTCTTGCTTGGCCCTTGTTGTGTCTTTAAGGGCCATGAAGCACTGTTTCTTCAGTCTATGGCTGTTTAAGTTAAACTCTTCGGGAAAATCAGCATTGAGTGTAACAAGTGCTTCTTTGTACTTTCCTAAACCAATTAGACAAGTTGCTATTTCGATTCGGTATTCGGGCTTAGGATTGGCGCCCCCCATAGCGCGGAACTCTGCTAGCCCTTCGTTGTAGCGTTTGCTCGTGGTGTACATGCGGGCCAAATGCTGTCGCGGCAACCAGACCCTGGTCGCATCTGAATATTTAATGGCTTCTTTGTAGGCTTGCTCAGCGGCATTGATCTGAAACATTTGTACGTGCATTTCGGCCTTTTGATCGTAGAGCTGGTCTTTAGGCCCTCCATATTCAATGGCTTTCTCTATTTCAGTTAGGGCTTCTTTAAACTTTTGCTGGTTGCGCAAAAACTCAGCTAAATCTGCATGGGCATCGGCAGAGCGCGGATTGAGCGCAATTGCCTGCCTGATATCGGGTTCGGCTAGCTCGCTCTCGTCAACTTTGAGCCATATTTCAGCTCGGGCGAGATAGAGTTGGTCGCTTTTAGGAAAACACTTGATTGCCGCGGTGAGATAGTCGGCTATGGCTTGGAGGTTATGAGCTTTGCTTGAGGCCGCACGAGGAAGTGCCAGGCTGTAACTGATGCTGTGAGTTTTGGCATTAGTGGCTTTGAGGATTGCCCCTATTTCTTTGAATTTGCCGCTGTTTTTTAGGTCTCGTATCTGCTGAATAGATGCCCGTTCACTCGCTTTCATCTCTTCTGGCTGCGCAATTGCCGCAGTAGTGGCCAATGCCACAAGCAGGGCCATGGTTATGTAGTATTTTGATTTTTGAATTTTGAGATTCATTCGACGATTGTCATGAGATAGAAGCAAGAGAGTTTGCAATCTCTTGCAATCTTATAATGTCTACGATTTTTTAGTGTTCGGACAAAATGCTTAGGTCGATGCTACTTTTCAACCGGCGAAGCTCTAAAGGGGGCTAGTGAGACAATTTTCACACCTCTGGACAAACCTATCTGATACTTTGAACTCTTGATATTGGTGCACAATGGCACGGTAAGAAATTGTTTTTGAGACGGTTCCTCTTTGTTGTATTGCTAGCGCTTATGGGCCAGCCTGTAGCAGCTGCCGTGAAATTGCCTGCAATATTTTCTGAGCATATGGTCTTGCAGCAAGATCAGCCAATAAAGATCTGGGGCACTGCTAAGCCCGCTGAGAAAATTCAAGTGAGCTTGGGTAGTGAGCATGCCAGTTGTGTCGCCAATAAAAATGGTAATTGGCATGTCATTATCGAAGAGGCTCGACCTAGTGCAGCACTAGAACTTAAAGTACAAGGCGAAAATCTTGTAGTAATTAAAGATGTGCAAGTGGGCGAAGTTTTTCTCTGTGCTGGGCAAACAGAATTGCTCGACACTCTCAAGAGTCTAGCGGTGAGCGACAAAGTGGTGCCCGCAGCAGCTAACAACAAGGTGCGATATTTTGTTGTGCCTAAAAGAGTAAGTGCAAATCCGGCTGGTACGCTTGCTGGAAGTTGGAAGTTAGCCGGTGACAAAGCGGCTCTGGCGGATTGTTCAGCACTCGGCTATAACCTTGGCAGCAATTTACAAACTAATTTAAAAGTACCGGTTGGCATTATTGATTGCTCTTATCATGAAACTCCAATAGCTTCTTGGATTTCCAAAGATCGCTTAAATCAAATGTCAGTTTTTCGACCAGTTCTAGAACCAGGCTACAAAGAGCCAGAGACTACTGTTTCGGCTGACGGCAAGCACACTTTTAAGGCCAACACTAAACCATGTGTTGTCTATAATGGCATGGTGGCACCACTTGTTGGCTATAGTCTTAAGGCCATAATCTGGTTTCAAGGTTTGCATGATTTGGGACAGGCAACCAGCTATCGCAAATTGTTGCCGATGATGATTCGCGACTGGCGTGCTCGCTGGGCTCAAGAACCTGATATACCGTTCTTTTTTGTGCAGTTGCCTAGTAGCCAGATTGCCTCTGTTACTTTTGATCCAAATTCGCTACCAGCTTGTGTTGGTGCTTCAGATCTGTGGGTCGGTCTGCGCGATGCTCAAGCATCAGGGCTAGCTGTTGGTTCGACTGCAATGATTGTCACCAATGATTATAGTCAGCACCACAGTTTAAATAGCATAGATGGCTTACCAAATCGGGTCAGTCAGGCCATTTTGACTAAGTTGTTTGAGTCTACCAAGGCCGCCTTTGGGCCAATCTATGAATCATATGATAGTCAGGGATCGGCCATTAAAGTGCACTTTAGCAACTGCAAAAATGGCCTAGCTTTGCGCTTGAAACATGGTCAACCAACTGGCTTTGAAATGATTGATACCAAAGGTAGAACATTTGCCGCCGAAGCAAAAATTGTCGATCACGATTTACTTGTAAGTAACACTCAAGTACTTAATCCAATTGAAGTTCGCTACGACTGGAAAGACGCAGCTAAGGCTACTCTCTTCAATACAGAGAATTTACCCGCTGCGCCTTTCCGCATCAGCATTAGACCTTAATGGTTCTAATTTGCTGTTAGTTAGCGCAATTTGCTTCTGTAGGCTCTTCCTTCATCTGTAATCCAAACGTTGAGCATCTGAGCCAATTGTTCAGTCAATTGGTTTTCTTCGAGCAACAAGTGTTCACCATCGCCGATAACCATCAAAAGCTTGTCTTGACTGGATATAGCGTTGAATAGTTCAATTGTTCCTTCGGGTTTGACGAGCCTATCTTTAAAGCCTGCCATCATTAATACTGGTGGCTTTTCAATCAAATGGGCGTTATCAAAATTGCCTTTCATAAAGGTCTCGAATTGCTTCAACTCTTTTGGTGACAACTCGAGGCGGTTCATAGAGTTATTAGTCATATTGGTGCGCAGTTTTTCATTGGTGCTGATCTTGTCGATGATTTCAGGATCAATTTTCTTGTCTGGATCTTCTAGATAGTGAGCGCCCACAATGATTTCGCCGCCGATTTTATAGTAGCGATCGCTTGATGGCACTGATGATACCAAGCCGTCTACTAGTTCAGGATGGCGAGCAGTGGTGGCCATGGCAATGGCACCACCCATAGATTCACCAACCATAAATATTGGTGTGCCTGGATAAGCTTTGCGCAATGATTTTAGGGCTTGTTCAATGTCGAGTAAGCAAGCTTCAAAGTCTACGGTGTCTTGACCCTTGCGCTTAGCCCATTGGCCAAAACCACGCACGTCTACGGCATAGACGGCAAATCCGCGGCCAGCCATGCTTCTGCCGAATTCTGCGTAAGAAGCACTGCTGAAGCCAAGGCCGTGCACACAGAGCAATACTTCTTTAGGCTGATTGAGAGGCAACCAAGCGCGGTATGGCACTTTTATTTTGTTGGCCCAAACCGGCACTCTTTTGGTTACTGTGGTGGTGGTGGTCTTTGTGGTGGTCACTTTCGGGGCAGCGAAGGCCGGCTGACCCAACGAAAGGGTTGAAGCTAAAGTAACTATGGCGAGTAAAAAGGGTAAAGCAGATTTCTTCTGAAGCATGGATGTTCCTTTTGTTTATTGCAAACCGAAATTAAGCAGTACAAGACTAGCAGGTAGAAACTCAAGACTGGCCAGCAGTTAATAAGTTCCATTTTGTTGTTGCTATAGTACAAGCTCAAGTTTCTAGAGGCCGGAATTAGCCATGCAAACAGCGATGCCTTCAGTAGGCTTTCTGTAGAGTCTCGAATGTGGCACGGCGCAAGTGAGTTTTCAGTTTGGATTTTAGTTCAAGTGGGGCGACAGGAGTAAGTATGTAGTCGCTAGCCCCTGCTTCGAATAGTTTTTCACGAGTTTCGACTGTGCAAGCTTTGCCGTCGGCGAGAATTAACACTGGCAGTGTCTGCCAGCGGATGTTACAGCGAATCATGCGGCAGAGGTCATTGCCGCTAACACTTGGCATTGTCTCTTGTAAGAGCACAAGGCTAGGCTGCAGATCATCAAGAACTGAGAACGCCTCCATGCTGCTCTGAAGCGATGTCACAGCGATTTGCTCTTCCGCCAAGATAGTTTCTAAGGTACTTAGAAGTTCTCGATCACTAGCAATCACTAATACTCGCGGTGGCAGTGGACTAGTCGAAGGCTGATTGGTTGTACTAATGATTTCTGTGTCTGTTTCTGATTTTGATTCTGTTTTGGCTTCGAATTGTTGGGGTAGGTTTTCTTCACTGAGATCCTGCAATCTGCTGTCAACTGCAGCTATAGCCTGTTCCACTAACAAGAGAATTTCGCTCCATTTGCTTTTAGGAGCCATAATGTCGGCTTTGCCTATGGCAATTAACTCTTTTTCTAGGATCGAACCGATTTTGCTTAGCTCGTCGAAGCCAAGGGAGCCTGCCGTGCCTTTTAGTTGATGGGCCCGGCTGGTGGCACGATTCAGTGATAGCGAATCTTTTTGTTCTGAAGCGGTATTTATTTCATTTATTAGTTGTTCGAACTCTCCTCCGAGTTCAAGCAAATAAATATTACCCAACTCAGCGATGGCCTGCTCCGTCTCTCTAACGGCTCTAGCTGCCTGTTCTTCTTTCGTCATGGCGCAGTCTGATTCTGGTAACAAATTTTCTTGACGTAAAAATTGGTCTAAGGTTTGCTGGTTTTCGTTCAATATTAGTTCGTCCACTAGAACTAGTTCTAGCTCTAGTTCTTGCTCTAGCTCTTGTTTTAACTCTTGTTCTAACTCTTGTTCTAACTGTAGTTCTTGATCTTGTTGGCCAGGAGCGTTGACGCACTTTTCTTTCAATAGTTCAGCAATTTGTTGGATGAACATCTCAGGATGAATAGGCTTTTGAATGATCATATCGACTTGATAGACATTGCGCAGGGAGGCAAAGGTCTTTTGATCAATGCCTGAGCCAGAGCAGAAGACAATCGGAAATTTATAGCCTTTTTCTCGCAGGTCTTTTATGAATGTAGCGCCGTCGTTGCTTGGCATACGATAGTCGATGATTGCTAAGTCAGGTGACTGTGCCAGGGCAGTGATGGCATCGGCGACACTACGAGAGTCGATCACTTGGTACCCAGCTGCTGTGAGAATGCGAACAAGCAGCTGGCGAAAAAATGGGTCATCATCAACGATGAGAATTTTTGTGGGTGTGTTCATAAAGCAATTTTCCTCTCTGGGACAAGATTGTGCCATCACCCGACCGTCGTTATCTGCTATGGAAAGTTCCCCCTTAGGCAAACCGGATGGGGGATGCGCTCATTTCTCAAAAGGGTATGATGAAATAGGGATACCTTTGTCCTTAATCAACCAACTGTTTGGCAAGTCTGGTGCACTAATTTGAAATGCTAGTAAATGAGACTATGCAGCTCGTAAACGTCTTCATGATCGAAGACGACAAATATTATTGCGAGTATGTGCGACGACTGCTCGCCTCTCGCAAACAGCCTCAGTTTGAAGTGCAGCGCGCCAGCGATATGGCAGAAGCTCAGCGCTATTTGAAAGACGAAACACCTGATGTAGTTTTACTTGATCTCAACTTGCCTGATAGTCACGGCCTTGAGTCGCTCAGCCGAGCAAGAGAATTTGCCGATGGATGCCCAATCATTATATTGACCAGCAGCGACAACGAACAGCTCGGATTGCAGTCAGTCAGCCTCGGTGCCCAAGACTATCTAGTTAAACAGCACATAGGCAATGAGTCGCTGGTGCGCAGTATTAGATACGCTATTCAAAGACGGCGATCTGAAGAACAGACGCAAAGAATGGCAGCTATACAAGACTTTATTGCTACTTTAGCTCACGATATGAACGTTCCATTAATAGGAACAGAAAATCTTTTACGCGGCCTCTTAAGTGGCCATCTTGGTCAGTTAAATGCTGAACAGAGCGAAGCTCTGTTGGTGATGAAGGAAGCTAATCAAAGTCAGCTTCAACTAGTAAATCGCTTGCTCGAGATCTATCGCTATGAAGTAGGCAGCGATCTTGACCGCCATATTCTCAATGCCAAAGAGCTGTTAGTCGACTGTGTAACTGCTTTTTCAGAGAATAAGCAAGTGCAAATTAACTGCTCATTCGATGCCCTTGAACCGGGCTGCCGTATTTGGGGAGACCAAGAGGCGCTCAATGCCATGTTTTGGAACTTATTGGACAATGCCGTCAAATATAGTGACAGTGGCCAATCTGTTGATGTTTCAGCAGAATTGGTCGATTCTAAGTTGTGCGTTCGTGTCCATAATTTTGGTAAGCCAATGCCAGAAGAGGTTAAAACCAGTATGGTATCCAAGTTCTGGCAAGGTGTCCCTGGCAAAACCTATGTGGCTAAAACCGGTCTAGGTCTCTATCTCTGTCATAGAATTGCCCATCTACATCAAGGCCGAATTACCTGTGAAAGCGATATCGAGAACGGTACAACTATTACCGTTAAGCTTCCTATAAGTGGAATGCTTCTAACTTAATTGTTAAACGAGGCCGGTGCGCAAGGCCTTCACTGCTGCCTGTGTGCGGTCTGACACTGCAAGTTTTTCCATCAGGTGTCGCATATGAGTTTTGACAGTTTCAGTACTGAGAATGAGACGGTCTGCTATTTCCTGATTGCTCAGACCTTCCACTACCAACGTGAGAACTTCTAGCTCGCGGTCTGACAGCGAGGTGGCGACTGGTGTAGCTACTGGCTTTTGATCGACAAAGGGGCGAATTACCCGCTTGGCAATCGATGGATCTAGCCAGATGCCTCCACTGTTTACTGTTCTGATGGCATTAACTAGTTGATCAGCAGCCACGTCTTTTAAACAATAACCGTCACAGTTAGCCGCCAGGGCGGCCAGTATATCTTGGTCCAGGTTGTGTGATGTCAACATGACAATGCGAATTGTTGCATCTTTAGCTTTGATTTGTTGGGCGGCATCAATGCCATTGATGCCCGGCAGGCCGATATCCATAAGGATGACGTCGGGTTTGGTCTGTAAAGCTTTAATCACAGCAACATTGCCGTCATCTGCTTCAGCCACAATTTTGAGGTCTTGAAACTGCTCAAGGGCGAACCTTAAGCCCATGCGAGTGATCTGGTGATCTTCCACAAGCATGATCGATATCTGGGTTTGAGGAGCGTTGGTGGGCCCGCTGAGACTCATTGGCTAAGTTTGTTTCCTTGCGAACATTCACTCTCTTATTCTACTCAATATCACCCTGAAAGAGTAAGACATCGTCACGAAGGGGGATGGTCGACTTTGCCTATGGCCTCTATGTTGGTAAGAGGATATGAATTCTAAGGAGTAACAAATGTCATTAAGTAGCATGCTTTATGAAAAGATCGTTGGCCAGGCTTTTGGAGCGATCAAATTTCAAAAGACTGAAGAGCTGCCCGTCAGCGCTACCACAACAAATCGATTGAGATCTGTAGAGCAAAAACCTCGTCACCTAAGCTTTGTTGAACGCTTGAGACATTCGTTTATGAGCCATGATCAGTCTAAGACTGCATTAGATTGCCCTGCTGATGATGTGCTAACAGATTCCTCTCCAGTAGCAGCCAACGGTAGTCTCGTAAATTTTCAGATAACTTCTAAGGGCAAGGGTCTTGGTATCGGCAGTAGTGTCACTGTGGACGCAATTGCTGAGGCTAGAATAAAAGATAGTGCTCAGAAAAGAGCACGAGTCACTAGTACCAGGTTGACTGCACTTGAAAGTTACCTAGACAACGCGGCCAATTAAAAAAGAAGCTAGAAGCTATAGGCTATTTGCCACCAAGTTTCTTGGCCCGGGCCTCGAGCTTGCTTGCTTCATCGTTGAGGCCTGTTTTTCGCAATAGTTGGGCGTAACCATTGAGGCAACTGGCCAGTTCGGCTGGGCTGGCTTTTGCATTCTTTTCTCTGATTGCCAGGGCTCGTTTGTAGCGACTCTCAGCTTTCTTGAATTTACCGTTTTTTGTTTGTACTGCCGCCAAGTCTTCAAGGGCTTGAGCTACTTTGGGGTCTTCTGGGCCACCTATACTTTCCCTTGTGGTGACGAGGTTCTCGTAGACTGGCTCTGCCATATCTAGTTTGCCACTATCGCTATAAGCACTAGCTAAATTTTCAAGAGACTTAGCTGTTTTTGGGTGATTAGCACCGAATGCTTTTTTGCGAATATCTAATACTTTTGTATAGACGACTGCCGCTTCACTGTTCTTGCCTGTTTTGCGGTAAACATCAGCTAGCCCGTTCAGTGTGTCAGCAAAATCGGGGTGATCTGGTGCAACTTTTTCTCTGATTTGTTTGGCTCGAAGATATAGTGGGGCCGCTTCGGCGTAACGTTTCTTATGGCGATAGAGGTCGGCCAGTCCATTGAGGGCGTTAGAAACCTGAATGGCATCTTTGCCATATGATTTTTCGTAGATGGCGAGTGCTTCTTTGTAATCTCTTTCAGATTCTTCCAAGTTATCTTTCTTGTCGTAGAGCAGGCCTTGGTTGAGAAGAGTGGTGGCAAAATTACCGTAGCGAGCACCACTTTTTTCTGCTTGGCGGCGGCAGATAGCAAATTGCTTTTCTGCCTCTGAATAGTTGCCATCGTGTAAAGCAGCTAAACCGCTTTTGTTGTGCTCATCCCAGGTTTCAGCGTAGGCGGGCTGAATTGTGAGAATAATAATTGCTAGTGCCAACCACCGCTGCATAGTTTCAATCCTTCTAAAGCCGTTAGAATTATCAACTATTCCAAGCTGAATTTATGCATGATAATCGTTTGGTCTTGAGATTTTAACGCTTGGCTACCTTGGTCTCAAGTGAGGAGAATTGACAGTTGACTGATAAGCTTCACGACCAAGTTGCCACAGCCTTAGCAAGTCACCAACTTGAATATAGTGTCTTTGCCTGCGATCCCGATTTTGCTGATACTGCGCTTTTTTGCGAAAAATATGGCTTTCAGTTAGGCCAATCGGCTAACGCCATTATTGTTGCTACTAAAGTCGAACCAGTTCGTTATGCATGTTGCATTGTGCTTGCTAATACAAAGCTAGACGTCAATAGAACAGTGGCAAAATTGCTCGAAGCAAAGAAAGTGTCGTTTGCAACAGCAGAGCAGACCATGACTTTGACAGGAATGCAGATTGGTGGTGTTACTCCTTTTGGTTTGTCTGACATTCCGTTGTATGTCGATGCCGCAGTGATGGCAAGCGCACTAGAAGTAATCTTGGGTGGTGGCAATCGTTCGACTAAAGTTGTTCTAAAACCAGAGCAGCTGTTGAAGTTGCCTAACGTAAAAGTAATTGATGGCTTGGCAATTGCCAAATAATTGGAACTTCTTTGATTTCTTTCAGTCTCTGCCTGCTGATGGCACTTGTGCATCATTACAGCTGATGGAGAAAAAATTATGCGTCGCACGCAAACTAACCGTTATACATCCGTATATGCCATATTGGCGGGCTTCGCATTAACTGGCTCTATGGCCGCTTATGCTGATACCCAGGTGACCACTACAACTACGAGATCTACTACGTCTCCAGTATCTACAACCACAACATATGTTTTGTCACCAAGTTCAAGTTATATTGTTGTCGACCCCATTACTGGAGTTGCTAAAGGTACATACAATACTGTTACCCATTTAGTTAATGGCTCCCCGCTTTCATCTGGTTATGTCATTGTTGACGAAAGCACAAGGGCAATGGTGGCTATGGTTGATCAGTATGGCAACATTGTCGACGTCGCTGTTGCTCCAGCCAATCAAACTTTACTGCTTTCAATTGATTCTCGGCGCAAAGATCTCGAAGCGCAGATTGCCGAAGCTCAAGCAAAAGGTCGCCTAGCTGCTGCCCAAGCCGAACTTATGCGGCAAGAGTTAGCTGCTGTCACTCCTTATGAGCCTTCATCATCGAGTGTAGTAACTTACAGCCGAGCAATTCAAATGGGTTCAGGACTTAACTCTGTTTCTAGCCGTCTAGTGCCAATTACAGAAAAGACCTATTCAAACGTAATTGCTCCTCAGTTTGTCACTGTTGATGGCCGCTTAACTCTGGCTGACGATCTGACTTTCCGCAAAATTCAATTGACCAGACGTATTGAAGATGAATATGCATTTGGACACATCACCAAAGATCAATTATTGCAATTCAAATCTGATTTGACTGCACTATCTGCTCGTGAAGCCGGTTATAGAAGTGGTGCTGCAATTAGTGCTACTGGTGCCAAGGTAATGACTGATGATTTAAACAGTCTGCAATCTAAGTTAGAGAGCGCTGTTGTTGTTCGATAGATTGTCAGTCAATATAGTTTTAAATTTAGAGGATAAGATATGAAAAAAATGATAAACGCACTGCTCATGGTGCTCTGCACATTTGTTCTCAGTGGCTATACCCTTTCGGCTTCCGCTCAAACCACCGCTGAAATTGCTAAGAATAATTGTGATTCTTGCGCTAACTTCGCTGCCAAGACACTAAATTATTGTGTCTCCAAAAAAGGCAACTACGGCAAAGCAACGATGACAAATGCACTTAAAGATGTGATTACTGCTTGTAAGTCATCATCTGAATTTATTGCCAATGCTTCGGCTTTGCAGAAAAAATCTGCAGCTATAACTGTTGAAGCCTGTAATGAGTGCATCAAGGCTTGTGGCAGCTCTACAGTCAACTCTGATGTTAACATCAAGGCTTGTGCTGATGAGTGTCGCAAGTGTGCCGGTAACCTCAGTAAAATTGTTAAAGCCGAGTAGGTTTTAAACAGCTAATTACGACAATCGATGGAAATTGCTGAGCTTTTGGATTTAAGATCTAAAATGACCCAGCTAATTTCCATCGATTGTTTGTTAAGGTGCTATGAAACTACTCAAGCTAATCACCGCCTCTATATTTACCATTGCCGCCTTGGCCTCTTGTGACTACCAAGAGAGAGTGGTTTGGTCTCCTGACGGAGAGCGCATGGCCGTGCTGGCCGACCAACTGCACTTGGCAGACAAAGAGTCAATATCTAAACCTCTACTAACTAAGCAGTTTGGTTCTGTTATAGCCGTCCGTTGGTTGCCCGATAACCATCACGCTTTGGTTGCCTATCGTCGTACCCTGCATCATGGGCTTAAAAGCGGGGCAAAAAATTCAAAAAATCCTGATACAAGTGTCGACTACCTGCAGATTTTCGATTTTTCTGGTGCCATTAACGAGGTCAAAGCTATTGCTGGGCCTGTTCTGTTTAAAAGCAATACGGCTATTGAAGACTTACGCCTCTCGCCCAATGGAAAATTAGTAGCAATTTCGCAGGCCGACAAGTGCCAGCATCGAATTTCTATCATCACTCTTGGTGGTGTTGCAAGCGTTGTGGCAAGCAATGCTTCTCAACCAGAGTGGTCTAAGGATAGCTGCTCTATTTATTTTTTCAGAGAAATTTCTCCTAAAGATTCAGCCTACACAACCTTCATTCCGGTATCAACAATCAGCAGCTTGGCGGTGGCTGATGCCAGCGGTAAACTTAGTATCAGCAAGTTGCGTCGTGACTTGGCTCAGTGTGCTGGTGATATCTTAAGTGGTGGCAGAATTCGCGCCCTTGAAGATGGCAGCTTACTATTCTGTTCAACTGCAATTAAGTTGCCATCAGCCGGCGCCATGTTTGGTCTGCAAGAGCGCGCCTTGTTTCGCTATCGACCTTCTTACCGTGCTAGTAAGCCTAGCGTAGAGCAAATCAAAATCGACGGACCATCTTTGGCTTCTGATTTGGAGACTTTTGAACCTAACCAGGATGGCAGCAAGATCGCTATTTGCTCAAGTAAAGGGGCCGTGCGTCTTATTAGCTTGAGTGAAGATGGTAACAATGGCCAAGTTACGCTTTTAGAAAAGCCCTTGGCTGACAGCGCTGGAAGTTTTGCTGGCTGTGCACCTCGATGGCGCAATGCCAATGAGCTAACCTTCTCGGTACGAAATGCAAGCGACGGTCAAACTCAAGGTGGCCACGATGGTGACGTCGTATTGCAAGACTTCAAAGGATGGACTCCTGGCTCTGAATTACCAGCCCGGCAAGTGATTAGCCGCAACTGGCCCCTGGCCAATATCGACTTTCTCAAATTATCTAAGCCTCATAAGTAAGGCTGGTTATTTAGCGTTCAGTTTGGCCTCTTTGACCGCCTCTACTGTCATTTGGGCTCTCAACTCCACGGCCTGCGCCTCCTCGCCTTTTTCTTGCCCGGCTAGAGCTGCGGCTAGTTTATGGCGAGCTTTCGCTACTTCGGGATGATCTGCCCCAATCAAAGTCTCCAGTGCTGCAATCAGTGTCTTGTAAGACTCTTCAGCTTGGGCAAAGGAGCCGTTTAAGAGCAGTTCATCAGCCTGTTCCAAAACACTTTTGACAGACTTTAGAGTCTTTTCGGCGCGGTCAACCACATAAGGGTTTTCGTCGTCTTTTAAAACTTCTAGAATTTCCACCGGAGTATTAGCATTACCGGCCAACTCGAAGCGCACATCTGGGCTTTCATCGTGGGCCAGGTTGGTCAAAACTTCATTGGGGGTATTAGGGTTTTTGGACACAGCAGAGCGGACCTCTGAAGACTCATGTGTGGAGAGCTTTTCTAAAGTACTGGCTGTGGACTGAGCATTTTCGGCAACTCGCGTTACCACTTCGCTGTTGCTTTTGTCTGAGAGCTTTTCAAGAGTCTCGGGCTTGGCATCTGGATGCGAAGCCAGCCTTTGCTTAGCTTGTGTAAAGGCACTGGCGCTGCTAGTACTTGCGCTGGCGGCCAATTTTTCATCATCTGACATTTTCTTTCTCCCGTTTCCTGGGCCGAAGACGGGAGGTTTGAGCTAAAGTTCCGAATTTACTTATTTGTTTTCGTCGACCACTTCGGCGTCGACCACTTCTAGTTCGGTATTCTGATTTTTCTGGATCATGGGCAGGTTGGCGTCGACAATAGGTTTGCTATCACTCTTATCTTCGATAAGTTTTGGTGTTGTCATTTTTGCCTTAAGAGCGGCTAGCTCATCATCTAAATCAAGGCTTTTGGCGGCATCGTCAAAGTGCTTTTCAGTCGAAACACCGCTCATTTCTTTGAGAGCTTCGTTGCGGTTTTCTTTCTCTTTGATTTTTTCTTCCCATTTGTCCATGCTGGAGCCACCACCAGCGGTGCCACCGGATATAAGCTCGTTAGCTTTGGCTACTCCATCAGCAGCTTTTGCACGGGCTAGCATTGCTTGTTTTTTTACTTTAAACTCGCGATATTCTTCTTCTATTTCGCTCAGCTTCTGCTTCATGGCTGTGGTGCTGTTCTTTTGTTCGGCGAGCTGGCTAGTGAGTGATTGAACATGCTCAGCAAATTCTTTTTTCTTGGCAATGCACTGTCTGGCTAGGTCGTCATTATTCTGCTCGACTGCCATTACCGCCCGTTTTTCCCAGAGGGCCAAATCGTCTTTGTTTTTCTGTAGCTGAGTCTCTAACATTTTTTCGTTAGTAACGGCTACTGTCACTGCTTCTTTTACTTTCTTCAGACCAGATTCCAGCTCCATTTGAGCCTGCTCAGCCAATATGGCCGGAGTTTCAAGCTTGCTTACGCCCTGGTTGAGCATGCCTTTAATAACGTTCTTGAATCGGTCGAGCATATATTCCTTCTTAAGTAGGGTAGGGCAGGACAGACACCCATAATACCCGCTCAATTAGACTTTAAAACTGCTTTTCGCCTGCCCTTAATCGATTAATTTTGGACTGCCAGCAGTGCTAGCTGGAAGTAAAAAGTTAAAGGACGCTCCACCATCTTTGCTGTTCTCGACCCAAATCTTACCACCGCTGCGCTCTACAATTGTTTTGCACACGCTTAGCCCTAAGCCAGTTGATGGCGTATCAACTGTTTTGGCATTGGCCAGTTGTTTGAACGGGGCAAACACTTCGTGTCTGGCTTGCTCTGGAATACCAGAGCCCTGATCGACTACGGCAAAGCGGATCATGTCATTTTTATCCGGTGTCGATAAAACCTCAATGCGACTGCCTTTAGGCGTATATTTAATGGCGTTTGAAATTAGATTGATTAAAACCCGCTCTAATTCAGACTCGGTGCCACGAACCATTGACCATTCTACTTTGGCGACAATTTGCACGCCTTTAGCCTGCGCTAAGCTGCGCACTGCTTCAGTCGCGTGGTTTATCACTATTTTGTTAGAACAGACGCCCTGTGATGATTGTTCGAGGTTGCGTGGGTCTGTTGAGTGATCAAGTTGATTGAGCAAATTGGTCAGCCTTTCGACATTGTTTGATATGGCAGCTAGCTGCTTGTTTGTCCAGCTCTCACGCCCTTCGCTCAGTGTAATTTGTTTGCTTTGAGCAACTAGTGATGCAATTGTCTTTAGTGGCGCACCAAGTTCAATAGTCAGGTAGCGACTTATCTGATCGCGTAATTGCTCAATGTTTGTCGAATCGGTAATATCGTGGGCTACGCAAAAATATGAATGTGATTTGTCATTCCAGGTGATTGTCCATTGGCTGTGGCTAGGAAATGATAAGAGATTGTCTGCAGATAGTTGAAAGACTTTGCGCGTTTTGCTTTCGCGCGCTAACTCAAATTGGCTTTCTAGGCGGAGACGGTGGGCTCCTTCGAAGAAATCAAAAAACTCTTTCTTTTCTTGAAAATCGAGCCATTTGGAGACAATCTCATTGCCTTTGATTATTTTGCCGTTTTCGGATAGTTCGAGGAGAAAGGCTGGTGATAGTTGGTAGAGACTGTGTTGTCTTGAGTTGGCGTGATGGAGCTTGCGATCGATTTCGAGCAGGGCATTGTCGATTGCCATCAATTCTGGTGGCCCCGAATTTAGTGGGTTGAGCTCTTTGTTTCGGGCCATAGCTGCGGCATTAGCGAGAATATGCGATATTGGTGCATAGGCTAGCTGGCCCACCAACCAGGCTAAAAATATACCCCCAACTGACGACAATATCAGGGCGGCGTAGAGATACGATCGCACTAGCCTTAAGGTGGCAATGTTCTTGTCTGAAGCTGCCCGGCCTTGGGATGCCACTTCATTGCTAACTAAATTGATTTCGCTAAATATTGTCGAAACCGATTGCTCAACCTTGGCCAATATGGCTGGATTGCTTGTATCGAAAGCTACCAACGGAAGCTGTTTTTCTGTGGCTTGCCATTTATTAATGACGCTTGTTAAACGGGCGACGGCGATGGGCGAAAGGCCATCATAGCTAACGAGTTGGCGAGCAATGCTGTCAAGGCTGTTTTTGGTTGTTCGTGCTTCTGCCACTAAATTAGCACCAGTGTTGTGGCGCTCCAAGCGAATTGATAAGACCCGCTCAAGCATTGAGGTGACAAGCTTTTGGATGGTGACAGTGAAGCTTTTGGCAGCTATTTCTCGTTGTACAGTTCTTTGGGTATTGGTGACATTTGTGTAGAGAATGATCGAGAAAATTATTTGGCAGGCAAGCGGAATCGATAGAACCGAAATACCGATTTGTTTTAAGGTCAAGGCTTTCATTGTTCGGCCTCGCCATTTTTAGGTTTAGCTAAAGGGAGTCTGACTGTGGCCTTTTGCATAAAACCTTGATCGATGATGACAGCGATAGTGCCACCATGACTCTTTATAATGTTTTCTACTAAATAGAATGACATGGGCAAGTGCATGCCCATGATTGAGTCACTGGTGATCAATTCTTCTGGTGGTGATTTGGAGAAGTCTCCGTCATTAGTTGCGTCAGGCAGAAAGGCACTTATGTTGGCGAAGTTTCCTTCTTGCTTGACGATTACTGTAAACTGTTGGCTGCGCACTACCCGCGATACTAAAATTTCGAAAACCGATGTTAACGCCCTCAGCAATAAGCTGTTGTCACCGCAAATGGTTGAATTGCGCTCGTTGATTAGATCAATGCTTATCACCGGATAGAGGCTCTCCAGGCGCTCAGCTACTTCAGTTGTTAGTGCTAGGCAATCAATGTTATCTTCACTCAAACCGAAATTCCCAGATTCAATTTTCTTCCAGTCGAGCACGTCGGTCACAAGCTTTATCAGCTTTTGCGCCAGTTGACTACAATCCTTCAAGAGGGCGGCCTGGCGCGCTGAGCCCTCAGTATTCTTCATGACGAGCAGTTCAATGCTGGTAGACATCGACATTAGCGGTGTTCGCATGTCATGGCTGAGGGTGGCGCAGATATTTTCACGCAAACTTTCGATCTGACGCTTCTGAGTAATGTCGTGGCAGACACACAGAAATTCACGTTCTTCTTTGACCCAATGAATGGTCCATAAAAAGAAAGTGTCAATGCCGCTAACATCGACGTGTTGGCATTCAACAGTACGCACACCGCCTTCAATTTTGGCTTTGTTTAGCATTTTTAGAATTGGTGCCAAAGAATCTTCAGCTATTATTTGTTCTAAGCTCTCGCCAATCAGACTTTCTGCTGGGTAACCCCAGAATGTTTCGCACGACTTATTGATTCTAGTAATGATGCCATTGGCATTGAGCGAGCAGAGAACGTCACCAGAGTATTGCACGATAGCCAGTTCTGATTGATTGAGCTTGTAGATTTCACCTAAGGCATCGTGTATTTCTTGATCTAGCTGAACTATCTCGTTACCCTTCTTGCTACCTCGTCTAAATCGATGCAGAGGCTCGTCTTCATCCACTAGTATTCCGCTTTCGATGTTTTCTTTGACTCTATGCAGAGGAACAATAATTTGGCGGTTAAAGACAATGATGGCAGAGGCGGTGGCGGCGAGGGTGATGAAATTGCCCAATAGCAAGAGGGGCAGAAAGAGCTGCTCTTGCCTTTTTAGATTGGCTAACGAAATGTTCTGCAGCCAGTCTTCAGCTTCTTCAGTGTCGCCGAATATCGAACGAGCCGTCAGTCCGAGGGTAAAGAAGCCCATTTTCAGTCGCTCCATTTCTACCCGGTCGTCGGGTGTAAGTAGAAACTTGTGGGCGTGTTCAAAGAGTTTCAAAAATCCATTACTAAGATCGTTCATGTCTTTGGCGTGTACAGCCAGTCGAGGATTTTCTTTCATGGCCACCGGCAGGTCGCCCTGTACTTGTTTGATGCCGACAATTAATTCGTTGAATACCCGTTCACGCTCTGTCGACTCTCTGCTTAGGTCAGTATTCAAAACTCGAACTAGCTTTGATACTTTTTCTTCGAAGGCGAGGAGAGTCAACACTCGTTCGGTGGAGTGCTTGTGGATAACATACTCGTATTCGAGGCGATTAAGGGCATAGGTCGCGGCCACGATGCTGATTAAGCCGCAAGTAACTGGTAGCAGCATTAACAGAATACATTGTAAGCGAATGGACATTCTAGGCCAGGGACATACGAGAAGGTTTTACCGTTGTTGGTTGGGCACAGGTAGTAGCTGAGAGCCGCTGCCGGTCATCCAGCGAGTGAATAGTGAATGCCCGCCAGCTAGCTGTTCTAACCAGATAGGAGCAGTCCACATTCTATCTAAATTTGCCGTTATTGGATCCTTTCTCTGAACTTCCACATAATAGGCCGAATTGTGTCCGACTTTGCCAGTTATAGCGTCGAAGGCTACAGTTTGCGCTTGGCTAAGCAGATCGGCTCCACTAAGATCTCTTTGTTGCAGTACTTCAGCTAGTTTGCCGTCACCAATTTTGGTATCACCCCAAAGTTTGACAGCATAGTTGGCAGCGGGATCGATGTTTCCCTCAATGCGCATTTTTAGTGAGAGGCTGGGTACTGCACTTTGATCTACGATGCTGCCCATGATAAAGCGGTCGTTGGCTGTCAGTAAGCCACTGAGATTTTTGGAGCTGGTTGTGGCAATGGTGCGACGCTCGCGCATGGCTTCAAGAATGCTTGGCTTGTCAAGAGATTTGGCGTAGAAGCCCGTTGCTCCAGGGTTTCCTACTGGTTCGCCAAAGTGGAAGTCGCGACCAAAGGTTGGGCTAGCATGCACGCGTTTGTCAATGTAGCCAGCAAAGCTAGTGGGGTCGAGGTCGCCCGTTGGTATTCTGTCCACGGGGCTGGGATTCAAAGCGCCACCTTTGATCAATTCTATTTGGCGTACATATTTGTCGGCAAAACGATCGAGCCATTCTTGTTGATTTTTAAAAGATTTTTGCCCATAGTCTCGTCCACGCTTCCAGGCCGGAGTAGTAGGATTTTCATCGGCTAAGTAGCGCGGGTGATTGAGTTGGATGACCGGTGTATTACCGGTGGTGTCTTTGATCTTGTCGAGGTGATCAACTAAGCCCTTGTAGTCACCATCGTTGTATTTAACAACATCTGGAGGTTTTACTACCACTTCGGGTTCTTTACCTACGGTCCGCATAATGAAGCTGCGCAGGCCGGTCTTAGGCTCACGTACGGCTTCGAAAAATGTAGGAACTTCAAAGAGATTGATATGGTTAACACCGCCTAAGTGAGCAGCTTCGTTTGATTCTAGGCGGGCTTCATGGAGATCAAATTTTTCTGAGCTTGCTCCTTTTTCCACCGATGAAGCATTGACCATGCCATGGCTGTGCTTGTGTTCGCTGCCGACTTTTCCGGTGGTGCCCATCTCGGTGCCCACTAGAGAAACGTGTTTGCCATTTACTGTGGTTGCCGTAGCATCAGCGAAAGTTTGCGAATATTCAATCGGATTTTCAGTATTTATAGGTGTGCCGCTTTGGTCTTTTGCACGGGCATCTCCAGGGCCAATGCCACCTCTAGATGCTGCATGGTTGTGATCGGTGATGGTGGTGACGTGCTGTCCTTGGCTAGCGGCTTTGGCATAGAGGTCTTTTGGCAGGCCCATACCGTCTGAATAGCGCGAGTGGCCATGGAGAGAGCCAAAGTACATCTGCATCTGATTGTCGCTTCCGGCCAGGTTGCGCTCTATATTGCCGTTAGCAATACTGTATTGCTCAACGCGGCGAGCCATCGATCCTGGTTTAAAGATAGATTCAATACTTGATTTGCTCTCAATTGCACTTTCAGCCTTGGGAAACAGCTCAATTTTTGGCTTTATTTCGGCACTGGTAGCTGGTACTGAACTTTCTGTAAATTGGCTCTTGCTGCCACCTTTCCATTTGGCCAACTGCACGAGTGTTTCATTTTCGGCCTTGAGAATTAGACGTTGGGTGGTTTGACCAAAGCTGCCGATGATTGATTCATGGCGAGCTAGACGTGCACCAAGCTCGGTACCGCCGACGCCACCAGCTAGGTTGAGACCAAGGTCAAAGGCTCCTACAACAGCCTCTTGAGCTAATTTTCTTGATGCTTGGTCAACGGTTGCACCGCGACCGATCTCTAAGTGGGCCTCCTGCACGCGGTTGTAGCCGTGCACCAAGACTGGCATGGTAAATGCAGCCCCAATTACCATGGCTGCAGGGCCACGACCAGGAAGCACATAGCCGAGGGCGACGCCCATGGCTGCCGAGGTCGTAAGGGTTGTGCCGATGTGAATAGCAGCTTCTACTGGTTTGTTGTAGAGCTCTTGGGCGAATGCGACGCTAGCGTCAGGCAAATGCTTGGCAGTCTCGCCAAAGAGCTCTAAGGTGCTCACTCCATCGGCTGATGGAGTCTTATTGTTCTGAGCCGCCAGGTCGCCACTTGTGAGGATTGGCATAGTTGCCCCAGTGAGGGATGTGCCCCCAATGTAGGGGCACGCTGGCCGGTAGCCAAGTGTAAGATCACGCTTTGGGGGTGGAATTACGAAGAGATTTAATGCTCTCGCTTAATAAATAGAATGATTAGCCGGGATTTTTTGAGCGATTGCGAATAGACGAGAGTATAGCAATGGCTATGCGACTGCCATCGGCTTTATCTTTTATCAAATAGTTGTCGGCTCCGCTGGTGAGAGCTTGGGCCAAAATGTCACGGTCTTCCATGCCGGTGACGATAATAATTGGTGTGTTACTAGCAGTGGCTCGCATATTGGCATAGGTGGCTAGGCCATTTGAATCAGGTAAATTGAGGTCGAGAATAATACACTCGTGGTGCTCGCCGTTAAAGCTTGTTACGGCTTCATTGAGTGTCTGTACGTGATCAAGGATATGATCGAATTCATGTACTTCACTGAGCATCTGTATCATCAACATCGCGTCTGACTCAGAGTCTTCAACGAGTAAGACAGAGGTTGGTTTGATATTAACCATGATGGGTTCCGTTTGGTGGAATTTTTGCCACCACAAAGTAAAACTTTTGAATATCTTTGACGACACTTATAAACTTGTCGAAATCTACTGGTTTAGTGATGAAGGCACTGGCCTGAAGGTTGTACGATTCAAGCACATCTTTTTCACTTTCAGAAGTAGTCAGTACAACTACTGGAATGCGCTTGAGAAGCTGATCTTGTTTTATTTCGGCGAGCACTTCGTGACCGCTTTTTACGGGCAGATTTAGGTCAAGTAAAATCAAGTCTGGCAAAATCGCATCGGCAAATTTACCCTGGCGTTTAAGATACAAAATTGCATCTCCACCATTGTCGATGATAGTGAGATTGTTGATTACTCGACTTTGCTTGAAGGCTTCCACGGCAAGTTCCGAATCTGATGGGCTGTCTTCTACCATCAATATTTCAATCTCTTTTACGTTCATAAACGCATACTCCCTCTTCTATCGGAAACTTGACAATGAATTTGGAGCCGACATCGACAGTTGAAAGAGCAACTATAGCCCCTCTATGACGTTCAGTAATTCTACGGCAAAGTGCCAGGCCAATTCCGGTACCCTCGTATTGATTACGCGAATGTAGCCTTTGGAAAATCACAAATATTTTTTCTTGATATTGCATATCGAAGCCGATGCCGTTGTCTTCAATGCAAATTTGCCAGTTGGGTTCTATTTTTAAGGCACTAATTTCAATTTCTAATTTTCGAGTTGAGCGATATTTGATTGAGTTCGAAATTAGATTAGTGAAGAGCAGACGCAGTTGTTCAGTGTCGCCCAAAATTGATGGAAGAGACTGCTCGATTTTTATTGTGGCTGCGCTCTCTTCAATAGGAATGGCTAGATCTTTGATAACCTGGGCCATTACCAAGTTGAGATCAACCGTTTGCATTTCAGCACCACGCGACTCAACTCGAGCATATTCAAGTAAGCCACTGATGAGAGTGCGCATTCTCTCGACGCCACTCACCACTTGTTCTATCCAGGCATCACCTTTCTCGTCAAATTTCCCTTTATAGTTTTTGGCCAGTAAAGTAGTGAAGCCTTGCACTGCTCTGAGCGGTTCTTGCAAGTCGTGGGAGGCAACATAGGCAAATTGCTGTAGATCTTGGTTAGAGCGCTCAAGGAAAATGGTGGCTTCGCGCAAAGAGGCTTCGCTGGCCTTTCGCAGCCTAATTTCGCTCTCCAGCTCCGCTGTTCGACGCACCTGGTAGGTTCCGTAATCATGGTTCAACTTGTAAATGTATATGAGCGAAGCTGCTTCTAGAATGGTAAATAATGCAATAAAAGCGCCAATCCAGTTCTGCAGAAGGTCTACTGATGCTTGTCTGGCAGCTAATAGTTTGGATTGTCTAGCCTGAGATTGGGCAATTAAAACTCGCACTTGGTCCATCAATCGTTTGCCTTCCATGGTGGCAACGATGGCTACCGCCTCATTCGGTTTTGTTAGATACAAGGTAGAGACAGTATCAACGAATTTAAGTTTGGCTAGACAGGCGGCTTTAACACTGATCATGCGCTGATGTTCTTCGGCGTCATCGGCAGTAAGGTCAACAAGCTGCTGGGCGCCACGTTCGATAAAGTTCTTTGATTTGACCAGGGGTTCTAAAAACTTGGAGTTGCCAGTAGCGACAAAGCCTCGTTGGCCGGTTTCGACGTCTAGGCATAAAATCAAAAGGTCTTTACAACCAACAATCACTGAGTGAGTGTGATCAACCCAATACTGTGCAGCGCGCAGCTGAGCAATCATCCAAGTAGTGAGACCCACTGCTATAGCGAACAATAGCCCTGAGGTAAGCAGAGCTAGAGCTGTTTTTTTGTTGACACTTTGCGACAGAGCGGCCATAGAAAAGGCTCTTGGGGTTTTGAAAGCCTAATTATTACAAACTCTAGTGCCAACAACTAGTACTTTAAAACACGCCAAAAAGAACTCGCTCTCAGAGGGAGTCCTTTTTGGTTATATAGGTCACTTACTGCGAATTGTTATTCAGCTAGGGGCGGCATAATCGGTCCATCCACGATGTGAATTACACCATTCGAGCAGTTGATATCGGCTTCTTTGACTTTAGCTTTGTCGACATATAGGTCGCTCTTGCCGTCTTCGTCGTCTTTTGTCGAGACGGTGATGTCATGCTTAGGATCCATGGTCTTCAATGACTTTTGCATCTTAATGGCATCGCAATTTAGCCGCTCGCCCTTGATTACATGGTAGTTTAGAACTTCAGATAAGCGTTTGGGGTTGCCAAACAAAGACTGTCTGTCTTCTTCTGGCAATTTTGAAAATGCTTTGTCATCTGGAGCAAAAAGTGTGTATGGGCCTTTGCCTTTCAACTGGTTATCTAGGTTGTAGGCAATAGATAGGCCGTCCAGCAACTTGTGAAAATTACCACGGCGCTTTAATTCGTTGACTATATCTACTGTGCTAGCAGTTGAACCCTTGCCGATGATAGTTTCATCTTTGGCAATTGCGGGGACGGCAGCTAGTGTGCCGATCACCAGAGTGGATAGGGCTGTCGATAGCCACTTTAGATTTCTTGGTTGCATTAGGTTTCTCCATCAGGTAATTAGAGCTGCCACTGTATGTGGTGCTGGGAGTTTGTGATTGATATTGTTTAGTTAGTTGGTTTTCTCTTATATAGATTGCCATCCGTGATATAGTGGAGGCGCAGTTGAAAACCCGTTAATCAATCATCTAGGTTGTTTCGTGCCATTTGTGACTGAGCAACTCAGAGAAAGTTTCTTTCTGTGAACAAATTAGTCTTAGGCTAAACTTCGAAACATTCTGGAACTTATTGCGGCATCTCCTGGTCACTGTTTCGCCAGGCTTTGTGTCTGCGGTTTATGAGGTTTAATTGCGTATCCTTTCTCACGATTTATCTGAACTTAAAGCGATTGGAGATGCGCCCCTTCGGGCTGAACTATTCAGTGCGGGCCAAATGGAGCAGCATGGTTATGTTCTTGCAAAACAACATGTTCTAGCTTCTGGCAGTGGCGGCGATCGACTGTTATCAAGGTTAGCTGAGAACGAAGCTATCTTATTAAATGCAGTAAGAATACTTACAGCGACGGTTAAGGCCAACAATAGAGTAAGCCCAGCCGGTGAATGGTTGCTCGATAACTTCTATTTGGTAGAAGAGCAAATTCGCATTGCCAAAAGCCACTTGCCTAAGGGCTACAGCAAGCAACTGCCACGCTTATTGGGTGGTGTCAATGCCAATTTCCCTCGTGTTTATGATATTGCTTTAGAAACTATTTCTCACGGTGACGGCCGCCTTGATAGTGAGAGCCTAAGCCGTTTGATTAGCGCCTATCAAACAGTGACCCATCTTACTTTGGGTGAGTTGTGGGCTATTCCTATTATGTTGCGCATGGCTCTCATTGAAAATCTGAGAAGAGTGGCTGCCCGTATAGCCACTGACAGTGAAGAGCGTGACTTCGCATATATCTGGGCTCAGCAAATGATCGAAGTGGCTGAGAAAGACCCTAAAAACTTAGTAGTGACATTGGCTGATATGGCTCGTTCCAGCCCTCCGCGTGCCAGTGCTTTTGTTTCGGAGTTAACAAGGTTGTTGCGGGGCCAGGGTCCGGCTCTAGCATTGCCCTTGTCATGGATAGAACAGTGGCTCTCCGAAGTAGGTTTGACAACAGAGCAACTGGTTCAATCTGAAAGCCAATTGCAAGCCCAAGATCAAGTTTCGATTAGTAACACCATCACAAGTTTAAGAGCCTTGGCCTCTTTTAATTGGCGTGATTTTGTTGAAGAGCACAGCAGTGTCGAACAAATTTTGCGTGATGACCCAAGTGCTGTCTATAAACGCATGGACTTCGCCACTCGCGACCACTATCGACATGTTGTAGAAAAACTGGCTAAAAATACGCACTTAACTGAAAGTGAAGTTGCCCGTCAGGCCGTGCGTTTAGCGGCTGTGGCTGCTCGTGAAGAGGGTCAAGAAGAGCGCAAACACGTTGGTTATTTTCTCGTCGACAAAGGTTTTTCGCAGCTCGAGAAAACTGTTGAAGTAGAACTTTCACTAGTCGATCACATCAGACGGGCAGCTAAAAGCTATCCGCAGATAGTTTATTTTGGCACCATTGGCGCTATCACTATTTGTCTCACTGCTCTATCTATTAACCGCTATTATGCTAAGAATGATCTGCCCATTTGGGCCTGGATTGTCATTTCGGTGCTGCTTCTTTTTGTTGTCAGTCAGTTTGCCGTAACTGTAATTAACTGGCTCTCCACCCTCTTTGCCAAAGCCTATCCATTGCCCAAAATGGATTATTCGAAAGGCATACCAGAAGACGATTCGACCATGGTAGTAGTGCCGACAATGCTAACTAGTGTTAGTGCTGTTGAAGATATGGTCGAAGCCCTGGAAGTGCGTTATCTTGCTAATCAAGACGATAATGTCTACTTTGCTTTGCTGACAGACTTCACTGATTCGCCAGTTGAAACCCAAAGTGACGATAGTCTTCTAGTATCGTCAGTGCGTAAACGCATCGAAGAGTTGAACCTTAAGTATGGTGATGGCAAAGACGTTTTCTATCTTTTTCACCGACCTCGTCTATGGAATGCCAGTGACAATATTTGGATGGGTCATGAGAGAAAGCGTGGTAAGTTGGGTGATCTCAACTGTCTGCTTAGTGGTGGCAAGAATAATTTCTCCGCCATCGAAGGCGATATTGCTAACCTGGCCAAAGTCCGCTTTGTTATCACTCTTGATGCTGACACCAATTTACCTTTAGAAGCCGCCCGCCAATTTGTTGGTGCCATCGCCCATCCTCTTAACCGCGCTCGCTACGATGAGACTAAGCAACGCGTGGTAGAAGGCTATGGTATTTTGCAGCCGCGTGTCGACGTCAGTTTATCACCGCTGACACACCGTTCACCTTACGCCAGATTATATGGTTCAGGGGTGGGCATTGACCCATACACTCGCACTGTGTCCGATGTATATCAGGATCTCTTCCATGAAGGATCATTTATTGGCAAAGGCATCTACGAGATTGCGGCCTTTGAAAAGTCTTTGCGGGATCGTTTTTGCGAGAATCAGATTCTCAGCCACGACCTTTTAGAAGGTTGTTATGTGCGCTCAGGTTTGCTCAGCGATGCCCAACTATACGAAGAATATCCTTCCAGCTACAGCTTTGATGTCGCTCGCCGCTCCCGCTGGATTCGGGGCGACTGGCAGCTTTTGCCTTGGCTCCTGCCTTTTGCTAGCAACGCCGATCAGCGCCGTGGTGCTGCTCCTCTTAGTTTGCTATCTAAATGGAAGATTTTTGACAATTTGAGACGCAGCTTGGTTTCGGCTTGTCAGTTAGTGATGTTTGTTTTGGCATTCACAGTGCTTCTGCCTCATTGGTTCTGGGTCACTTTTTTGATGGCGCTAATGTTTGTGCCGCCAATTCTGACGAGCCTGACCGAACTGGTGCGCAAGCCCGAAGAGTTAGAAATTGGTCAGCACATTTCTACTGTGCTTGCCTCTTTTCGCGTGCATTTGGCCCAAATACTTTATGGTCTGGCTTGTTTGCCCTATGAAGCCACTTATAGCCTCAGTGCTATAGGGCGCACCCTGTGGCGCATGTACTTTAGCCATAAGAAATTGCTTGAGTGGCGCACTGCCGGTGAAACCCGTTCTGACGATTCGCTTTCATCATTTTTGAGGTCGATGTGGACTACCGAGTTGTTGGCCATTTCTCTTGTTGTCTATTTGGCTTCCACCCCATCTAAGTCAGCTCTGCCGCTAGCTATGCCCATATTACTTTTGTGGATAGCCTCGCCATTGATCGCCGCTCATTTTAGTAAGTCAGTGGCACCGATGGTGTCACCGCTAACGCAAGAACATGAGCTTTTCTTACGGCAAATAGCTCGTAAGACCTGGCAATATTTTAAAGCTTTAGTTGGTCCTGAAGATAATTATTTACCCCCAGATAACTACCAGGAAGAACCAGTTGAGCGCATTGCTCACCGCACTTCTCCGACTAATATTGGTATGGCTCTTCTTGCTAATTTGGCTGCTTATGATTTTGGCTATATCCATGTTACCGAGTTAATTGAGCGTACTCATTCTACGTTGTCTACGTTGCACCGTTTAGAGCGCTATAAAGGACACTTCTACAACTGGTACGACACTATCACTTTGGCACCTTTGCCACCGCGCTATGTCTCTACGGTTGATAGTGGTAACCTGGCCGGTCACCTTTTGACGCTGCGACCAGGTCTTATTGGTCTGGTCGACGATCCGGTCATTACCACACGCTTATTTGAAGCTATCTACGACACTTGTAGTCTACTAAAACAAGCTCTAGGACCTGCTTCTGAGCAGATTAATGGCTTTGAGACACTACTGGAAGGGGCAAGAAGATCTGATACTAAAAGTTTGTTGGCCATAACAACGCATCTTGTCGGACTAGAGTCCTCGGCGGCCAAACTTTTAGCCAATTTGGTTCTGATGTGCGATCCCCGTGGTGGCAAAGATCCATCTGAAGAAGTAGAGATCTATACAAGCGCCTTGCACCAACAGTGTCAGGCCGCTTTGCTCGAAGTTAACATGCTTAGCCCTTGGGTTCAAACCGATGGTTTTGCCAAGCTTGTCACAGTTGATCCGACCATAGATCAAGTTCCTAGCATTCGCCAATTGGCTAGTTATGACGATGTTGCCCTACAGTTTAACTGGCAAGCATTGGCCGATCTCAGTGATGAAGAAAAAGAGAATATTGAAGCCTCATTGCTGACAATGACCCAAGCTAGTGAGCGCGCTCAAGAACTTGTGGTAACAATCGAAAATCTCGCATCGTCTTTAGGCAAGCTGGCCCAGATGCCGTTCGATTTCTTATACGATAATTCGCGCCACCTTCTTTCAATTGGCTACAACGTTGAAGATCACAGGCTTGACCAATCGTTCTACGATTTGCTTGCCTCAGAAGCTAGGCTAGGTAATTTTGTCGCTATTGCTCAAGGTCAACTGCCCAAAGAAAGTTGGTTCTCTCTAGGCCGACTGCTCACTAGTGCTGCCGGAGAAGCCGTGTTGTTCTCCTGGAGTGGCTCAATGTTTGAATACTTGATGCCACTGCTGGTGATGCCTAATTATGAAGACACATTGCTTGATCAAACCTATCGCATCTGTGTTGCCAGACAAATTGAATACGGCAAACAACGGGGCGTGCCATGGGGTATTTCGGAATCGGGTTACAACAATGTTGATGTCAATTTAAATTATCAATACCGTGCCTTTGGCGTACCGGGTCTGGGCCTTAAGCGCGGCCTGGTAGAAGATCTTGTTATTGCCCCCTATGCCTGTGTTATGGCGCTCATGGTCGCTCCAGAAGAAGCCGTCACTAACTTGCTCAAGATGCATGCTAGTGGATTTAGTGGCAAGTATGGATTCTATGAAGCTGTAGACTACACGGCTTCGCGTGTGCCTCGGGGACATACCAATGTGGTTGTGCGCTCCTTCATGGTGCACCACGAAGGTATGAGTCTCCTTTCTCTGGCCTATCGTTTACTTGGCATGCCTATGCAAAAGCGCTTTATGGCCGACCCATCTTTTCAGGCAACCGATTTGTTGTTGCAAGAGCGGGTGCCGAAGGTTAAGCCGGTGCAGTCGATTACTTCAGAAATTGCTGATTTGCGCACCACCCCAGATAGTGCCGAATCTTCTGTGCGTGTTTTAACTAGCCCAGATAGCCCTGCTCCAGAGCTGCAGCTCCTTTCTAATGGTCGCTATCATGTTATGGTCAGTAATTCAGGTGGCGGCTATTCCCGCTGGAAAGATATGGCTGTTACCCGCTGGCGTGAAGATGCCACCACTGATAACTGGGGTAGTTTTTGTTATATAAGAGATCGCGAGAGTGGTGATTTCTTCTCGACGACATATCAGCCTACTCTAGAAGTACCTGATAGCTTTGAGGCTATATTCTCTGAGTCAAAAGTCGAGTTTCGCAGACGTGATGGCCACTTAGATACTCATACCGAGATTGTTGTCTCTCCCGAAGACGACATTGAAGTGCGTCGCATCCAACTGACCAACCGCTCACGTAATCGCCGAGTTATTGACGTCACTAGCTATGGTGAAGTTGTAATTACTAGCGCCAGTGCCGATACTGCTCATACAGCCTTCAGCAATCTCTTTGTGCAAACAGAAATTGATCAGGAACGGCAGACTATTCTTTGTCATAGAAGGCCGCGCGCGGCTGATGAGCAGACTCCTTGGATGTTCCACCTCATGGCCGTGCACGGTGCTGAAGTTGCTGAAACTAGTTATGAAACCGACCGTGCTCGTTTTATTGGGCGTGGCAATACAGTAGCTGATCCCTTGGCGATGAAACGTCTTTCACCGCTTTCTGGTACTCAGGGTAGCGTGCTTGACCCGATTGTGTCGGTCCGTCACCGCATCACCATAGAAGCAGAAGACACCGTCACCATCAATATTGTCAGTGGTATGCATGAGACTAAAGAAGGGGCGCAGGCCTTAGCTGATAAGTACCGCGACCGCGGCTTGGCTGCTCGTGTATTTGACTTAGCTTGGACTCACAGTCAAGTAGTGCTGCGCCAGCTCAATGCCACCGAAAGTGATGCCCAGCTCTATAACAAACTTGCCGGCTCGATTGTCTATGCAAACCGCGCTTTGCGAGCAGATTCAGATGTCTTGCTCAAGAACACCAGGGGGCAATCGGGCCTTTGGGGTTATTCGGTATCGGGCGATGTGCCGGTAGTTTTGCTGCAAATAAAAGAACAGGCCAATAGTGGTTTGGTGCGTCAGCTTGTACAAGCCCATGCCTATTGGCGCCTGAAAGGTCTAGTCTGTGACTTGGTTATTTGGAACGAAGATCAAGCTGGTTATCGTCAAATTTTGCAAGAAGAAATACTGGGCATTATCGCTTCAGGTATTGAATCTCATATGGGCGAAGGTACTGGTGGCATTTTTGTACGCCCGGCAGAGCAAATTTCAGCTGAAGATCGTATTTTGTTTAAG
>Ga0172379_10002538_pt1 | contig 31797 bp, 36 predicted proteins | sample GrowelOW334metaG_FD_119756 | JGI IMG/M metagenome (GOLD analysis project Ga0172379, IMG submission 119756) | Groundwater microbial communities from an aquifer near a municipal landfill in Southern Ontario, Canada - Groundwater well OW334 metaG | ecosystem: Environmental > Aquatic > Deep...
CAAAGGAGCAGCTGGTATAACTCTCGGTTCTGCTGATGTTACTGCTTTGACAGTAACCACAGATGGAACAGGCACAGCTGAAGTTGCTTTGCCAGCTGGTTCTATTGATAGTACTGAAATTCTTGACAGCACTATAGTTACTGGCGATATTGCTGCCAACACAATAGTTGCTGGAGATATTGTCGAAGATGCTATTGATGGAACGAGCTTGGCTGACACAATCACGCTAGACGCAGCTTTCGCGATGAACGGAGCCAATATGACTTTCGGTGATGGAACTGGCGAAACTTTGGCAATCAATACTACTGATTGGGACATTGACGCCACTGGAGCAATGACTGGAATCGGCGCGATCACTATGGACGGCGCTTTGGCAGCCAACGCCGGAATTACGGTTGATACCAATGCTTTCACGGTAGCTGATACATCTGGTGATGTATTGACTGCTGGAGATTTGGATGTCAACGGTGATGAAATAGATTCTGACGGCACTCTGGACATTACCGGCGCAACCGGAATGAATATCAATACAGCTGCTGGAGACATTATTCTCAATCCTTCTGGAAGTGGAAATGTTAACCCAGGCGCTGATAGCACTGATAGTTTAGGTGCAGATGCAACCAGATGGTCAACAATCTATGCAGATACCTTGAACTACGCAACTGCTTTGACGGATGGTGGAGCAGCTGGAACAACAGTTTCAATGGGAGATGATAGCGCAGCTGATACGGTAAATATCACCGCTAACACAGCGATTACTGATGGACAATGGTCTGTGACTAATGCTGGTGTTGCTAACTTTGTTTCAGTCGGAGCGACTACTCCAGGAACAGGCGCATTCACGACTCTTTCTGCAACTGGAGATGTTACAATGAATGAAGCTGGTGCTGACAATATTTTGATCGGTGCTGCTGCTGACACTGTAACAATCACTTCCAACACCTTGAGTCTCACGGATGACAACTGGGCAATTAGTGCTGCTGGTGCTGTAACCGGCCTTACCGGAATTACAAGCGCGATGATTACTGATAGCACAATTGCTGCTGCTGATTTGGATGCTGATTCTGTTGCATCCTCTGAAATCGCTGCTAATGCTGTTGGTAATTCAGAGATGGCTGATAATGCCATTGGAAATGCTGAGATGGCTGATGATGCGGTTACAACAACCGAAATCGCTGCTAACACAATTGCTGGTGGTGACTTGGCTACTAATATAGCCCTGACCACAACTGGTGCAGTTGATTTTAGTGGAGCTACAAGCCTCAGAATACCTATGGGCGCTGGAATAGCGGCTAGTGGATGTGATGAGGCGGGAGAAGTAGGCATGGTTCACTATGCTACCACAACTGCTGGCGCGATGACGAGCGGTATAGCATATGTATGCTCTGATGATGCTGACGCTAATGGTACAGACGGCGATTATGCTTGGGAAGCGCTTAACTAGTATCAATCTGAAACTCTGAACCAAAAAACCTCCCCGATGAAAATTGGGGAGGTTTTTGTTTGCACCCGATACATCCGAGACGTTCTCGAATTTCTTGCGCGATTTCTTGCGTGATTGTTGCGCGATTATTAATATTGAGCTATATTTTTAGTATAAAACAAAACAGAAAAACACATAGAATTGGCCCAATGTCAGAAAAATTCCAAAACAAATACGCACAGGATTTACCCGCTTAAATTAAAAATTTGTCATCCTGAGCGGAGTCTGTACTCAGACGCAGTCGAAGGATCTGCTAACCGTAACCTATAGCTTTCTGTTTTATGACTAGACTTGAGATAATGGAAAGCAGATCCTTCGACTCCGCTACGCTACGCTCAGGATGACATGTTTTTGTTGTTTTTTTGGCGGGGTGAAAAATGGCGAAATGATTTTATCGGAAATTGGAAAAATCGCCAACCAATTTTGGCAAGAAATTCCTGCGCATTTTCCATTTGTGAATTTGGATGAATTCGTCGTAATGCCCAATCATGTGCATGGAATTTTGGAAATAAATAAAAATTGTTTTGGCAATATTAATTGTAGAGACGAGGCATTGCCTCGTCTAGGGAATAATGAACGTTACGGCGTAAACCAACAACATCAAAATGAAATTCTACAATACCAAGATGAGATAAAAAACCAAAATAATAATAAGCATCAAGACGAGGCACAAAATAGAAAACAAGACGAGACAGAAAGAGGTAACCAAGACGAGGCAGAAAGAGGTAACCAAGACGAGGCAGTGCCTCGTCTCTACGGTGGGGAATATCCGCGAATGTCTGAAATTTCGCCAAAACCAGGTTCGTTGGCTGTAATAATTGGGTCATTTAAATCAATCGTTTCCAAAACCGCCAATAAACAATTTCCCATTGGTTTCCATTGGCAACCAAAATTCTATGATCACATCATCAGAAACGACAAAGCATTAAACAAAATCCGTGAATACATAATCACCAATCCGGAAAGATGGGAACGGGACAGAAATTTGCCTGATGATGGGTGGGGGGTATTTTTAGACCGAAGTCCAAAATAGTTTGACAAAATGACCCATTTTGTATATTATTTTACTATAAAGTAACAATAATTCATTACCTTATGGCAATAAATAGTACAATATTAACCCAAAAAGAGTTAGATTTGATTGAGAAGCTCATCGCAAAATATGGGCTATTTGTCGATTTTGGGCAGATTTCTGAACAATTAGGGGCTGGAATAACCAACCAGGCGGTAAAAAACGTTATTGGCAGACTCCTAAAGAGAGGCTGGCTTGTTAGACTTAAAAAGGGTGTTTACTATATAACAACACTAGAAGCTAGAGGCACAGCAAATATTTCAGTTTATGCTATCGCGCAAGTTTTGGCAGATGATGCCTATGTTTCTTTTGAGGCAGCCTTGCAACACAACGGAATATTTGATCAATATCTAAAAACCATAACTTCACTTTCCCTTAAAAATCATTCCACTCAGGAATTGCAAGGTACTAAGTATGAATTTATCAAAACGAGCCAAGCTAATTTCTATGGCTGGGAAGAAAGCAGAATGGAAGGAAAATTAGTGAGAATTGCAACTCTTGAAAAAGCCATTCTGGATATGCTGGGCACAAGAAGAACAGTTTATTCAATGGATTTAATTCTGGAGAAACTCAGGGAGCATAAAGATAATTTTAATTTTGAAAGGCTATATGAATTTAGTAAAAATCAAACAGTGACTTCAAAGAGGATTCTGGGATTTCTTCTGGATAGGGCCGGACTAGATTCAGCTAATATATATTCTCAAGTAAGAGGAGAGAGGGGAATCAGCCGCATGCTGATTGATAGTAGGTTATACGATTCAAAGTGGCGACTCTATTATCACAATATCTTTGAACAAAAATAGATATGGCAAATGAAGTTTCACTTACCAAAAGAGAGCTGGAAGTAATCAACAGGCAAAATTTGAAATACCCATTGGCTATTGCCGAATTGGAAAGTTGATACTAAAGTTAGTGTTATGGATATCAGGGAAATTTGTGCAGAAAAGATTCGCGCTTCAAGTGAAAGGGTGAGGTACCGGGACTTTTACGATCTTTTTTGGATTATGAAAAACTATGAGCTGGACTTAAGAGAAATAGTGAAGATCATACAGCAAAAAGAGGTGCGCAAACCCCTCAGTCAACAATCAATTCTGATAAATTGGGAAAACGCCAGGTTAGAAAAAGGGGGTGATTCTCAGAGAATTTATTACACGGAGAAAGTCGATAATTTGGAGATGGAAGAAATGCTTAAAAAATTGGACATTGGAATAATCAAATCATCCCAATCTATTTTTGATAAAAACTCCTAAGAAGGATTATAAAAGCCCTAACCCTATGTCAAAGCGAAAAATTATCATCATTGCCTCGGTGTTTGCAGCAATCCTGCTTTTGGGCACGGGTGGTTTTTATTTTTTCAAATCCAAGCCGAAACCGGAGGAAAAAGCGCCGGTTGTGGTGGAAAAAAATTATTTTGAAATCAACGACGAATTGGCCGGGGTGTATTTCAAAATCGGCAAAAAATTCGAACGAATGCCCGCGCAAAAATTGCAATTGAAAAATCTCAGTTTTATCTATGGCTTTTCGGCCAAGGATGACGCCAGCGTCGGGTGTTTTGTCTCTCAAACCAAAAGAGAAAAAGAGGGGCAAGTGACGGTGGGAGATTTGCGCGACGGAGTTTTTTCGCAACTGCAAAAAATCGATGCCAATGCCAAGATTGATGCGGCCAAAGTGATTGAAGTTGGAGAAAACAGCAACAAGGGCGCCAGACTCGAAATGAGCTACACTGAGGGCGAAAAGACCCCAATGGCGCAATGGGAAGTGGTCGGAATTACCGCAAAAACCGCCACTTTCGCCTTTTGCACTTTGCCCAAAGCCGTGCTAGACTTGTATCAAGAAGAGGTGGAGTTGTTTTTGGATAGTGTGCGAATTAAATAAAATCCACCTCACCCTTTTGCCTTCAAGTCGTTGAAGGCAAAATATCCTTACTAAGGAGAGGGGATAAGATTTATGGATGAAGAAATCCCAAAACCAAAAAAATTTCAGAAGCTTTTGAAAATTTTGAAGATAAGCGTGCTGGTTATTTTAGTGCTGGCTGTTTTAGTTTTTGGCTATTTTGCCTACCGCTTGTCTCAAAAAGATTTGTTTGGTTGGCGCTTTAATTTTAATCTAAACAAGGTGGAAACCGGAACTTACACCAGTTTCGCGCCCAATTTGGCTTTTCTCTATCCGCGAATTTTTGAGATTGATTCCAATCGCGAACGTTATGGCAAAGGTTATTTGGTTGGCATCAAACTGAAAACCGATGATCGCACGGGATGTGACATTCGCCTGGGTGGTCCGGAATTGGATTTCGGGAAAAGTGTCACCGAACTGACTGAAGAAATTGTCGCGCCAGTCAAGGAGAAGGCATCGGATTTCAAATTGATTGAAAACAAAAAAACCAAAATTGGCGGCCGAGACGCCCTGCGGGTTTCTTTTTCTTTTCTTGACCCGATTGGCGCTCGCGTGCGCTTGGATCAAGCTTTCGTGAAAGACAGTGGCACCAACTATTTTATCATTTGTGGCACCGGCGAATATCAATACAACTTTTTTGAAAAAGATTTCAATGTTTTCTATGACTCGCTCAATTTCAAGGGCACAATTTCCGATTTTGAAACAAACCAACCCTGGCATCGGATACTACTCAGAGAGCTGTTTTTTTGGCGCAAATAGGGGACGCCGACGGCATTTGACAATAACTGGTGGAAGTGAAATAATAGGCGTATAAATAATTTTTTAATTTCCCAAAAATATGACAGAAGAAAAAAAGGAAGGGTCGATGATGAGCGCGATCGTGATCGTGATTATTGTCGCGGCGGTTGTAGTGGGCGGTTTTATGCTTTTCAGAAAGAGCGCGAGCAGTTCAACTTCCGTGGTTGACGCGACGAAATATCAAGCGGTATTTGTTACCAATGGCCAAGTCTATTTCGGAAAAGTTTCCGGAGAAAACAATCAGTATGTCAACTTGTCCGATGTCTATTATCTAGTGCTAAAGCAACCATTACAAAATCAAAAAACTGAAGGCGAAGAGCAGCAACCGCAAGAGCAAGTCAAACCAGGCTATTCATTGATTAAGTTGGGCAAAGAGATGCACGGACCAACCAGCATGTCCATCAGCAAGGAGCAAATTTTGTTCATCGAAAACCTGGCGGATGATTCCAAAGTCGTTTCGACCATAAAAAATCAAAAATAATTCTATGGAATCCGGAAAAAAATTATTCAGTCTGATGACACTTTGTTTGATCTTGGGATTGTCGAGCGGATTTTATTTTGGCACCAAGCTTGGTGGAAGCGGAAAAAAAGTGGAGATAAACAACCAAAAGGCCGATTGTCCAACAGAAACTTCGGATGCAGGCCAAAAAACACTGGCCCTGCAAAAGCTGGATTTGCTGAAAAGCTACACCGATTTTGTGCTGTTGCCCAAGGAAAAAATCGCCGATCCGGTGAAATACGCTGAAGACATGGGCGAGCTGGTAAAAAGCATCAATAGCGAAGAAATCACAGCCAAATACTATGCCACCGGAGAAACTGAAGGCAAAGAACAAAAAATCGTTGATTTTCTGGACTACCTAAGCGAAAGCCTAAAAGCCGATTTGCGTTAAGCATGGCCAATCTGCCAAGACAAGCCAGTTAGTCGTTACACTAAAATATCCCAAAAAGCCAGACCAAAAAGGTCTGGCTTTTTTTGTGGAAGTGATAATAGTAGGGTTTTTGGAAAATAAAAAACCGCCTCCCACATTTGAAAGAGTGTGTGAGGCGGCGAGCAAATCAGCTCAAATAGGGTTGCCAAAAGGGAAATTCTCACTGGTAGTTGGAGCGAGTTGCCTTTTAAGGGGTTTGCGAGTAGTAGAGGAATGGGTAACTTCGTCGATGGGGAGGCGGAGGATGTCTTTAAGCCTCTCAACCACGTTCACGGGATCGATTCCGCCGCCGGACAGCGCCAAAATATCGTTGGCGCTTTGGACTATTGTCATATATCGGGTGTTTTTTTCCGTTGCATCCTTGGTACGTTGTTCTGCCACAGAAAGTCTTCGTCCCAGTTCGCCAATTGTACTTGCGAAATTGGCTTCAAATTTTTTTATTGTTTCCTGGAAATCATCTTTTTTTGTCATTGTCATGTTGTAGTCTCCTTTTTGTGTATTAAGTTTCAACGAAGGTCGTCCCCAAAAATAAGACGAGTAGTCTGAGAATCAATTCGCCAGCTGGCGGAGGACACACAGAATACTCATCTTATTTCCCCAGTATTTTCAAGGAGCTAATAGACTATGCTTGCATATTTCCTTTCGTTTGTCAAGTGCGATGCAGTTTTTGGAAAATAAAAAAAGGATACCGAATTTTTTGGTATCCTTAATTGGGTGGTCGCTTATTTTCTTCTAGTGACAATTTGGGGCTCCTTTCGGTGGGACCCAATCGTTTCCACTCTCTAGTAGTGGCCCACGTTCCTTTGAAGAAGAATAAGCGACCCTTTGAGAGATTGCGGACGGCACGGGTGCCCCAGATGCGAGCCGGCACGATGTGGCCGAGGCGGTGGGCGGTGCGGTTTCCTCGCAATCTCTCTGTTTGCGCGCTGACGGCGGTGACTGGCCCTCCGGTTAAAAATTGGGGCGTCGGGTGGTGCCAGCGTGCAAATTTGGTAAAAAGAACAGTGCAAACCTTGAAAACTATTCAAAACTTACACCATTCATCTTAACAATAAATTGTAGCACACACGGAGGCATTTGTCAATAGCTGGGCGTTTTCGGAATAAAAAAGGCTTAAGAAAGCCTAATCTTGTGCTTGTTTGAGTTGTAACATTTTTTCAGGCCTTTTTTTCAGCCACCTAATTCAAACCCATGAGAATTTCCGAAATGAATGAAACCTTGAAAATCCAGGATGGTTTTTTCGATCGTGCAATCCGTGAAATGCGCGCCAGCGATTGTCGCGCCGGTAAAGTTGGCTTTTTTGAGAAGGCATTTTTCAAATCCGGCCTTTTCCAGTTTGGAATTTTTAAAACTCACTCCCGTGAGGTCGCAAAGAAAAAAGATACTGCCGGACAAATCAGTTTGTTCAAATTTGCAAGAGGCGAGTGAGAATTTCTTGGCGGGCAGATTGTTTGTTTCTGAGCGTTTTTCAAAAACGCAATTTTGCATGATAGCGCCGGAGAAATCGCAATCCGTGAATTTGACGGCCAGAAAATTCAGATTGCTCAGTTTGCTTTCCGGAAAAGCGCAACGGGAAAAACCGGTGCTTTCGCAGCTCACCGAAGATAAATCGCAAGCATCAAAGACACAATCGCTGAAAGTGGTGAACTTGAGATTGATTCCCGGAAAGGAGCAAGCCAAAAACTGACAATCAGAAAAATGTTCACCACGCACTTCTTTTTCCGCAAAAATTTTATTTTTATACTGCATAGGTAGGGTTTAATTGTTTTATTAATTATATCATTACACAAAACGAGCCTAGTTGGAAGGCTTGATTTTGGAAAATAAAAAACCGCCGTACTTCTTTCGAAGAGACGGCGGGAGATAGCAAGGTTTCTGGGCTGAGATTATTTAATTCCCCAGTGGCCATCAAACATGGCTCGGACTTCCGGCGGGAGTTTTTTGGCATGGGGGATAAATTTTTCCCGAAAAATGTCATATTCAGCCAATATATCGAGGGAAAAAATCTTATCATCCCTAACCTCGAACGCAGATCTTTCAATCGTGCGATTGACTGAGTCGATTATGATTACCTGACAGAGAATCATTGTGCCCCGATAAGCATAATCAGTTGAATATATACTAATTTCATCGCCATTTTTTGGGATCATAATAATGCACACAACTCTTCCAACGGTGAGTGCATAACTTTCCTTAAAGAGAGCACTGTCTCTATAGGTCAGTTTATCCCATTCCCTTTCGGCGAAAGCAGAAGAAGTGATTGCGAACAGGGAAATGGCCAATACAACGGATGCTGTAAATTTTTTCATTTTGACTTCTCCTTTTTTGAATGTGCTGTTTAGCTGGAATTATTTCCAGCCGTTATTTTCTCTAATTTTTCTTTAATTGTTAATTATACACCTAAACAGTCTTTTTGTCAATCGCACAAAACAAAAAAGGCTTAAAATAGCCTAATTTGTTGATTTGTTGGGGCGGTAGGATTCGAACCTACGCATAACGGAGTCAAAGTCCGTTGCCTTACCGCTTGGCTACACCCCAATGTTAAATGTGTAATTTTTTGTAATTTTCAACGATTCCCACTGTCCAGCCACGAATTTTTCTGTTTAGATCAGTACTTTTGCGGACATCAATTCTCAATAATCCATGGTAATTTTCATCAATATTTTTTCGGTTGGTTTTGAGCTTGTGATTTTTAAAATAAATTTTTTCAATCTTGGTTCCGAGTAATTCTTCCCAATATTTTCTAGATTTTTCTTTATCTGCAGTTCTGTGTATATAAATCGAATATGCTATATTTTCTTGGGATAGATGGCATATTTTTTTTAGCCACCCACTGAATATCAAAATAATGTCCGGATCGGAATTATTAAAAGATACTTTTTGGGAAACATTGGTTTTCTTTTGTTTTGTTCCTTCTGCCCAGTATAGCGCCGAACCCAGTATCCACAAATCTCTTTCCGATATATTTTTAATTTGATCTTTTGCCGTTTTGATTATTTCTCTTTCTTTTGCTACTCTTTTACTTCTGCAAGCCTCCTGTGCTTTGACTTGAGCGAGTCTTCTTTTTTCCGTCAATATTTGCTTTTGTTTTTTTGCTAACCCAATGTTTTGTAGCCAGACCGAAAGAGTAGATTTGGCAACGGGTATCTGTCTCAGAATCTCGTTATAGGAAAATCCTTGTCTCCTCAGTTCAATGGCTCTTTCTTTTTCTATTTTTTTCTCTATCATAATAAAACCACAGATATTATAGCTATATATTATAACTGTGGTTCGGATGTGTCAAATTCCTATTCATCAGAAACAATCTTCCCACCCATAATATCCATCGCGGAGCTTAGAAGCGAGGATTGTTCGTGATTTGTGGCGGTTTCTTTGGTTTTGGCTTCTTGGATTTCATCGTCGGCGCAGGAGTTTTGGATTGGTGCCAGGGTCTTGTCGACCACTACTTGAATCCGCACGGCCAATTCTAAAATCTTACTAAAAACTTCTTCGATTGTCAATCTGTTGGTTGGGTCGTCCAATTTTTCTTTGTAAAATTCATAGGGCGTGGCCAGTGTAATGACATTACCCTCGGTAGTCATAATCTGACAGTTGGTGAGCAGTGCGCAAAGGGAATGGTTGTAGGGACGGATTTCAATGAGCAGGCGGTTCCAACGACTCTTGAGCATATCCCGGTCGATTATCGCGTCTGGGTCTAGGGCAGTGCTTTTGGCTGATTGTGATTGTGGTTGCACTGGCTCCGGATCGGATTCTATTTTATGCGCAAGAGGAATGGCAACAGGTATTTTTGCCGGGCTTATTTTAGCGGTTGGCTTATTTTCCGTATTTATACTAGATGCTATTTGTGCGGGAAATTTTTGCGTAGCCTTGATGATGGCAATCTCCAGTGCTAGTTGTGGAAGGAGAAAAGAAAATAGTTTATTTTGTGCTACAAGCAAAAGGTCGATGGTGGCGACGATTTGAGAAAGTTCACTTTTTTTGGCGAGAGCAATCAGTTTTTCAATCTTATCCTCAGTCAATTCGCGCGTGAAATAGGTCTTGAAATTTTCATTAACCTTGAGAAGCATCAGTTGGCGAAAATGATTAATAAGGGCTTTCGCAAAAATTTGCAAATCATAGCCACCAGCGATTAACTCATTGACTTTCTCAAGAGCTTTGCTGGTATTTTTGAGCACAATTTCTTCGGCGACGTCGCCGATAAAACTTTTGTCCACCGTGCCGAGAATTTCTTCGACATCTTTGGCGGAAATAGTTTGATCTTCGAGCGCAATGATTTGACCAAGCAGTGATTCGGCGTCGCGCATCCCGCCTTCGGCGCTGAGTGCAATCATTTCCAAGGCTTCTTTTTCGACCGTGATTTTTTCTTCTTTGGCGATGAGGGAGAGTTTTTCAATAATGTCCGCCATTGGCCAACGGGGGAAATCGAATTTTTGGCAACGGGAAACAATCGTGGCAGGGACTTTGTGAATTTCGGTGGTGGCGAGAATGAAAACAACATGAGCGGGTGGTTCTTCGAGAGTTTTCAAGAGGGCGTTCCAAGCGCCGGTCGAAAGCATATGGGCCTCATCGATGATATACACTTTGTATTTCAACAGTGTTGGCGGAAGAGCGATCGTTTCTTTCAGTTCGCGAATATTGTCCACGCCAGTGTTTGATGCCGCGTCAATTTCGATGATGTCGAGCGATTGACCAGATTGAATGGTGAGGCACGCTGGGCATTTTTCGCAAGCATTTATTTCGCTTTTATCTTGGCAATTGATGGTTTTGGCAAAAATTCTGGCGAAAGTGGTTTTGCCGGTGCCACGCGGTCCAGTGAAAAGATAGGCGTGAGCGACGCGGTTGTTTTTGATAGCATTGGAAAGCGTCCGCACAATGTGCGCTTGGCCGATGATTTCGGAAAAGTTTTTTGGGCGATATTTACGGTAGAGGGTTTGGGACATAGGGTTTTCTAGCATTATATTCTTAGCTTAACACCATTTTACTAAAAAGAAAAATCCTGCCACTTGAGCAGGATTTTCAGCAGAAAATAACTATTTTTTAAAGACGATAAATTTATAGCCGACAAAATTCCAGGCTAGTCCGACGATACTGCCCATAGCGGCGCCAATCAGTCCCCATTGGCCTTGTGCCAGTGCTCCTGTTGGATTGCCAAGATGGAAGACTAATGAAGCGACAGCGACGTTGATAATAAAACCAACAATACTGACTAAAAAGAATTGGATAAATTCCGATTTCTTTTCGCCCGTTTGGTTGAATGTCCAATATTTGTTCCAGATGTAACTGTTGATGTTCGCGACAATAAAAGAAAGCGCCTTGTAGATTGAGTAGAAGGTTAGGACGGAAAAGAAGACATCACTTGCATTGATTTGAAAAGAATTGCGGAAAAAAGCGATGAGGAGTGAAAGGACGCCCATGTCCACCAGCACATTCAAAACTCCCGTCACACCGAATTTTCCAATTTGCCAAATGACGGCAATTTTTTTGCTGATGTAATAGGCGACAGTTAGTCCGCACGGAGTCGCGATGAGAAAAAATGGCACAATCCAAAGGGAGAGCATGGCATAGAGGTCAGGTTTAGCGGTGGCTAGGGTGGGGAGAAGCAATAGTCCGATGAGTAGCCCGGCGCCGGAAGCGAAAGCGACATCCTTTTTTGTCATTTGGATTTCGTTCATAAGTATTTTTTAAAAGTTAGGACTTATGGTTTCACATAAGTCCTTCTGGTTAAAAATTCTTATTCGTTAGATTTATTTTCCAATTCTTTTCGGAGTTCTTCAAGATTAGGCATCCATTCGTCAACAGCGGAAGAAGCGTCTTCACTTTGAGGGTTGGGTGGGGGGGGTTCTTTTTCCGGTTCAGGCATTGTGAGCGGAGCGGTTTTTTCTCGCGCTGGTTTCTCATTGAAAATATCGTCGATTTTTTTGAATCCGCCAAAATTGCTCGCCGTCTCTTTCTCGCGTGATTTTTGCAAAAGATTTTCGATGGCACCCCATTCAGAATCCAAATCGCGCGGAGTGACCAAAGTGACTTCATCGCCTGGTTCGACTTTAAAATATGTGATGGAAGCGAGGAGAACGCGATAGGCTTTGCCTTCCGCTACGACAAAATAGTTGCCATCCATATCCTGGTTGACTGTGCCAATGGCCATCTTGCGCACGACCGGACCGATTTGCTTGTAGATGAAAGAGCCGTCGCTGGTGATTGACAATTTCAGCATATCGCCACTGACCAGCTTTGATTTGGAAGCGTAGTTGGCGGGGACGGGATATTGTTTTCCGTCAGTCCCGAGCATAATTTGTCCGTCAAAAGTTCCTTCGATGACACGATCATCCGGAGAGTCTTCAGTCTTTCTTCTGCGACCGGCTTTCTTTTTGCCTTCCAATTGCAAAAGCATCGTTTTGGCTCCTTGCAAAGTTGATTCGGCGGCAGAAATCATATCGCGGAGCGCCTGAATTTTCTCCGCATTTTTAGCATCATCGTTAATAGTTTTTTCTTCCATGTTTATTTTAATTTAGAGTTTTTATTTTATAAATCAATTATACAGTTTTTGAAAATTTTGCGCAAGTGAATTTTTTTCTTTGCAGGATAAGAAAAATTAGGCTAAAATAGAAGAGCAGGATGCCTATTGACGAAAATTTAAGATGTGATAAAATGGTGATAGGGTATCAGTTAAATTGCAAAAAATAAAAAATATAGGCTTAATAGTAAATTATTGTTGGTAAAAATATAAAATAAATTGGCGTTTTTTTTGATAAAATATTTATGCTCAATAGTTTTGATAAAACTTTAATAATTAGTAATAACGAAGCAGTGCTAACATTGGAAAGCACGGCTGATTTTTTGGGAATTTCAACGGCGACGGTTAGAAATTGGGTTAAGTGTGGTCATTTGCAGACATTTAGTGAAGATGCTAGACATTTTTTTCACAAAAAAGATGTTGAGGATATTAAATCAAAAATTTTAAGTGGCGATTTGGAGCGACTAAATAGTCGTGCCAACAAAGTCAAGGCTGGCAAGACTTTTTTGCCTGACGAGTATGCGCAGGACAGGGATAGTTTTGACGAGTTGGATTCCATAGTTGATTTTATAAAAAATAATGATATAGAGCTGTTTCCAGCGCTTTTGTTTATTAGCTTAAACTTGCTCACAAAAGAGGGGATATTATCAAAAATTAGTGTTCAAGATATTATTCAAAAAAACGAATTATCTTTTTCAAACAAACAAATTGCGGAAGAAATAAAAGCTTGGATTTTAGAAATAGGGGAAGGAAAAATAAAAGAAGAATTTTCCTTCTTGCTTGATTGTAATATCCCAAAACAGCGGGATGTTCTTGGTTTCTTATACCAATCTCTTTTGCTAGAAGGAAAAAAGTCGCAGAACGGGTCATACTATACGCCATCAACCATAGTTGATGAAATAATAACTGATTATGTTAAAAAAAATTCAAAAGTTCTCGATCCTTGTTGTGGGACAGGGCAGTTTTTGCTGGCTTTTTCTAATGTCGTGGAAGATCCTAAAAATATTTATGGCATTGATTTTGATGAAATTGCCGTCAGAATTGCTCGGCTTAATATTCTAATGAAATTCAAAAATAAAGATTTCGTTCCCAATATTGTTTGCAAAAACACGCTTTTTGATATCGGTAATTATGATTTATTTAGTTTGAATGATGAAAATATCAGAGATTTTGATGTTATCGCGACAAATCCGCCATGGGGAGTTCATTTTTCGAAAGAGGACGATGAAAGGCTAAAAAAAATCTATCCCGCAATAACATCCTTAGAGTCTTTCTCATATTTTCTCAAAAAAAGTCTCGATTTACTTCGTGATGACGGGATAAGTTCGTTTATTCTGCCGGAGTCAATTTTAAACGTAAAAACCCATAAAGACATAAGGGAAATAATTTTAAAAAACTCTCAGATTAAAAAAGTTGCATATCTCAGGAGGGTTTTTAAGAATGTATTTACTCCGGTTATTAGATTGGATTTTAAAAAAGGCAAAACAACTAGTGAAAAAATATTAATTTGTAAAGAAGCTCAACAATATGGCGTTGAGCAGTCAAAGTGGCTGAATAATCAAGATTTTATTTTTGATATTCACGCAAGTGAATTTGACGCTGAAATAATTAATAAAATATACGAAACAGACCACATAACCTTAAAAAATAAAGCTGATTGGGCGTTGGGAATTGTTACTGGAAATAATAAAGAATTTATCATAGATGAGCCAAAGGACGGATTTGAGCCAATATATAAAGGGAAAGAAATTGAGCGGTTTGTGCTGGGTAATCCGTCGAGTTATATCCAGTTTGTGCCTAATAAATTTCAACAGATAGCACCAGTGGAAAAATATCGTGCAAGAGAAAAGCTTATTTATAGATTTATTTCTAAGTATTTAATTTTTGCTTATGATGATAAGCAAAAGCTAACCTTAAATAGCGCAAACATTGTTATTCCTAGGATTCCAAATTATCCCATGATAGTAATTGTTGCTTTGTTTAATTCTTCTCTATATCAATTCATATTTCAAAAAAAGTTTTCAAGCATAAAAGTTCTACGAAGTCATATTGAGCAATTACCATTGCCACTTTGGGGTAATGAAATTTTCTCTGAAATTACCAGTCTGGTTAATGAGGCAATGACCAATGAAGATAATTTTGTAAAACTGGACAACTATATTATGGATAAATTTAACTTATCATCAAAAGAGAAGAAGTATATTAATGGATTTAACAAATAATTTATGGAAATCCTAACGGAAAATTTGGAAGAATTGATTGAGGCATTGCCAACTGATAATAGGGAGAAACTAAGAAGTAAACTCAGCGATTTGATGTCAGTTTATCCTTTTAACAAGTATGAATATATCATCTCGAATTTATTTGGCCTGAAAAGGATAACACTGGATGATTACTTGGCAATTCGCGAGGAATATTTGGCTAGAAATGAATACCTGCATATTTATGAGAAATATGGATCGCCAACGGCATTTGGCATTACATGGGCGCAGTCGCATATTCATGCTATCGCTCCGGAGATACAAAAGCCAACAAAAAAAGAATGTCCGGGTTTTGATAATGAATACGATTTTTTTCATAAACATAAAAAGAAGCGTATCAGAATAGAAGTAAAAGCTTCTCGGGCGGTTGACGCTAAGAGTGATGAGCCACTTTTCATCAAGGCTCTTGCATGGAATTCAAAGAAACCATTTGATATGAATTTTCAACAAATAAAGCCAGGTCATTGCGATGTTTTTGTTTGGGTGGCTGTTTGGCGAGACGCAATTAAATACTGGGTTTTTGCTTCAAAGGAAGTTGCAATCAATAAATATTATTCTAAAGGACAACACCGAGGAAATGAGGGCGAGGGACAATTGCATTTTAATCGTGAAAATATCAGTAGCTTTAAAAAATATGAAGCCAAGCCCAAAGAGTTGCTTGATAAAATTATTAAAGCTTATAAAAGACAATATTCTAAATAATTTTTAACCAAAAACCTATGCCAAAAAAAACTCAAAAAAAGATGGTGCAAAAAAATGTGCAGGCAATAAAAGTGCTCACGGAGGGGGAGTTGCAGGGGCTGGCGCATGCCGGCACGAAAGAGGCGATCGAAAAAATTGAAAAATATCTGCAGATAGAAGAAGACGTCGAAAAGCGCGCCTATGCCCAGTTGGCGCTGGAAGAGTGTGAACTGTTCTATTATCAAGCGAGAAATGAAAGAGAAAATGAGGAATTTATGCTTTGCGAGTTAATCAGAAGACGAGAGGAAGATATAATGGATCTAATGATGGAAGAGAAAGATATTGATGGTCGGCTAGAAAAGTTAACTTTGGAGAAAAAAGTGCATGAAAAAGTTTTGGCTATGCATAAAAATAAAAAGAAAGACTGGGAATATAATTGGCTTTCGGATTTTATGACAACAGCGGAAGATGATTTAAAGCAAATTAAAGACCAAATCGCTTATGAGGAAGCTTGGATTGAAGAAGCGAAAAAAATGATTACGACGGAGCGTTACAAAAAAATGCCTGATCGCCATTTAGAACATTTTGATTTTAATTTTGGAGAAAAATTTAGTGAAGATGAAGAAGATCTTCATGACGACGATTGTGATTGTTGTGACGATCCACCTTTCTAAATCGGAACACTAAAAATATTAGAAAACAAAAACCACCCATGGGTGGTTTTTAAATTGTTGATTTCTGTCAACAACCTGTGGATAACTTTTTTTAAAAAGGCTTGTAATAGGCAAATCATGGATTTGACCAAAAGTGTTGACGAGTGCGAGCGAGTGGGGTAAAATAGATTTGTAGTCTATATAAGTGGTGATAAGTGGGGAAATATATGTTTATTGGCGAATACCAACATTCAATTGATCCAAAAAAAAGATTGGCGGTGCCGAGTAAATTTCGTGATGAACTGAAAAATAAAGTAGTGGTGACACGAGGATTGGATAAATGCTTGTTTATTTATCCGATGAAAGTTTGGCAAGCGTTGGCGGAAAAACTCGGAGCCATTCCGGTGGGAGAATCTGGTACGCGCAGTTTTGTGCGCCTCATGCTCGCGGGAGCGACTGATGTGGAGACGGACAAACAAGGGCGGATCCTTATTCCTGATTATTTGAAAGATTATGCGGGCTTGGATAAAAACGTAATCATTGCCGGAATCTATAACCGTTTGGAAATTTGGGATGAGACGAAATGGAACGAATACAAAAAAAGCGCTGAAAAAAATACTGACGAGATTGCCGAACAACTGGGTAAGCTAGGAGTATACTAAAAAAATTTATAATGACTATCCATAAATCAGTTTTACTGGAAGAAAGCATCGAAGCGTTGAATTTGAAAGAAGGCTCGGTTGTTGTTGACGCGACACTTGGTGGTGGCGGACACAGCCGCGAGATATTAAAAATAATAGGTGAGAGCGGAAAGCTGATTGCTGTTGATGCTGACAATGGGGCGATTGAAAGATTCAGAGTTAAATTAGAAAAAGAACAGATTGAGAATGCTATTTTGGTGCACGATAATTTCCGGAATTTGGCTGAGATATTAAAAGAATTAAAAATTGAAAAAGTTGATGCGATTTTGGCGGACATTGGTTATTCTTCTGATCAGTTGGAAGATCCGGAGCGGGGAATTAGTTTTCAATTGGATTCACCGTTGGATATGCGTTTTGATCAGTCTCAGGAACTCACGGCAGAAAAAATTGTTAATGAATATGGTCAGGAAAACTTGGAAAGAATAATCCGCGATTATGGAGAAGAAAAATTTTATAAAAGCATCACGAGAGGAATTTTGGAATATCGCAAGGGGAAAAAGATAGAAAATACCAAAGAATTAGTAGCAATAGTTGAAAGTCATGTACCGGCTGAATATCGACACGGAAAGATTAATCCCGCTACGAAAACATTTCAGGCAATTCGGATTGAAGTTAATCGAGAGTTGAGTAGTCTGCAGGAGTTCATATCGGCAGCAATCGGCGCGCTCGCGCCTCATGGAAGGTTGGTGGTAATTTCCTTCCATTCGCTAGAAGACAGAATCGTGAAAGAAAGTTTTCGGGAAAATGCTAGGGGATGCATTTGCCCGCAAAATTTTCCGGTCTGTCTTTGTGGAAATTTGGCAAAATTAAAAATAATAACCAGAAAACCAATTATCGCTGGTCCGGAGGAAGTGGAAAATAATCCGCGCGCGCGGAGCGCAAAGTTGCGGGTTTGTGAGAAAGTTTAAAAACAAAAAAAATAACAAAAATAAAATGGCAAAAATCCTTATCATCAATAAACATAACTCAGAAGATTACCGCAAGAAAGTGGCGGAGGATTCGTCAGAAACAAAATCTTCGCGGACGGAATTTGGAATGAGCAAAAGAGGCAGTATCAGGATTGGCCTAGCCAGCGCCGGTTTTCTCGTGACTTTTTTTATAATTTTTTCTAGCGCTTTTTATTTGTTTCAGGTTAATGATTTGGCGGTTAAGGGTTATGATATTCGCGATTTGGAAAACAAAATCAGTGAATTGGAAAAAGAAAACAAGCAGATGCAAATCCGAGAGATGGAACTGCGATCGATGTATGTGATTGAAAAATCGGCCCGGGAATTTAATTTAGTCAGTCCGGTCAATGTGAGTTATTTGGAGGTCAATAATACAGTCGCGATAAGATAGTTATTCGCTTCGCAACGATAAAATATCAATGGCCAATGCGCAAAGGAACAAAAAATACGGAGTCGGCGCAAGGTGCACTCTTGCGGGAGGCGTAAAAAATCCAAGAATATATGTTTTGGTTTTTTTAATATTGGGTATCGCGCTCTCAATTATTAGCAGGGTATATTTTTTGCAAGTCGGCAGTTTTGATTATTACCAAGCATTGGCGGAAAACCAACATTCTCTTTTTCGAAAACTTATTCCTGAGCGAGGAGAAATATATCTGAAAGATCGTGATGCTTTTTATCCTGTGGCGGTCAATAAAGAAACAAAAATGGCCTATGCGGTGCCAAAAGAGATTGAAAATGTCGCGGATACTGTTGATAGTTTGGTGCCAGCCTTGAGATTGGATCGTGATGAGCTTTCGGAAAAGTTGGGAAAGCGGGAAGATATGTATGAAGTTTTGAAGCATCGATTGAGCGAAGAAGAAATCACCAAACTAAAAGAGTTGAATCTGAAGGGCGTGCATTTGGCTGGTCAAGCTTTTCGTTATTATCCGGCCGGAGAATTGGCTTCGCACGTTTTGGGTTTTGTGGGCTGGAAAGACAATGAATTGGGCGGGCGCTATGGGAGTGAGTTGTATTTTGAAAAAGAATTACGAGGAGAAAACGGAAAACTTTTTCAGAACAAAGATGCTTCCGGGCGTTGGATTACAACTGGCGAGCGGGATATCACGATTGCTAAAAATGGGGACAGCCTGGTGCTCTCGTTGGATCACATCGTGCAATATGAAACGGAAAAGATGCTCGCGGCCGCGGTGGAGAAATATCAGGCGGACAGAGGAATGATTATCGTGATGGAATCGGCAACGGGGAAAATAATTTCCATGGCGAGTTATCCGACCTTCAATCCTAATGAATATGCCAAAGTGGAAAATATGGAGGCGTTCCGCAATTTGGCTGTCAGTGATCCCTATGAATGCGGGAGCGTGTTCAAGGCAATCACCATCGCTGCGGCTGTTGACGCGGGAAAAATTACTCCCGATATGACATATATTGACAGTGGATCAGTGACGGAGGCGGGGTATACAATCAGAAATTCCGATTTCAAAGCCAATGGAAAACAAACGATGACGCAAGTGCTGGAAAAATCTTTGAATACCGGTGTGATTTTTGCCGAGAAGCTTTTGGGTAATGAGGCCTTTGCCGGTTACGTCAAGAAATTTGGTTTTGGCGAATCGACCGGGGCGGATATCTTTGCCGAAGTCGCAGGCAATATTTCCAATTTGAATAACTACAAAAGAAATATCGAATTTTTTACCGCTTCTTTCGGACAAGGCATTACGGTCACGCCATTGCAGTTGATTTCTGCCTATAACGCGATTGCCAATAATGGAGTGCTTTTGAAACCGCAGGTTCTTGATAGAGTGATCCACGCCGATGGAAGCGTTTCACAGATAGACGCGCAAGAAGTACGTCGAGTCATTTCACCGCAAACCGCTTTTAGCGTGGCTCAGATGCTTCGCAGTGTGGTGACTGAAGGGCACGGTAAGCAGGCGAATGTTCCCGGTTACGCCGTAACAGGAAAAACCGGAACGGCGCAAGTTGTTGGACCGAGCGGAGGCTATGAAGACGGAAAAAATATTGGTTCTTTTGCCGGTTTCGCGCCGGCGGATAATCCAAAATTTACGATGCTGGTTCGCCTGGATGATCCCAAAACAGTGGAGTGGGCGGAATCCAGCGCGGCACCAACTTTTGGAGAATTGATGAAATTTTTGCTAGAATATTATCACGTAGAACCGACTGAAAAATATACTCAAGCCGATATGGATAAATTCAACCAGACACACACATTGGGAAATTCTTTCGTTCAAGATGAAAAGACCGAAGAAGAGGAATCAGTAGCAACTGTTCCGATAGTTATAAATTCTGATATCAATAAACAAGATGGAAAAAAAACCAAGAAAAAATGATGCAAGCAATCGAAAAACAGCAAAATTAGAAAAGATTTTGCGTTTTATGGCGTCCGCGATCCTTAGAAAATATCGGCCGCGCTTGATTGCCGTGACGGGCTCAGTCGGGAAAACTTCCGCTAAGGAGGCGATTTTCAGGGTGATTGCCGGACATTATACCGTGCGAAAGAGTGAAAAAAATTATAACAATGAAATTGGTGTTCCACTGACGATTATCGGCGCGGAGAGTGGTGGGAGATCATTTTTCAAGTGGCTAGGTATCTTTTTGCGCTGGTTGGGATTTTTGATTTTGCCACTGAAATATCCTGAAATTTTGATTTTGGAAATGGGAGCGGATAAACCGGGTGATTTGAAATATTTAACTGATTTTGTGAAGCCTGATATTTCCGTCATCACGGAGATTTCTGCCAGTCACCTGGAACAGTTCAAAAATATTGAAGCGATTTTCAGAGAAAAAGCCACGCTGGCGAGAGTACTGGCGGAAAAGGAGTTGCTAATCGTGAATGGTGATAACGCATATCTTGCCAAGTTGAAAAATAATCCGCGTCAGGCGGGAGTGTTGGCAAGAATTTTTTCTTTTGGTTTTGAAGAGGCGGTTGATGCGCGGGCGATGGAAGTATTTTTGAATAATTGCAGCGATGAAGCCGGAGAAAAGACCGTAAGCGGATTGAGTTTCAAATTGAATTATAAGGGCACGACGATGCCGCTACGGCTCAATAATATTTTGGCCCGGCACAATATCTACGCGGCGCTCGCTGGCGTTTCTGTCGGCATTGAGCTTGGCTTGAATCTGGTTGAAATTGCCGGAAGCCTGGAAGATTTTTCTTTGCCTTCCGGTCGAATGAATCTTTTGCGCGGGATAAAAAGCACGTCTATTATTGACGATACCTACAATTCTTCCTTAGCTTCCAGCGAAGGAGCGCTGGAAGTTTTGCGTGAATTTGGAAAGCAGCGAAAAATTGTCGTATTGGGTGATATGTTGGAGTTGGGTGAGAATGTGGAAAATGATCATCGGATGTTGGCGAAAAAGTTTTTGGAAATCGGTGGAGTTGTTTTTTTGACTGTCGGGAGGCGGATGCTGTTTGCCGTCGACGAGTTGAAAAAACATAATTTTTCTGGAGAAATTTACGCATTTCGAAATCCGTTGGACGCGGGCAAGAAATTGCAAGAAATTTTGCGGACAGGTGACATAGTGCTCGTTAAAGGTTCTCAGGCGATGCGGATGGAAAAGGTGGTTGAAGAAGTGATGGCGGAACCTGATCGCGCGAAAGATTTATTATGTCGTCAAGATATGCGGTGGAAAAATACTCCTTGGCAGGAAGTTTAAAAGATAAAATGAGAAACAAATAACTTTCTCTCTTTCCGATATTACATCTCCTCTTTTTATGCTATACTTGTTTTATGAAATATCACAAAGACACAATGGAAATCATCTTTTTTGCGCGGGGTGGGCAAGGAGCGAAAACGGCCGCGGAAATTATTGCTCAGGCAGCAGTGCTGGAGGGGAATTTTGTGCAGACTTTTCCCAATTTTGGACCGGAACGCAGTGGCGCGCCGACCAAGACTTATTTGCGCATTTCCGATAAGGCTATTCGCACCAAAGAACCAGTGATTGATCCGGATGTGGTTGTGGTCTTGGATGACACATTACTTTCCAGTCAGAAAGTAACAGAGGGGCTAGATAAAAATGAGGTACTGATTATTAATTCAACCAAAAGTCCTCATGAAATTCGAGATTTGATTCGTTTTGAAGGAAAAATTCACGCTGTCGACGCGAATGGAATTTCGATGGCCATCGTCGGCCAACCCAGACCAAACACGGTAATTTTGGGCAAAATAATTAAGGTGACGGAAATCGTTAAATTGGAAAGTATCCTCGAAGAATTTCGCAAAATTTTTGAAGCTAAGATTGGCAAAGAAAATTGTGAAAAAAATATTCTGGCGATTGAAAAAGCGTATGATGCAGTGTAGCTTTTACGAATTACTAATTGTGTACGAATATACTAATGAGGGCAAAAGAGGATTTAATATATAAGGAAGAATGTTACAAGATTATCGGGTTTATTTTTGAGGTTTTTAATGAAGTTGGATACGGACACAAGGAAAAGTTCTATCAGAAAGCAGTTGCAAATATTTTTACGGAAAACGGCATAATTTTCAAAGAGCAACTAAAAGCAAGAGTAAAGTTTAAGGGCAAAGAAATCGGATATTATCTTTTTGACTTCTTGGTTCTAGACAAGATTGTCATCGAATTAAAGCAGAAGAATTATTTTTCCAAGAAAGATATCGAGCAACTATATTCTTACCTCAAAGCAGTAAATTTAAAGTTAGGAATCTTGGTCTATTTTACCAACGACGGAATTAGATACAAAAGAATTGTTAATCTTAAATAGCAAGAATTAGTATATTAGTAAGCTATTCGTAATTAGTAAAGAATTAATATGGAGCACGGCGCAATCATCAAGCACGATATTAAAAAATCTCCCCGGACCGGTTCTTGGCGGTATATGAAGCCGGAGGTGGACAAGGAAAAATGCATTGGTTGTGCGACTTGTGTGGCGTTTTGTCCTGACGCTTGTATTGAAATAAACCCCGTAAAGCTCGCGAAACTCGCCACGGGGCAAGACAAGATAAAAAACGGGAAAAAAGTTGTAGCAATAGATTATGAATTTTGCAAAGGCTGTGGCGTTTGTGCGCAAGTCTGTCCTGCGCGCGCAATTAAAATGGCGAAAAATTAAGCTATGACAAAAAATACTAAAAATAAGTTAGCACTGACAGGAGGATATGCTGCGGCGTATGCGCTCAGGCAGATCGAACCGGATGTGATGCCGATTTATCCAATCACGCCACAAACGCCGATTATTGAGACGTATGCTAAATTTGTGGCGGATGGCGAAGTGGAAACGGAAATTATTGAAGTGGAATCGGAGCACAGTGCCATGAGCGCGGCGATTGGCGCCTCGGCAGCCGGCGCTCGCACAGCAACGGCCACAAGCTCACAGGGATTCGCCTATATGCACGAGATGCTCTATGTGGCTTCCGGGATGCGCTTGCCAATCCTGATGGTGGTGGCGGCGCGTGCGCTCAGCGCGCCACTAAGCATTCACGGTGATCACAGTGACGTGATGGGGAGTCGTGACTCTGGCTGGGTGCAAATTTTTTGCGAAAATCCCCAAGAAGTTTATGACAAAACGATTATCGGGATGAAGTTGGCGGAGCGCGTCGGACTGCCCGTGATGGTGATTATGGATGGTTTCAATACTTCGCACAGTGTGGAGAATTTGGAAATTTTGGATGCCAAAATTGTCAAAAAATTTATCGGAGAATATCAACCGGAACATTCGCTCCTAGACATTGAAAATCCAGTGACGTTTGGACCGGTAGCACTGCAAGAATCCTATTTTGAATTCAAGATTGATCAGGAGGAGGCGATGGGAAAAGTTTCTGAAGAATACAGAAAAATCACAGAAGAGTTTGAGAAAATTAGTGGAAGAAAATATGGTTTATTTGAGGAATACCAAACAGAAGATGCAGAAAAAGTTTTGGCGCTGATTGGATCAGTCGCGGGAACAGCTAAAGATGCAATTGATGAATTGAGAAAAAAAGGCGAAAAAGTAGGCCTAGTGAAAATTGAATTATTCCGACCGTTTCCTTTTGATGCTTGTAGAGACGCGATTCATCGCGTCTTGGGAGTTAAGGAAATAATTGTGATGGATCGCGCCCAGTCGATCGGTTCACATCCACCACTCTATTCAGAAATAATCAATTCCCTATACCAAATACCTGCCTCGCCGGCAGGCAGGCAAGATACTAAATACCAAATACGAAGCGTCGTTTATGGCTTGGGCGGACGAGATGTTTTCAAAAAACAAATAGAGAAGATTTTGGAAGGAAAGTTCGATGGTAAATATTTAACTTAATTTTTTTTACGATTCGTATATTCGCCTGCCTGCCGGTAGGCAGGTACAAATTCGTAATTCGTAGAGAACTCATGAACAAAGAACTCTCAAAAAATTTAGCTCCTGGTCACAGCGCTTGCGCGGGTTGTGCATTTCCTTCGATAGTGCGAACGATTTTGGGCGAGGCGACCACGCCGGTGGTGATTTCCAATGCGACGGGATGCCTCGAGGTGACTTCGACGATTTATCCCTACACCGCTTGGAATGTGCCATATATTCATAGTGCGTTTGAAAATGCGGCGGCGACTATTTCTGGCGTGGAACGGGCCTATCTGGCGATGCGAAAAAAAGGCAAGATCAAAAAGAAAATTAAGTTTGTGGCTTTTGGCGGAGACGGCGGAACTTATGACATTGGCTTGCAAGCACTTTCCGGCGCGCTGGAACGCGGACACAATTTTCTCTACGTCGTCTATGATAATGGCGGCTATATGAACACGGGAAACCAAAGATCATCCGCCACGCCCTATGGCGCGGGAACGGAAACAACGCCAGTTGGAAAAGAGTCTTTCGGAAAAGTGGAGATGCGCAAAAATTTGATGGGCATTGTCGTGGCGCACAACATTCCCTATGCTGCGCAAGCTAATATTGCCAATTTAGCTGACCTCAAGAGGAAAGCCAAAAAAGCCTTGGCAGTGGACGGACCAAGTTTTCTCACGGTTTTTTCGCCGTGCACGAATAACTGGAAATTTCCGACATCGCAGTATGTGGCGATTGCTAAGCTGGCGACCGAAACCAATTTTTGGCCGCTCTATGAAATTGAAAATGGAAAGTATAAACTAAATTGGGAACCAAAAATGCCAAAACCGGTGAGCGAATTTTTGAAAACCCAAGGACGCTTCAAACATTTATTTTCCGAAAAAAATAAACCGGTCTTGGCGCAGATTCAAAAAATCGTTAATGAGGAATTTGCCAGACTTGCCGGTCTTTGTGAGCTTTAAATTTGAAGTGATGAAACGATTTAATAAAAATAATCCAAAATCTTTTTCTGATTTGGTTTATGCTAAAACTAAACTAATTCCGCGCGGTCGCGTGACGACTTATGGTCAAATTGCCCAGGCGATTGGAAAACCGAAAGCTTCGCGGGCAGTGGGGAATGCGCTTAATTGCAACCCCTATGCTCCAGTCGTTCCATGTCACCGCGTGGTGCGCTCTGACGGAAAAATTGGCGGTTTTGCCCAGGGCGCAAAGGCTAAAGCTGGACTTTTGACGAAAGAAGGAGTAAAAGTAAGAGACGGGAAGGTGGTGGATTTCGAGAAGAGGTTGTTTGTTTTTGGGAAATAACCATATGCTTTTTTACTGCTCTCTTCTGTGTCATTGCCAAACTTGTTTCACGAGTATAAACTCCGGCGGGGATCCAATAGGTAGGCTTTATTTGAATATATAATCTTTAGCATTAGGCTGATCTAGTTAAATTTAGTTTTTACACTAGATTCCCGCCTGCGCGGGAATGACAAAGAAATTATAATCCGAAATTATTTTATGCAACTAGAAAAACTAAAAAAAATTCTCGCTGATAATGGCGAACCGAAATTTCGTTTGAGCCAGATTCAAAAAGCCATCTATCAAGATGGTGTTTTTGCTTTTTCGGAAATTTCAACTATTTCCAAGGATTTGCGCGAACTGTTGGAGAGGGAAATGAAAATTTTGTCTTTTGGTGTGGAAAAAGTTTTAGTAGCAAAAGATAAAAATTCTCTGAAAGCCCTTTTAAAATTAGCAGATGGAAATAAGATTGAAACAGTTTTGCTTTCTCCAATACAGAATAAATGGTCAGTCTGCATTTCTTCTCAAGTTGGTTGTCCCTTGAATTGCGGTTTTTGCGCGACAGGCAAAAATGGATTTCAAAGAAATCTGACGGCGGAGGAGATAACCGATCAGGTATTATTCTGGAAGCAGTATCTCAGAAAACAGGAGACAGTGAACAGCGAACAGGAAAAAAATTCACCTCACAATCCACCTCACCCTAACCCTCTCCTTGGTAAGGAGAGGGGAACGATAAGTAATATTGTTTATATGGGAATGGGGGAGCCGTTTTTGAATTGGGAAGAGGTGAAAAAAAGTCTCAAGGATTTGACGGATAAAAATCTGTTTGCCTTTGGATCGCGGAGTATTTCCGTTTCGACGGCGGGAATTCCTGAAGGAATTAAAAATCTTGCCCAGGAGTTTCCGCAAATCAATCTGGCGATTTCTTTGCATTTTGCGACAGATGAAAAAAGAAATCAGTATATGCCCATCAATCGAAAGTATAATTTGGAAGAACTAAAAAAAGCGCTCAAGGATTATTTTTCCAAAACGAATCGGCAGGTTTTTGTGGAATATGTGATGCTTGCTGGCATAAATGATAGCGAAGAAGACGCTTACGCGTTTTCAACTTACTTGAAATCAATCGGTAATCGTCAGCTTTTGCATATCAACTTGATTGCTTACAATGAAACTGGAAAGGAGTTCAAAGCTTCTTCTGGTAATAAAACGCATCTTTTCAAGGATTATTTGGAAAAAGGCGGAATGAGTGTGACGATTCGAAAAAGTCTTGGGCAAGAAGTTTCCGGCGCCTGTGGGCAGTTGGCAGGAAAATAACTATTTTAATTTCTCATAAGTCATCTTTTTCAAATCTGTCCACCAATCTGTGAATTTCGTGTTTTTCATTTCTTGAATTAGTTTCTTGGAGGATTCTGTTTCTAGTGCTTTTTCAACGTTATCAATCCAATTTTGTGTTGGGTAACCAAGATCAGTATATTCTTTAGCTTGAAAAGCTGTTTCTAGCCAATCGGCATCTTTGGCAATAATTCCTTCCTGCGTGCTTCTTTCCTCAAATTCCTCGAAGTATTGTTTCCATTTATTTTCAATAGTTTTTCCAAGCCCGTCTAATTGTTCCACGAAGGCATTTTTTTCAGCTTCTTTTTTGTTGTAATATCTGGCAGAAACTTTATTTTGATCACCAATACGAGCCTCGCCATTTTCATGAATAACAAGAATAGCAGCTACTTTTTCTGGGTTTTCACATTTTTCCATTGTTGCCAAGATGTATCCAATTTGTGCAGCGCGAAGAGTGTGGTCAGCGTTTGATATGGTGGTGTCAATGCCAGCAAGTTTCCAACCGCTTGTTTTTTGTTTCTTGAGTTGATTAAGCTCAAAAATAAAATTAACAATTTTTTTAGTATCCATAGATGTTGGTTAAGAATTAGCTAAAGATATTTTACCATATAACTATCCTTCAAGCGATAACCGAGTTTTCGATAATATTCCCTTGCTCCCACGCCGGAAATGATGGCGATTTTTTTGAGGCCAAATTCCTGGTTGGCAATTTTCTCCGCTTCCAGGATCAGTTTTTTACCTAGGCCGATGTGTTGAGGGCCTGCAGAGCTTTTTTTATCAATTTCGGTCATTTTTCCATAAGTATGCACTTCGCGGATGATGGCGGAATTTTTCAGAGCGGGGATTGTTGAATTTTGACTTTCTAACTCCAGCGGATTAATGCGTAGGCGCAAAAGAGCAAAGAGTTTTTTTCTATCTTCCGTCACATATTCCAAGAAAATTTCTTTTCCATCTGAAGCATCATAGTCGATACGATTTAAAATTATCTTTTCGGTAGAGTTAAAGTTTCCACCCACTTCTCGACAACGGATACATTGGCAATCTGATTTTTCGGCAATCATTTGGCGCAGATTGGAAATGATTGGTCCAGCAATGATTGATTCGGCGGGGACATCACGCACTAGTCGCGCGATGCGGACATAGGGTGGGATGAGATTTTTTTTCACGCGCAAGACGAATTTTTCAAATTGTTTGTCATCCAGGGCTTTATATTTTCCTTTTTTCCAAACAGAATAGAGCGCGCTGTCACGCAAAACGACTGTTGGATAAATTTTAAGCATATCCGGTTGAAAATCCGGTGAAGAAAAAAGTTTTTCAAACATCTGGTAATCTTTTTTGACGTCCGATCCATAAAGTCCCGGCATAATATGATAGTTGATTTTGAAGCCAGCATTTTTTAAGAGTTTTGTGGCGCGGATTGTTTCGGCCACGTCGTGTCCGCGATTATTTTTTTTGAGCACCAAATCGAAAATACTCTGCACGCCAAGTTCAACCCTAGTACATCCCAGCGCGCGAAAGTTTAAAATCTCTTTTTCATCAATATAGTCCGGGCGAGTTTCCAGGGTTAGTCCGATAATCCGTCGTTTGGCCTTTTCGTTTTTTTTCTGTTCGCGACCTAACCTCACCCTAACCCTCTCCTTAGTAAGGAGAGGGGAATTTGCAGGATATTCATTCACCGCCCGAAAACATTCTGCGATAAACCAGTTTTGATAAGTTTTCGGGAAATAAGAAAAGGTTCCACCCATCACGATTAGTTCGAGTTTGTCTGTTTTGTGGCCATTTAGTTCCAACGCATGTAGGCGTTTCTGGACTTGTCTATATGGGCTAAATTTCACCGAAATGGCACGCATCACCGCCGGTTCATTTTTGAGATAACTCTTGGGCATCTTGGCTTCGCTGGGGCAGTAGAGACATTTCCCTGGACAAGGATAGGCCTTGGTGAGAACCGCAACGACAGCGACGCCAGAGCGAGTGCGGATTTTTTTACTGATGAGGATATTTTCGAAAGACAAACTGCGTTTGATTTTTTTTGTTGCGACTAATTTTTCATAGGCCTCACGCAAGTCAGCATTGGTCGGTACAGGAAGCTTGAGAATCTTGGAAACATTTTTCTTGACGCGCAAAAACTCGCCCGAGGTAGCGACGAGTTCTTGCATTGCCAGTTTGACGAAATTGTCGTAAGCTTTAAGCATAACTTTTTTTATTTCCCATTCTCCCTTCGGGAGAAGGCCTGCCCGTATCGCTACGCGAAGCGTTGCAGGCGGGTGGCTGAAAGCCGGATGAGGGTGCTCTCGATAACGCAAAGACTTAACTTGGTTGATGATTTTCCCTGTATTGGCCCTCACCTGTCCTTCGGACATCCTCTCCCGAGGGGAGAGGAGGATACGAAATATGAATCAAAAAACAATTAACCAAATACTAGGCGAAACCGAAGTCGGCTACGATCAAATGGCTGATAAGTTTTCTCATACGCGGAAAAACTTTTGGGGCGACCTGGCTTTTATGGCTGATTATATCGAGGATGGGGATAGGATTTTGGATTTTGGTTGTGGCAATGGTCGGCTTTTGGAAATCTTGAAAGACAAAAAAATCGAATACAGTGGAGTGGATATTTCCCAAAAACTAATTAGCCTGGCAAAGGAAAAATATCCTGATTATAGCGAGTCTTTTGCCAAGATTGCGGGTCTTGCCAGTCTAGCATTTCCGGATAATTATTTCAACCGGATTATTTCCGTGGCGGTTTTTCATCATTTTCCTCAAAAGTATGCCAGAGAAATGGCAAAAGAACTATTCCGTATCACAAAACCCGGTGGCACAGTTGTTGTCACGGTCTGGAACCTTTGGCAGAAAAAAAGACGTAAAAATATTTTCAATTTTTTTGCCATCTTGGGAAAAATTTTTCAAAGCGGGGCGTATCGCGGATACGGTCTCGGAGATATTTTGGTGCCATTTCAAAACAATCAAGGTGGAGTTTTCAAGCGTTATCATCGGGTGTATACTAAGAAGAGCCTGACAAAAGTTTTTTTCTCGGCCGGATTTGAAGTCGAAAAATGTTTTTTGGCGGGTGGAAAAAATATTGTTTTGATTGCGCGGAAAAAATAAGCTACTGAGGCAGTCTTAATTTTAGAAACAATGAAAACACAGTTAAAAAATAATGCCTTAAAGACACTGTTTATATATAATGGAATATTTGTGATGGCAACTGCAATGCTCGGACCATTATATGCGATTTATGTTGTGAAATTTGTGGATGGTGTGATTGCCGTTAGTATTTCATGGGCAGCATTTTTAATTTCAACGTCATTTTTTACGTATATTGTTTCCAAGAAAGGCGATCAAGTAAAGGAAAAAGAATACCTTTTGCTGGCTGGTTATCTAATAAGAATAATAAGTTGGCTCTCATTAATTTTTGTTCACAATTTGACGGCATTGGTGTTGGTTCAGATTTTTTTAGGTTTAGGAGAATCGCTCGGTAGCCCATCTTTCAATGTACTTTTTGCGGATCATTTGGATAAAAATAGGCACGTAAAAGAATATTCCGAGTGGTTATTGATTGCCAATTTGACGTCTGCGGTGGGAATAATCATAGGAGGAATTATAGTAAGTAATTATGGATTCGAAACTTTGTTTGTTTTGATGTCTCTGCTTTCCTTAACTTCTTTTTTTGGAATATTATTAAAACCCAGAAAATTACTATAAGTCATGAAACTAATCCTCGAAATCAACAATACCGACAAAAGCCCGGTAAAAAAAGCTTTTGTCAAAAAAGTTATCCTAGCAACACTTGTGAAAAGTGGCTATGTTGAATTGTCCGAAAAAAGCCTCAATTTGAGCCTTGCTTGGGTTTCGGAAAGTGAAATTAGGCGGATTAATAAGCTTTATCGCAAAAAAAATAAGGCAACAGATGTGTTGTCTTTTTGCGAATTCGAAGATGCGGTTCGGCTAAAAAATTCAGCGGAAAGCGAGCTATTTCTCGGCGAGCTAGTTTTATGCTATAATTATATTAAAGAATCTGCCTCGGAGTGCACCTCGGAAATTGAATTGCAAAAAGAACTGGCAAGAATCATTGCGCATGGCGTTTTGCATTTGCTTGGCTTTGCGCACGGAAAAAAAATGTTTGCGATTCAAGATGCAGTATCCGACTCCGCTGAAGCTATGGCGTGACGAGGGCAAAAAATATTTCTGGCTGAATTTAATTTTTCTATAAAACAAAAAATGAACAGAATCAACCAATTTGTTAAAAGTTTTTCTTGCGCAATGCGGGGTCTCGTGCATGTTTTCAAAAATGAGAAAAATTTTCAGAATGAATTGGCGGTGGCTTTTATGGTAACGCTGGCGATGTTTTATTTTAATGTTACCAGAACAGAAACAGTCGCCCTGGTTTTGGTGATTGCCGGGGTTTTGATTATGGAGCTATTAAACACGGTCGTGGAAAGAGTGGTTGATATCCTAAAACCACGAATTCATCCTTACGCGCGATTGATCAAAGATATGATGGCAGCGATTGTGCTAATCTCGGTCATTTTCGCGGTTATTATCGGGCTAATCATTTTTCTGCCATATATTTTCGCGTTGGTAAAATTCTGATTTGCCTTTGCTAGGCCGAAGCGTCGCTACGGCGTGAAGAAAGGCTTGTCTAATACCGCCAGATGTAATATAATTTAGGAGTATGAGCTATAAAAAATAAAAATGAAAGCATGTCGAAAAAAGAAATCATTGTAGGATTGGATGTCGGCTCTTCATACGTGCGAACGGTGATTGCCCAGATTATTCCTTCCGAAGAAAATTTAAGAGTGATTGGTGTGGGAATGGCCCCGTCTTTTGGTGTGAGGAGGGGGATTATCGTTGATTTGGAGGAAATTATCAAATCAATCAATGAATCGGTGGCGATTGCTGAAAGAACGGCAGGCGTGGAAGTGAAATATGCCGTGGCCGGAATTGGTGGTAATCATATTTCTTCTCAATACTCCAA